>ERZ808028.391-NODE-391-length-38998-cov-6.872100_pt1 | contig 38998 bp, 34 predicted proteins | sample MGYA00380184_ERZ808028 | MGnify/ENA primary metagenome ERZ808028 (study PRJEB31490, sample SAMN06133397) | mouse gut metagenome | isolation source: J8_1 | host: mice | place: China: Chengdu | collected 2015-05 ...
ACCCTCCCAACCCGGACGGCTACCCCACGGCCTACCTCTGGGAGCAGGTCTTTCAGAAGGACAGCATGATGGATATTTTGCAAAAGTTTATCCATTTGCAGGTCAAGGAAGAAAAGAAACGGATGCCGGACGGCGCTGAGAAACTGGTCAAAAAGAAAACGCTGATTTTTCCCCGCTATCACCAGCTAGACGTGGTGCGGAAGCTGTTGGCAGATGTGTCTGCCAACGGAGCGGGACGAAACTATCTTATCCAGCACAGTGCAGGCTCCGGAAAATCCAACTCTATCGCTTGGACGGCCTACCGTTTGGCATCGCTGCACAACAGGGAGGACAAGCCCGTATTCAGCAGTGTGGTAGTCGTCACCGACCGCACAGTGCTGGATGCCCAGCTCCAGGAAACTATCTCCGGCTTTGACCACACGCTGGGCGCGGTGGAGACGATTGGGGAAGATAAAACCTCCAAGGATCTGCGGGACGCTTTGAACGCCGGGGTGCGGATCATTGTTACTACCCTGCAAAAGTTCCCAGTGATCTTCCGGGAGGTGGACAAGGCCGCAGGACGTTGCTTTGCCATCATCGTGGATGAGGCCCACTCCTCCCAGACGGGCAGCGCCGCCCTCAAGCTGAAAACGGCGTTGGCGGACACCGAGGAGGCTCTGCGAGAGTATGCCGAGCTGGAGGGCAAGGCTGAGGAAGAACTTGATCCAGACGACAAGCTGATGCAGGAGATCATCGTTCAGGGGAAGCACAAGAACCTGTCCTTCTTTGCCTTCACCGCTACGCCAAAGGATAAAACGCTGGAGCTGTTCGGCACAGAATATGAGGATGGCAGTTTCCATCCTTTCCACATCTACAGTATGCGGCAGGCCATTGAGGAGAATTTCATTCTGAATGTTCTCCAGAATTATATGACCTATGAAACCTGTTTCAAGATTGCCAAGACAACAGCGGACAATCCGGACCTCCCGGCCAGTCGTGCCGCCAAGGTGATTCGAAGATATCAGGAGCTGCACCCCTACAATATCAGTCAGAAGTCACAGATCATCGTGGAGACGTTTCGGGAGACCACCCGGCATAAAATCGGCGGACGGGGGAAGATGATGGTGATCACATCCTCCCGTCTGGCGGCGGTACGCTATTATCATGAGGTCAAGCGGTATATTCAGGAGCAGGGATATGATGATGTTGAGATTCTGATTGCCTTTTCTGGGGCGGTCAGGGACGGCGACGAGGAGTACACCGAGCCGAAACTGAACGTGCGGAAAGACGGCAGCCATATCGCTGAGACCCAGACCAAAGTGGAGTTCCACGAGAACTTCAATGTGCTGATTGTGGCGGAAAAGTATCAGACCGGTTTTGACGAGCCGCTGCTCCACACCATGATTGTGGACAAGAAGCTGAAAAGCGTGAAAGCGGTACAGACTCTATCCCGGCTGAACCGCACCTGTCCAGGCAAAAACGATACCTTTGTGCTGGATTTTGTGAATACACAGGAGGACATCCTGGAGGCTTTCCAGCCGTTCTACCAGGAGACAATGCTCCAGCAGGAGGTCAATACCGACCTGATTTACCAGACACAAAGAGAACTGAGGGGCTATGGGATCTACTCTGATGTAGATATTGAGGCTTTTGCCAAGGAGTATTTCAAAACAGGGCGGCAGGATGCCAGATCCATGGGACGAATGACCAGCATCCTGAAGCCGGTGGCAGACCGGTACAACCAAAAGACCACCGATGAGCGGTATCAATTCCGGCGCCAGATCCGGAGCCTGATTAAATGGTACAGCTATATCTCTCAGGTTATCCGCATGTTTGACAAGGATTTGCATAAGGAGTTCGTATTCTGTTCCTATCTGCTGGGCCTTCTCCCAGCAGAAGCGGTGGATATGGTAGACCTGGAGGGTAAGCTGAAACTGGAGTATTACAAGCTGCAAAAGACCTTTGACGGGCAGATTGAACTCCAGGAGACTAAGGGCGTCTATGAGCCAGCCAAGCAGAAAGGTGCGGCGGGACACGACCCAAAGGAGCCTTTAGACGAGATCATCGAGAAAATCAACGAGAAATATAAGGGTGCATTTACAGAAGGCGACCGGGTACTGCTGAATGCACTTCATACCAGGCTTATGGCTAATAAGAAACTGGCGAGTATGGCAAAATCCTCTGATCCGCAAATTTTTGCGGAGAGTATTTTCCCAAAGGCGTTTGGCGATGCTGCCCAGGACAGCTATATGGAATCACAGGATACCTATACCACATTGTTTGAGGATCAGCATAAGTATAACGCCATCATGAGCGCTCTGGCAGAAGTGATCTATAGAGAGTTGCGAAACCAATAACTCTATTTCCAACTTAATTATAGAACAGAAAGGTGTAGCATATGAAAAAATGGATGCCACTAAGAGGCGATTTTGTTGAAGACAATGAAAGTGTTGTTTTTCAAGGAATACCGCAACAATCGCCTGATAATAGAACACCCAATAGCTTCTTAGCGGGGCAGGTTGCCCGAGAGGGAATTATTTTATTTGAGGATGTACTTGCAAACGGGGTAATAAAGGCCACAGTAGAGTTTGAAGAATTTGATAAGGGCGATATAGCGCAGATTGTTTTCAATTATCAGAGTGATTTGGCATATATGTCCGCTGGAGTTTCAAATGCCCAGGCAAAATATGTATTCAACTTGACCAATGGGCAGATGAATACAATTTGCGCAGCAGGATTTGTAGAAAATTTGCCTACTACAAAATTTGATATGAACTTACAAATAATTGGCTCTTTTTTGGGACTATATATTAATGGCATTAGAGTTTTGACATCAGCAATTCCTCTTTTGGTAAGTCAAACTCAAGTTGGCATTTGGGTTAAGAGTAGAAAAAATGTAATGATAAAGAATTTTACAGCAATTTGTAAACAACCAGAAGTTTTCATAGTATCTCAGTTTGGTGGCGATTATGATATACTATATGACGAGGTAATTAAGCCCGTTTGTATCAAACTCCACTATGATCCGATTCGTGGTGATGAAGTTGCTAGTTGCTCTATGATATTAAGTGACATTATTACGTCAATACAAAATTCAGCAGTTATTATTGCTGATATAACCCCGGATAATCCTAATGTGTTCTATGAAATCGGCTACGCCCACGCATTAAAAAAACCAACAATTCTTCTTTGTGATAAGGCCCTCCGTGATAGACTGCCATTTGATGTTTCAGGGTTCAGAACGATTTTCTACGATAATTCGATTGGTGGCAAAAGGAGAGTCGAGGAAAAGTTGGAAGTATACCTTCAAAATATTAACAACTCTCTTGGCGTGGCTGGTGGAAGTATAGTGTAAATATGTGTATACGGCACATAAAAATCAAGAGCAGACCGTGGTTGCAATCTGTTCCTGATTTTGGGTCTACATATTTAGAAATTGTCCCGCTATGCGTAAAAGTTGACGCTGTTGGGTATCCCGACGAACATGTAGCAGTAGGTGATGCCGTCGCGCTGGGTCACGCCCACGCCGATGCAGTCGCATCTGGGGTCGATCATGGTTTCAAAGTGTCCGGGGGAGTTGATCCAGTTGTCGACGGCGCGCCGGGCGGCGTCGGCTGTGCCGGTGAACACGGTCAGGTTGTCGCCGAAGCCGTAGGGATATCCGGCATCGGCAGCGGCCTGGCTCTCCTCCGGAGCGTGATGCCAGGTGTAGCGCCGGTTGGAGCAAGTCTGGGCGGCATTCATCAGGGCCTCGCTGACCGGCAACTCCGACACCCCATTGGCCTTGCGGGTCTGGTTGATGAGACGGATCATCTCCTGCCGTATTGCCATGTTGTCCACCAAGCTGGCGCTGTCCCCGATAGTGGGAGCTTCCGGTGCGGCGAGGGCAGCGGAGCCGACCGTCAGCGTCATGCTCCCACGCTCCCCGGCGCTGTTGGAGGCGGTGATCTCTGCGGTCCCCTCCGCCTTGGCAACAGCCACCCAGAAGGTCAGCACCTGCTCCACTGCCACCATGTCCGGGTCGCTGGAGGTGACGGTGTAGTTCGTGCCGCTGGGGCCAATGATGAGGCCGCTCCGCTCTCCGACTTCCAGGGAGCTACCCTTGTAGCTACTCACCCTGATGGTTGGGGCCTCCGCTGCCGTGGCGGGGATAGCGAGGGTTGTTGCGAGGATTGTTGCTGTCAGTGCGGCGGTGGTGCGCTTTTTGATACTGGTCATTTGCTTTTCCTCCTGATTTCTGTATTTTGTAGGGCTTTCGCAAGCAACACGATACCGGAATAGGAGGCAAAAGTCGATAGGGACAAACGGAGAAATACAGAGGTGAAAAGCAAGCAAATTATACAGTGTCCTCGTGCGACAGGACTTTAGGAAATCTGCTTATCATTGTAGACGGAGGTGCAATTCATCGCTTGATACCTCCCCAGAGTTGACAGTCGGTTTAAGACAGCCTGATTCAAATTTGACCACTTTCTTGGCCTGGAACAATATTGCTTCAGGACTGGAAACCCAAGTGCCGCAAGGGTTTCTGACCACATAACCAGCCACAGACAGACGTGGAATATACGGAAACGCTGTTTTCAAAGAGTGTCGGAAAGCAAGTGAAATGGAGCAAAAACGGCTATAAATAAGCGGAAAATATGCAAAAAATATTGCCATGGCAGTTGGTAAGGATGAGGTCGGCAGTTCGAATCTGCCCAGCAGCTCCAGAAAACTCCCGAAATCGCAGGATTTCGGGAGTTTTTGTTGCAGTTTTTGGGGAATTTGTGTGGGTCAGAATGTGGGTCAACCGGACTGACCCATACCGTGACCCACACGCCGAAATGTCCGGAGAGGGACAGAGAGCGCCAGACAGGAAGTTCCACCTTCCTGTCTGGCTTTTTTGTCGGATTTTTCGCTCTACATGACCTGCGCCATGAAATTTCCTATTGTCTCTGCCGCTCGATTCTGCTGCTGCCTGGTGGCGTGGGTGTAGGTGCGGAGGGTGAATCCGGCATCATAGTGGCCCAGCATACTGCTGACCGTTTTCACATCTACGCCGTTCTGGAGGGCCAGGGTTGCGAAAGTGTGACGGAGGTCGTGAAATCTGATGTGCTCCAGCCCAGCGTCTTTCAGTATCTTTTCGTGGAGCTTTACCACTGAGTCAGGGTGGTACATCTCACCGGTCACCGGCGAGGGGAACATATACTGGTTGTCCGGGTGTTTGCTGTGTTCCTGAATCAGCAGGTCCACCGCACCCTGTGGGATAGAAACCTGCCGTACTGAGGTCTCTGTCTTTGGCCTGGAGAGCATTACCTCCCCGCTGGGATTGCGGACATATTGCTTACTGACGAAGATCGTTTTGTGATCTGCATCCAGATCAGACCAGAGCAGCGCCACCAGCTCACCTTTTCGCAGTCCGCTGACCAGCTCCAGATAGAACATGGGGAGCACCCCTCTGGCATTGGCGGCATCCAGGTAGGCTTTCAGGCGTTCTGGAAGGAGTGTCTTCATCTCTATCTTCTGCACTTTCGGAGCGATGCAGTCATCGGTGGGATTGCGGAGGATCAGCCGCTCCTTAACCGCTCTCTCGAAGGCGCAATGGAGGGTGAGGTGGACGCTTCGAACTGTGGTGCTGCTCAGGCCGGGGTTGCCTTTGCCGCTGCGCTTCTGGACTCTGCCGTGTTCCATCAAGTCTTTGTAGAGCTTCTGGAGATCACGGGAGGTCAGCTTCTTCAGTTTGATCTTCCCGATGCGTGGGATGGTGTAGGTCTCGATGATCAGGTGGTAGCGGTCTGCTGTCGCCGGCCTGACGTTGGGCTTGGCGTAGAGTTCGTACCAGCTGCGGAGCCAAGTAGACACTGTGTAGTCTTCGCTACGGGTTACGTCCAGACCGGCTGTCTCCTGCTGTGCCTGGGCCAGCTTCTCTTTGACCTCTGCCTGGGTTTTGCCCAACACATTTCTGATGATTCGCTTGCCAGTCTCCGGATCGTAGCCGGCGGTGTACCGTCCCTCCCAGCGGCCGTCCTTGCGCTTGCGGATGTTGCCCTCACCATTTGCTCGTTTCTTTGCCATCGTTATCCACCTCTATTTCTGATATCGCCGTCATCTTCGTCTATACACTCAGCCATCAGCCGGACGCCCAGACGGAAGCCCAGGATGAAATTCTCGGTTGCAGTGATGCTGTCGATTTCATGCTGTGCCTTGACCAGCCTGGTGAGGAGTCCACGACCGACTTCATCAAGCATCTCTGTGAGTTGGTTTTCACACTGGGCGGCAGTATTTACTGCTCGCTGCAGCGTTGAGCCCGGTCTCATTATTTTTTCGCAGGGCGTAATATTGCCGTAGTAAAAATCTTCGAGGATTTTTCGCATCTGCTCCGCCTCCTTTGCAGTGACACACCATACCACACCTCGGCGGGAATAGCTACTACTTTTTTCGAGGACTTTTATTCTTTGTTTTGCAACGCAGAATTTGAATAGGGTGTGGGTGATCACAGACCGCCCCTCTGATAGCGGACAGCGTCGTCCAGCGAGATACTGCCGCTGGTTTTTTTCACGTCCTGGACATACCGTCCCCGCAGTGCGCGGAGTTGCTCGTCGGGAATCTCCATCCCCGCCACCAGCACGTTCATCACCATGCCCTGCTCCACCATCAGCTTGAAGAGCAGACGGCAGCTGTCCAGAGGACACATCTCTTTGATGAGTTGCTGTGTCTCAGGGGAGGTTCGCACGCAAACTTGTTTTTTCTCCTGGCATGATGCTCTTCCTGAAATTCGTAAATATCCCCGCCTGGACCCGTCAGTATTGCGGCGGCTGTAAGGACAGAGGAAAAACTGACCCCCGACTTGCCCCCAGGGGGTGAAAAATGACCCCCACGCTGATTCTTGTGAAATGGCAGAAAACCACCTATGACGGTCACCTTGCAGAAAGGCGAAACACTGCGCTTTTCTCTCTGAATTTTCTGATACCGACCACCTGCCACAGCAAAAAGTGAAAATTCCGACCACCTATGGAAAAGCCCCGACCCGCTCTGCGGGGCGGTGTTTCCCGCGCGGAGGGGCGCTTGCGACCCCCGCGCTTTATCCTGCACTTTTTTCGACCCCCCGGTTCACCTGCCACTTTCGGTTGTGCTGATTTCGCCGGATGGCACACACCGGCCACACGCTTTTGACACGGCGGCGTTTGCGATGGACTGCGGCTTGTTTACCCTCCGAGCATCAGCGAGGCCACACAGCGGCGCACAGGCTGTCACGCTGAGTTGCACTTTTCACTGCGGAGTGCGAGTGCCGTTGCGGCTCGATGACGTTCAGCCGCCGTGTCCATCTGCGCCAACTGTTGTTCGTAGAACTGATCGAGGGCCAGTTGGATCGGGCGGATGGTGTAGAGCAGATTGCCGTTGCGCTTCAGACCGGCCTTGGTGGTGACCGTCGTGCTCTCTGTACTGATGAGCTGGCGCTCCTCCAGCTCACACACATACTTGCGGACGGTGTTGGCACTCATCCTCACCGCATTGCCGATAGTCTTGTAGCTGGGCCAGCATTGGTACGTCTGCCTGTTCTCGCAGCAGAGCAGGTACGAGTAGACAGCCAGCGCGCCGGGTGACAGACCCAGCAGGAATATTTCGTTGGGCAGCTGGAAGTAGTTCTTGACCGGATCACGCTTTGGCCACGGTGTGTACTTCAATCTGCACCTCCTTGGGTGTGTTGCGACACCCACTCCACAAATTTCTCCTTGGGCACTACGAGTCTGCTACCGATTTTCAGAACCGGAAAATCCGGTTCGTGCATCAGCTCATAACCACTGGACGGAGAGACGCCCAGCACTCTCGCCACCGTTGCCGCATTCAGGAACAGCGGCAGTTCGTCGTAGCTTTTGTAGGCGGATTCTTTCATATAGGACTTGCCTCCTTGTCAGTTGTGACGGTCTTTTCTCTCTGTGATGGAATACAGGACAGAGTGTGATAGCCGTCCACACTGTTCTTGCCATACCAGAGAAAATAAAAAAACCTACACATCCCTGCTGGCAAAACAACCAGCGGTACAGAATATTGTACCGCGAGATCTTGCACAGCCTCGGATATGTAAGTCGGAAGTAGAACGAGGCAGTTTGTTCAGTTGTTGTACTCGAATATATGTTCTGTGTATAGGATACTTGATTGAGTAAGCTTTGTCAAGAGAGCGTATAAAATTTTTTGTACCTGGACATAATAAATAATTCTGCTGTGAGTACCACTGAAAAAATACACCCGCAGAGGTTGACCCTTACAGGTGTATTTCGTGAAGCATCATGATAGATGTGCATAGAACTATCATTCCGGTGTCGTGTTTAGCTGCTGCATCAGCTCTTGGAAACCATCCAGTGCGCTCTGGAGATTTTCGATAATATCCAGAGCCAATACATCCGGCGCAGGCAGGCTGTCCAGGTCCGCAAGAGATTTGTCCTTGATCCAGAAAATATCCAGACTGGCTTTATCCCGATCCAGAATTTCCTGAACGGCAAATTTCCTCCAGCGGCCATCCGGGTGATCCTCCGACCATGTCTCATGGCGCTGATGCCGGTTCTCCGGATGGAAGCAGGAGATAAAATCTTCCAGATCGGCGTCCGTCATGGGATGCTGCTTCAGCGTGAAATGGATGTTGGTGCGGAAGTCGTACACCCACACCTCTTTCGTCTGCCGCTCTGGGCCGGTGGGGCGCTTGTCAAAGAAAATCACGTTTGCCTTGACGCCCGGCTTATAGAAAATCCCAGTGGGCAGGCGCAGGATCGTGTGCAGATCGGTAGTCTCCAAGAGCTTCCGGCGCACCGTCTCGCCAGCCCCGCCCTCGAAGAGCACGTTGTCCGGTACGACCACCGCCGCTTTGCCTCTGGCGTTCAGGAGCGTGTTGATGTGCTGGACAAAATTCAGCTGCTTGTTGGAGCTGGTGGTCCAGAAGTCGGTCCGGTTGTAGACAAGGTCTTCCTCCTCCTGCTCCCCCTCCTCATTGGTGAAGGTGATGGAGGACTTCTTGCCAAAGGGCGGGTTGGTCAGCACATAGTCCACCCGGTAGCCGGGGTCGGTCAGCAGTGCATCCCCCAGAGTGACGGGGACGTTTCCGTAGATGTCCCCGATGTTGCGGAGATACAAATTCATCAGGCACAGCTTGAAGGTGGAGGGGACTAGCTCGTTGCCATAGAAGGTCTGGTTTTTGAGGAACTCTTTTTTCTCCCGGTCCAGGGTATAGTGGGCTTCATCCGCGATATACTCCTGTGCGGCGAGAAAGAAACCGCCGCTGCCGCAGCAGGGGTCCGCGATGGTTTTCATGGGCTCCGGACGGACACAGCGCACCATGGCCCGGATGAGGGGCCGGGGCGTGAAGTACTGCCCTGCGCCGCTTTTCACGTCCTCCGCGTTTTTCTGGAGTAACCCCTCGTAGATCTCACCCTTGACGTCGGAGGACATGGACACCCACCGCTCCTGGTCGATCATCTGCACGATGCGGTACAGGATGGCGGCGCTGCTGATCTTGTTTACCGCGCCCTTGAAAATCTTCCCCAGGATGCCGCCTTGTTCCCCCAGTTTTTCCAGAGTAGCCTTGTATTGCTCCTCCAGCTCCGCGCCCTTGAGGGTGTTCATGTCCGCCCAAGTATATCCGAAGGGGATGCCAGTCTCCCGCCTGTAGGGTGGCTTGGAGTACTCGTCCGACATTTTCAGGAAGATCAGATAGGTAAGCTGCTCCAGATAGTCGCCGTAGGACACGCCGTTGTCCCGCAGGGGGTTGCACATACCCCAGACTTTAGAGATGATGGTGGAGGTTTGGTCAGACATGGTTGTTACTCCTTATATATGTAGCTCTTTATGTTGAATCCAGAATATCCCGCTTGGCTTTATGGCCAAAATATCAATCGGTCCACCTACAGTTTTAACACAATCCTGGAATGACATTGTCTTAATAGTAACATCAACGGCATATTCAGCAAAGTTGATCGCATCCTGCAGAGTAAAGAAATTAAATCCTATAGAATAGTTGGGCAAGTCGGTATAAGTACCATCTTCATTTTTTATTCCGACGAATTTAACCAACCTTTTAAGTATATCAGCCTCTCCGTCCCATAAAGTTCCTGGAATACTTGTATCTATAATTGGAATTATTTCTTTTGTTGCAATATATACCCTACAAATATGTTGCTTTTGATCGTCAATATTATAGCCGGCTACAATGAAACTGGTTGCAGGGACAGGATCATATTGTGAAAAATGTTCCATCACTTTGTCACATATTGCCTCAACAGAATCGTCATCTGTCACTTTCTGAGAAATAAAGTTTTCAATAAAACCGGCTATAGGAGTACCATTTATTGAGGCATCACCACACGTTGATAAACCAATGCGCGAGTTACAGATAAATGTTTTATATGTAGTATCCGTTATTTGGACTCCAAAATTATGTCGTATTTCTCCATTTGGTAAAACAGTCTGATTTGAATAGGTTGTTCGACTGTCGCTTGCCATAATAATGCCTTCATTGGTATATACAGTAATAATAAATGACATATGTTAAAATCCTCCTTTAAACGCCTTCTTCAAAATACTCTGCTGCAGGGCTTTGGCCTGTTGCAAGGCGGTGTCCACCGTTTTTTCAATGCTGTCACAGACAGATAAGCGGGATTCGATTTCCTCAACTATTCGCCATTGTTGCTCAATATTAGGCAGAATAACTATTGGTTCTGTTAACGCCTTGATACCTACATTCCCTTGGCCAACATTACCCGTTTCATAACGGAAAAAAGCGCTTCTATAGGATGGAGAAGCAAGATAATACTGAAAAAATTCGGGTATTGCTTCTTTCCTATTAAATCTAATTGCGGCAACTCTCTGGTTCAATAAATAGTTTGTTTGATCTTTAATCATAGTTACAAAACCATAATCCCGCTTTCCTCGCGATCCAGTCAAGGTTATCAAGCAATCTCCACGTTGTAGCAGATACTTGTCAAGAATTGTTTCATCAGCTTCATTCGTTCGAGTTAAGTCCCGGCTAAATTCAAAATGGCGTTCCTTTACATTCCCGATTTTGACCACAATATATTTGCCATCTGACGTATACAATTTACTTTTGAAAGCATACCCGCTTATAGCAGTTGAAATTTCCTTTAACTGTACCTGTGGATAGTTTCCCTCAAACGCCTCTTTCAGCACTGCCTGCCGGTACACCTTCAGCCGTTCCTTTGCCGTTTTTAGTTCATTGACACTGACATCCAGTTGGGAGAATAGTTCCTCAATGCGGGAAATGATATGCTCTTGCTCCACAAGCGGCGGGATTGTCACCTGTACCGCACCGAATTTCTTTGCAGAAATTTCTTTAAAGGTTGTGCCGCTTCCCATGTCCTGAATTGTTTTTCGTAAGTAAATCAGCTGGTAATATAAAAATTCACTGTTGACAAATGGCTTGGGAACAATACTTTTGAATCCTTGATTTGTGCATATCGGATTTTTTGCAATAGCGGTATATCCGATTGGCGCACGAGAGGAAAACAGAACGGTTCCAGACGGCATTATCTGCGTAGAACAACTATCATAGCCTAGTTGGGTCAAGTTCCTTTTCCCGCGTGAAATATACTTTTGTGTGTAACCGGATAAATCCGCCGGGGTAAGCCATGGGATTGCACCACCAAAGTTTTCTGCAACAGTAGTTTTAGGTGTTGCACCTGACACAATATCTCCAATATCACGCAACTGGTATCTTTGGTATTCCATCTCACGCCACCAACTCCACATTCAATTCCATCAAAATCTTCTCATAATCCTCCCCGAACACCTCATAGAACCGTCCAAGGCCGCCCTTGCGGTCAAAGGGGCTGAGGTCCAGGTCCTCCAGCACCACACTGAGGGAGGCGGCGATGTGGTCCTTGATGAGCCGTAGCCACTCCATCTGTTCGTCGGTGAAGTGGACGGCGCCGGCGTTGCGGCGGAAGGACCACTGCTGGAAATTGTAGCTGACCCGCTCAGCAAAGGGGACCAGCGTCTCCGTCACGCCCGTCTCAAACCGGATGATGGATATCAGGTCGGCCAGCTGCACCATCGTCCCCCTCTTCACCTTGTCTGGCTGTTTGATGGCATAGCAGTCCCACAGCCTGTCCACTGTGATGTTTCGGGCTTTCAGCTTTTCATACAGCGCCTTGAGCTTGGCAATCGCCATGGGACGGTCCTTGTACCTCTGGTCGTAGATAATGCGCAACGCGGTGATCTCGTCCCGGTTTTCCTGGATAAACTCTCGGAAGGTCTCAATGACCCGACTGGCGGTCTCCTCCTGACTGACGTCGTACCCGGCAAACAGCACCGTGTCGAGGTTGACATTGTCAATAATCTGCTCGTGGTTCCGGCGGACGTTTTCGATGTAGTCCCGCACCTCCGGCCTGTGGAACGGAGCGGCGGCGGCAGAGGAGAGCTCCCGCTGGGCGGCATCCAGCAGCGCCTGCTGTTCCAGGGTGGGTTCGCCCTCCTCTGGCAGGGACACCCCCGCATGGGCTGCGATGACGTCCGGGTCAAAGGCGTCCAACAGAGCCTGGGCGGTCTGACCGGCGGAGGCCCCGGTGATCTCCTGAAACTCCTTCCGCTCAGAGGGTGTCATCTGCGCATTCAGCCGGACGATGCGGCTGGCCAGGGAGGTGAGGGTGTCCTCGTCCTTCGCCCCCAGCGCCACATTCATCATCAGTTCTTTCAGGGAGACGGAGGGCTTACGCTCCAGGGCACGGGTGTCCGATTTCTTGGATCTGGTGACGCCCACTGCGTCCACGATAACAAAATGGTCCTTGTTCTCTGTGGCGGAGGGAGTTACCTTTTGCAGATCGTCCCTGCTCAGCGTCCGGGTTCCCCGGCCCTTCATCTGCTCGAAATAGTTCTTGCTCCGCACGTCCCGCATGAAAATCAGGCACTCGATGGGCTTCACGTCCGTTCCGGTGGCAATCATGTCCACAGTGACGGCAATTCTGGGATTGAAACTGTTGCGGAAATCAGAAAGAGCTCCTTCCGGGTCATCCGCAGAATAGGTGATCTTCTTACAGAACTCATTGCCCTCGCCAAACTCTTCCCGGACGATTTGGATGATGTCGTCCGCGTGGCTGTCAGTCTTGGCAAAAATCAGCGTTTTGGGGACCTCGTTTCTGCGGGGAAACAGGATGGTGTACAGGTTTTTCCGGAACGCCCGAATCACAGTCCGAATCTGGCTGGGGTTGACGATATCCCGGTCAAGGCGGGAGGGTGTATAATTTACATCCTCGTCCATCTGCTTCCATCGTTTCTCCCGGGACAGGCGGTTCCGGTATTCGATCTGCTGTTTCACAATGTATCCGCCGTGCTGTCCTACCTCGGTTTCGATGAGGAAGATGTCCTCCCCCACGTTGACTCCGTCAATGATGGCCTGCTCTCTGGAATACTCGCTGACCACATTTTGATGGAAAAAGGCAAAGGTACGTTTGTCCGGTGTGGCCGTCAGGCCAATGATAAATGCGTCAAAATATTCCAGCACCTGACTCCAGACGTTGTAGATGGAGCGATGGCACTCGTCCACGATGATGCAGTCGAAGAACTCCGGCGGGTATTTTTCGTTGTAGACCACTTCCTTTGGCGCCTTGCTGTTGGCAGTCACATATCCGCTGAACGGGGTTTCCTCCGCAGACTCGTCCAGATCTTCCCCCTTCAGGATAGAGTACATCCGCTGGATGGTGCTGATATAAATCTGTGTATTGGCCGGTATCCGGGAGGACTTCAGACGGTACACGCCGTAGATGTCGGAAAACGGCCTGGGGTCGTCGTTGGGGATATAGGCCAGGAACTCCCGCTCCGCCTGCTCCCCCAGACTTTTGGTGTCCACCAGGAACAAAATACGGTTCATCTTCCCGAATTTCAAAAGGCGATAGGCGGCGGTGATGGCGGTAAAGGTCTTACCGGCTCCGGTGGCCATCTGCACCAGTGCCCTCGGCCTGTTTTCAGAGAAAGAAAGGTCTAATTTCGTGATCGCACGAATCTGGCAGTCCCGAAAGCCGGTGGTGTCAAAGGGCGGAAAATGCTTCATGTTGTTGCGGACGGTATCCGGCGCGCTTAGCAGCGCCCGCAGCGTCTCCGGACGGTGAAAGGAGAAGACCGTCCGGGAGCAGTATTTCAAATCGTGATAGTCTGTGAACCGGGTCAGCTTGTCCGTCGCTTCGTAGGCAAAGCGGATGGCTGTATCTCCCTTAATCCACTTGAATTTGCTTCCGGCATAACGTGCGGACTGATCCTCCACCGTGGTGATCTTCTCTCCGCTCTCTGTCCGCTTCGCCTCCACAACGCCTACAGGGGTTCCGTCAATAAAGAGGGCATAGTCCACCTCGCCTGTGCTGGTTGGAAACTCCCGCACTGCTACGCCTATGGCAGAGGACAGATTCAGGTGTTTCATATCCTGGATCATCCAGCCGGACTGTATCAGCTTTTGGTCTATCACAAGACGGGCCTTTTCTTCTGGCGACATCATAGTTCCCTCCTTGTTTCGGCAATTTACTTCATTATACCGGATAAGGCCTCTGGTTACAAGGCGCTATTTCATTGTTTTCTGCCACCGCAAGGGAGGGCCGCCCATTATTCTGGACGGCCCTCCCTGGGTGCTGTTCGATTATGCATAGAGGTGTCTATACTTCCCCAAGCATACTGAGCAGCAAATAGATAGCTGATTGATGCGTTTCAATCCATTCCATATCATGCTGCTTCCCAACGGATATTGCGGCATCTTTCCATGCATCGAAGTATTCCTGTCCAGTTTCTGCATATAGATTGAGCTGGGCTTCCGGCGCTATGTCATCAATGGCGGCTCTCATAATATGTCCGTGCAAACCGATTTGCCCACCCTTCAAAAACTCAGTGAAGCAGTATTTCAGGGTGTACCAGCCATAGTAGGTCAACTCCCGGAACTCAATAGGGTGTTCCTCGATATAATTCCACCAACTTGAGGACTGAGCAGGGCTGCTGCAAATCGTCTCAATGAGCGACCCAATCACTTGATCAGTATCCAGTCCGGTAGACGCTACCGCCTGGACGTAGCACTCCTGTTTCTGCTGAAGGATGAACTTCTGGCTGTCCATGCCGTCCTCGACGATATGTGCGGGGAACTTTTCGCGGATGTCCTGTGCATAGTAGCTGCCGTCTCTGGGTTGCCAATATTCGGTCAGAGTATAACCGCGCTCGTCCAAGTCAAAGGAAAGTGCCACAGGGATATGACTGCCGCCGGTTGTTTCCAAGCCATTGTCCGTAGCCCTATATTGCTCATAGAGCGCCCACCCATAATAGGTGATTTTATGGGTGCTGCTTCCCGCCAGAGGTGTGGCGGAGAGTGTCTCCAACGTGATGAAACTGCAACAGGCCACATCGTACTCCAGTGGGTAGGATGATTTGTTATGCTCCAGAATCGCCTGACGGATCGCGGCCTGTTCTTCGGAGAGAGTGGAAAAATCGGGCTCCTCCGGCGAGGGTTCACCGCCGCTATCAGGTTTTGGTTCAATAACCTTTGGCACATCGTTTCTGTGCGCTTCAACGAATATGGAAACATCCTCTGTCCGAATATCAATTCTATCATCGGCCTCATTGTTGACCCTTAGATAGATATACCAAGGCGTCTCGTCTGGAACGCCGCCCACCAGAACATCAAAGAGTTCATCAATCTCATAACGCATGATATACAGACCGGAGCCAACCTCCCACACCTGATACCGCTCAAAATCTGGCCAACTCAGCGCGTCCCCCTTTTGCGACAGCATGACCACATCATCAAGGGTCAATTTTCGGCCTTCAACCCCATCATCTTTTACCTGTATCCAGCGCATATAGGCCCACTGCCTTTGTTCGCTGTCCACCGTATTGAGATCAATCGGTGTCCCGCACTCCTGATAGGTATAAAAATCCTCCGTTTCAGACGGATGAACAAAATACTCAATTCCCTCAAGCCCTGTGTTGTTTGCCTGTTCTCTTGTCAGCTTTCCGGCGGACTGGTAGCCATAGGGCAAGTAGGATACCGGCATGTACGGATTGACATAGACATTACCGTCCACGATCAAAGTTGGACGTTCCGCATTTGGTGTGCTGGGTTCTTCTGTCACCGGATTCGTCGCAAAGCACACCGTCACCACCCCACAGGCGACAACAGCCACAACAATGAGCCAAAACGCCGGTTTTTTGTAATTCAGCACATTTTTCACCCGTTCTTTTACGCCAACCTCTCCAAAGGCCAGCGGGCAGACTGTGACCAGCCGCCACCCGGCACTGCACTCCAGCAGGGCGGCGGAGTATTGCTTTTTCCCGTCCAGATCCATCTGCCGAATAACCTTTTCATCACAGGCCAGCTCAATGTCCCGGCACAGTAGCACATAGGCAATCCAGCACAGGGGATTGAACCAGTGAACCGTCAGAATCAGAAAGCCCAGCGGCTTCCACCAGTGGTCACGCCTTGCCAGGTGCGCCTTTTCGTGGGCAATCACCGGCTCCATGGCTGTCGTGTCCATGCTGGAAGGCAGATAGATTTTGGGCCTGACCAGCCCCAGGATAAACGGAGACTTCACATGGTCGCACAGGAAGATGTTTCCCTCATAGGGTGCTCTTTCCGCAACGCTCCGGTGTACCCGCACATAGCTGGTGACTGCATAGAGCAGCATGGCGGCGATACCGATCAACCAAATGACCGACACAATAAACGTCCAGACATAGAGCGGATTGACGCTGCCAGCCGGATTCGGCGCAAAGGTTTCACCCAGGACGGGATTGACCGCATTGTTGACGGCGGGGATGCCACTGCTAATGGCGGGTGTTCCATACTGAATGTTATGGGCGTTGAAGGTCTCGGCGCTGGGGATCAGGCTCAACGCGCTCTCGAAGGAGAAGGGAACTGCCAACCGCAGAGCGACAATGCCCCACAAAAGAATAATGATCCACTTCGGTGCCTTCTTCAACAGGAACCGCAGCAGCACCACCGCCAGAATCAGCCAGCTTGCGGCAATGCTCATGTTCAGAATTTTTAGGAATATATTGCTCATATCATTCACCTGCCCTGTCAATCAGCTCACGAATCTCGGTGATTTCCTCGGCTGTCAGCTTCTTTTCGCTGGTAAATGCGGCAAGAAAAGCGGGGAGAGAACCTGCAAAGGTTTCGTCCACATACTTCTTGCTGTGGCGGGCGTAGAACTCCTGCCGGGACAGGAGAGACGTCACCACCCCGTTATTGTTTTGAAACAGGCCCTTGTCGCAGAGCCGATGCAGTACCGTGTGTGTTGTTGTCCGTTTCCAGGCCAGTTTGTCCGCGGCCAGTTTGATAAGTTCGCCGGATGTTACAGGCTCCCTCTCCCAGATGATGTCCGCAAACCGGGCCTCCACAGCCCCTAATTGAATTTCTGCCATTGGTATAGCCTCCTGTCTACATGATGTAGCCCCATGTATAGACTACACCATGTAGACGTGCTTGTCAAGGACCTTTTCAAAATATGAGATCGCACATCCAGAATGGAAGTTCCTTTTATAATCCTTTGTAGCTGATAAAAGGGTTTAATTCCTTGTTTACTGGTACGCAATATCTGAGCAGTAAATCTGCTCCCCGTTGTTGTTTCCTGTCTATACTCTGTGCCGCCACGAGGAAAGGCCATCCAGCCTCCTGGACGGCCCTCCTTGGTTACTGTTTGGTTATGTGTAGAAGTTGACGCTGTTGGGTATTCCGACAAACATATAGCAGTAGGTGATGCCGTCGTACTGGGTCACGCCCACGCCGATGCAGTCGCATCTCGGGTCGATCATGGTCTGGAAGTGGCCGGGAGAATTGATCCAGTTATCGACGGCACGTTGAGCGGCGTTAGTTGTGCCAGTGAACACAGTCAAGTTATCGCCGAAACCGTAGGGATAGCCGGCGTCGACAGCAGCCTTGCTCTCCTCCGGAGAGTGATGCCAGGTGTATCGCCGGCTGGAGCAAATTTGGGCGGCGTTCATCAGAGCCTCATTGACCGGCAACTCTGACACTCCATTGGCCTTTCTGGTCTGGTTGATGAGGCGGATCATCTCCTGGCGAATCTCCAGGTTGTCTGTCAGTCCGGCGCTGTCCCCGCTGTCGGGGGCTTCCAGCGCGGCGGGGACGGCGAAGCCGACCATCAGAGTCATGCTCCCGCGCTCCCCGTCGCTGTTGGAAGCGGTGATCTCCGCGGTCCCCTCTGACTTAGCGACAGCCACACAGAAGGACAGTACCTGCTCCACCGCTACCGTGTCCGGGTCGCTGGAGGTGACGGCGTACTCCGTACCGCTGGGGCCGATGATGAGGCCACTGCGCTCTCCCACTTCCAGGAAACTACCCTTGTAGCTACTCACCCGGACGGTTTCGTCAGTCGCCTCCGCTGCCATTGCGGGGATAGTGAGGGTGGCCGCGGTCAGTGCGGCGGAAATGCGTTTTTTCGTACTGGTCATGCTTTTTCCTCCATTCAGTGTTTTTGCTGAGATTTTGGCAAACAACACAATATCGAATAAAGAGAAAAAGTCGATAGGGAATTGCAATCTAAAACGGAGAAATCCGAGAGCAAAAACGAAGCATTTTACATAGTGACTATGAGAGGGCTTTGGGGATGCGGTCTATTTCCTGACCACATAATTAGCCACAGACAGGCGTGGAACACGTGGAAACACTGGTTTCAAAGAGTGCCAGAAAGCAAATAAAGCGGAGCAAAAACGGCTATAAACAACCAAAAATTGTCTAAAAAATGTTTGTTGACCTCTTTACCGTACATGAGCATTCTGTCAATTCATGTCGCTTCATACTTCTGTTTTATTGCTGCTTCCTTAATTTGTCCTGCGTTTGTTTGAAGACACCTTCTAGCGCGCACACCGCAATCTGTAATCGCCCGAAATACAAGCAATTAGGGGAGAAATATGGAAAAAATGGATAGGCCACACAGCAGAAGGACAGCCGCTGGGTCAGTTGTGCCCAAGAGCTGTCCTTTTATTTACAGTGCATTAAATTTTGAGGCAAATGTGCGATTGCTTTCATGCTGCAGAGGATTGACCCGGTGGGTTTCTTTGCGCAGGGGGAGTTTTTCATCGAAGCCTACATAGAAAATGCAATGGTACCGCGTCATTTCCGCTGTGTGCAGGGAAGCACTGCTCTACACGTTGGAAGCCCCGGTTTGGGTGCAGACCTGCCTGCGGAATATTTTTAAGATGATTTTTGACTAAAGCAGTTCTTTGAAATTCTCCTTAATCCATTCGTAGCACTCCCCTGCATTTTCGCAGCATACTTCTTCGGGCAGCCGGTCCCAGGTGGTTTTTCCCGACTTGACCTTGAGGCCGCTCTCCTTAAAGGTGTCCGCCAGCAGCGTCTCGAAATTCTCGTAATTTTTCGAAATATAACCACTGGCAGAGGCATAATCGGGTTTTCCGTCCCCCTGTGTAAGGCCACAGATCAGATACAGCCGTACTTGATCCTCGTACTCTGCGCTGCCCTCACGCTCTTTTTTTGCACGTTCTTTTTTGATTCGCAAAGCAAACTCCAGAGACGCCGTTCCAAATTCCATTTTGTTCAGGGTAAACGTCATATAGGTGGGGGTGCATTCCGTCCACAAAAGGTCGTAGGTTGAGAGCTTCTGGTAAAGGGCGTCGAGTACATCCGTTTTCTCCCAGTGGGAAAAGCATTTGAGCGGAACGCCTGGCCGAACCTGGGTATTCGGTTCGCCCCGGATGTTGTCGCACAGCTGCTTCATAATTTCCAGAACATCCGAGGGGATGTCCGGCTCTTTCATGCAGTCCTCCAGCCAGCGGAGAATATGCCCATTGAATGACAACAGGCAGATTTGATCATCTGACAATTGCTCCTTATCATCCGACGGGTTTGTGCGGCTCTGTGCGCTGGGCTCATGCCCATCCGTGGTCAGGTAATAGACATTGGGTACTTCTTTTCCTTGTTTCTTCGCAAATGTATAGTAATCCCAAAGCTGTGCGGCCTGATCGCCTGCCCAAATCTTTACCTCAAAAGGCAGATATAAGCTTTCAGTAGAAATTACCATATCAATGCGCCTGCCCTTATCGGTGGGAACCTCTGTTTTTACCTCCGCATTCTTGAGTTCCTCCTGCTCTTTGCAGGAGAGTGCCGGCATGCCGATCCAAAGCAAAAACTTGTCCAAAAAATCGGCGCCCTTGTCATGGAAAGCGCTCTGGGGATTGATCAGTTCCGCGATCACACTTGTGTGAATCTCCTCTGATTTCCAAATCCCCGCAACCTGAAAGATATTGAATTTTTTCTCAGACATGTTTACTTCCTTCCAGTGTGTTTCCAATATTTTCCTCAAGCGCAACGCCGGGAGCGGCAGTGCCCATTCCCTCCGCCGCCTCCGACAGGCAGACCAGACAGTGGATGACATCCTCATAGCTGCGCAATTTCCGGTTCGGAAAAATCTGGACCAGCTCCGAATGGTTCAGCTGCAATAACCGATCCACGGTATGGAGGCCGCTCCGCTTTAGGGCGTTTCGCACAGCGGCCTCCAGATCCATGTCTTCTATGGTCAGACTGCGTCCGTTCAGGGTTGGAAATATGCGGATGAGCTTTCCGTCTTCGTTCATCTCGTCCTCTCCTTTTCGCTGTTTTATAAATTTTATAGGTTCAGTGTTCCCGCTCCTGGTCTGTGGGCTCCAGGCTGTCTGAACCACGATAGAGCGACCACCCCTCAAAGAAGAAGCGCTCCATCTGCTGCCGCAGCCAGCCGGGTTCCCGGATTTCGCAGCGCTCCATGTACTGCATGGCCCACAGCTTCAGGCCCTCCGGCTCCGCAGTCACCGTGGCTGTAAAATTTCCGTCACTATGGGGGCAGATGCCGGTCTCCATTCCAAAACGGTCCAACACATCGCTGAGCAGGCTGTTTTCACAGAGAAGAACCGCCCGGATGCTCTGTCCCGAAATTTGATAGACCCGCTCCCGTACATAGCGCGGCAGGTCGATGCTGGCTGGCAGAGGTTCCACCGGTTCCCCGAGCATGACAGCGGGACTTTGGATGCGGTCAACGCGGTAGTGGCTCAATGTTTCATACCCTGAATAGCGGCAGATCAGGTAGTAGTTCCCGTTGGCAAAACACAGGCCGTAGGGATGAACCTGATAAAGACGTTCCCTGCGGGGGCGGAGCTTTTTGTCCATCCCATACTCCATATATTGAAAGGTGACCTGGCAACTGGCGGCAATTGCTTCCTCCAGCACCTCCACAGCAAGCAAAACGCTTCGGTTCAGTCCCCGGTAGCCCGTGGGCAGGGACAGAGGGCGGCAGAGCTTCTGTTGATGAAAGCTCAGCCCCCGGAGAAGCTTTCGTTCCAAATCCTGGTATTGCCGGTCCCCAATCCCGGAAAAAGCGGCGGCGCAGTCCAACAGCAGGCGAACCTCCGCCGGCTCCAGTTTTCGTGAGAGGAGAAAATAGCCATCCCTGCTGTCTTGAAAGTTCGGAATGTCACAGCCCGCATACCGCAGGCTGTCCAGCGCCCCATAGATGGTCCGCCGGTCACAGCTCACGCCATACTCCACCCAGAGCAAATGCCGCAGCTCTCCCATAGAAAGGGGATGTTCCGAATCACTGTGCTCCTCCAGGATCTGATAGAGCCGGATGGGGAGCAGATGCGCAGACATATTGCTCTCCCCCTCTCGTAGTTTCTCTTCTGCCGGGATTATATCATGGGAGGCAGTACAAAACAAGTAGACCGCCGAGCCCGGTACATTTTTTTGTACTGGCTCTGTGATAGACTAAAAAACTGTTGAGGACAGGGCGAGGAACGGAGGGATTTTTCATGAGGAGCAGGAAACGAAAGCCGTCCGGGGCGGAGCTGAACGAGTGGAGCAAACGTCTCTGCGGAGAGGAATCTTATGGAACAGAGGTGTGGATGAAACTGAGCCCGGAAGATTTTGAACCCTTTCTTCAAGCCGCAGATGTCCGCCTGTTAGAAAGTCCTGTGATTTCTGCGGCAGCGGCACCATCCTGGATAAGGCGGGCTGTAGATGAGCTAATAGCGGAGGCGGGCAGAACTGTGACACATTTCCTGCTGCATATTGGATTTTTCGGACATATCCTCAGCTTGGATACTCTGTCTGAAATCGTCGCAGGGGCGCAGGGCGTCATTGATATGCGCGCTGCCAACTTTATTGTCGGGTATCGGGCTATGGAGGGTCTGAGGGAGGGGGAGGTCACTCTGCTTGTGCTCACGTCAATGGGACCGAAACCGCAGGCAGATGAAACTGTGCTGGATACCGAAGCAATATTTGGGTTTCCCCGATGAATCAGGGGTGTGGTTGTGCCTCTTAATAACGGGAGAATTTTATGTGCAAGGAATTTTTAAAAAGGGTCAAGTCAACTTGCCGCATATATTTTAGGAGAAATTTTATGCGCAAAAAACCTGTGGAAAGAGCTGAGTTGAGCTGCCGCACATGGTTCAGCAAAATGGACGGCATTCTTTCTCCTCAGGAATGGATTGATGCTGCACGCAGAGCCGGCGTCCGGGCAATTGCGATTACGGATTTTCAAAATACAGCGGTATTTGAGGCTGCGGCACAGGCTGTAGATGAATTGCGCAAAGAAGCGAGGTCGGAAGGGCTTGATTTCAAGGTGCTCTACGGCTTGGAAACTGTGCTGGAGGACGGATGTTTTGTTCATCTTCTGGTACAGCGTCAAGAGGGGTTGGCACAGCTTTACCGGCTGCTGGAAATTGCCTGGCATGGCCGGGAAAATCGGCCATTTCTGCGCAAAGAGGAAATCAACGAGCATCGAACCGGGCTGCTGGTGGGCTGTCCCGGCAAAAACGGAGAAGTCTGCCGTGGGATTCTGAACGATCTGGATGACGCCCGTTTGGAAGAAATCGCCGGGTTCTACGATTATCTGTCGGTCCTGCCGCCGCGGCATTACGGGCTGCTGTCCACACAGGAACATACTCCAGGCAGCGAAGCCCTTGGGGCGGAGGAGTTGATTTTCAAAACCATTGCCATTGGCCAACGGTCAGGCAGGCCGGTGGCCGCGGCGGGAAATATGCGCACGGCAAGCCAGGATTGGGGGATGTTCAGAAGCAGCGCCGCTTTTGATATTCTGAAGGATGAGGACTTGGTCCTTGACCCTATTGTCCTTAATAGACGGTTAGGCAGACCAGCAGCTGCAGCGGGAGATACGTACACGGAAAACCAGCCCTGGGGGATGTTCCGGTGCGGCGCCACTTCCACTTATTATGTTCTGGAAGGCGAGGACTACTTGGATCTGCTCCTGCCGGAACACCTTTACACGGAAAAGAACGGGGCCTGGGATGTATCCCTGCCGGATATCCTCTGCACGGAGGAGATGCTGGACGCCTTCTCTTTCCTGGGAAAAGAACTGGCGGAAAAAATTGTGATTCATGCGCCCAACCGTCTGGCGGACCAATGCAGCGAGATCCGGATTTTCCCGGAGGATGTACGATGTCTTCAGCCCATCCTGCCCAACGCGTTTCAGTCCGTATCCGAGCTTTGCCGCGAACAGCTCCAAACACGGCATAACGGCACAATTCCTGAGCCGGCGCGGGAGCGGATAGAGTATGAGCTTGCTGTGCTGCAAAACAATGAATTACTCTGCTCTGCGTTCCTGATCAGCCGCCGTTTGGTACAGGGGCTTCAGGGGAAGGGGTATCCGGTTCAAACCATCGACCACAACTGCTCCTTTTTTCGCGCATATACCTATGTCCCATATCTGCTGGGAGTGACAACGGAAACTGTGCACACAGTAAGCCAGGATAGGGATGAGGGAGATGGTGTGCCTTTGGAACTCATTTTGCGTGTTCCAGAAGAATGCTGGGAAGATGTCATTGAGATCTTCTCTCAAATGTTCCCCCAAAGCATAGCGGTATCCTGCAGGAACTGGGCCGGAAGGATTTTCGTCCCCGATGCCGCAGAGCTGCGAAGCTGGATGCCCCTGCAAAAAACTGACAACGGATATCGGATTCCTTATGGACGTGTTGAGGATTTTTCCAACCTGTTTCAGGTATTTTTATGCCCGCCTGAAAGCGATAGCGATGAGAATTTTTCCGACCTGGTTCGGCTTTTATTTGACGTTGACCTGTAATGTGTTAAAATCAAAGGGGCTGATCTGCTTCATCAGCGAATACGGCGCCTTCCCGGAGAAAAGCCGGACTGTGACGCCGCCTTCGTCTTCGTGGCGGACGAGTACAACAACCCCGATGTGTTGCCCTGGGCCATCAAGCTGGTTTTGCAGAAAGATGAAATTTAATTTCAGGAGAGGTTTTTTATGAAAGACAGACAGGATCTTGATATTAGTAACGGAATTTTGAACAAGTACATGGGTCCCGGCGGGGATGTGGTCATCCCGGCGGGCGTCACGAAGATCGGGAATAGTGCCTTCGATGGCTGCACAGGTCTTCAAAGCGTGACGATCCCGGAAGGCGTCACGGAGATGGGGGATTGTGCTTTCGCTGACTGCACACACCTGACCAGCGTGACAATCCCAGAAGGCGTCACGAAGATCGGATGGGGTATCTTCGATGGCTGCACGGGTCTTCAAAGTGTAACCATCCCCAAAGGCGTCACGGAGATCGGGGATAGTACCTTCGATGACTGCACGGGTCTTCAAAGTGTGACGATCCCCAAAGGCGTCACGAAGATCGGGAATAGTGCCTTCGATGGCTGCACGGGTCTTCAAAGCGTGACCATCCCAAAAGGCGTCACGGAGATCGGGGATTGTGCTTTCTCTGGCTGCACAAGCCTGACCAGTGTGACAATCCCGGAAGGCGTCACGAAGTTCGGGTGGAGTACCTTCAGTTGCTGCACAGGTCTTCAAAGCGTGACCATCCTGGAAGGTGTCACGACAATCGGAAATTATGCCTTCGATGGCTGCACGGGTCTTCAAAGCGTGACCATCCTGGAAGGTGTCACGGCAATCGGAAATTATGCCTTTGCTGAATGCACAGGCCTGACCAGCGTGGTTCTCCCAAAGAGTGTGACGGAAATTGATGAGTCGGTGTTTATGGACTGCCGCCCTGCGTTGACCGCGCCCCACATCCCCATCGCCAACTTTGACAAGAAGGATAAGCCCGGCGCGTGTGCGGGCTTTGCCGTGCGCTATCTGGAACATGCGGAGCTGGATGAGGAAACCACAGCGGGCTATCTCAAGTACATCAAGGGGCAAAAGAAGAGGCTGTTCCCTACAGCGGTTAAGTATGAAGAACTTCTCCGTCTCATGCTTGCAGAGAAATTTCTTACCAGCAAGGACATCGGCCCGCTCTTGAAGGAGTGCGACAAGCAGAACCATACTGCCGCCAAGGCTGCGGTCCTGGCATATGTGGACAAGAACCTCAAGCCCGCGGACCCGGTAAAGGAAGCGGAACGTTCTGCCAAAATTCAGGAGGAGCTCCAGGCTACCGGCGTGATGGCAGTGGGAGAGGCGAAAAAGATCTTCCTCTATAAAAGGCTCAAAGAAGGCGGACTGGCAATTACCGGCTATGAGGGGACCGATACAGATGTGGTGATTCCCAAGGCCATTGGCAAAGACCCGGTAAAGAAGATTGACGAAGATGCCTTCAGGCACTGCACGGACCTGACCAGCGTAACCATCCTGGAGGGCGTCACGGAAATCGGTTGGAATGCCTTTGCGTTCTGCACAGGCCTTCAAAGCGTGACCATCCCGGAGAGCGTTACAAAAATCGGAGAGTGGGCCTTCCTGTTCTGCACGGGCCTTCAAAGCGTGACCATCCCGAAAAGTGTCAGGGAATTCGGCGGCGGTGTCTTCGAGGCCTGCCTGGGCCTTCAAAGCGTCTCCATCCCGGAGGGCATCAAAACTCTTTCAAAAGGGGGTTTTAAGAATACTCCGTGGCTTAAAAACCTGGGAGAATTTGCGGTCATCAATCATATCCTGCTGGCATACCAGGGCCCTGGCGGGGATGTGACCATTCCGACGGGTGTTGCTGCAATCGGGAAGTATGCCTTCCGATACTGCTTAAGTCTGACCAGTGTAGCCATCCCGGAGAGCGTCACGGAAATCAGGTTTATGGCCTTTTATGGCTGTCCGGGCCTTCAAAGTGTAACCATTCCGGAGGGAGTTACGGAAATCGGAGAGGATGCCTTTTTTTGCTGCACGGGTCTTCAAAGCGTGACCATTCCGAAGAGCGTTGCGGAAATCGGGAAGAGTGCCTTCTTTGGCTGCACAGGCCTTCAAAGCGTGACAATCCCGGAGGGCGTCACGGAAATTGGGAAGGACGCTTTCGAGGGATGCAACAGCCTGACCATCCACGTCTCCGCCGGAAGCTATGCGGAGCAGTACGCCAGGGAGAACAGCATCAAATTCGAGGCACTGTAAGAAAAGACATTTAAACGAAAAAACCTGTGGCAAAACGGCCATCTTGGAGCAGATTGCGGCGGAGCTGGGGGTGGGCCTTGTCTCCTGCTCCATGACCCACCACACCCGCCAGAGCGCCCTGGGCCTGCCGTTTATCGTCCGCAAGACTTACAGCGGAAAGGAGTACGACGTATCCGGGTACACCATGAGCGAGTTCATCGCCTCGGTCTACGACCTATCAATCACGAAGAAACTGTATGAAGACTGAGGGCATTTTTGAGAAAATTTCCGGCTTGAACATGCCAGGATGGATCCTTTTGGCCGCACGGCCCGGGATGGGCAAGACGCCTTCTGCGTTAAATATGGCGCGAATCGCAGCGGAGAAAAAGACTGCGGCGGTATTTTCGCTGGAGATGTCCCAGGAACAGGCGGCCGCTCAGCTTCTCTCACTTGCGCCACGGGCTGAGAACAAACGCACGTATGCCGGAACCATCTACATTGACGACAATCCTGTGCTTTCTGTGGCAGACATACATGCCAAGTGTTGCCAGCTGGACAATTGGGGTCTGGTAGTCATCGGCTACTTGCAACTGATGATCTGAAGCCGATGCGCTGAAAACCGCCGGCAGTTGGCAGCTGAAACATCCCGGATGCTGAAAATTATGGCAAAAGAGTTAGCGGTTCCGGCACTCTGTCTCGGCCAACTCAGCCATGTCACTGAGGAATGGGAAAACAGGCGGCCCATACTGTAGGGCCTGAGAGAATCGGGCTCCTTTGTGTCAGAAGCGGATATTGTTCTGTTTTTGTAATCAGGACAGCTATTATAACAAGGATTTGAAGAGACGTAACATTGTCGAATGTATCGTAGCCAAAAACCTCCGCGGTGAAACTGGAACGGTGGAACTGCGCTGGATGCCGGAGGATATTTGATTCCTTGCACCGGATGATATGTTCTGATAGTAGTAACAAGCAAGCCTCGGTATATACCGAGGCTTGCCTGTTGGTGGCTGACCGCCCCCAGGCCCCTGTAAGAACCGCATTTGCGACGGTCCTTTTAAGCCGCCTCCGGCGTCTGCTGGTACCCTCAGGAAGAGGAAAATCATCACCGCGTATCCTGCTGGTGGTCACGATTTTTCTCTTTTTCTGTCATGCCTGAAATTCGCTCCATATTGTTTTTAGCTGTGTATTTTCCCCGATGGACAGGAAAATGGTGCGTTCCACACTGCCTGGAACGCACCGTTTTGTTTCATATTTGGTTATGCGTAGAAATTAACACTGCTGGGTATTCCAACGAACATATAGCAGTAAGTAATTCCGTCGTACTGGGTCACACCCACGCCGATGCAGTCGCATCTGGGGTCGATCATGGTCTCAAAGTGATCGGGAGAGTTAATTCAGTTGTCGACGGCGTGCTGAGCGGCGTTGGCTGTACCAGTGAACACGGTGAGGTTGTCACCGAAGCCGTAGGGATATCCGGCCTCGGCAGCGGCCTGACCCTCTTCTGGAGCGTGATGCCAGGTGTAGCGCCGGTTGGAGCAGGCTTGGGCAGCATTCATCAAGGCTTCGTTGACCGGCAGTTCCGAGACCCCAATGGCTTTGCGGGTCTGCTTGATGAGCCGGATTATCTCCTGGCGTATTTCCAGGTTGTCCGTTAGGCCGGTGTTGTCTCCACTGTTGGGGGATTCCGACGCAGTGGGGGGAGTGGAGCAGATCGTCAGTGTTACGCTCCCACATTCCCCGGTGCTGTTGGAGGCGGTGATCTCCGCAGTTCCTTCTGACTTAGCGACAGCGACCCAGAAGGTCAGCACCTGCTTTACCGCTATTGTGTCCGGATCGCTGGAGATGACTGTATAGTCTGCACCGCCGGGACCAATGATGAGGCCGCTGCGTTCTCCGACCTCCAATGTATTGCCCTTGTAACTGCTTACCCGGACGGGTTCGTCAGGCGCCTCCGATGCCGTTGCGGGGATGGTGAGAACGATAGTGAGGGCGGCCGCGGTCAGTGCGGCGGAAATGCATTTTTTCATGCTGGTCATACGTATTCCTCCTGTATTCAGTATTTTTGGTGCTCTTGGCAACCAACACAATACCGAATGAAGGAGCAAAAGTCGATAGAAAAGAAAATTAAAAATAGAGAAATTAGCAGGTCAAAACAAGGCGTTTTAGCCAAGTTTTTTATTTCAGTGCCTCATAAAATTTCCGGATTTTCTGCGCCATTAGCACACGCCTCTGCTCCAGGAAACGAGGATAGTCCTCAATTCCCATCTGAGCAAAACCCTCCGGAATACAGTTCTCTTCCAAATTTTGCTTCAGCTGATCTAAATCAGTGATTCCGCCATAGACCGACTCCCCAGTTTCACACTGGTGGAGAACAACCGCCATATAATCCTTTGGTGCGTCCGCGCTGATTTTGATGTTGATCTCTGACTGCAAATAGACATAGTTGGCGATCTGGTTGTACTGTCCTTTGCTGGTAATCCCATTCCGAATTAAGTACTTCTTCGGGAAGAGATGGTGGATATCTCCACGTTCCTCCAGCATCGCTTTTACTTCTATGTGTTCACCCAAGAAACCTTTGTCGTGATTTTTGACCTGAGCCATCAGGAACACATTAAAATAGGGACTGCTGGCCACAGAAGTATTCAGTCGATCCACCAGCACGTTGTCCCAGAATGCATCGGAGAGTTCGCCGGCTTCCACCTGTTCCAAATATTCGAGAGGATTTTCATAAGCATTGAACCGCTTCACATCATAATCGAAAGCGGATTCAGGTGAACCCGAATAGCGGCCTGTCAGAATTGTCAGGACGATCCAGCGGCGAACGATTCGCTCGATCATGCTAGAATCAATTTCCCGCGCTTTCAAGGTGAGATACAAAATATAGCCAAAGTTCAGCACATTCTGGGAGCGCACTTGAGAGGCCCGCTCCACACCGACAGATTTCAAAATCATGACGTACCTTTGAAAATAAGTCTGATTGACCACATCCAGAACCGCGTCATGCAAGTCGTGAAACGCCCCTTCCGCTATCTCAGCTTTGAAATCTCTGGCTTCAAAGTCACGTCCGGACAACAGACTGACCAGGTCGGAAAGCCGTCCACGGCTGAACTTGTAGGTGAAAGCAACACGGAGAACATCGCTGTAATCCGGTTCATAGATATCTTCGTTCTCGTTGACGATCCATTCGATTTTGTGGAATTACGATGTCTGTGCAAATGCGGCATCATTGGCTTTGATCTCGCTGTAATCCGCCGGGACCTGTAAGAAATGGCAAAAATAATCAATCATTTTTCGGATGATATTCCCGCCATATTCCTCATTGCTGGAAATTTTGCTCATAGCAAAGTCTGCCTGTGACAGGACAACGCCTTTAGAGTTAATTCGGATGAAAATATCTGTGACCTGCTCAATATCCAGTTCGTGGGAAAGATTGATCACGCCAAGGTTGTTATTTTCGATGCTTTTCAAACGGGTGATGATATCGGAGATTTTGGACATTCCCTCGCTATCAGTAATTCCGTTTTTCTGGCAATAGTCGATGACAAAACCAAATGAATTAAAGCCGGGGTCAAAAATTGCGGCAATGTCAGGAATATATTTAACGTCCTTGAGAATCGCCGGGTTCACTACATCGAACCGCTCCTCCTGAGGGTTAAAGGCAATTTTTATAGGGAATTTTCTGTAATCAGCACCCACGACCTCTTGCCCAACAATCGCAGCTGCCAAAGCGGTAATGCGCTGTTGTCCATCAATGAGAACTTTTTTGCCGAAGGATATGGTTCCGTCTTTCAACTTTACATCCGGGTTCTGCCATACGATGATGTAACCAACCGGATAATTCTGATACAGGGAATCAATCAGGTCGCGCACCTTGGTACTGTCCCACACAAAGGGACGCTGGATTTCAGGAATTGCAATACTGCCATCTTTGATGCTGGAAAGCAAGGAACTGACCGCAATGTTATTGACATCGTATCTTGCCATAGTGCAACTCTCCTCCAATAAGTTTCTACAACGCCGTTCTCAGCGCCTGTTCGATTCGATTTTTCTCATCGCTGCCATCTGTTCTGAGACGTAGAAGAGGAATCCCGCATTGCGATAAAATATGATTTTTCTTTTCATCCCGCACCGCTTGGATGCTGCCGGCGGCGTGGAAAGCCGTTCCGTCCACCTCAATCGCCAGCAACGGCGACTTGTCCATTTTCCGGAGCAGAAGAAAATCTACATGGGTCAACGGGTTTCGGGCATAAGCGGTTTCCTCGTGATTCAGCAGAGAATAGTCCTTTACAAGATTGACCAGTGAGACATGGACGGCACTGGACACGGCAGAAAATTCCGGCTCCATAAGAACACGCTCGATTATAGCATTGAGTAGATTTTCTGAATCGTACTCAGAGATTCGCCTGTGCTTTTGCAGAAAAACACGCCGCTGCTGGGCGTAGCCTTGATAAAGAAGGTCAAAAATGGAATAAACGGTGCTTTCTACAACCGCACAGTTGTTGTATTCGATATAGCGGGCCAAGTCCCCATAGTTTGTCTGGTCATTTCGTGGATCTTGGGAGGTGACGACTGTCAGTGATTTGACCGCCCGAGACACCGCTACATTCAGCATCCGGGGATCATCCACAAATTCTGTAATCACATTATCCACCGAAGTCAAAACAATCGCGTCTTTCTCCCGTCCCTGAAATTTGTGGACGGTGGCCGCTTCAATGCCGCCTCCCAACTGGATTTGAAGCGCAGCCACCTGATCCCTATAAGGTGTAATGACCCCCATGCTTCGGTAACCTTTTTCTTGCAGATACGGAAGAACTTCTTTTTGAATCACATCGATCTCCCGCTGATTTAGGCGGCCCCGGGCGTGGTTTCCCGGCGCTGTCCGATACATCGTCAGTACATCCGGCTCACCGTGGTCAGCCGTCATAACGATCAGCTTTCCGTCATAGAACTTCTGGTTGCAGAAATTGATGATCTTGGGGTGACAGCGATAGTGCTCCCGTAGCAGCACAGTGGGTACCTCCGGCCATGTTGCCAGAGCAGATGAGAGCAGACTATGTGCGGAAAAATGGTAGACTTCCGGAAGAGCATATCGGCTCCATATCGCCTCACTGGTCTGAATATCTCTGTTGTTCAGGACGTTGGGAAGCTGTTGGAGATCGCCAACGATCACAATATTTCGGGCACAGGCAAACGCCAATACTCCAGTAGCTAAATCGACCTGTGACGCCTCATCTACAATTAAATAGTCATAGATATGGTCAATATTCAGTGTTCCTTTGATGGAGTATGTAGTGCTTAGAATGACCGGATATTCTCGGTTAAACTCACTTGACCGGCCTCGAAAATCTCGTATCTCAAAGGTTTGGCGTTCCTTCTTCCATGGATAGGTATTGCTCAGCTCCGCTCGGAACAAGCGCAGGGATTTCTCTGTCAATTCCTCCATCTTCTCAGAAAAGGAATAATTCGCAAGCTGTTGTTCCAGTTGGGCTTTTTCCTCTGTCAGTTCCCGTTGCCGCACGATATAAAATTGTCGTTGAAGATAGGGAATCACTAGTTCTGGAACCTGAAGGAAAATCTTCAAGGCGCTTAGATTGAACCGAAACATGATGGACAGCTTTTTCAGCAGACCCAGCCTGCTTTCATGCTCGGCGTGCTGTTCATATTCCAGCCAGAGATTCAGAATTTTCTGTGAAGAAAGTCCGCCCAAATTCTCCTGGGGTGCCTGGGTATAAGTCTGGTAGTATTCGTCAAAATAATACCGTTCCGGTCGAAGCTGTAAAAATTCCTGTTCGATTTCAGCAATTCGGTTTTGTGCGTTGAGCATATCGTTTAATTCTTTGGAGAGCGTGGCTACTTCTTGATTGAGTCGAGCTTTCTCCTCCTGTCCCAAAGTCCATTCTCCCATATCAGGGTATCTGCCGGTCTGGGCCTCCAGGAAGCGTTCCTTATTGCTGATACTTCCCAGGAAAGCAGCGAGAAAAGAAAGCCCCTTTTTCTCCAACTTCTCCGCAACATTGAGGGTCGCGGAATTGTTGTTGGACACCACTGCCACTGTTTTTCTGTTTCTTACTGCGTTGGCAATAATATTCAGGATCGTCTGCGTTTTACCGGTACCTGGCGGGCCCTGGATGATGCTGATTTGAGAGGACAGTGCGTTTTCTACCGCGACTTTCTGGCTCTGATTCAGGCCAAAGGGATAGATAATAGTCTCTGGAACGAGAAGTGTTTCAGGCTGTTTACTGGAATCCAAATATCTGGCTAATACTGTTTCTTCACTGACAACTTGAATCCGATCATATTGCTTACTTAAAATATTGAGATTATCTCCCACGACCAGACTAACAGCTTCTGCTGTCTCCTTAAAGTAATTAAAGACGCTTTTTTGTTTTTCCTTTGCCAGACAGTTGCGTTGAATTTCCACATCCTCCCTGGGGTAGGAAAGAGCTTTGTTTCCAGTGCGGATCACGCGATAAAATGACCCAAAATCTAAAATTTCGTCTACTTGGGCCATACGGACACCTTTGACTGTCACAATCAGTCCGGCAGGATCAATGCGCTGCCGCAGTTCCAGAATTTTCACCTTTCCGCCCTGGTAGTGATAAACCTTGGGAGAACTGGTATATACCACGTCACAAGCGTCACCACAGGGCTGAAACTCTTTAACAGAATCTGTTTTGTCCTGCCCATTAATCAGAATTAGGTATTTTTCTCTATCCATTACGATTCTCCATATAACTTCCCCCCTATTATGCTTTTGTTCGCAGTTTTCTCAATATTTCCTTATCCTCGTGGCAAAATTCATACTGTGGTATTTCTTCCGCTACAATCCAGCGGATATCATTGTGCTCCAGCATCTTGGGCGTTCCCTCAATGATTGCCGCATTGAGCAGCGTCAGATGCACATTCAGGTCTGGGTAAATGTGGTCTGCCTCCATGAACACTTCACCCACTGAGACAGTGACAGCCAGTTCTTCCCGGCACTCCCGAATGAGGGATTGTTCCTTTGTCTCCCCCGGTTCTACCTTTCCGCCTACAAATTCCCACAGCAATCCCCGTGCCTTATGAGCCGGACGCTGGCAGATCAGAAACCTGTCTCCATCCCAAATCAGCGCCGCCACAACTTCTGTCACTTTTTTCTTCATACCGTCGTCACCCTCGATTTGCCTTTTTCCCCTGTCTGTGCTATTTTATATGAGTATACCACAAATTTCCCTTTGGGGGAAGTGCGTAATGGAGGAGCGGTATATGATACAAAAGATCATGCGGGACGAAGCGTTCCTCTCCCAAAAGGCTGAACCAGCCACCTTGGAGGACTTGCCTGTCGCCCAGGACCTGCTGGATACCCTGAACGCTCACAAGGTCGGCTGTGTGGGCATGGCGGCCAACATGATCGGCGTTAACAAGCGGATCATCGCCTTTGAGAACGAGGGCAAGTATATGGTGATGTTCAATCCAGAGATCGTCAAGAAATCCGGGCCATATGAAGCAGAGGAGGGCCGTCTCTCCCTCACCGGCACCCGGAAGGCCAAGCGTTGGCAGTCCATCAAGGTGCAGTACCAGAATGAGCAGTTTCAAACACGCTTTAAGACCTTCACCGGCTGGACGGCACAGATCATCCAGCACGAAATCGACCACTGCGAGGGGGTGCTGATCTGATATGGACTTTGACGCCTGCGTTGCCCGCCTGACGGGAAAAGACGCCAAGGATGCCTATGCGTTCACTCAGCAGATCGTAGCGGAAAGTCGGGACTCCGATGCCTGGTATCCCTGTTTTGACCGCTTCGCCGAGCTTTTGCGGCATAAAAACTCCCTGGTCCGCAATCGGGCAATCGCCATTCTGGCGGCCAACGCCCGCTGGGACAGGGAGGGGAAATTTGACGCACTTCTGGATGAATTTTTATCTCATGTAACCGATGTGAAGCCCATCACGGCCCGTCAGTGCGTGGCGGCGCTTCCCGACATCGCGGAGACGAAGCCGGAGTTGGCCTCCCGCATCCGAGCGGCGCTGGAGCAGGCCGACCTGAGCGGCTACCCGGACAGTATGCAGCCTCTGGTTTTGAAGGACATCGTGGCGGCGCTGCAAAAAATAAAGGAGTAGACCTATGCGCATCATCATCGCCCCGGCAAAGAAAATGGTGGTGGACACAGACAGCTTTGCCGTGGACGGCCTGCCCCGGTTTCTGGAGCGGGCGGAGCGGCTGAAAGCAGTCCTCCAGGGAATGTCTCCCAAAGACCTGCAGGCCCTTTGGAAGTGCAACGACGCTATCGCCAGGTTGAACGTGGTGCGGCTGGAGCAGATGGACCTGCGTCGCAATCTTACTCCGGCGGTTCTCTCCTACGAGGGCATCCAGTACCGCTACATGGCCCCCGGTGTGATGGAAACAACTCACCTGGACTACCTCCGGGAGCATCTGCGCATTCTCTCCGGCTTCTACGGCCTGCTGCGGCCCTTTGACGGTGTGACCCCCTACCGGCTGGAAATGCAGGCAAAGCTGGCGGTGGACGGCTGCCGGGACTTGTATCAGTTCTGGGGCAGCCGTCTGGCCCGGCAGCTGGCCTCGGAGACGGACGTGGTGCTCAATCTGGCCTCCAGGGAGTACAGCAGAGCGGTGGAGGGTTATCTGCCCAAAACCGTCCGATTTGTCACCTGTGCCTTTGGGGAACTGAAAGATGGCAAAATCATTGAAAAGGGCACCAAATGCAAGATGGCCCGGGGACAGATGGTGCGCTGGCTGGCGGAAAACCAAATCAAAAGCCCGGAGGATCTCCAGGCCTTTGACCAGCTGGGCTATCGATTCTGCCGTTCTACATCGGCGGGGAATCACACCGCTTATCTTTGGATACAGTCCCGCAAGGATTGAACCGCTTTCTGTCCGGGAGCGGCTTAATATTCCGTACTCAGCAAGAAATCCGCAACGTGCATCATCTTGATCCCCTGGTAATTTCCGCTGGCATACCTGCTAATACAGGAGGGTAATTGCTAAAGTATATGATTATAATCGCAATACTTACTTTATATCAATAGTTTTGCGGTTTATATCCGCAAAACTTTTTCACCAAGGCAGCTTCGGCAGCCTCCAGCATTGGAGAACATCCCATATAAAATTCCCAGATTCAGGGAAAACTGAATCCGGGGTGATAAATTATGGGATTTTTCCGCAACACAAACAGGACGGGTCCCTATTTTGAGGGCTGGTACTTCAAGCACCAAAACCCACAGAGGCAGACCCTGGCGCTGATCCCAGCGTTCCATATTGACAGCGAGAGACACCGCACCGCCTCTCTTCGAATCATTTCAAAGGATCAGGCGTGGTGGCTGGAGTACTCGGAAACACAGCTGAAAGTCTCCCAGCGGCTCTTTCAGATGCAGATCGGACAGTCCAGCTTTGGCAGTCAGGGAATTAACCTCCATATCCAGCAGGACGGCCTTTCCCTCTGTGGAAGCCTGCGCTACGGCCCCTTTACTGTCCTCCAATCCGACATCATGGGACCTTTTCGTTTTTTTGCAGGGATGCAGTGTTCCCACGGCGTCATCAGCATGGGGCATTCCCTGGGTGGAACGCTGGAATTGAACGGCGAGCGTTTGGATTTCTCCGACGGGATCGGATACATCGAAACAGACCGAGGCCGCTCTTTTCCCGGTAAGTACCTCTGGACCCAGTGCCTTTGGGACGGACCGGAGCGGGGCAGCCTGATGCTTGCCATCGCGACAATCCCCCTGCCTGTGGGTGGCTTCACCGGCTGTATCTGCTCCATTTTGTACCATGGCCGGGAATACCGCCTGGCAACCTACCGGGGCGTCAAAATCGAGGCATGGTCCTCCTCCGGTGCGGTGATCCGCCAGGGGAAGTACCGCCTGGAGGCGGAGCTGCTAAACGAACGGCGGCAACCCCTTCGGGCCCCGGTGGAGGGCCGCATGGAGCGTACCATCCACGAGAGCCTCTGCGCGGAGGTGCGCTACCGTTTCTGGTACGGGGACAGCCTCCTGTTTCAGCATACAGATCCCAATGCCAGCTTTGAATGTTCCGGTTTGTCCTGTTCACCGACCGTTCGGTGAACGATCCGTGCTGTAGGACATTTTGTCCTCCACTTCTACGTCATACTTTATCCAGTTCGTCACTTTTGTCAATTTAGCAGCTGAATATTCACTTTGTTCACTTTTGTCAATCTAGTGACTGAATATTCACTGAATATTTTGACGTGCAGAAAATACGCATGGAGCTCTAAATTTTAATCGGGTTCTAATTCTTTGTATAATTCCTACACAAAATTTGAGGGTCTGTCCCGGCAGAAAACCGTTGCAAAACCTTCCTGTCAGAGTTACAATGCAGACAGCAAAAATGCGAAACGCTTCCCGTTCAGCGTCGGTGGAAAACCGGCGGTCAGAGGCGGGAAGCGTTTCTGACCACAGAACCTACCACAGACGTGGCCGGAACACATGGAGAACACCTCGTTAAAGAGGCTTACAGCTGAAGTGAACTCCAGCGGAAACGGCTAAAAGGAGCAAAAACAAGCCAAAAAAGTTTTCTGAATCTTTTCGCATCCGTGAGGTTCGAGGGTTCGATCCCCTTCAGGTCCACCAGATGGACATTGGACGAACACCTATTATTTTAAAGGCGGCTTTGCCGTGATGGTGTGGCTCTGATGTCAAAATGAAAAGAAACGCTGTCAAAGGTTAAAATACCAGTGGCGGTGTTTCTTTTCGCTTTTTTGTAAGTTATAAAAACGATTACAAATGGAGATTACAGACAGAACAATGAAAAGCACTCTATGTCATTTCAGATTTATCATTTAGAAGCGGTCTTGTTAAAAAAGTTAGGAAATAATTTTAAGAGAAGCCTTCCGAAAGGGATAATTAGTATATGTTTTGCAATAATAGATATTCCTGCAAAAATCGGCCTAATGTAATTTGTATAAATTCGCTTTATGAAAATAAATTGAGTTCTATCAATTATCGCGAGTTCAAACTGAATCATTTTTATACGAAAGCTTGCGTCCATGTCATCTTTCTTGGCGCAAGGATTACTCGCAATATCATTTACAAAAAATGCAAGTGCTTCGTTGCTTCTGATGCTGTTGAAATAACTAAGGCCCACTTCTTTTCGCATAGTTCTTAAAATATCACCCATGATGTACATTACAATACTGTCCTTATAGTATTTGCATTGCTTAATTAAAGGATTAGTGGCAAATTCTCGAAACAACAAGTATTGCCGGTATATCTTTTTCGAACCATATAACAGCAAAGATGCACCCGTATCAAAAAACTGCCGCTTCATTTCGTCTGTTAAAACAGGTTCACCTTTTCTATCCATTTTGTAGTCAGAAAGAGATTTTTGCATAAGATCAATAAGCTTTAAATACTGTATTTTCTTATCATCGTGCTTTTTATACCTGATTTCCATATGACGGCTGATTATAAAAATCAGTATAGTAATAATAACAGATAATAACGCAATATAGTCAGCAGTAATGAATGTATTTATTTTGTCAAATATGCTTTTCATTTTCTCACCCCTTTTCATACTATATCACAGCCGATATAGAAAAGATAGTATAATTCTAAAACGTGGATAGTCTTATTATGCTACATATATGGTACAGCTTTCTATCAATTTAATGCTGTCCTTGCTATAATGGTTTAACTCTGATGTCAAAACAAACAGCGGAGGTCAAGGTATAAAAGCCTTGACCTCCGCTGTTTTTATCGGTTTACTCCGTTTTGACTTGTGCGTTCTGCCACTCCGCAAACTCCCGCTGGCCCTGTTCACTGTCGTAGTATTTTCGTATCTCCGGGACGAGGAAGCGGGCAAAGGTTTCTATAATAGCCTGCGGCAGTTCGATTTGACAGGTTTCAGTTCTGATTTCAGGTTGTTCTTTCGTCAAAGGCATTTCCCCTTTCCAAAACGCAGGGCAAGGCCCACAGGCAGGAGGAACATGGAAAGGGTAAGCTGTTCCTCCCACCGGGGCCGGTTATCAGTTCACGCCGAGAATGGCGCGGATAAGTTTGTTTTCAAGACGGCTTTTCATGTACTCGTCCAGGCAGGCATGAGGACAGCCGCTTTCGTCATAGACTGTCCGAGTGCAGAGTCTGTTTATGTAGCTCTCGTAGTACCGCAAGACCTGCTCCACAGCGTCAGTGTCCCCGGCATGGGCCGCGTCGCTTACCGTCAGCGGCAGCAGTTCACGGCCTTTGCAGTTACGGCGCTTCATAGTGCTAACCTCCTTTCCTCGCTGTCAATTTTGTCCGCAGGACCTTCAGCGATTTTGTTCTGCGCCGCTGGACGGCACTCCGGGACAGGTCCAGGGCCTCGCCAATCTCGCTGTCTGTCAAATCCAGAACCAGGCGCAAAATCAAAATACTTTGCTCCTGCTCCGGCAGACTGGCAAAGGCGTCGGCCACCTATTGGCTTCTGATCGGCAGGTCATAGCCGCAGTACGAGAATACATACCTGTCGCTGGGGTAACTGTCCATCGCACACAGCTTGTCCATCGCCGCTTGCGGCAGACGCTCCAGCGATGTTTCCCGGCTGGCCCGCCGTTTCATTTCCCGGATGTAGTCGATTGCCTCATGCTTCAAAACGGTTTTATAAAAGGCATCAAGTCTGCACCGTTCGCCATAGTCGCGGGGGTTGGTTTCCATCTTCTCACCCCCTTTCGTTTGGGGATGGTGGTGGTACTTTCCCTTTCCGCTAACAGAGCGTTCAGCGGCACAGGTTTTGCGCGCAAAACCGCTTTCC
>ERZ808028.392-NODE-392-length-38953-cov-18.274925_pt1 | contig 38953 bp, 28 predicted proteins | sample MGYA00380184_ERZ808028 | MGnify/ENA primary metagenome ERZ808028 (study PRJEB31490, sample SAMN06133397) | mouse gut metagenome | isolation source: J8_1 | host: mice | place: China: Chengdu | collected 2015-05 ...
ACATGGATGAACATCACGTTCTGCCGCCCCCGCTCGGCGGCCACCTGCCGGATGGCCTCCAAAAAGGGCTGGCTCTCAATGTCGCCCACCGTGCCGCCGATCTCCACAATGGCCGCGTCGGCGTCCTCTCCCTCCAGAGAGTAGATGTGCCGCTTGATCTCGTCGGTGATGTGGGGGATGATCTGCACCGTGCCCCCTAAATAGTCCCCCGTCCGCTCCCGGTTGAGGACGTTCCAGTAGACCCGCCCGGCGGACACGGAGGAGTTGACGGTGAGGTTTTCGTCGATGAACCGCTCGTAGTGGCCCAGGTCCAGGTCGGTCTCCGCCCCGTCGTCGGTGACGAAGACCTCCCCGTGCTGATAGGGGGACATGGTGCCCGGGTCCACATTGAGGTAGGGGTCCAGCTTCTGCACCCGCACCCGCAGCCCCCGCTGTTTCAAAAGCCGGCCTAAAGACGCCGCCGTGATGCCCTTGCCCAGTCCGGACACCACGCCGCCGGTGACAAAAATATACTTTGTCATACAAATTCACTCCCACTCCACCGTAGCCGGAGGTTTATTGGTAATGTCATAGGTAACGCGGCTGATTCCTTCCACCTCGTTGATGATCCGGGTGGATACCCTGTCCAGCAGCGGATAGGGTATCCGTGCCCAGCTGGCCGTCATGAAGTCAGAGGTGGTCACCGCCCGAAGCGCCAGGGTGTAATCATAGGTACGCCTGTCCCCCATCACCCCTACCGAGCGGGTATTGGTCAAAACCGCAAAATACTGGCTGAGATTTTTGTCCTCACCGGCCCGGGCCACCTCATCCCGGAAGATAAAATCGGCCCGGCGCAAAGTATCCGCTTTCTCCTTTGTCACCTCACCGATGATGCGGATGGCCAGCCCAGGACCGGGGAAGGGCTGGCGGGATACCAGGTACTCGGGCAGGTTCAGCTCCCGACCCAACCGGCGCACCTCATCCTTAAAAAGCATCCGCAGAGGCTCCACAATCTCATCAAACTCCACATGGCCGGGCAGACCACCCACATTGTGGTGGCTCTTGATAACGGCGGCACTTCCCGCGCCTGACTCGATCACATCAGGGTAGATGGTGCCTTGGGCCAGGAACTTCACCTTCCCCAGCGTTTGGGCCTCTTCCTCGAAAACCCGGATAAACTCATCTCCCACAATTTTCCGCTTTCGCTCCGGATCCTCCACCCCGGCCAGCCTGGACAGGAAGCGTTCTTCGGCGTCCACCCGGACAAAATCTATGTCCCAGGGAGCGAAAGCCCGTTCCACTTCATCCACTTCCTTTCGGCGCATAAGACCGTGATCCACAAAGACGCAGGTGAGCTGTGGTCCCACCGCCTCCGCCAGCAGGGCGGCGGCCACCGATGAATCCACACCGCCGGACAGGGCCAGCAGGACGTTTCCCGTGCCAATTTTCTCACGCAGCCCCGCGATAACGGCGTTTTTATAGTTCCCCATGGTCCAGCTGCCCTTGGCCCGGCAGATATCAAACAAGAAGTTACGGATCATATCTACGCCGTGCTCCGTATGTCCAACCTCCGGGTGAAACTGTACCCCATAAAACCCTCGGCGCTCATCGGCAATGGCGGCGCTGGGGCAGGTGTCGGTATGGGCGGTCGAGACAAAGCCCTCTGGAACCTGGTCTATGTAGTCGCTGTGGCTCATCCAGGACACGCTCTGGACGGGCAGCCGCTGGAACAGCTTGCAGGAGACATCGTAATAAGTGCGGGACTCCCCGTACTCCCGGGCCGTGTCCTCCTGGGCGGAGATCACCCGTCCCCCCAGGGACTGTGCCATAAGCTGGCATCCGTAGCAGATCCCCAAAATGGGCACACCCCAAGTAAAAATCGCCGGGTCTACACGCGGGGCGCCGTCCAGATAGACAGATCCTGGACCGCCGGTAAAGATAATACCGATGGGGTCCATGGCCCTCATCTGGGCAAGCGGGGTGGTCCAGGGCTTGATCTCGCAGTAGACATCACACTCCCGCACACGCCGGGCAATGAGCTGGCCATACTGGCCGCCAAAATCAAGAATCAAAATGGTCTGCATCGTCACACCCCGCTGTCTCCATAGTTTGCCAGCACCCGGGCGGAGGGGTCGTCCACATCGCAGCCCTCCCAGTCCCTGTTGGGCATCCAGAAATCCGCCACCATCCGGCTCTGGCCTGGATAATAGTTCTCGAACAGCTCCCGGTAGAGCAGGGACTCCTTGGTGAAGGGCCGGGCATGATCGTACTTCCGCCGCCGCTCGTCGAATTCCCCGTCGGTATACCGCCCCCCGGCGTACTCCTTCAGGTCGTCCACCAGGGAGTGGCCCACCGCGTCGGAGAAGGCCGCCTTTTCCCGCCACAGGATACCCTCGGGGAGCCAGTCTCCTTCAAAAGCTTTGCGCAGGAGATATTTGCCCATGCCGTATTTGTTCAGCTTTTTCTCCGGGTCGATGGACATGACATACTCCACAAAGTCCAGGTCGCCGAAGGGCACCCGGGCCTCCAGGGAGTTCACCGAGATGCACCGGTCCGCCCGGAGCACATCGTACATATGCAGCTCCCGGAGCCGCTTCTCCGCCTCCTCCTGGAAGGCCCAGGGATTGGGGGCGTAGTCGGTGTACTTGTAGCCGAACAGCTCATCGGAGATCTCCCCGGTGAGGATCACCCGGATATCCGTCCGCTCATGGATGGCCCTGCATACCAGGTACATCCCAACGCTGGCCCGGATGGTGGTGATGTCATAGGTGCCCAGCAGCTCCACCACCGTCTCCAAGCTGTCCAGCACGTCCTGGCGGGTGATGATGACCTCCGTGTGGTCGCTGCCGATGTGATCCGCCACCTGGCGGGCGTATTTCAGGTCGATGGCATCGGTGTCCATGCCGATGGCGAAGGTGCGGATCGGGACGTGGCTCCGCCTGGCTGCGATGGCGCACACCAGGGAGGAGTCCAGCCCGCCGGACAGGAGAAAGCCCACCTTGGCGTCGGCGACCAGCCGCTTCTCCACTCCGACGATGAGCTTTTCCCGGATGTTGGTGCAGACGCTGTCCATGCCGTCCCGGCAGACGCGCTCCACCTGGGCAATGTCCCGGTAGCACACAAATCTGCCATCCTTGTAATAGTGTCCCGGCGGGAAGGGGGAAATTGTTTCCGCAATGCCTACAAGATTCTTCGGCTCGCTGGCAAAGACGATGGTTCCAACGTTGTCATATCCGTAGTACAGCGGCCGGATGCCGATGGGGTCCCGGGCGGCGATGAACTCCCCCGCCGCGCCGTCATAGATGACGCAGGCAAACTCCGCGTCCAGCATGGCAAACATAGCCGCGCCATACTCCCGGTACAAAGGGAGCAGGATCTCGCAGTCGGACCCGCTCTGGAACGCATAACCTTTCCCCTCCAGTATCTTTCTAAGCCGCTCAAAGCCATAGATCTCGCCGTTGCACACACAGCAGCTGCCCTCCCGCTCAAAGGGCTGCATCCCCTCGGGGGTGAGGCCCATGATGGACAGCCGGTGGAAGCCCAGCAGGCCGTCTCCGGCCCGGAGCACCCGGCTGTCGTCCGGGCCGCGGCTGACGGTGCGGCCAAAGCCCCGCTGAAAGGCGCTAAAATCGGCCACAGGGCCGCAATAACCGATGATCGAGCACATATGTCTCCTCTTTCCGCCCTCCCGGCTTCCCCCGGAGCCATAGGGCTTTTATTGTTCCCTGGATCACAGGGGCATGGGGTACTTCCCCGTAAAGCACCCGTCGCAGAAGCCGCAGGCGGCGTCCGGGGCAATGCGCTTCAGCGCGTCCAGGCTCAAAAAGCCCAGGCTGTCCGCCCCGGTCTGCGCCCTGATCTCTTCCGCCGAACAGCGGCAGGCGATCAGCTCCTCTTTGTCTGGGATATCTGTGCCAAAATAGCAGGGCGCTATAAAGGGCGGCGCGGAGGAACGCAGATGCACCTCCGCAGCCCCCGCCTCCCGCAGCAGGGACACGATCTGCCGGGAGGTGGTGCCCCGGACAATGGAATCGTCCACCATCACCACCCGTTTCCCCTCCACGCAGCTTCTCAGCGCCCCCAGCTTGATGCGCACCGCCTGCTCCCGGCGGCCCTGGCCGGGGGTGATGAAGGTGCGGCCGATATAGCGGTTTTTCACCAGCCCCACCCCGTAGGGGATGCCGGACGCCTCCGCATAGCCCAGGGCGGCGTCCAGCCCGGAGTCGGGCACACCGATTACCACATCGGCCTCCGCCGGATGCTCTTGGGCCAGGAACTGCCCCGCCCGAAGCCGGGCCTGATGGACGCTCTGGCCGCAGATGGTGGAGTCGGGCCGGGCAAAGTAGATGTACTCAAAAATGCACAGGTGTCCACCGCCCGCCGATGGAGGCTGGACAGTGCGCACCTGCCCGTCCTCCACCGCCACGATCTCGCCGGGGCCCAGTTCCCGCTCGAACCGGGCTCCCACCGCGTCCAGGGCGCAGCTCTCGGAGGCGAACACCACGACCTCTCCCCGGCGGCCCATGCACAGGGGCCGGAAGCCCCAGGGGTCCCGGGCCGCCACCAGCTTCCGGGGCGACATGACGATGAGGGACCAGGCCCCCCGCAGCCCCGCCAGCGCCCGGCGCACCGCCTCCTCCACCGAGGGGCAGCGCAGCCGGGCCTGGGCGATGGCGTAGGCGATGAGCTCGGAGTCGCTGGTGGTCTGGAAGATGGCCCCCTGGTACTCGAATCGTGCGCGCAGTTGGTCCGCATGGGGCAGATTGCCGTTGTGGGCCAGGGCCAGAGTTCCCTTGACATACCTCAGCGTCAGAGGCTGGGCGTTCTCCCGGCGGGTCCCGCCCGTGGTGGAATAGCGCACATGGCCCACCGCCATGGTCCCGTTCAGCCGGTCCAGGACCGCCTCGTGGAACACCTCACCCACCAGTCCCGCGTCCTTGTGATAGGACAGCTCCCGGTCGTTGATGGCGGCGATGCCGCAGGCCTCCTGCCCCCGGTGCTGGAGGGCGTACAGGCCATAATAGGCGGTGCGGGCGCAGTCTCCGACGGGGTCATAAACGCCGAACACGCCGCACTCCTCATGAAGCTCCATGGTAACACTCCCTTGTGTCAACGCCCTCAGGGCAAGGGAACCAGCCCTTGCCCTGGGGTATTCTTTAGGAACCTCTGAATCAATGCGTCTGCGGCACTTTGCGGATCTTTTTCGCCACAACTTCGTTGTGATTTCTTGAAATAAACACAATTATTCCTGCGAAATCCTGCCTCGCTGCGGCGAAAAATCTCTCCCAAATCGCTCTTGCCGATTTATTCAGAGGTTCCTTTATTCCTCTCCCTGGAGGGCGTCGTAGCCCCGCTCATTGGTGCGGACCTTGACAGCCTGCTCCACGCCGTAGACGAAGATCTTTCCGTCCCCGATATGGCCGGTGTACAGCGCCTTCCGGGCGGCGTCCACCACCTGGGCCACCGGGACCTTGGACACCACCATGTCCACCTGGAGCTTGGGAAGCAGGTTCATGGACAGGGGCACGCCCCGGTAATACTCCGTGCGGCCCTTCTGGATGCCGCAGCCCAGCACCTGGGCGACGGTCATGCCGGTGACGCCGATGTCGTTCATGGCGGACTTGAGCTGCTCGAACTTGGCCTGAGCGCACACCACCGTCACCTTGGACAGCTTCACGTCGGAGGCGGGCATGGGCTGAGACATGACCTGGACGGGCACCGCCTGGTCCACGCCCTTGGAACCGCCTTCCGCCACCGGCTCGGGGAAGGCGCTGGCCCCGGGCATGGCCGTCAGAGTGGTGGTGGGCATGAAGTCGGCGTAGGCGGAGGGCAGGCCGTGCTCGGTGGAGTCCAGTCCGGCGATCTCCTCCTCGGCGGACACCCGCAGACCGTTGGTGTGCTTGATGATCTGGAACACGATGGTCATGGTCACTACGGTGTAGGCGGCGATGGCCAGCACCCCCAGGCACTGCACCCCCAGCTGGCGGAAACCGCCGCCGTAGAGCAGCCCGCCGTCGGTGGCCAGCAGGCCGGTGAGTACCGTGCCCGTCAGGCCGCAGCCGCCGTGGACCGCCACCGCGCCCACCGGGTCGTCGATGTGGAGCCTGGTGTCCACCACCTCCACAATGAGTACCACCAGGATGCCGGTGACCAGGCCCACCACGGCGGAGCCCAGGGCGTCCAGGCTGGCGCAGCCCGCGGTGATGCCCACCAGCCCCGCCAGGGGGGCATTCAGGCACATGCCCACGTCCGGCTTGCCGTTTTTAATCCAGGTGAACAGCATACAGGTCACCGTGGCCACGGCGGGGGCAATGGTGGTGCTGCCCAGGATCTGGGCCAGCTGGGCGGTATCCGACGCCGCCGCGCCGTTGAAGCCATACCAGCAGAACCACAGGATGAAGGTGCCCATGGCGGCCAGGGGGATGTTGTGGCCCAGGATGGCCCGAGACCTGCCCTTCCCGTCATACTTGCCGATACGGGCCCCCAGCAGGACGGCCCCGATCAGCCCGGAGATGCCCCCCACCATGTGGATGACGGCGGACCCGGCGAAGTCGATGAAGCCCATACGTGCCAGCCAGCCCTGGGCGTTCCACACCCAGCCCGCCTCGATGGGGTAGACCACGGCGGAGATCACGGCGGAGTAGATGCAGTAGCTGGAAAACTTGGTGCGCTCCGCCATGGCCCCGGACACGATGGTGGCGGCGGTGGCGCAGAACACCAGCTGGAAAAAGAAGTTGGACCAGTCAAAGGCGTAGAAGTCGGTGAACATCTGATATTCCGGCCGGCCGATGAGTCCGAAGAAGTAATTCCCGCTGTTCATGATGCCATAACCCAGAGCCATGAACACCACTGTGCCGATGCAGAAGTCCATCAGGTTTTTCATGATGATGTTCCCCGCGTTCTTGGCCCGGGTGAAGCCAGCCTCCACGGCGGCAAACCCGCACTGCATGAAGAACACCAAAATAGCGCCCACCAGATACCATACTGACATATCCATTGCAATTCCTCCCTCAAGATCAGGTCAGGCCCCACCCGCTGTGTTTTTCGGGCATGGCCTCTCCCGTGAAACAGGAAAGGCGCCGGGAGCGTTGAAGCTCTCCGGCACCTTTGCCTGATGGGGGGAGTATAGCTCCATTTTTGCAAGATGTCAACTAACAAAATTCATTTTTGGCGGGAATTACAAATGTTTTTACCTGCAAAACGAAAATATAAGCGGTTTGTCCTGCGAATTTTTTAGGCGCTCAGTTCAAATTGCTGTAGCCCATCAGGTACTCGTCCGCCTCCCGCGCGGCAGCCCGGCCCTCGGCGACGGCCCACACCACCAAGGACTGCCCCCGTCGCATATCCCCGGCGGCAAACACCTTGGGCACCCCAGTGGCGTGGCTGTCCAAGGCGGTGGACACATTGGACCGCCCGTCCCGGCTCAGGCCGAAGGCGTCGGCGGCATAGTCCTCGGGGCCCAGGAAGCCCGCCGCGATGAGCAATAGCCGGCAAGGCAGCTCCTCCTCCGAGCCGGGGACCTGGGCCATGAAGCGTCGCCCGTCCTCCTCCTTCGGCTCCAGGCGGACGGTGACGACGGCAGACAGCGCCCCGGCCTCATCGGTCCGGCACTCCTTCACCGTGGTTTGATATCGCCGGGGGTCGGCCCCGAACAGGGCGGCGGCCTCCTCCTGGCCGTAATCGGTCTTGCACACCCGGGGCCACTGGGGCCAGGGGTTATCCCCGGCCCGCGCCGCCGGGAGCCGGGGCATCATCTCCAGCTGGATGACGGACCGGCACCCCTGGCGGATGGCGGCGCCCACGCAGTCATTGCCGGTATCGCCGCCCCCTACGATGACCACGTCCTTCCCGGCGGCGGCGATGGGAGGGGCACCGTCCAGCAGGGCCTTTGCGGCGGCGGTGAGGTAGTCCACGGCGAAATACGCGCCCGGGATTCCCTCTGCCGGAGGCAGGGGGCGGGGGTTTTTCGCCCCACAGCACAGGACGACCGCGTCGTACTCCTCCAAAAGCGCCTGGGCGGGGAGGTCCCGGCCCACGTCACAGCCTGTACGGAACTCCACCCCCTCCGCCGCCATCAGCTCCACCCGGCGCTGAACGATCCGCTTTTCCAGCTTCATGTTGGGGATGCCGTACATCAGCAGGCCTCCCGCCCGGTCCTCCCGCTCGAAGATCGTGACGGCGTGGCCCCGGCGGTTGAGCTGCTGGGCGGCGGCAAGGCCGGCGGGGCCGGACCCCACCACCGCCACCCGTTTTCCCGTGCGGACCTTGGGCGGCCGGGGCCTTATGGCCCCCGAGGCAAAGCCCGCCTCGATGATGGCCAGCTCGTTTTCCTTCACTGTCACCGGGCCGCCGTTGAGGCCGCAGGTGCACGCCGCCTCGCACAGGGCGGGGCACACCCTCCCGGTAAACTCAGGGAAGCTGTTGGTCTTGGTGAGCCTGGCCAGGGCCTGGTCCAGGTTTCCGGTATAGATCAGATCGTTCCACTCCGGCGCCAGATTGTGGAGAGGGCACCCGGTGACCATGCCCCCCAGCTCCACCCCAGACTGGCAGAAGGGCACGCCGCACTCCATACACCGGGCCGCCTGACGGCGGCGCTCCTCCTCCGGGAGCATGGCGTGGAACTCGTCCCAGTGGTGGATGCGCGCCAAAGGCGGTTGGCCGGGGTTACCCTGACGGCTGTATTCTAAAAATCCCGTGGGTTTTCCCATCAGTTCGCGCCTCCTGTCACGGCGTAGAACGCCTCCAGCTCCGCCTCGTCCCGGCCCATGCCCTGCCCCTCCCGTTGGGCGATGGCCTCGAGCATTTTGGCGTAATCTCGTGGTAATATCTTTTTGAAATTTGCCGCGCTGTATTCAAAATCCGCCAGAATGGCCCGGCCCCTCTCCGAGCCGGTGGCCTGAACATGCTCGGCGATCAGGTCCCGCAGTTCCTCCAGATCCCGGGTTTCCGCCACCGGCTCCAGGGATACCAAATCCTTGTTCAAGCGCAGGTACAGGTCCCGCCGAGGGTCCCAGACGTAGGCCACGCCGCCGCTCATGCCTGCGGCAAAATTTTTGCCCGTCTCCCCCAGCACCACCACCCGGCCCCCGGTCATGTATTCGCAGCCGTGGTCGCCCACGCCCTCCACCACAGCCGCCGCTCCGGAATTGCGCACACAGAACCTCTCTCCGGCCCGGCCCGCGATAAAGGCTTTTCCGGAGGTGGCCCCGTACAGGGCCACATTGCCGATGATGATGTTCTCGTCGGCCTTGAATGCCGCTGTTTTGGGCGGGTACACCGCCAGCTTGCCGCCGGACAGCCCCTTGCCGAAGTAGTCGTTGGAATCCCCTTCCAGCTCCAGGGTCAGCCCCCTGGGAATGAACGCGCCGAAGGACTGGCCTCCGCCGCCGGTACAGCGGACCGTGACGGCGTCCTCCTCCAGCCCGCCGCCGTGGAGGCGGGTGATCTCCGAGCCGAACAGGGTTCCCACCGCCCGGTCGGTGGAGGTGACAAGCAGGGAGATCCGGCATTTCCGGCCCTTTTTCAGCGCGCTTCCCAGCTTGGCCAGCAGCACAGACTGGTCCACCGTCTCTTCCAGCTTGAAATCATACCTGTCAGCGGGGTCGAAATGGGTTTTATATCCCTCCCCAATGTAAGGGTTGCCCAGGACGGCGGACAGGTCCACCGCGGCGGCCCGGCCGTTCACCGCGCTTTCCCGCTGTTTCAGCAGGTCGGTGCGGCCCACCAGCTCCTCCACGGTGCGCACACCCAGCTTCGCCATGTGCTCCCGCAGCTCCTGAGCGATGAAACGCATGAAATTGACCACATATTCCGGCTTTCCTTTGAACCGTTTCCGCAGCTCGGGGTTCTGGGTCGCCACCCCCACGGGGCAGGTGTCCAGATTGCACACCCGCATCATGACGCAGCCCAGGGTCACCAGCGGCGCGGTGGCAAACCCGAACTCCTCCGCACCCAGCATACAGGCGATGGCTGTGTCCCGGCCCGTCATCAGCTTTCCGTCGGTCTCCAGCACCACCCGGGAGCGAAGGCCGTTCTGGATGAGGGTCTGGTGGGTCTCGGCCAGCCCCAGCTCCCAGGGCAGGCCCGCATGGTGGATGGAGGTCCGGGGTGCGGCCCCGGTGCCCCCGTCCCAGCCGGAGATGAGCACCACCTGGGCCCCGGCCTTGGCCACCCCCGCCGCCACGGTGCCCACGCCCGCCTCGCTCACCAGCTTGACGGAGATGCGGGCGCTGCGGTTGGCGTTTTTCAGGTCGTAGATGAGCTGGGCCAGGTCCTCGATGGAGTAGATGTCATGGTGGGGCGGCGGAGAGATCAGCGGCACGCCGGGGGTGGAGCAGCGGGTTTTGGCGATCCAGGGGTACACCTTCTTTCCAGGCAGGTGGCCGCCCTCGCCGGGCTTGGCCCCCTGGGCCATTTTGATCTGGATCTCCCCGGCGCTCACCAGGTACTCGCTGGTGACCCCGAACCGGCCCGACGCCACCTGCTTGATGGCGGAGCAGCGGAGGCCGTTTCGCAGCCGCTCGGGCAGCTCGCCCCCCTCGCCGGAGTTGGACCTGCCCCCCAGCAGGTTCATGGCCTGGGCCAGACACTCGTGGGCCTCCTGGGAGATGGAGCCGTAGCTCATGGCCCCGGTCTTGAACCGCTTGACGATGGACTCCACGCTCTCCACCTCGTCCAATGGGATGGGGGTGTCCGCGTATTTCATCTCCATCAGCCCCCGGAGGGTGTGGGGGGAGTTCTCATCGTCCACCAGGGCGCTGTACTGCTTGAACAGGCCATAGTCCCCGGTGCGAGCGGCCTGCTGGAGCAGGTGGATGGCCTGGGGGCTGTACATATGGTCCTCCTGTCCCAAGCGGGCCTTGTGGGTTCCCACCGAGTCCAAAGTAAGGTCCACCTCCAGCCCCAGGGGGTCGAAGGCCCGGCTGTGGTTTCGGTCCACCATGGCCTCGATCTCCTTCAGGCCGATGCCGCCAATGCGGGAGACGGTGTTGGTAAAGTATTCGTCCACCACGTCTTTGGCGATGCCCACCGCCTCGAAGAGCTGGGCGGACTGGTAGGACTGGAGGGTAGACACGCCCATTTTGGAGGCGATCTTCACGATACCTCTCAGGATGGCTTTGTTGTAATCGTCCACCGCCGCCCCGAAGTCCTTGTCCAGCATCCCCTCGTCGATGAACCGGCCGATGGTCTCCTGGGCCAGATAGGGGTTGACCGCCCGGGCCCCGTAGCCCAGCAGGGCGGCAAAGTGATGCACGTCCCGGGGCTCGCCGGACTCCAGGATGACGGACACCGCCGTGCGCTTTCGGGTGCGCACCAGATGCTGCTCCAGGGCGGACACCGCCAGCAGAGAGGGGATGGCCGCGTGGTTTTCGTCCACCCCCCGGTCGGACAGGATGATGATATTGGCCCCGCCGCGATAGGCCCGGTCGGCGGACAGCTTCATCTGGTCCAGCGCCCGCTTCAGGGGCATATTTTTGAAATACAGCAGGGACACCGTCTCCACGCGGAAGCCGGGCCGGTCCATGTGTTTGATCTTCAGCATATCCACCGAGGTGAGGATGGGGTTGTGGATCTGGAGCACCCGGCAGTTTTCAGCCCGCTCCTCCAGCAGATTGCCGTCATCCCCCACATACACCGCGGTGTCGGTGACGATCTCCTCCCGGATAGCGTCGATGGGCGGGTTGGTCACCTGGGCGAAGCGCTGGCGGAAATAGTCGAACAGCGGCCGGTCCCGGCGGTCCAGCACCGCCAGGGGAATATCCGCCCCCATGGCGGCGGTGGGTTCCGCCCCCGTTCGGGCCATGGGCAGGATGGCGTCCTTGACATCCTCCCAGGTGTAGCCGAACGCCTTCTGCACCTGCGCCAGCCGTTCCGGCGGGCAGGTCTCCACCCGGTGGTTGGGAATGGCCAGGTCCTTCAGCTGGAGCAGCCCCCGGTCCAGCCATTCGCCGTAGGGGCTGCGGGCGGCGCAGCCCTCCTTGAGCTCCTCGTCACCGATGACGCGGCCCTGGACCGTGTCCGCCAGCAGCATTTTTCCCGGCTCCAGCCGGGATCTCTTCAGAATATGGGCAGGGTCGATGTCCAGCACCCCAACCTCGGAGGACAGGATGAGCCGGCCGTCGTCGGTGAGGTAATACCGGGCGGGGCGCAGGCCGTTGCGGTCCAGCACCGCACCCACCTGGTCGCCGTCGGAGAACAGGATGGCTGCGGGGCCGTCCCAGGGCTCCATCATGGCGGCGTAGTATTGGTACAGGTCCCGGCGGGCACGGGAGAGATTAGGGTCGTTCATCCAGGGCTCCGGGACGCACACCATCACCGCCAAGGGCAGCTCCATGCCGCTCATCACCAGAAATTCCAGGGTGTTGTCCAGCATGGCGGAGTCCGAGCCCCTGGCGTCCACCACCGGGAACACCTTGTCCAGCTCCCCCTCCCACACCGGGGAGGACATGGTCTCCTCCCGGGCCAGCATCCGGTCCGCGTTGCCCCGAATGGTGTTGATCTCTCCGTTGTGGGCGATGAGCCGGTTGGGGTGGGCCCGCTCCCAGGAGGGATCGGTGTTGGTGGAGAACCGGGAATGGACCAGGGCGATGGCGGAGGTATAGTCCTCATCCTGCAGATCCAGGTAGAACTGCCGCAGCTGGCCCACCAGGAACATCCCCTTATACACGATGGTCCTGCTGGACAGGGAGGCCACATAGGTGTCGCCGCTGGACTGCTCAAACTCCCGCCGGGCGATATAGAGGCGGCGGTCGAATTCCAGCCCCTTTGCCAGCCGTTCCGGGCGGCGGACGAAGCCCTGGACGATCCGGGGCATTTTATCCCGCGCCTTCCGTCCCAGCACCTGGGGGCATACCGGCGCCTCCCGCCAGCCGATGAACTCCATCCCCTCCCGCTCTGCGATGAGCTGGAACATCTTCATGGCCTGATTCCGGCGCAGGTCGTCCTGGGGGAAGAAGAACATCCCCACCCCGTAGTCCCGTTCGCCCCCCAGCTCAAAGCCCAGCTCCGCCGCCGCTTTGGAGAAGAAGCCGTGGGAGATTTGCAGCAAAATACCCACGCCGTCGCCGGTCTCGCCCGTGGCGTCCTTTCCCGCCCGGTGCTCCAGCTTTTCCACGATCTTCAGCGCGTCGTCCACCGTCTGATGGGTCTTTCTACCCTTGATGTCCACAACGGCTCCAATGCCGCAGGCGTCGTGCTCGAACCGGGGGTCGTACAGGGGGGCCGCGGGCCCCGTTTCCTTTTGTCTCATAGCGAAAACCTCTTTTCGGGGTCATATGAAGTCAACGGGACGGCCGCCCAATGAGCGCCGTCCCGTTCTGTCAGGCGTCTCTGCCCGGTCAAAATTTCTCCAGCACCTGCCGGGCGGTGTCCGCCAGCCGCGCGCCGTGGTCCATGCTCCGCTTTTGGAGCCACCGGTGGGCCTCCGCTTCCGTCATGCCGTCCTGTTCCATCAGCAATGCTTTGGCCCGCGCCACCAGCTCCTTTTCCTCCTGGCTGCGCCGGGCGGGGGCCTGACTGGTCTGGGCCAGCTGGGCCAGCATCCGCACCGAGGCCAGCAGCGGCCCCCGGCCCACCGGGGCAGGCAGCTTGAATATCCCCGGCGCGGCGCACAGCTCCAGTTGGGCCTGGGGGGCCACCATCAGCATGGCGCACCGCTGGGGCAGGTCGAAATACAGCGTCTCACAGCTTTCGTCCGTCAGCTTGAAGCCGCACACCACCAGGTCCAGCCGCAGCTTGGCCACCGTCCGCTTCACCTGGGCGGCACTGCGGCAGGTGAGGCAGGAAAATTCTCCCGTGCTCTCCAGCGCTTCCCGGAGCCGGTCGCAGTTGGACTGGCGCTCAAAGGCCACCACGATCTGCCGCATGGCCCTCACCTCGCTTCCGGGAAATTCAGTAGTTCATCATGTATTTGTCCCGCTCCCAGCTGGAAACGCGGGTGCGGTACTCGTCCCACTCCGCCTCTTTTCCGGCGATGTACTGGCTGGAAACGTGCTGGCCCAGGGTATCCATCACCAGCGTGTCCTTCTTCATGGCGACGAGGGCCTCCTCCAGGGAGCCGGGCAGGGCCTCGATACCGTGGCGTTTCCGAACGGCCGGGGACATGGCGAAGATGTTCTCGGTGACCTCCTCCGGCGGGGTCATCCCCTTCTCGATGCCGTCCAGCCCCGCCGCCAGGCAGACGGCCAAAGACAGGTAGGGGTTGCAGGCCGGGTCGGGGCAGCGCAGCTCCACCCGGGTGGCCTGTCCCCGGGCGGCGGGGATGCGGATGAGGGCGGAACGGTTGGAGGCGGACCAGGCCAGATAGCAGGGAGCCTCGTAGCCGGGGACCAACCGTTTGTAGGAGTTGACCAGGGGGTTGGTGACGGCGGCCATGCCCTTCATGTGGGCCAGGATGCCCGCGATGAAAGCATACGCCTCCCTGGACAGGCCCTTGGAACCGTTCTCGTCGAAGAACACGTTTTTCCCGTCCCGGAACAGGGACATGTTGGTGTGCATTCCCGAGCCGTTGATGCCGAAGATGGGCTTGGGCATGAAGGTGGCGTGGAGCCCATTCTTCTGGGCCAGGGTCTTTACAGCCAGCTTGAAGGTCATGATCTTGTCGGCGCACTGGAGGGCGGGGGCGTACTTGAAGTCGATCTCGTGCTGGCCCTGAGCCACCTCGTGGTGGCTGGCCTCGATCTCATAGCCCATCTCCTCCAGCGCCAGGCAGATCTCCCGCCGGGTGGACTCCCCATGATCCAGAGGGCCCAAGTCGAAATAGCCCGCCTCGTCGTTGGTGCGGGTGGTGGGCTTGCCCTCCTCATCGGTCTGGAACAGGAAGAACTCCGCCTCGGGGCCCACGTTGAAGGTGTCGTAGCCCATGGCCTTCGCTTTCTCCAGCACCCGCTCCAGCACCCCCCGGGGGTCGCCCACAAAGGGAGTACCGTCCGGGTTGTGCACATCGCAGATCAGCCGGGCCACCTTGCCGTGCTGGGGCCGCCAGGGGAAGATGACAAAGCTGTCCAGGTCGGGCCAGAGATACTGGTCCGACTCGTTGATGCGGACAAACCCCTCGATGGAGGAGCCATCGATCATGATCTGGTTGTCCACGGCCTTCTCGATCTGGGAGGCGGTGATGGCCACGTTTTTCAGCTGGCCAAAGATGTCGGTGAACTGCATTCGGATGAATTTTACATCCTCCTCTTTCACCATTCGAATGATATCCTCTCTGCTGCAGCCCATAAATAAGATCCCCTTTCTGTTTCCCCGCAAAATAGAAATCGGCGCTCCTCCCCCTTCCGGGGCGGAACGCCGTTGTTCACGCCTGAACTACGGCCAGTATAGCCGGTAGAAGCATGAAAGTCAAGACAATATTTGCAATCTAAATATATTTTATTGCATATTACAAGGATATGGCACAACAGCAACGCCTTTATATGCAAGTTTAATATTTTAATCTTGCAGTTTTGAAGGCGAACCAATTGACAGCGGAACGCGATGGGAATATAATGGAACACAACAGATCCGACGGAGGGAGTACATATCATGTGCGGAATCGTAGGCTTTACCGGGCGGCGGCGGGCCGCCCCCATTTTGCTGGACGGGCTGGCCAAGCTGGAATACCGGGGCTATGACTCGGCGGGCCTGGCCGTCCGGGACGGTGATGAGCCGGCCCAGGTGGTGAAGGCCGTGGGCAAGCTGCGCAATCTGGCTGAAAAAACAGACGGCGGCGCGGCCCTTGCCGGCTGCTGCGGCATTGGACACACCCGCTGGGCCACCCACGGCGCTCCCAGCCTCATCAACGCTCACCCCCACGTCAGCGGCAGCGGTGTGAGCTCCGGCTCCGACGCGGTGGAGTCTCAGGTGGTGGGGGTCCACAACGGAATCATCGAGAACTGCTCCGAGCTGAAAGCCAAGCTGGAACGCCACGGCTACACCTTCTATTCAGACACCGACACCGAAACGGCGGTGAAGCTGGTGGACTACTACTACAAAAAATACAAGCTGGGCCCTGTGGACGCCCTCACCCGGGCCATGGTGCGCATACAAGGGTCCTATGCCCTGGCGCTGATGTTTCAGGACTATCCCGGCGAGATCTTCGCCGCCCGGAAGGACTCACCCATGATCCTCGGCGTGGCGGAGGGGGAGACCTATCTGGCCTCCGATGTGCCCGCCATCCTGAACGACACGCGAAATGTATACTACATTGGCAATCAGCAGGCGGCAAGACTCAGCCCAGGGGAGATCCATTTTTACGACCTCAATGGAGACGAGGTGGAGCTTCCCCTGACCGAGATCACCTGGGACGCCCAGGCGGTGGAAAAGGGCGGATACCAACACTTCATGCTCAAAGAGATCCATGAGCAGCCCGCCGCCGTGCGGGACACCCTGAACAGTCTGCTGAAGGACGGCCAGATCGACCTGTCCGGGGCGGGGCTGACGGATGAGGTCCTCCAGTCCATCTCGTCCATCCACATCGCAGCCTGCGGCTCCGCCTGGTATGTGGGGGTGGCGGCCCAGTACGTCCTGGAGGAACTGGCGGAGATCCCCGTCCGGGTAGAGCTGGCCTCCGAGTTTCGCTACCGCAGGCTGCTGCTGGACGAGAACGCCTTAGTCATCGTCATCTCCCAGTCCGGGGAGACAGCGGACACGTTGGCCGCCCTGCGGGAGGCGAAGCGGCGGGGGGCGCGAACGCTGGCGGTGGTGAATGTGGTAGGCTCCACCATCGCCCGGGAGGCGGACAGCGTGCTCTACACCCTGGCGGGGCCGGAGATCGCCGTGGCCACCACCAAGGCCTACAGTGCCCAGCTCATGGCCATGTACGCCCTGGCGGTGCAGCTGGCCCAGGTGCGGGGGAAACTCATGGAGGACGAGTATACGGGATACATTGAGGAGCTGGCCGCCCTACCGGACAAGATCGCCCGCGTGCTGGAGGACAAGGGCCGCATCCAGTGGTTCGCCGCCAAGTTTGCCAACGCCCGGGACATCTTCTTCCTGGGCCGGGGGGCGGATTACGCCGTCAGCCTGGAGGGCAGCCTGAAAATGAAGGAGATCAGCTATATCCACAGCGAGGCCTACGCCGCAGGGGAGCTGAAGCACGGCACCATCAGCCTGGTGGAGGACAACACCCTGGTGATCGGCGTGCTCACCCAGAGCAATCTGTACGAGAAAACCATCAGCAATATGGCGGAGTGCAAGGCCCGGGGAGCGTACCTTATGGGGCTGACCTGTTATGGGCACTACAGCATAGAGGACACGGCGGATTTCACCGTCTACATCCCTAAAACGGCCCCTTGCTTCACCGGACTGCTGGCGATAGTCCCCCTCCAGCTGCTGGGGTACTACACCAGCGTGGCCCGGGGATTGGACGTGGATAAGCCCAGGAATCTGGCGAAAAGCGTCACGGTGGAGTAGGCCGATGGAGAGTGGTCATAACGATTTGGGCTGAAACCCCATGATCCTGTTTGGGCAAAGCTGTTCAACCGACTCAAAATCAGTGCAATGGATATTTTTTTGTTTTGAGAATACTCATCTTTTGCAAAAAAGTTATCTGTCTCTGCCCCAGAAAAACAGAAGCGTCAGAAGAAAGCACTTTCTTCTGACGCTTCTGTTTTCGTTTGGCCCGTACTGCCTTACTGTCCCGCTTCACTTTGCATCCTTGTGGGGTGTAGCCGTTTTGGTTGCCGCATTTTGTTATGCTCTGGACGGTGATCTTGTTGTTGTCCTTATGCGGGGTAGCCCTTAGATTGCCATGCCTATTTTGTTGTGATATAGCCTGAAAACGGGACGGGCTGCTTGTCTAAGTTGTCACTTCCGCCCCTCCGCGATCCTTCTCCCGGCAGGGGTGGCGGCAAGCCCGCCCTCGCCGGTCTCCCGCAGGGAGGGAGGCATAGCCCGGCCCACCGCCCCCATGGCGTCGATGACCTCGTCGCAGGGGATTGGGCTGCTCAACCCTGCCAGAGCCATATCGGCGCAGGACATGGCGTTCACCGCTCCCATCACATTGCGTTTGACGCATGGGACCTCCACCAGTCCGGCTACCGGGTCACACACCAGTCCCAGCACATTTTGCAGGGCCATGGCGCAGGCGTGGGCCATCTGGGCTCCGGTGCCGCCACGGGCGTGGACCAGGGCGGCCGCCGCCATTCCTGAGGCGGAACCCACCTCCGCCTGACAGCCCCCCTCCGCCCCGGAGATCGATGCCCGGGTGGCGATGACTTGGCCAACCCCGGCGGAGACATACAGACACTTTACCATATCCTCATCGCTGAGCCGGTCCTTCCGCTGGAGGGGAATAAGCACTGCCGGCAGCACGCCGCAGGCCCCGGCGGTGGGGGCGGCCACGATGCGGCCCATGCAGGCATTATGCTCCCCCAGCTTCAGCGCGATGGAGATGACCTCCTGAATGAAGGGACCGCAGATGGAGTGGTTCAGGGTGGCCATTTGAGCTCCCTGTCCTCCCGACAGGCCGCAGGGGGAGCGGCGGGTGGGGTCATAGTCCAGAACGGACTCCTTCATGGTCTGCCACAGCGCGGACATTTTGGCCCAGCTGTCCTCCCGAGGCGCGTCCCGGTCCTGGCAGTCGTCGTCCAGCACAGCCTCCCAAAGGGGCTTGTCCGCCGCTGCGGACAACAGAGCTTGAATGGAGCCAAACATACTCAGCCCTCCTCCAGATTCAAATAGATGCAGCGCACCACGCCGCCCAGCAGGTCGATATCCTCTAAAATGTCTTCGCTCACCGGCTGGTCACACTCGATCACTGTGACCGACAATCCGCCCCGGCGGTCCCGGTAGAGCTGCATGGTGGCGATGTTGGCCCCCTTGCGCGCCAGGCAGGTGCTCACCTCGGATACCACACCCGGCTCGTCCTTTCCTCGAATGACCAGGGTGGGCAGGTCGCCGGAGAATGCGGCCTCCAGCCCGTCGATGGCGTTCACCCGGATGCGCCCGCCACCCAGGGAGGAAGCGGACACCACCACTGTCCGCCCCCGGGAACCGGTGAGGGTCATGACGGCGGTGTTGGGGTGGGCGTCCCGCAGGGTAACGGGATGAATGTTCACCTCCAGCCCGGCCTCCTTGGCCAGCTGGAAGCTGAAAGGGATGTTGGGGTCGTCGGGGGCCATGCCCAGCAGGCCCGCCACGATAGCCTTGTCGGTGCCGTGACCCGGCCCGGTGGCGGCAAAGGAACCATGGAGGCCGATGTCTGCCCGGGCGGGCTGGAATCCCAGCAGCTTGCGGCCGATGTAGCCGATGCGGGCGGCCCCGGCGGTGTGGGACGAGGACGGGCCAACCATCACAGGACCCATAATATCAAAGATGTTCAAGGAAACTGTACCTCCCTTTAGCGCGTGGATGGAATATTTGTAGTTTAACACATTATCCCAATTGCCGCAAGGGTAAAAGCGGCGGCTCAGAAGACATCCTGAGCCGCCACTTTCATTACTTCACGACCTGTGCTTTGATGAGGTTGGTGGTGCCGCTGCTGCTCAGAGGCACCCCGGCGGTGATCACCACCGTGTCCCCAGCCTGGACCAGCCCCTCCTTTTTGGCTGTGTCCACGCACAGGGAGAACAGCCTGTCCGTAGAATCCACGTTGCCGGACAGGAAAGGAGCCACCCCCCAGGAAATGGCCAGCTGCCGCCGCACCCGCTCCTCGGTGGTCAGCGCCGCCACCATGCACCCGGGGCGGAACCGGGAGATCATACGGGCGGTGTAGCCCGACTGGGTGGCCGTAAGGACAGCGGTGGCGCCCAAATCCATGGCGGTGAGGCAGCTGGTGTGGCTGATGGCGTCGGAGATGTTGTTGGTATGGTCGAATACTGTGCTGCGGAAGCGCTTCCAGTAGTCAGTACCCCCCTCGGCGGCCTCTACAATGTTCACCATGGTCTGGAGGGCCTCCACCGGATGCTTGCCGGAGGCGGTCTCGCCGGACAGCATCACGCAGCTAGTACCGTCGAACACGGCGTTGGCCACGTCGGACACCTCCGCCCGGGTGGGCCGGGGATTGCGAATCATGGAATCCAGCATCTGGGTGGCAGTAATAACCACCTTTCCCTTATGGATAGCGGACTTGATCATCCGCTTTTGCAGTACGGGCACCTCATAGGCGGGAATCTCCACGCCCAAGTCGCCGCGCGCCACCATGATGCCGTTGGCCGCATCGGCGATGGCGTCCAGATTGTCCACACCTTCGCCGTTCTCGATTTTAGCGATAATGCCTACGTCCTGACCGCCGAAGCTGTTCAGAACGGCGCGGATCTCCTCCACGTCAGCGGCCCGGCGGACAAAGGACGCGGCCACGAAGTCGAAATCGTTCTCCACGGCGAAGCGCAAATCGTCCTTGTCTTTGTCCGTGAGGGCGGGCAGGGCGATGGACACACCGGGGATGTTGATGCTCTTGTGGTTGGACAGGGGGCCGCCGGTAACCACTCGGCAGTGGATATCCTGGCCGTCGACGTACTCCACTTCCAGGTCTACAAGCCCGTCATCGATGAGGACGTGGCAGCCGGACTGGAGCTCCTGATGGAGATTAGCATAAGTGACGGACACCTGCTGGGTGTCACCCTCCACATCTCGTGTGGTAAGGGTAAACCGGTCTCCGTCATTGAGCTCAATGCGCTCACAGCCAAAGGAGCATATGCGGATCTCAGGACCTTTGGTGTCCAAAATGGTGGCCACAGGCCGGCCCAGATTATCCCTCACCCGTTTAAACCGGGTAAGCAGGGCCCCGTGGGTCTCGTGGGTGCCGTGGGAAAAGTTGAAGCGGGCGGCATCCATGCCGGACAAAATAAGCTGCTCCATGACCTCTTCGCTGTTGGAAGCGGGGCCCAGGGTGCAGATGATTTTTGTTTTTCTCATGCTATATACCTCCTTGAAAGCACGATATGTTGACTTCTCTGATTCCATCCACATCATATCCAAAACAGAAAAAATGTCAAGGTGTTCTCCAAAACTTTGCAGGATATGCCGAACTTTTCAACGGAACATAGGGAAACTTTGGGTAAAAAAAGACGGAGCGCAAGGCGCTCCGCCGCAGGCTCAGTCAATTTTTTCCGGGGCTGGGGCAGGCTCTGTTCTGGACACCAACGCCCATTCCACCCGACGGTCGGTAAAGTTGAGAACCTTGATATGCAGTCCGCAGGTGTCCACCTCCAGCCGGGCTCCGTCCTCCGGGATGACGGACAGCTGGGCGAACACTAGCCCGCCCAGAGTATCGGACTCCTCTTCCTCGGGGAACTCCATATCCAGGGCCTGGGCCACCCGTTCCAGATCACAGGACCCGGACACCTTCCACACGCCGGATTCCACCTGCTCGATGTCCTTCTCCTCCACTGGGTCGAACTCATCGTAAATACTGCCCACAATCTCCTCCAGCAGATCCTCCATGGTGACAAGGCCGGATGTACCGCCGTATTCGTCCACCACAATGGCCATATGTACCTTTTTGCTCTGCATATCCCGGAACAGCACATCCGTGCGCACCGACTCGGGCACAAAGTAGGCCGGACGCAACAGCTCCGCCAAGGGCTTTGGGTCGTCCTCTTGGGCGCTGAGCAGGAAATCTCGGGTGTTGAGTATGCCCACGATGTGGTCCGCGTCCTCCTCGCAGACGGGGAACCGGGAGCGTCCGGAGGCCAAAATGGCATTGAGCACATCCTCATTGGTATCCTGGGCCCATACCATCACCATATCGGTGCGGTGGACCATCACATCTTCGGCCGTGGTGTTGTTGAACTCAAAGATGTTTTCAATAAGCTCCTTTTCCGAGGCCTCGATAGCTCCCCGTTCCTCCCCCAGGTCCACCATCATGCGGATTTCATCCTCGCTCACATCCTCTTGGTCGGCCTTGGGGTCGATGTGCAGCAGCCGCAGCACGCCGTTTGTGGACTTGGACAACAGCCAGATGACGGGCCGGAACACCACCGCTACAGCGGACACCACTCCAGCTGTGAACCGTGCCACCGCCTCTGTTTTCTTCATGGCAATGCGCTTGGGCACCAGCTCCCCCAGCACCAGATTGAAATAGGCCAGCACCAAGGTGATGAGCACCACCATCAGGTTGTTTAAAGCGTGGGGATCCAACGCCGTGACAGCCTTTTCTTCCACCAGCCATTTTACCAATGGATCGGAAAAACTATCGGCGGCGAAAGCGGAGGACAGAAACCCGGCCAATGTGATGGCGATTTGAATGGCGGACAAAAAGTGGTCCGGGGCCTGAGTAAGCCTGAGCAGGCGGGCGGCCTGTTTGTCCCCCTCTTCCGCCTGCTTGCGGAGCTTTGTCTCAGACAGAGAGATGACAGCGATTTCCGCCGCAGCAAAAAAGGCATTGATGAGAATCAGAATGACCAGTAAAAGCAATTTTGGTAAAAATGGGTCGTCGGGCAAGATGAATGACCTCCTATTGACACAGCGGTCTGTTGGATTTGCCGCTCTATTCTATGCGGCGCAGACCTGAATAGATTACAGTATAGCAGACTTTTGGGAAAAAGCAAGAGCCGTTCATGGGTCGGACTCCCTACCGTTGGCGCGATATGGGGACTGTCCGCCGTCAACAAGCGGGAGTAAACTTGAATGCGTCCAAATTCTTTCTCACTCCGTTTCGATGTCTGCCACCCGGAGATAGCGGCGCAGGGGATACTCCCCGTCGTGGGCCTCGCCAGGGAAGGAAGCAGACATGGTTCCCGCTCGGGTCACCCGGGTGACCCCCGCCTTGACCAGCAGCTCGGCGAGGGCCTCCCGCCTTTGGGGGCCGCAGACCAGCCCTGCCGTCTGGAGCCGCCCTTTATGCCGCCGAAGGGCGGACATCAGTTCCCTCTGGGGCAGGAGTTTCACCAGCACGTTTCCCTCCATGGGGGACAGCTCCAACTCCTGGTCGGGCCGGAGGATGACGGAGCAGCCCTTGCCTTGGAACAGACGTTCTCCCGCCGCGCTTCCATCCACAATCCGCTCCAGCAGAGCGGTGTGTCCGCTGAGAGAGGCCGCGGCGCCGCCCGCCGGGCCGGGGCGCTTCGCCGCAGCCCGCTCCAGCTCAGGTAAAAACTCCCGGCAGAAGGACTCTCCTTCCGCCCAATCCTCCATGTCCAGGAAAATCACCTGACAGGAAGAACACAAGCGTTGGCCGGTAGTTATGATGTGGCGGGCCAAATCAGCCATCTCCGCCTCTTTATTCTCATAGTCGGAGATGTATGCAAAGCTGAGCCGATGTCCCCACTCTATGAGTTTGCATCCCGGTCCGGCCAAAGCTCGGGCCCCCTCGATGGCCCCGTCGCCGCCCCATACCACCAGCCCATCGGCCAGCTCCGCCAGAATCTCCAGCTCCGCTCGCCGTCCGGAGGGCAGGTCGAAAGCGTAGAGATACGGAGCCAGCCGGGGTTCCTGCTCGGTCAGAAGCTGGAACGCCGCCAGGGACAGGCCCTTGTCTCCGTGGGGCAGCTTCACCAAGTTGATGTTTCCAGTGAGCAGACCCTCCAGGGCAGTGTATACGGGCAGGCCCGGCATATTGCCCGGGGCAATATGGAACAACACCCCGAGAGGCAGCGCACGAGCTTTGGTTTTCGGACAATTCCTGGGAACAAAAGGTTCCGGACCCAGCTCTGCGGCCAGCTTGGCCTCCAAGCTCTCTCGCCGCAGGAGTGGGAGCAGGTCCCCCAACCCTGTCCCCGTAGGCAAAAACCGGGCCAGCAGTATGTCAAATTCCCCGCTCTCCAACCGTTTTCCCAAAGCGTCAACGGCGGTAATCACCGTCTCCGCCTTCAAAAGCGGCCCTGCCCGGACAGCGTTCAGCCGGGTTTCCAGCCCGTCCAGCACCGCTTTTCGCCGGCTGTCGGGCAGCAGCTTCCCATCGGCAAATATCAAAACGCTTCCCCCTTTCCCAACAGTTCGGAGGCCCCCGCCGCACAGGTCTGAATACCGCTCATGCCAACCCGGCCCAGGATGGTCAGATAGGGACTCCGGATGCCGCAGCCGCACGTCTCCCCCGGCGTGAGATAGCCCAGGTCGTCGGTCATCACGCTGAGTGTGGGGGTGGCGGTCATCAGTGGGGAAATCAGGTTGATCAAACCAACCCGGCCCATGGGCAGAGGTTCCAAAGTGTCCGGATCCCGGATAATGACCCGACCATAGGCGGGAATGTGGAAGTGGTGGCGGGGGCAGGTGTTATAGAACACAGGGTGTTCCACCGCCCCAAACAGCTCATTGATGTGGTCCTCCCCGATGCCCAAGGTGCGCTCCGACAGGGCGTAGAGGGTGGCCTTATCCACCTCCTGGTCGGCGTGCTGCTTCCAGCCCCCGGCTAAAATAATGCGTGACCCTCGGGGAAGCTGTACGTGCAGCCCCAGTTCCTCCATCCGCTTCAGGCCAAACCATAAATAGGAGGGAAAGCCAATCACACGGGTTGGGAAATGGGAATGTTCCAACTTTTTCAGCGCCTGGGCCACCTGGTCCAAATCGGGCACATAGCTGTTCCCCACCATCCGCAGGGCGTAGGTCCGGCTGAGCGGCGGAGAGAAGTGGGTGAGGCCGAACATGGTCCGGGTGACTCCGGTGCGGTTGGATTTGTGCGGCTTATAGCCCAGAATGACGCAGTGGGCTGGCTTTGCCGACACCAGGTGGTGGCGGAAGCCCAGATTCACCACCATGGGCGCCTCGGCCAGGAAGAACCCCCAGTCGAAGCCGATGCGGCTGAACTTTCCGCTGGTCCCCGAGGAGGTGACCTCCATAGCCATCCGCCACCGGGGCATGGAAAACAGGATTTTCCGTTTGAAAAAAAGTGTGGGAAGAACGGGAATTTTCGCCAGATCCTCCATAGTTCGCAGCTGGTCCGGCGAAAACCCTAGATGGGCGCAGATAGCTGCGTAGCCGGAACAATGGCGGATGTGATAAGCGCAGTTGTCCCGGCAGGCCCGTAAGAAAGCCCGGTCGGAACCTGGCACGTCGTAAGGCCGAAGCCGCCAGAACAATCGTTGACGGGACACCATAAGCACCTGTTCCTTTCCTGCAGTCATTACCGTGAAATCAAAAAAACAGCCCATGTCTTTATTTATTATACACCTGATCTGTCTTGCGCACAAGCTTCCCGAAATGTAGTTGTAAATTCGCCTTAAAAAGAAATAAAACTGTATATATCGACAAAATTCTACACAATTCAGCTTCACCTTCCAGTATAATGGTCTCATGGTCGACCTGCAAATATAATATGGAAAGAAGGCAGCATGTATGTCAGCGCAAACTTTGGAAAATAGAACGCAAACCGCCCTTCAATTCGTGCAAACCCTCTCCATTCCCGCCCATAAGCCTCTGCTCACCGCCCAGGAGCCGTTGACGTTGATGGACTCCACGCAGGCCGGCGCGGCAGTAAACGATCAGTCCGTGGTCTGCTTTGTGGAGGGACTGAACGCGCAGCTGAAGTCGGACGTGCTCAACTCCACGCTTCTGGCCCAGCTGGCGGCCTCCGCCAAGTTCCCTCGGGATCCCGACACCTTCCAATACAATGTGGCGGGCTGGTATAACTGCTATACGGATACGCTGCAAAAGGTGGGCTGGAACATCCAAGGCCTGTCCTTCTCCCAGCACGGGGTGTCCGGCAGTATGTTCCAGGTCAATGAAGTGGTTATACGGCTTCTGGCCGGCATGGTGACCCACAGCGCCGGGCTGATTGTTCAGAGCGCCCTGGAAGCGCTGAACGCGGCCAAGGCAAAGGAGTCCCGGGCTCTCACCCTGTGGAAGTCCCACACAGACACCGATGCCAACGGTTCCTTCCAAGTCGCCTGCTGCTCCGAACACGAAGGGTGTGCCGCGATGGCTTTGGGGGCATTTTACATGACCAGCCGGAATAAAATACAACATGTGCTGTGGTGCGATTACTCCTCCTCCGACACCAATGTCCAGTGCGCCAGCACGCAGGTGGTACTGAACAACGACGTTTACAGCGCGGTGCGCAACGCGGTCAGCCAGAAGCTGGGCACTGCCGCCGCCAGCTTTGTCGCCGACCTGGATATCGGCCTATGATTGAGCTCAGCCGAACGCTGTCGCCCCCGGCACCGCCGGAGAAACCGGCTCCAGCCCCGGGAATGCTGACGGCGAAAGAGTATCTGACCGTAGCCAGCGGCGTGTTGGCGGAGGGCGGTGACCGGCCTGACTTTCTTCAGGAGGTGAAAGACGCCATCCCGATAGGAGAAGGGGAGGCCCGGTGCCATTACATAAGCTACAAGGTGATCTGCATGGGCATCATCGGCATCATCAACCAGGGGCTTTCAAACGCGCAGGACTTTCAGCTGCTGACAAATTTGTATAATGGCGTGTACGCGTTCATGTCCGTTCCGCAATGGGCGGCAATGTCGGCCCTCAACAGCATCAATAATATCACTTCGCAAGCCGCCCGGGGCGCCGACGCCCGCCGCCTCCTGCCGGAAGCCGTCAACCTGCTGATCAATTTGAACTCCTCAATCGCCAACCTTCGAGCCGGAGATCAGAACTGGAACGCCTCCATTCAATACCAATACGACCCAGCGCACTGGTGGTACGCGGAATCTCCCGACAGATACTGGGATGAAACCGGACAGAAAAAGATGCTCCCATCTGGTTTTGACGAGTTAAACCCCGGAGATTTTTATCTGAACTCACGGGATATGGCCAGGCTTCAATTCCTGGAGCCCCTGGCCGATTTTCTGCCAACCATAGGCGTTTACACCGCGCAGGATGAGCATGGGAATCCGTTTATATATTCATCCAACAACGCGTTCGACCTGCCGAACGCGTCGAGAGAGTACCGCAGCAGCATCCATTTTAATTCCTGGGTCGGATAAGCGGTCTGAACTGTCCCGCCCGGCCTGAACGGCTTCTGTGTCCGTTCAGGCCGGGTGGTTTTTTCAGGCGTCTTGACTTTGCTGCTGTTTTCTGATACGTTTTATAAAACTCGGTATCAATCAGCCCAGAGGAGGAAGAGGGAATATCCATGCGCCTGATTTTTCGGACAATGGCCCGCTACAAGGGGGCGGTGGCCCTGTGTGTGTTCATCAAGCTGCTGGCCACCTTCAGCGAGCTGCTGCTGCCCTACGTTTTGGAGCACATCATCGACGATGTGGCCCCCCGGGGCAGTCTGGCCCTGGCCCTTTTCTGGGGGGCGGTGATGTTCGCCGCCGCCCTGATGTGCCGGCAGCTCAACGTGTGGTCCAACCGGCGGGGGGTTCAAAACGCCCACAATGTGAGCTATGATATCCGTCAGGCCCTGTTTCAGAAGACTGTCAATCTGTCGGGGGAGCAGTTTGACGCCTTCGGCCTGCCCTCCCTCATCAGCCGGATGACCAGCGACAGCTACAACGTCCAGTCGGGGGTGCAGCAGCTCCAGACCCTGTGCGTCCGGGCCCCCATGCTGCTGGTGGGGGGGACGGTGATGGCGCTGCTCATGGACCCGGCCCTGGCCATGATCCTGGTGGCGCTGCTGCCGGTGCTGATTTTGGTGGTGCTGGCGGTGTACCTCCGGGGCCTGCCCATGTACCGCCGGGTCCAGCAACGGCTGGACGAGGTGGTGCGCATCATGCGGGAGAACATCACCGGCATCCGGGTGGTGAAGGCCCTGTCCAAGACGGAGTACGAGAAGCGCCGCTTCCAGCGGGCCAACGACGCCATGACGGACAGCGACATCGCCGCAGGCACGATGATGGCCGTCCCATCCCCCCTGATGCAGCTGTGCCTCAACGGGGGGCTGGCCCTGGTGGTGTTCATCGGGGCGGGACGGGTGAACGCCGGAGCCCTTGAACCGGGGGTTATCCTAGCCTTCCTCACCTACTTCAACATGATTAACATGGGGCTCATGGGGCTGTCCCGGATCTTCATGACCATGAGCCGGGCGGCGGCCAGTGCCGGCCGCATCGGCCAGGTGCTCCAGGCGGAGGAGAGCCAGCGGGTGCTGTCCCCGCAGGAGGCCAAGACCCCTGCCGGGCCCGGGTTTCTCCGCTTTGAGCACGTGGATTTCAGCTACGGGGAGGGCTCAGGCGACGCCTCCGGTTTCGCTGGTGAGGCCCGGGAAAAGGCCCTCAGCGACATCAGCTTTTCCCTGGACCGGGGGGAGAGCCTGGGGATCATCGGCCCCACCGGCTGCGGCAAATCCACCATTGTCAGCCTGCTTCTGCGGCTCTACGACGCGGACGGAGGCGGCGTGTTCGTGGACGGCCGGGATGTGCGCGCCTACGAAAAGGACGAGCTGCGGCGGAAATTCGGGGTGTGCTTCCAGAGCGGCATGGTGTTCCAGGACAGCCTGCGCGGCAACGTGGATTTTGGCCGGGGGCTGGAGGAGTCCGCCCTGCGGGCCGCAGTGGAGGACGCCCAGGCGGCGGAGTACATCGACGCGCTGGAGGACGGCCTGGACCATCAGGCGGACATCAAGGGGGCCAACCTGTCCGGGGGACAGAAGCAGCGGCTGCTGGTGGCCCGGGCTCTGGCGGGGAAGCCGGAGGTTTTGATTCTGGACGACAGCTCCTCCGCCCTGGACTACCGCACCGACGCCAGCCTGCGCCGGGCCATCGCCCGGAACTATCGGGAGGCCGCCCTCGTTCTGGTGGCCCAGCGGGTGAGCTCCGTCATGGGCATGAGCCGGATTCTGGTGATGGACAACGGCAGATGCGTGGGTTACGGCGCCCATGAGGAGCTGCTGGAGACCTGCGCCCCCTACCGCGAAACCTACCAGATGCAGATGGGAGATACTTTTTCTTGAAAGAAAAAGCACCCCAAAAAACGTTAACTCGCCGACGTCCGCAGGCAGGCGCTACTTTGCTCCTGCCCGGTGACGGATAGGCCGCTTTATTGGAAAGGAGGGGCCGCGTATGCCCGGACCGGGAGACCGGGGCGGAAAAAAAGAACGCCCCCAGGACGCTAAGGGCACCCTGCGCCGCATTGTCCGATACCTGGCGGCCTACCGCTGGCAGGTGGCGCTGTTCCTGGTGTTTGCCTGCCTGAGCAATGTGGGAAACCTGCTGGGCCCCCAGTTCGCCGGAAAGGCCATCGGTCTGGCGGAGAAGGGCTATAAGCTGGGAACGGGCCATGTGGACATGGACGGCGTGGTTCGGTACGCCCTGCTGATGCTGGCCTGCTACGGGGTGGGCAGCGTGATGAACTTCCTGGTGAACATCGGCATGATGCGGGTGGGCCGCCGGGTGGCCCAGAGGCTCCGCCAGGACGTGTTCGACAAGCTGATGGCCCTGCCGGTGGGCTTTTTCGACCGCCATCAGGCAGGAGATATCATCAGCCGGGTGAGCTACGACGTGGACGTGGTGTGCACCAGCCTGTCCACCGACGTGATCCATATCCTGACCAGCGCCGTCACTGTGGCGGGCAGCTTTGTGATGATGTGCGTCATCTCCCCGCCCCTGGTGCTGTGCATGGCGGCCACCTTTCCGGCCTCCATCCTGTTCACCCGGCACATGGGAAAGAGGACCCGGCCCCTCTACGCCAAGCGCAGCGCCGCCTACGGGGAGATGAACGGCTTTGCCGAGGAGATGTTCACCGGCCAGCGCACCATCCTGGCCTACGCCCAGGAGGACCGGGTGTGCGGGGACTTCAGCCGGATCAACCGGGCCGCCGCCCAGGCCTACCGGGAGGCAGACGGTCTTGGCATGATTATGGGCCCCACCGTGGGCATGATCTCCAATTTCGGGCTGGCCGCCATCGGCGCCGGAGGCGCGGTGCTGTACATGCTGGGCGCGGTGGGGCTGGAGCAGATCTCCTCCTTTGTGCTCTACTCCCGGAAGTTCTCCGGGCCCATCAACGAGATCTCCAACATCATCAACGAGATCTTTTCCGCCCTGGCGGCCTCCGAGCGGGTGTTCCGCCTGCTGGACCAGCCTGAGGAGGTCAAGGACGTGTACGGCGCCGTGGAGCGCCGGGACGGGACGGGCCATGTGAGGGCGGAGGGGGTCAGCTTCGGCTATGTGCCGGGCCGGACGGTGCTCCACCACCTGGACTTTGAGGCGAAGCCGGGACAGACCATTGCCGTCGTGGGTCCCACCGGGGCGGGCAAGACCACCATCATCAATCTGCTCATGCGGTTCTACGACCCGGACCAGGGCTGTACCTACGTGGACGGGACGGAGAACCGGGCCTACACCATGGACTCCCTGCGCCGGGGGTACGCCATGGTCCTCCAGGACACCTGGGTGTTCCGGGGTACCATCTTCGACAACATCGCCTATGGCAAGGAGGGAGCCGCCATGGAGGAGGTGGTCCGGGCCGCCAAGGCCGCCCGGATTCACGGCTACATCATGCGGCTGCCCCAGGGCTACCACACGGTGATCGGCGAGGACGGCGGCTCCATCTCCAAGGGACAGAAGCAGCTGCTCACCATCGCCCGGGCCATGCTCTATGACACCGATATGCTGATCCTGGACGAAGCCACCTCCAACGTGGACACCGCCACCGAGCGCCAAGTGCAGAAGGCCATCCGCTCCCTGATGGCGGGCAAGACCTGCTTCGTCATCGCCCACCGGCTGTCCACCATCCAGAACACCGACCACATCCTGGTGGTGGATCACGGCGACGTGGTGGAGCAGGGCACCCACCGCTCCTTGATGGAGAAGAAAGGGGTCTATTACCAGATGTACGCCAGCCAGTTTGGGTAACTGGAATCTCAGCCACCAAAAACGGTCAAAAAGCCGCCGCATGACATCTGTGTCATGCGGCGGCCCTTTGTTAAACACTCTGCATCAGTCTTGTCCGCCCAACCGGACGATTATCGGATCTTCCGCGCCTCCAAATAGAACCGCTTGTCGTGCGCCTCTCCCATCGAAAACGTCTTACGGGGCAGTACTCCGTCATGAACAACCGTCGGAAAGAGCGACTCCTTGTCCATGGGAGGCAGAAAAAACGCGATATTGCCGGAACGGACGGCAAACTCCCGGGCCACGTCCTCCCCATGAATATAATCCACCCGTCCTCCGTGCTCCATGAGATAATCGTCCAGGAAGCTTTGCAGCGCTCCCACCGGAAGGCGAGCTGCGGCGGCAGGTATGGTGACCATCCCCTCATCCCCCGCACACAAATAGCGCAGAGGCAGACCACCCTCCCCTGCCTTTCTGTCCCGGCAGGTCCCAGGGTAGGCCCGCACCAGGGCGTCCAGCAGGGCCTGGGGGTCGGTGTGGAACACCACCCGGTGGATGGGCTCAAACTCCAAGCTGCCGTCGTGGAGGTTCACCAGCTCGCACAGGGCGAACCGGGCGGGGAGGCCGTCCCACTTCTCAGGGGGCATAAAGCGCTTCTGCCGCTCATAGCACTCCTTGGCGGTGGCCAGGGAGTGGTTGCCGTCCCCCACGGCAAAGAGCATGACAGGCTGGTCCTCCGTGCCGTACTTGGCGCTGAAGGCGGCGGGGTCCGCCAGGGCGGACAGGGCGGCGGCCACCCCCTCCAGCTGTTTTTCCGTCAGCAGCCAGCCTTTTACGTGCCCCCCCTGCTCCATCAGGTTGAAGTCGTACAGCAGTTCCATGGAGTCAGTCTGGGTGGCCAGGGGCTCGATCACCGTGCGATTGGGGTCGTCGCACAGCAGCATGGCGTGGGGCAGCTCGATGGGGGCGTTTTTCCGCACCGCCACCCTGGGCGGGATGCGGGTGTGGACCACCCCCTCCGTGGCCCGGATCAGCACGTCGGACCCCGGCTCGTAATCATAGGCGTCCAGGTCCGCCATGCCCACCAGCCCCCGGCGGACTTTTCCGCTGAATAGGGTGCGTTCCACGTAGACCATGGCGTTGGGCAGGGTTTTGAACCACCCCTCCCGGACATATCGGGCCATAGTGGAGTTGATGTCCATGATGTCCACTTCCATCTGGGGACCGTCCAGGCTGCTCTCGGGCAGGATGAGCCGCAGGGCGGAGGGGGCGCGGCCCACCCGCTCCTCCACCCGCTGCCAATACTCGGGCTGGGAGGTGTACTGGTCGCAGGCCACCACCGACCACTTGTCGTAGTCGCAGTCCTGGGGCAGGAGGATTTCGGCGGGACGGAAGGGGAGGTTTTCAAATACAGAGTCCATATTTATCCCTCTTTTCAGGCGGAAAATGGGGTGCGTGTAGGGCGCGGCGATCCCGGCGCGCCGCCGGATGTTCCCGCCCTACAGCGCGGCCTTGATGGCGGCCAGCAGGTCGGGGAACTCCTCAAAGGCGGGTATGTCCGGGTAATCCGCCTTGATCTGGGGGGTGGATTTGAACAGGAAGCCCGCCTTGCCCGCCTGGATCATGGCCAGGTCGTTGAAGCTGTCCCCGGCGGCGATGGTGTCGAAGCCGCAGGACTGGAGGGCCTTCACGGTGGTGAGCTTGGATTTCTCACAGCGCATTTTGCACCCGGTGATCGTGTCGTCCGGCCCCACTTCAAGGGTGTTGCAGAACAGGGCGGGCCAGTTCAGCTTGGCCATGAGGGGCTTGGCAAACTGCTCGAAGGTGTCGCTGAGGATCACCACCTGGGTGAGTGTGCGCAGCTCGTCCAGAAACTCCTTTGCCCCGGGGAGGGGGTCGATCTTGGCGATGGTGGCCTGGATTTCCTTCAAGCCCAGGCTGTGCTCCTTCAAAATGGCCAGCCGATAGGCCATGAGCTTGTCATAGTCCGGCTCGTCCCGAGTGGTGCGGGAGAGCTCTGGAATGCCGCTGGCCTGGGAGAAGGCGATCCAGATCTCGGGGACCAGGACGCCCTCCATATCTAAACAGACGATGTTCATGACGATCTTCCTTTCCGGCGTTTGTGCAGGGGAGGGACCTGCCCTTCCCGTGGTCCGTTATGCGTATTATTAAGGCGGAGCCGTCCCTTCGGCGACGAGCCAGGTCGGGGTTGTCCAGCCCTACAGCGTTTTCAAAAACCGCTCCAGCCGGTTCAGCGCCTCCGCCAGATCCTTCATGGAGGCGGCGTAGCAGGCTCGGACATAGCCCTCGCCGCCGGGGCCAAAGGCGGGGCCGGGGATTACCGCCACCTTCTGTTCCGCCAGGAAGCGGTCGGCGAACTGCTCGCTGGTGAGTCCCGTGGACTTGATGCAGGGGAAGGTGTAGAAGGCTCCCAGGGGCTCGAAGCAGCTCAGCCCCAGCTTGCGGAAGCCGTCCACCAGGAACCGGCGGCGGCCGTCGTACTCCTCCCGCATGGCATCGATATCGCCGTCCCCGTGGTCCAGGGCCTCGATGGCGGCGTACTGGCTGGTGGTGGGGGCGGACATAATGGCGTACTGGTGGAGTTTTGTCATGGCGGCGATAAGGGGCTTGGGACCGCACACATAGCCCAGCCGCCAGCCGGTCATAGAGTATGCTTTTGAGAAGCCGTTGACCACCACGGTTCGCTCGTACATGTCCGGGATGTTGGCCATAGACACATGCCGCCCGCCGTAAGTGAGCTCGGCGTAGATTTCGTCGGAGACGACCATGATGTCGGTGCCCCGCAGGACGCTGGCCAGGGCCTCCAGGTCTCCCCGGCCCATGACGCCGCCGGTGGGATTGCAGGGGAAGGGCAGCACCACCGCCTTGGTGCGGGGGGTAATGGCGGCCCGCAGTTCGCCGGGGGTGAGGCGGAACTCGTGCTCCGCCTTGGTCTCCACCAGCACGGGCACGCCGTGGGCCATGGACACCAGGGGGCCGTAGCACACGAAGGAGGGAGTGGGGATGATCACCTCGTCCCCCGGCTCCAGCAGGGTACGGAAAGTGAGGTCCAGGCCCTCGCTGCCCCCCACGGTGACCAGAATCTGACCCACTCCGGCGTAGTTCAGGTCAAACTGCCGTTTGAGATACCGGGAGATGGCGGCGCGCAGGTCGGAAAGACCCGCATTGGGGGTGTATTTGGTAAAACCCTTCTCCAAAGAGTAGATGCCTGCGTCCCGGATGTGCCAGGGAGTGGGAAAGTCGGGCTCTCCGATGCCCAGAGAGATGCCTCCTTCCATACCCTGGAGCAGGTCGAAGTATTTCCGGATGCCGGAGGGCTGGATGTCCTGCACCCGCCGGCACATCAGCTTGCCGTAGTCCATCATTCAAACACGAACCTTTCCTCCTGGACCTCCTGCACGGGGAAAATCAAATGCTTTTCCTTATACTTTTTCAGGATAAAGTGGGTTGCGGTGCCGGTGACCCCCTCAATGGGAGCCAGTTTCTCCCCCACAAACTGGGCCACTTCTTTCAAAGTGCGTCCGGAGATGGTCACCGTCATGTCGTAGGCCCCGCCGGACATGAGGTAGAGGGACTCCACCTCGTCGTACTGGTAGATGCGCTGGGCCATCCGGTCGAAGCCCTCCCCCCGCTGGGGGGTGACGCTCACCTCGATGAGGGCGGTTACCGACTCCTGCTGGGTGCGGTCCCAGTCCACAATGGTTTTGTAGCCCAGGATAATGTGGTCCTTCTCATATTGCGCCACTGCCGCCGCCACCTGGTCCTCCGTCATTCCGGTCATGGCGGCCAGCTGGGCATGGGACAGAGTGGAGTCGTCCTCCAAAAGCTGAAGCAGGTCTTTCATGTCAAAGTCCCTCCTGTGGTGATAAAACATTATTTTTATATTATACACGCCGCAGGCGGGAATAGCAAGAGCATTTCGGCAGCCGTTACGGCACGGCACCCAGTAATATTAGACTGCGGGCCCCTTTCAGGTGCCTGCGGTCTAATTAATTAGTGGACGCTCCTGATTCCGGACGGCCCCCCTGTCAGTTGACAGCGGGGCCGTTTTTTGGTATGCTTGTTAAAATGTAGATGGCTTTTTAACGTTGTTTACTAACATCACAGCCGCTTCAGATCAGTTATTACGCTGTTGATCATCATCCCCGGTACCCATCCGGCCATGAAATCCCGCAGCTGCTCCAAAGTCACCGTCCGGGCCGCCCCCTTTACCGGGTGCTTGGCCAGCATGGGGATACGCTTTTGGAACACCGCCCGGCTTTTCGGGTCGTCCCATAGTTCGCCCAGCGTGATCTGATTGTTCCGCAAATCCATAAAAATCACCTCCAGAGATATACTATGCATTTCGAGGCGCAGACTGACATCAATTATTTTACACAGACGGGAAAGCGTATAGGAAAGGAGTCTCCATGCCAAAACGGGAAAAGAAAAAACTTAAAGGTTATGAGTGGCGGCACATAGAGAATAAAAAACTGATATATGCCGTGTATTTTGTGCTGCGTCTGTCAGTGGTGCTCATGCTGGTGGCCCAGTTCTTCAACCAGAACTACGAGAACATGCTGCTTTGCGTGCTCACCCTGGTGCTGTTCATGCTGCCCTCTATGTTTGAACGGCGCCTTCATATCGACCTGCCCGATACGCTGGAGGTCATTATCCTCCTGTTCATCTATGCCGCCGAGATCCTGGGGGAAATCAGCGATTACTATATCCAGTTCCCCTACTGGGATACCATGCTCCACACTATGAACGGCTTCCTCTGCGCCGCCATCGGTTTCGCCCTGGTGGATATCCTCAACCGGGAAGAGAAGGTGTCCCTCCACCTGTCCCCCTTCTTCATGGCGGTCACCGCCTTCTGCTTCTCCATGACCATCGGCGTGCTGTGGGAGTTCTTCGAGTTCGCCATGGACCAGTGGCTGCTCTTCGACATGCAGAAGGACACCGTTATCAACACCATCTCCACCGTCAACCTGGACCCCCGCCACGGTACCGCCGCCGTGGTAGTCCAGGGTATCCAGGACGTGATCCTGGTGTTGGAGGACGGAAGCCAAATGCCCCTGGGGCTGGGCGGCTATCTGGATGTGGGCATTATCGACACCATGAAGGACCTGTTCGTCAACTTCATCGGCGCGGTGGTGTTCTCCGCCATCGGCTACTTTTACGTGCAGGGCCGGGGTAAGGGCGGCTTTGCCAAGCGGTTCATCCCCCGGTTCCAGCGCAGACCCGCCGCCGGTACGCAGTCCCCCGAAAGCGCCCCGCTTGAGGAGGAGCAGGCCACGGAAAAGGCTGAATAGCCGCCGCCCTCCCAGGGCATACTCTCCCTTGTATTCGATATGACTTAGGATACAAGGAGGTAACAACCATGATGAACCAGACCAATCCCAGCATCAAGTGCACCGTGAACAGCTGCACCTACCACAAGGACCAGCGCTGCACCCTCAACGAGATCCAGGTGGGCCACTGTCAGAACAGCGTATGCACCTGCGGCGAGACCGAGTGCGCGTCCTTCAAGCTGGGCGACCACGGCACGTCCTGCACCTGCCAGTAACAATCCGCCGTGAAGCGGGAAGGGCAAAAGCCCTTCCCGTTTCTTGATAATTCCGCCAAAAAATAGGGGGAAACCGGTCTTTCTTTGGTTGAGTGGCGAAATTTGAAAAACTCCCGCCATTTTACATTGACAAAGCCTCCGTAAAAGGATATGATAACTTCAATACGCTGAATTATACGCTTTGTTTAAAGCACCGCGGAGCATGGCTCGTCCTGTGTCGGACGCGGCTGTGCTTTTTTGTATTGAAGGAGGTTTCCAATTATGTTGATGAGAGGGTCCCAGATCGTCATGGAGTGCCTGCTGGAGCAGGGCGTGGACACGGTGTTCGGCTATCCCGGCGGCACCATCCTGAACATCTACGACGAGTTTGAGCTCCATGGCTACAACCAGAAGATCCGCCACTATCTCACGTCACACGAGCAGGGCGCGTCCCACGCCGCCGACGGCTATGCCCGCTCCACCGGAAAAGTGGGGGTGTGCTTCGCCACTTCCGGTCCCGGGGCCACCAACCTGGTCACCGGCATCGCCACCGCCTACTACGACTCCTCCCCAGTGGTCTTCATCACCTGCAACGTCAGTGAACACCTCATCGGCAAGGACTCCTTCCAGGAGGTGGACATCACCGGCATCACCATGCCCATCACCAAGTGCAATTTCCTGGTGAAAGACGCCAACGAGCTGGCCGACGTGATCCGGGAGGCCTTCGCCATCGCCCGGTCCGGCCGTCCCGGTCCGGTGCTGGTGGACATCGCCAAAAACATCACCGCCGTCCAGGGGGAGTATGAATACCTCCCCCTGGCGGAACACCCCAACCACGGCCGGCTGGCCACCCTGCTGCGCCGGTCCAACCGGGACCTGAAAAATCCCGAGCCCAACCTGGGGGACATCCACAAGCTGCTGGAACTTATCGGCCAGTCCCAGCGCCCCATGGTGCTGGTGGGCGGCGGCGTGATCCGCTCCAAGGGGGCGGTTCCCGAGTTCCGCAAGTTTATCGAGACCCTGGACGCCCCGGTGGGCTCCACCATCATGGGGGGCGGCGCCTGCCCCGGAAACCACCCCCTGTTCACCGGCATGGTGGGTATGCACGGCTCCCACGCCTCCAACATGGCCACCGCCGAGTGCGACCTGCTCATCGCCATCGGCTGCCGGTTCTCCGACCGGGTAGCCACCCACCCCGCCTCCTTCGCCCAAAACGCCAAGATCGTTCAGATTGACATCGACCGGGCGGAGATCGACAAGAATGTCCAGACCTACCACCACATCATCGGCGACGCCCGGCGGGTGCTGGAGCTGCTCAATGAAAATCTGCCTACCCACGACTACACCGCCTGGAAGGCCCAGGTTTTCGCCCGCAAGGAGCAGCCCCTGAAGAAGGACGGTATCCTCCACCCCCACGAGATTTTGGAGACCATCTCCGACCTGACGGACGGCGACGCCATCATCGCCACCGACGTGGGCCAGCACCAAATGTGGTCCTGCCAGTATTACCACTTCTCCCGGCCCGGCCAGCTGCTCACCAGCGGCGGCTTCGGCACCATGGGCTTCGGTCTGGGGGCCGCCATGGGGGCCAAGGCAGGCAATCCGGACAAGGTGGTGGTCCACTGCACCGGAGACGGTTGCTTCCGCATGAACTGCCACGAGTTGGCCACCGTGGAGCACTACAACATCCCCGTGATCACCGTGATCTTTGACAACCGCACCCTGGGCATGGTCCGCCAGTGGCAGAACCTGCTCTACGACAAGCGGTTCTCCCAGACCACCCTGGACCGGGGCCCCGACTTTGTCAAGCTGGCGGAGGCCTATGGCCTGAAGGGCTTCCGGGCCAAGACTCAGACGGAGTTTGAGGCCGCCTTCAAGCAGGCCCTCCAGGAGGGCCGGGGCTGCGTCATCGACTGCGCCATCGACATGGACGCCATGGTCCACCCCATGGTGAACGGCGGCACCCCCGTCACCGATTTCCTGTTACATTAAAGGAGGGAGAAGCCATGAATACCACCACAAAACGCCACACCCTGTCGGTCCTGGTGGAGAACACCGCCGGCGTGCTCAGCCAGGTGTCCCGGCTGTTCTCCCGGAAGGGCTATAACATCGAGTCCCTGGCGGTGGGCACAACCGACGACCCCGAGGTGTCCCGTATTACCATCGAGGTGCTGTGCGCCGAGGCCCAAATCGGTCAGATCATCAACCAGCTGCGCAAGCAGTTCTCCGTCTACTCCGTCCGGCTGCTGCCCCCGGAGCAGTCCATCCGCCGGGAGCTGGTGCTCATCAAGGTAAAAGCGGAGAGTCGGGAGGTCCGCAACGAGGTCATTCAGATCGCCAACATCTTCCGGGCGTCCATCATCGACGTGTCCACCCAGAGCCTGACCCTGGCCATCATCGGCCAGGAGTCCAAGGACGACGCGCTGGAGAAGCTGCTGGCGGAGTTCGGCATTTTGGAGCTGGTGCGTACCGGCATGGTGGCCCTGGAGCGGGGTGAGGCCACCATCCGCAACAACGCCAGCAACAAGGAGCGGGAGGAGTTCGATTTGGGGAAGAATATTCTGTAATTGTATCACGGTTATCATTCTTTTCCCCGCCGCCGTGATATACTCTTAAAACCCGCATAGAACCATGATGTGCGCAAAATTTTCCTAATTCCTGCCCCCCTGCGGGGCGGGAATCAAAGAAACTTTTTTCATACCATTTTTTACAAGGAGTGTTTTACCATGGCCAAGATGTACTATGAGAAAGATTGCGACCTGAGCTGGCTGAAGGGCAAAAAAATCGCCATCATCGGCTACGGCTCCCAGGGCCACGCCCACGCCCTGAACCTGAAGGACTCCGGCTGCGACGTGTGCGT
>ERZ808028.393-NODE-393-length-38931-cov-10.736835_pt1 | contig 38931 bp, 36 predicted proteins | sample MGYA00380184_ERZ808028 | MGnify/ENA primary metagenome ERZ808028 (study PRJEB31490, sample SAMN06133397) | mouse gut metagenome | isolation source: J8_1 | host: mice | place: China: Chengdu | collected 2015-05 ...
TTTTCTCGGATAGACTGTGTAATTCTGTTACAGCTGCCTGTATCTATATGGTTAAAATCATAATCTCTTTCGCCGACTATCGTTTCCCAAATCAAAAGCTGTGTGGCAATGGCATGGGCAAGGTTGTCTGCTCCTTCGGGATTCTGTGTTCTCCACTCGGTTGAAACATTTCCCGTATATCCGTACTGAATAATTCTGCCGATAAAAAGCTTTATACTATCCGAATCAATAGTTTTATTGTATTCGGAAGGAAAATTGTTCCAAAAGCTTTCGTCCTTTTGCGTAAAGGTATCGCCTGTGTGTTGTCCTGTTCCAGGTTCAATACAATAACAAATTTGACCTGTATACGAACCGATTGCCCGAAGCATAAGCTTATCCGTTGCGCCGCCTGTATTCCAACCGTTCATATACTGCAAGGCCTCGTGACCCCAGCCCGAACGGTTCGCCTCGCCGCTGCGGGGAAATTCCACGATATATACATCTGCCTTTTCACCGACAGCGGCATAAGAGGAAAGTGTTCCGACGGAAAACAAGCTTAAGCAAATGACTATCATTGCCAAAAACAACGACAATACTTTTTGGAATTTTTTACTTATCATATTTATAACGCATCCTTTCTGCATGAAAAAAGCGCACCGCTTTTTTGCGATGCGCTGAGTGAGTTTATTGTTTTGTTTTAAGCGTAGCCGATATAGATTTCATAGGAATTGTCCGCAATCTTTTCAGCCCATATCCACACAAACGTAATGTCATCATCCCTTGCATAACGGTTCAGTCTGTTTTGAATATCCCGTTCGAGATATTTGCATTTTGCGTTTGCAGGTATGGGATTATCCCAACATTCTGTTGCCGTGTTGTCAAGATGTAGACCTACGTTTTGTGCGTAGCGTTTTGCATAGTTAATCCAATAGTCAATATCAAATTTCTGAGCCGGCGGTTCTGTCGGATTTTCTGTTGTGCTCGGCGGCGTTATGGGCAGAGCGGTCTGCGTCGGAGCAGTTGTGGATTTTGCCGGTTCAACAGGATTTGACTTTTGCACTGCCGACTCGTTCGGCGGTACAGGCACATCGGAACTTGCTTTTTCTTCTGCCTGTGTGTGCGGTTTTGCTGAATGTTCTGTTTTTTCTGTCGGCAAACGTGTTTCAGCTCCGCCGCTTGTCGGATTTTCAGTTTCCCTTGAAATCGTTGATGCCGTTTCTGTGACGGCAACACTTTCACCGGATTCGGTTGCTGATTGACCAACAGCAGATAAATTCTCACTTTCTGCTGAACTCGTTTTTTGCTTTCCACATCCCGTAAGGCATATTGTCAGTGCAAGTGCTATGATAAAAATATTTTTCATTTTCACGGTGATTCACCTCTGCTTACAGGATACCGACAAAATCGGGAAAAGTCCAGCGAAATTAAAGATTTTTTCGAGAATTACATACTCTGCACGAAATCTTCCGATTCATCTTCAGCTTCATCCACATCTTCCTGCATATCCAGCTGTTCTTCATAGGCGGACACAACAGCGTTGTTTAAAGCTGTACGGGCTTCTGCAGTCAATGCGAACACCGTATCGCTGTATTTCGTTTCGCCTTTTCCGTCCTTGTATGAACGGCAAGGCATTCGGGCGAACAGACCGTTTTTGCTGTCCATAACAGCAATATCCTTTACGACAAATGCACCGCCGATATTTGCACTTGCGTATGCTTTGATTTTAGCATCGGGATTGGTCATACGGTCAATTTTCGCCGTGATTTTGGGAATTGATTGTTTTTTGTTTGCCATATTTTTTTACCTCCTGTTACATGGAATAAAAGGTGATACCCATATCGGATTCCACCTCGTCTTGACTGATATCTTCAATTTCTTTGAACCTGTCCATATATCTCGTCACCTCGCTTTCAGTTAATGATCTAAAGTTTTCGCCGTCCTCACCGACAACAAAAAATGTGCCTGCAATAATGCTCATACCGTCATGAATTCTGCGATTGCCCTCTAACCCCTGCAATTTTCCTTCTTCATTGCAGATAATCAGTGTGCCGTCACCGTTTCCTACAACCTCAATATATCCGCCGACACACCTTTGCAAAGCGGAAAGTTCATCGGCTATTTCGGTTACATACGGCGTTTTATGCGGTTCAACCATGACAACGGTTAATTTTTTATTCATTCACAGCACCGCCTTGCTTCTCTGCCCATTTCACAGACAAATGCACCAATGCTGCTCTTTGCTGTTCGGGAGAGAGATTGTTCAAAAAATCAAAGAGCGTAACCTCGTCATTTCTGACAACAGGCTGCGCTCCTTTGCAATTATCACAGATTTTCTCCCGCCTTACAACAACCGACCTACCGTCAGCCGTTTCGGTAAATGACAGTACATCGTTATACTTGAACCCTACACGCTGTCGAATTTCATAGGGAATTGTGATTCTTCCTCGTTTACCGAGAATACGAAGCATTTGCATCATTCAGAACACCTCTCTTTCGTCACAGCTGTCATAACAGGGACAGCTTTCGCAATTCTCATCACAGTCTGTTTCACTCATAGGACAGTGTTCGCAGTCGCTGTCGCAGATAAAATCTTCTGTATCGGAAACGGTGTTAATAATGATTTTACCGTTGCCTGCACTCATCTGAACAACGCTTTCCTCGCCGATGCCCGCTTCTTCAAGCATATCTACAGGTATAGAAAACAAAACATATTCGCCTGTGCTCATTTTTGTAGTTTGCATGATATTACGCACTCCTTTAAGATTTTTTCGTAATCGTAAGTTTCTCTGAACAAATTTAACTGTTCAGGTTTTTTCTTTTGCCGTTCATACAAATCGTAGTTTCCGATAAGCAGTTCTTTAAATTCTTTACCTGCTTCATACCGCTGTGCCATTGAGTGAACACGGGAAAAGTCAAACAGAGAAAAGCCGTTGTACAGTTCACGAATTTCATCGCAATCATTGTATGACAATAGGAATTTGCCTTTGATATTTTTCAGCGTATCCCGAAGACGCACATGATCGTCCCAACCGAATCCTACCTCATACATATCCTCTGTGGAGAAGTACGGCGGATCAAGATAGAAGAACGCATCGGGGCGGTCGTAATGCTTAATCAGCGTTTCAAAATCCTGATTCTCCACTACTACATTTGCCATACGCTCTCGCAGCTGTGAAATCAAGCTGAATAGTTTGCGGATATCGAAAGGCTGTGAAGCGTAAGATTTTCCGCTGCTCGAATAACTGAACCGCAGAAATTTCAAAAACATTGCGGCTCTGCGGACGTCATAATCCAAAGTGATTCTTTTACGGGTTTCCGCAAGTTCCTTTGCTTCGGGAGGAGAGAATATGAGTTCCGTCAGTTTTAATTCCTCAGACAGATATTTATCGTCAAACTGCTCATTTTCAAAGAAACGGCGTATAGCGATAAAGTCCTCACGGGAGTTCAAATGGCAGAAGCCGAGTTCACGGATAACCGCCATTGTTCTCTCTTTCATACAACGAAACAGATTTGCAAGATTGCGATCAAAATCGTTGTACACCTCAAACGGACAGATTTCGGGATTGCCGAGCAGCACACTGCCCGAACCGCCGAACACATCGACAAATCGGCCGTATTGGATCGGAAACAGTGCATATAAAATATGCAGAATAGCAGTTTTATTGCCAACCCTTGATACAGGTGTTTTCATATGGATCACCTCACTTTCACAAAGCGGTCCAGTCGTTCCAAGATATAAAAAAAGACGGTACCAGCCGTTTCTTCTTGAAACGATTGATACCGCCTTGTCTTTTCGTTATTGTTCAATATCCGCGTCAGCCTTTGACGCGGCGTTCATACATGCCATAATGGCTGTGCCTATAATTCCGCCCAACAAAGCCCCTGAAATAAACGCAAGCAAATACACCACCTCTTTTACTGCATAACATTATCATACGGAATGTTATTGGCTGCGCAAAACTGTTCCATCGCAGAGCCTGCCGGCGTATGCACAAACGGTCTTTTCATGTTTCCGAATATACCGCTGTCAATAACGGTTACCTGATTTCCAACATAAATATCTGTCAGAGTCGAGCAAAGTCCAAAGCAGGATTCCCCTAATTCCGTAACAGATTCCGGCACAGTGTACCGTGAGATATTCTTTGCGCAGGGAAAATACAGAAGCTTTGTTTTATCCTTGCTGTACAAAATTCCGTCTTCCGCAAATAATACGGGATGATTTTCCTCCACAGTGAATGCCGTCAGAGATGTCAAATTGTTCAATGACAAACGTCCGAGCGTTATAACACTGTTCGGAATATGCAGACTTGAGAGCTTTCTGCAGCCAGACAAGCCCCAACTGCCGATTTTTGTCACGCCATTCGGGATATCAATATGCTCTAACGCGGAACATTTATATACCAAAGCATCTGGAATTTCTGTCAGTTTTTCGGGCAGACGAATCTGCCGCAGTTTTCGGCAATCGGAAAAGGCATGCGAGCCGAGAGACAGAGCACTTTCCGGTAATTCAACCGTTTCTAAACTGTTACAGTAACGAAACGCCCAAAAGCCGATTGACTGCAAATTAGGAGGTAGTTCAATAGCATTCAGACTGCCGCACGAGCTGAAAGATGAACTCCCGATTTTCGTTACCTTATCGCCGATAGTGACGGAAGTCAGTCCACTGCAATTTGAAAATACGCCATCTTCAATCTTGTCTAAATCTTTCGGCAACGTGATTTGAGTCAGAGCTGAACACCCCGCAAATGCATAGGAATTTATCTTTTTAATATCATTGGAAAGATAAATGCTTTGCAAGGAAGAACACCCGTTGAATGCATATCTGGATATTTCCGTAATGCCGTCAGGCAAATGAACATCTGAAATATTGGAGCATTCATAAAATGCTGTCGAGCCGATATTGACAACTCCTTTTTTTACAGTGGCTTCTGTCAAAGAGTCTTTATGCTCACAGAACGGAGATGTTCTTGCGTTCCAGCCTCTCATTTTACCGTCGCTATTTTCACCGTTTTTTGTGATGATAACCGAAGAAAAATCCTGATTGAAATGCGCAACAACATATTCCGGCTTTGTTGAGCCGATTCCAATCAAATGCGGATTTTTTTCGATATCCTCCGCAGAATAATTGGTTTCCGTTACTTCCCGAACCTGAATATCAAAGGTTACTGTCGAATGGTATACTCCCGCATACAACGGTTTTTCGTTTATCTCTGCAGAAAGCTGCGCAGCAACCTTGCCGTTAGGATTTCCTGCACTTTGTTTTAAAAACACCGTTCCGTTTGTATATTCATTTTCATTCACAAACAGCTTGTATGGCAGTGTGATGTTCGGTTCATCTTCAAGGCGTAACGTACCGTCATAATCCGCGGATACGGTAATTTCATAGTCAAAAGGAATTACAGCATTTGTAATTTCTAAAGTTTCACCGTCCGTATCGGCTTCGATATAGTCGGGTATTTTCACGATATAATTGCCGTCTACGGAATATCTGACAGCTGTTTCGATTGCTCCTGCTCCGAGCGGTATCGCCGCCAACAGTGACAATGAAAGAAAAAGTGTTATGAGAATTTTCTTCATCTTCATTTTCTCCTTAAATTAAAAAGCCCCAAGGCAAGAAGGGGCTTTGTGTTTAAACTGCCGAAATTGAAAAGACGGCTGTATCGGTATACATGCCTGCATATACGGTCTTGGCTGATAACACACTTGCAAAAGATGTGCGGTTCACTGCATCGGGATTGCCTGCAGGAACAGAAAGGATTGTATCTCCTGCAGTTATGCGGTTACCGTTTGCCAGCATCTGATACTCAACGGTAACCGATTCATGATTTAACAAACTGAGATGATTCTCAAAATCCACAGAAACAAGAAGCTTTGTGCCGTAGGGAAGTAATACATCAAATGCAGATACTTCCTGCTCTGCGGGTACTTGCTCCTGTGCCGCCGCTTCGATATATGCAGGAATGCTGACTGTGTAGGTGCCTGCAATTTCATCATCTGTGGGGTCGTTCGGGTCATGAGCATCTGTGATGTTTCCGACACGGTGATAAACCGTTGTATTTCCCGTGGATACATCCTGTGTTAAATCCGCCGCAAACGCGGGAACGGAAGTGAGGCACAAAGCCAATACCAAAACAAAAGCTGTAAAAAATTTTTTCATATTGAATCCTCCAAGTATTTTTAGTTTTAAATAAAAAAATATATAACTGAAAATCCGTCTTGCCTGTTATCGGATTTCGTTAACGGAATGAATTGTAATTTTGGATTTTGCCGAGTTCATCGGTACACCCGTTCGGGTATCATTCGTATGAATAACAAGCTCCGCCGTGTACTCGCCCTCATCCAACGGTTGATTGATTGTAACGGAACTAATACAGTTCCCAGGCGGGACCTGTTTCGATTCATAGAGAACCGTGCCGTTCGAAAGCACAATTGAAAAAGTGAAATAACAGGGATTGCCTTTGGGATTTTCCAGCAAAATCGGAAGATTCTCCGTTTTCCCTGCAGGCAAAGACCAATCTGTAAATCCGTTGATTTGAATGGATTGACTGCTGATGTCCGTATCTCCGTCTGTCAGAGTATCATAGATGCCGGAATCAATTACAGGAGTCCACGGTTCTTTCACGGATTGATTAGAAATATTTGAAAGCAGAAAAAACAACAGTAAAAGGCTGAGCAGCAAAAGGAAGAGGAAAGGCAAAAGCGGAGGCGCAGTCATAGCATAAAATCCGCCGTCTTCTCCTTTTACATAACCGACAATTCTTCTGCATTTTCGGTTTGCTCTTAAATCGAACGGAATACCGTTACAAACAATTGTCTGCTCCGTTTTCGCTTTTCGGACAGAAAAAAAGCCCCGGACTTCTTCTTTCAGTCCGAGGCTTTTGAATCTGCGCTTGGAAATATATCGGATTTCTTTCTCTTTATATTTCTTCACCTTATCATAAGCGCTGTATTCGGTTAGCATTTTCACAGCCATATTACATCGTCATCCCTTCGTCCATATCTTCATTTTCATCGCCACCTGTAATATTTACATAATCGCCGATGATGCAGAGAGCTTGGTCATAACTGCCTGATTCACGAATACGGTTACGCATTTCCACAGCCTCGTCTGCCATACCGTTTTGGCGCAGTATCCTTGAGGCAATTCCCGTAAGATTGAAAATATTGCCGTCTTCGCCGATCAGCTTGCAATCAGGTTTTTTCTTTGTACTCATAAAAGCATATTTCCTTTCTGAATTTCTTTAATTTTCTGCCCTAACGCAGAAATGACGGGAACGCTTACCGCATTACCCGCCATTTTGTAAAGCCTACCGTCTTTAAGACCGGTGGCTTGCGCTTTATTAAATTGTTCATCGGTAAAGCCTTGCAACCGCCAGCATTCTTTCGGCGTAAGTTTTCTTACTCTGCCGTAACGGACAACACCATGCCTGTCCTGAACAGTGAGAGTAAACATAGGCTCATTCGGCTCTTTTATGCGTCTGCCTTGCTGACGGACGGTTTCTTTTTCGGGTGTAAGGATAGCCCTTGGTTCGGATTCCATAAAAACACCGGAATGTTCGCCCTTGTGTTTGCTGATTCCCGAATCCTGCCTTGCAGTAATGCAACGGGCAGTATCCGTCAGTTTTGCGCCCTCGTTCATATCAATGAAAAAGTATCCTTGCGTATTTCCGGGCGTTACAGTATGCGCAATATTATCGCCGACTCTGCCGCGTCTTGAATTAGGGCTTGGATATGCAAGGTCGATGCTGTCACCGGGATGCGCTATCTGATATCCTGTTTTTGTTTTCACTTTAACAGGTATCCCGACTTCATACAGACCGCATTTGCCGCCGAAGCCACCTGCACCGCTTGTTAAGGTGATTCCAACTCCGCTGTCTGCGTACACACGTTCTCCCTGTGTTCCGGGGATAACTTGTATAACAGGCGTTCCATTTGCTTCTGTGAAAGATAATATTTCTCCGGCACATCTGTTTCTAAGATATCCGACAATATACACTCTCTTTCGGGATTGGGGAACTCCGAAATTCTTGCTGTTAAGCACTTGCCATGCGACATCGTACCCCAATTCATCCAACGTATTGAGGATTGTCGCAAAAGTCCTGCCTTTGTCATGCGAAAGGAGACCGGGAACATTTTCAAGAAGCAGAAATGATGGTCTTTTAACGACGGAAATTCGGGCGATCTCAAAAAAGAGAGTTCCTCTTGCGTCATCTTTAAATCCTTTTCGCAGTCCTGCGATTGAAAAGCTCTGACAGGGAAAGCCCGCGCAAATAAGGTCGATATCAGGCAAGTCTTTCGGGTCGATTTTTCTTGCGTCTTCAAAAAATATCTCTCCTTTCGGTTGGTAGATAGCGTTGTACGCCTGATTTGCATATTTATCTATTTCGCAGTGACCGATGCATTCAAATCCGCCCACAGCTTCAAACCCTGAACGGAAACCGCCGATCCCTGCGAACATATCAAAAAATCGGATTGACATAAAGCATCCGACTGCCTTTATTTATATATTTTTCTTATCACCTCACATTCCCATGACAGGAGCGTTGTCCTCATCCATTTCATTGTTTTGTTCTTCCGCAAGTTCCTCATCAGTTAATTTTCTGAATGAATCTTCACTGGGAACAAGGGCAAGAGTTCTGCCATTATCCCATCGCATGTGAATTTGCGCGGCATCGTCAACGTGGACAACTGTGCCTTTTGTCCCGCTCGGTATCGGAGCGTAGGGATCATCCATGCTTAAGAGCACTAATCTTGTGCCGGGCGGATAACACCTTTTCATACGCTCGGCAAATCTTCTTTCTGATTCAAATTTGTTCATGAATTTACATCTCCTTTGACTTTAAGATATATGAAATGAAAAAAGCCAACCGTTTGAATAAGTTACATTCATAAACGATTGGCTATGTATATATATGAAAAAAGGCAGATAGTTTTTTCAATTTCTATCTGCCTGATTCTATTGATATTCAATTGTACGAGAGTGAAAGTCAGCAAAAGAAAAAGACTGCGGTTTTATTCGCAGTCTTTTACGTTTTATGGTGGAGACGGTCGGGATCGAACCGATGACCTCCACACTGCCAGTGTGGCGCTCTCCCAGCTGAGCTACGCCCCCATATCTTCGCAAACCGTTGATTTTGCTTCATTTCGGTATGCTTTTAATATTTAATTGTCAAATGCATTTCGGGGTAGTTTACCTGTCAGCTTGCGCTCCCAGCTGAGCTACGCCCCCGTAAAATTTTGTGAGGTTATTATAGCATATCCTTTTTTGTTGTGCAAGCACTTTTTTCATTTTCGCTTTGAATATTTATGCTCCGTTATATAAGTTTAACTATATTATGCTGTATAGGGTTCTGTGCAAGATATGAAAAAATGCGGTATCGTTAACGAAATCCCTCTATATCCATTGTTAAAATGCATAGTTTTCTCGCAAAAGTTTTGGTATTCTACACAATTTTCAACAGAAAGGATACCTTTTTGCTACGGAGTATGATATACTGACATTTATAAAACAGAAACGGAGAAAATCAATATGGAATTTTTGACGAATGAGTTTACATATAAATCGGCTTCGGGGCTTTGCGATATTTTTGCCCAAAGCGCCGCGCCGACGGATTTCGGCGCGGTAAAGGGGGTTGTGCAAATCGCGCACGGTATGGCGGAATATTCCAACCGCTACGCCCGCTTCGCAATGGAGCTCTGCCGACACGGCTATGCGGTTTACATCAACGACCATTTGGGGCACGGCAGTTCGGTTGCCAACGCGGACGAGCTTGGCTTCTTCGGCGACGACGGTCCGAACAGCTTGGTGGAGGATATGAAACAGCTTACAGACATTGCGCGGCAGGAATATCCGAATGTACCTGTGTTTCTGTTCGGGCACAGTATGGGCTCATTCCTTTCGCGCAAATACACCGCAAAATACGGGCATCAGTTAGACGGCGCGATTTACTGCGGAACAAGCGGCCCGAACCCCGCGGTCGGCATGGGTGTTTTACTTGCGGACTATATCGTGAAGCACGAGGGCAAGCTGCACCGCTCTGCCTTTTTAGACAATATGGCATTCGGCGCATACAATAAAAGGACCGCGAAGAACACCAAATTCGACTGGCTCTCCCGCGATGAAAAAGAGGTCGAAAAATATATCCACGATGAAAACTGCGGCTTCTTATTCACTGCCGCAGGCTTTAAGACACTGTTTTCTGTTTTGAAAGAGGTTTCGGCAAAGGTATGGTATAAAACCGTGCCCGAGCAGCTGCAAATTCTGCTGATTGCAGGCGACAAGGATCCTGTCGGTGAATACGGCAAGGGTGTAACCGAGGTTTACGAAACCCTTCGGAAAACAGGGCATACCAACACCGTAATGAAGCTGTATCCCGAAGCGCGGCACGAGCTTTTGAATGAACTGAACCGCGACGAGGTCACAGAGGATGTGCTCCGTTGGCTCGACGCACGCGTGGAAGCATTGCAAAACACGGACAGCGTCGTAGCTGCCGAGTCCTGAGATATTGTCATATTTCACAAAGCACACAAGCAAAATTCTGTTTACTTGTTAATCCCGCCAATCTTGCTGTTTCGCGGTTTTTCCTCTTGATTTTCCCCTCTAAAAAAAGTAAAATATAGAGGTAATCTCGAAATGTGTATTCGGAGGAGACGGCTTTGGTATATTCGGAAATGCACGGTAAAAATTTGTGTATGTCTAACTGCGCAGGTCTGCGCGGAAATTCCGAAATGCAGTGCGTAAAAATTCGAATGGCATTCGCGGATCTGTTTTATACGGCGTAGTGTAACCTACGCCGTTTTATATTTTCATTTGTGAGGTAAAAGATATGAAAAAAGTTGCCATTATTATGGGGTCGGACAGCGATTTGCCCATCGCTGAAAAAGCGGCGGCACAGCTTCGCGAATTGGATATTCCCTTTGAAGTGCATGTCATGTCTGCACACCGCACCCCTGATGAGGCGTGCAATTTTGCGAAAGGTGCAAAGGCAAACGGCTTCGGCGTGCTGATTTCCATCGCCGGCATGGCGGCGCATTTGGGCGGTGTACTTGCGGCAAATACCACTTTACCGATTATCGGCGTTCCCGGCAAATCGTCCTTTGAAGGGTTAGATGCACTGCTTGCCACCGTACAGATGCCCTCGGGTATTCCCGTGGCGACCGTTGCGGTGAACGGTTCGAAAAATGCGGCGATTCTTGCGGCACAGATGCTCGCTTTGGGCGATGCAGATTTAGATGCAAAGCTTGTCGCGATGCGCGAAGCAATGGCGGACGAGGTTCGCCGGAAAGACGCTAAAATCTCGGCACAATTCGCCGAATAAAAATGGTTCATATTGAATTTTTATAGAAAGCAAAAGGAGATAACATCATGGAAAAATTGGAACAGCTTTATGAAGGCAAAGCAAAAAAGGTATTTAAAACCGCTGACCCCGAGCTTTTGATTGTCGATTACAAAGACGATGCGACCGCCTTTAACGGCGAAAAAAAAGGTACAATCATGGGCAAGGGCGTTGTCAATAACCGTATGACAAACCATGTGTTTGCGCAACTTGAAAAAGCAGGTGTGCCTACCCATTTGGTAGAAGAGATTTCCGACCGCGAAACACTGGTCAAAAAAGTTTCCATTGTCCCGCTGGAGGTTATCGTGCGCAATGTGGCGGCGGGCAGCTTTTCAAAGCGTATGGGCGTAGAGGAAGGCACACAGCTGCTCTGCCCGATTCTCGAATTCAGCTACAAAAATGACGACCTCGGCGATCCGTTCATCAATGACGATTATGCATTGGCACTCGGTCTTGCAACGTCTGAAGAAATCGCAACCATTAAAGACTATACCCGCAAGGTAAACGAATTCTTAAAAGAATACTTCCTCCAAGCGGGCATGAAGCTCATCGACTTCAAAATCGAATTCGGTAAGACCTCGGACGGCACAATTATTTTGGCAGACGAAATCTCGCCGGATACCTGCCGTTTGTGGGATGTCAATACCAATGAGAAGCTCGACAAAGACCGTTTCAGAAGAGATATGGGCAATGTTGAAGAGGCTTATAACGAAGTATTTAAGCGTCTGGGCTTGGCATAAACCCTCTCGCCTCTAATAAGCTGGAAAGAGGCAAAATAATGTTTGACAGCATACATGAAGAATGCGGTGTATTCGGTATTTACAGCGAACAGCCGACCGATGTTGCCGTCAGTGCATATTATGCGCTGTACGCGCTTCAGCACCGCGGGCAGGAAAGCTGCGGCATCGCGGTAAATGATGACGGCGTCATCACCTGCCATAAAGGCGCAGGACTTGTAAACGAGGTTTTTAAGCAAGAGAATTTGGATGCACTCGGGCTTGGTCAAATGGCAGTCGGGCATGTGCGCTACGGCACGACGGGTGCAGGCGGTATTTCCAATGCACAGCCGATGGTTGTAAACCACATCAAAGGCAGTATGGCGCTGGCGCACAACGGCAACCTGACAAATGCCGCAGAGTTGCGGCGCGCACTCGAGATGAACGGCTCGATTTTCCATTCGACCAGTGATACGGAGGTTATCTCCTACATCATCACCAAAGAGCGTATTGCCGCACCGTCCATTGAGGCGGCGGTCTTTTCGGCAATGTACCGTCTGAAAGGCGCGTATTCCCTCATTATTATGTCCCCCTCCAAGCTGATTGCCGTGCGTGACCCGCAGGGCTTCCGTCCCTTGTGCATCGGCAAAAAGGACGGGCAAATTCTGTTTGCATCGGAAACCTGCGCGCTCCATACCTTGGGTGCGGAATACGTCCGCGATGTGCGCCCCGGGGAAATCGTCGTAGTGGACCGCCACGGAATGCGTTCCATTGAGGGGCACTGCACGGATGCAAAAAAATCGCTCTGTGTGTTCGAATACATCTATTTTGCGCGTCCCGACTCCGAAATTGAGGGCTGTTCCGTACATCTCGCCCGTAAAAAAGCAGGGGCGTTTTTGGCTCAACAGCATCCTGTTAAGGCAGACGTCGTTATCGGCGTGCCCGATTCGGGAATCGACGCGGCAATCGGGTATGCAGAGGAATCGGGTATTCCCTACGGACTCGGCTTCATTAAGAATAAGTATATCGGGCGTTCCTTTATTCAGCCGACACAGGCACAGCGCGAAAGCGATGTGCGCATCAAGCTGAACGCTGTTCCCTCTACCGTAAAGGGGAAGCGCGTAATTATGATTGACGATTCTATCGTGCGCGGCACCACCTCTGCACGTATCGTCAAACAGCTTCGCGACGCAGGCGCAAAAGAAGTGCACGTCCGCGTTTCCGCGCCGCCGTTTCGGCATCCGTGCTATTTCGGCGTGGATATTGACTCCCCCGACAATTTGATTGCAAATCACCATTCGTTAGAAGAAATTTGCAAAATCATCGGTGCGGATTCCTTGGGCTATTTGAGTTTAGACAGTGTTCGGCACTTGGCGGACGGCTGTCCCTTGGATTTCTGCACGGCGTGCTTCGACGGCGATTACCCTGTCGAACCGCCGAAAGAAAATGCAAAATCAAAATTTGAAACCAAAATCAGTGAGAAAAAATCAGGAGGCGACTAAAATCCATGGAAAGCAGTTTTTCGGAAAGCTATAAGGCGGCGGGCGTAGACATTACCGCCGGCTACAAATCGGTTGAACTGATGAAACAGCATATCAAACGCACCTTAAATGACGGCTGTGTTTCGGACATCGGCGGCTTCGGCGGTCTGTTCCAGCCGCAACTCGCAGGTATGAAAAATCCCGTACTTGTCAGCGGTACTGACGGCGTCGGCACCAAGCTGAAAATTGCAATGCTTCTTAACAAGCATGACACCATCGGCATAGACTGCGTGGCAATGTGCGTCAACGATGTCATTTGCTGCGGCGCAAAGCCGTTGTTTTTCCTCGATTACATTGCCTGCGGCAAAAACATTCCCGAAAAAATTGCAGAAATTGTTGCAGGTGTTGCGGAGGGCTGTGTACAGGCAGACTGTGCACTGATCGGCGGCGAAACCGCCGAGCATCCGGGTATGATGGCGGACGACGATTACGACCTCGCCGGATTCACTGTCGGTATAGTGGACCGCGATAAAGTCTTTGACAACAAAACTGTCAAAAGCGGTGACGCAATTATTGCACTCCCCTCTACGGGCGTGCATTCCAACGGATTCTCGCTTGTCCGCAAAGTGTTTGACGTGGAAAACAAAGATATCAACGTCTATTCCGACTACTTAGGCAAAACTGTAGGCGAAGCGCTTTTGACCCCGACCAAAATCTATGTGAAACCCGTTTTGGCACTCGCCCAAAACGTCGATATTAAAGCGGTTTCCCATATCACGGGCGGCGGCTTCTATGAAAACATTCCGAGAAGCATTCCTGCGGGCTTCACCGCAAAAATTGACCGCGCGGCGCTTCGCATATTGCCGATTTTCGAATTATTGCAAAAGACGGGCAATATCCCCGAGCGCGATATGTTCAACACCTACAATATGGGCGTCGGTATGAGCTTGGTCGTTGCGGCGGACAAGGCCGACGAAGCCCTGCGCATTCTGAAAGCAAACGGCGAGGACGCATACTTAATCGGCGAAATCGCCGCAGGCGACACAGGCGTGGTGATTGCGTAATGAAAAAGATTGTCGTATTGGTTTCGGGCGGCGGCACCAATTTGCAGGCGCTTATAGACGCTGAGGCGCGCGGAGAAATCCCGAACGGGAAAATCACCTGCGTGATAGCGTCTAATGCGGAAGCCTATGCACTCGAGCGCGCCAAACAAAACGGGATTCCGACACGTATACTTGTGCGCAAGGATTACGCGGACATTCAAAGCTATTCCGCCGCGATGGTCGAAGCGCTTCGCGAAGAAAAAGCCGACCTTGTGATTTACGCGGGCTTTATGACCATTTTGGATGAACAGGTCACAAAGGCATTCCCCTACAAAATGATAAACGTGCACCCCGCGCTGATTCCTTCCTTTTGCGGCAAAGGCTTTTACGGTCTGCACGTGCATGAGGAAGTCTTAAAACGCGGCGTAAAGCTGACGGGTGCAACCGTCCACTTTGTCACCGAGGTCTGCGACGGCGGTCCGATTATTTTGCAGGCGGCTGTGCCTGTTTTAGAAAACGATACCCCCGAAATTTTACAGCGGCGCGTGATGGAAGAATGCGAATGGAAGCTTCTTCCGAAAGCCGCAGCACTGTTCTGTGACGGCAAGCTTACCGTGAAAGACGGTATTGTACATATTGATTGTTAAGGAAGTGTACTGCATGAAAACATTGGATTTGAAAACGCTGTTATCCGAAAATGCATATCCCGGGCGCGGCATTGTGCTCGGCAAAAGCCCTGACGGCAAAAACGCCGTCATTGCCTACTTTATTATGGGCAGAAGCGTGAATTCCCGTAACCGTGTATTTGAAGCCACGGCAGACGGAATCCGTACCAAAGCCTTTGACGAGTCAAAATTAACCGACCCACATCTGATTATTTATTCTCCCGTGCGTGTACTCGGCAACAAAACGATTGTCACAAACGGCGACCAGACCGATACAATTTATGACGGTATGGACAATCAACTTACCTTTGAACAGTCCTTACGCTCCCGCGAATATGAAGATGACGAACCGAACTACACCCCCCGCATTTCGGGCATTGTACATACAGAAAACGGTGCAATGAACTATGCGATGTCGATTCTCAAATCCGCAGACGGCAATCCCGACAGCGTACACCGTTTCACGTTCGGCTATTCCAACCCCGTAAACGGCGAAGGGCATTTCATTCACACCTATATGGGCGACGGCAATCCGCTCCCCTCTTTTGAGGGCGAGCCCGAAAAAATCACGGTAGAAAATGATATTGACGTGTTCACGGATTTGCTTTGGACAAATCTCAACAAGGACAACAAGGTGTCGCTGTTTGTACGCTACATTGACCTGGAAAGCGGCAAGGCAACCGACCGCATTGTAAATAAGAATTCGTAAAGGGGAAAGAAAAATGAAAGAGTTGGAATTGAAATACGGCTGTAACCCCAACCAAAAGCCGTCTAAAATTTTCATGCAGGGTGAAAAAGAACTGCCCATCACCGTGCTGAACGGCAAACCCGGCTATATTAACTTCTTGGATGCATTTAACAGCTGGCAGTTGGTGAAAGAGCTGAAAGCGGCGCTTGGGCTTCCCGCAGCGGCTTCCTTTAAGCATGTCAGCCCCGCAGGTGCGGCAGTGGGCTTACCGCTTTCGGACACACTCAAAAAGATTTACTGGGTCGAGGATTTGGAGCTTTCGCCCCTCGCATGTGCGTATGCAAGAGCCAGAGGCGCGGACAGAATGTCCTCCTTCGGCGACTGGGTTGCGCTCTCCGATGTTTGCGACGTACCGACTGCAAAATTGATTGCGCGTGAGGTTTCCGACGGTATCATCGCCCCCGGCTACGAGCCTGAAGCTTTGGAAATTCTGAAAGGCAAACGCAAAGGCGGATACAACGTCGTACAAATCGATGCGGACTATATCCCCGCACCTGTCGAGCATAAGGATGTATTCGGCATCACCTTTGAACAGGGCCGAAACGAGCTGAAAATCGACGAAAGTTCGCTCGAAAATCTCGTTACGGAAAACAAAGTTTTGTCAGACGATGCGAAACGCGACCTCGTCATTGCGCTGATTACCCTGAAATATACCCAATCAAACTCCGTTTGCTACGCCAAAGACGGGCAGACCATCGGCGTCGGCGCGGGTCAGCAGTCGAGAATTCACTGCACACGCCTTGCAGGCAACAAAGCGGATATTTGGCATCTTCGTCAGCATCCGAAGGTGCTTGCACTCGATTTCATCGACACCATCGCTCGCCCGAACCGTGACAATGCGATTGATGTTTACATTTCGGATGAATATGAAGATGTCATCGGCGATGATGTTTGGCAAAACACCTTTAAGACACGCCCCGAACCGCTCACACGCGAAGAAAAGAAAGCTTGGCTCCGGCAGTTTAACGATGTTTCTTTGGGTTCTGACGCTTTCTTCCCGTTTGATGACAACATTGAACGTGCACGCCGCAGCGGTGTTTCGGCAATCGTACAGCCCGGCGGCTCGATTCGTGACGACATCGTCATTGACTGCTGCAACAAGCACGGCATTGCAATGGCGTTCACCGGCATTCGTTTGTTCCACCATTAAACCAAATTCCGCTCTCGTTTCGCGGGGGCGGAACAGCCATATTTAAAAGAAAACAGTAAGAGGTACAGTTATGAAAATTTTGGTTGTCGGCGGCGGTGGCCGCGAACACGCCATTATTAAAAAGATAAAAGAAAACCCCGAGGTCACAGAAATCTTTGCCTGCCCCGGGAACGGCGGTATTGCAAAAGACGCTGTCTGCGTGGACATCGGTGCAAAGGATTTAGATAAAATTGCAGAGTTCGCCCAAAATAAGCAGATAGACTTCTGCGTGGTCGCGCCTGATGACCCGTTGGTTTTGGGACTCGTAGATATTTTGGAAGAAAAGGGCATCCCCTGCTTCGGTCCCGATAAAAAAGCGGCAATCTTAGAAGGCAGTAAGGTCTTTTCCAAGGATTTGATGAAAAAATACAACATCCCGACCGCGCGTTATGAAGTATTCGAAGACGCAGACACGGCAATCGACTATATCCGTGCGCAAAACGAATTCCCGACCGTCATTAAAGCGGACGGTTTGGCACTCGGCAAAGGCGTTATCATCGCGGAATCTATGGCACAGGCGGAAGATGCTGTCAAATCCATTATGGAAGACAAAATGTTCGGCGACAGCGGCAACCACATTGTCGTGGAAGAATTCTTAACAGGTCCCGAAGTTTCCGTGCTTTCGTTCACGGACGGCAAAACGGTCGTGCCGATGATTTCTTCTATGGATCACAAACGTGCATTAGACGGTGACAAGGGTCTCAATACAGGCGGTATGGGTACGGTTGCACCGAATCCGTATTACACTGCTGACGTTGCAAAGGTTTGCATGGAGACTATTTTTCTGCCGACAATGCAGGCAATGAATCAAGAAGGCAGAACCTTTAAGGGTTGTCTTTATTTCGGTCTGATGCTCACACCGAAAGGACCGAAGGTCATTGAATACAACTGCCGCTTCGGTGACCCCGAAACACAGGTTGTTCTGCCGCTTTTGAAAACGGATTTGCTGACCGTTATGCAGGCAGTGCACGACGAGACGCTTTCCGAATTGAATGTCGAATTTTCTTCTGACAGTGCCGCTTGTGTCATCGTCGCTTCAGGCGGCTACCCGCAGGCGTATAAAAAGGGCTGTGTAATGGAGTTCGGCAACGCAGAAGCGATGCCCGATGTAACAGTATATCACGCAGGTACAGCGTTGAAAGACGGTCAGCTTGTCACCGCAGGCGGCCGCGTGCTCGGTGTAACCGCTACCGGTGCGGATTTGCCGTCTGCACTCCAAAAAGCGTATAATGCCACAGCAGAAATCACCTTTGACGGCGCGTTTTGCCGCAAGGACATCGGCGCGCGTGCTTTGCAGGCGTTAAAGGATTAAAGGGAGGTCACTATGGTTTACCGAATTTATGTGGAAAAGAAAAAGCAGTTTGCAGACGAAGCAAAAACTCTGCTTTCGGATATCCGTTCGCTTCTGATGATTGACAGCGTGACGGATTTGCGTCTGTTCAACCGCTACGACGTGGAAAATATTGACGCGGATTTGTTTAAGACATGTGAAAAAACGGTATTTTCCGAACCGCAGTTAGACAACACCTATGCGCATCTGCCGCAGACGGACGCCGCTGTTTTTGCAACGGAATATCTGCCCGGTCAGTTTGACCAGCGCGCGGATTCCTGCGCACAGTGCATCCAGTTCGTATCACAGGGCGATAAGCCCCTTGTGCGTACGGCAAAAGTATATATGATTTTCGGCAAGGTAACTGCGGCAGAACTAAGTGCCATTAAAAAGTATGTTATCAACCCGGTTGAGAGCCGTGAAGCTTCTTTAGACCGCGTGGAAACGCTGAACATCCCCTACACCGTACCGACAGAAGTGGAAACACTGACGGGCTTTATTGATTTGAACGACAAAGAGCTTGCGGATTTCGTGCAGAAATACGCGCTTGCAATGGACAACGCAGACATTAAATTCTGCCAAGATTATTTCAAATCCGAACACCGCGACCCGACCATTACGGAAATCCGCATGATTGATACCTATTGGTCAGATCACTGCCGTCACACCACGTTTTTAACGACGATTGACGGCGCGGAGATTGACGACCCGTCCGTAAAGGCGGCATATGACCGTTATGTGGCAATCCGCAAAGAATTGGGTCGCACCAAGCCGCAGAATTTGATGGATCTTGCCACCATCGGTGCAAGATATTTAAAGCATACAGGACAGCTGAAAAATTTGGACGAGTCCGAAGAAATCAACGCCTGCACCGTGAAAGTCAAGGTCGATGTAGACGGTGAAGACGAGGATTGGCTGTTCCTCTTTAAAAACGAAACCCACAACCACCCGACCGAAATTGAACCGTTCGGCGGCGCGGCAACCTGCATCGGCGGTGCGATTCGTGACCCGCTTTCAGGGCGCGGTTATGTGTATCAGGCAATGCGCGTCACGGGTGCGGCTGACCCCTTGAAGCCTGTAAAAGACACCATGACAGGCAAACTGCCGCAGAGAAAATTGGTTACCACTGCGGCGGCGGGCTACAGCTCCTACGGCAACCAAATCGGTCTTGCCACGGGGCAGGTCGATGAAATCTATCACGAGGGCTATGTGGCAAAGCGTTTGGAAATCGGCGCGGTTGTCGGTGCTGCTCCCGCGAAAAATGTACGCCGCGAAGTCCCCGCCCCCGGCGATATTATTGTACTTTTGGGCGGCAGAACCGGCCGTGACGGTTGCGGCGGCGCAACAGGCTCCTCCAAATCACACAAGCTTTCTTCTCTTGAACAGTGCGGTGCGGAAGTCCAAAAGGGCAACGCGCCCGAAGAGCGCAAGCTGCAAAGACTGTTCCGCAATCCCGAAGCGACAAAACTAATCAAACGCTGCAACGACTTCGGCGCAGGCGGCGTTTCGGTTGCTATAGGAGAACTCGCGGACGGTCTGCACATTGACTTAAATAAAGTTCCGAAAAAATATGAGGGTCTCGACGGCACGGAGCTTGCGATTTCCGAGTCCCAAGAGCGTATGGCAGTTGTACTCGCGCCCGAGGATGTAGAAGCCTTCCGTGCGCTTGCATCGGGAGAAAATCTCGAATCCACCGTGGTAGCGGAAGTCGTTGCACAGCCACGCCTGACGATGGAATGGAACGGCAAAAAGATTGTCGATATTTCCCGCGAGTTCTTGAACTCCAACGGTGCGGAAAAGCACACCCGTATTCAGGTGTCGGCGTTCCCGACCGTGGAAAAAAACGTGACGGGCAAAACCAATGCGGAAAAATTCAAGGCTTTGGCGGACGACCTCAACATCTGCTCAAAGCGCGGACTTTCCGAACGTTTTGACTCCACCATCGGCGCAAACAGTGTTTTGATGCCGTTCGGCGGCAAATATCAGCTCACACCCGCACAGGGCATGGCGGCAAAACTACCTGTCCTGCACGGCGAAACCAAGACCTGCTCGGTTATGTCTTGGGGCTACAATCCGTTTATTACCGAAAAGAATCAGTATCTCGGTGCATACCTCGCCGTTGTGGAATCCGTTTCCAAGCTGATTGCCACGGGTGCAGATATAAACACCTGCTACCTGACGTTCCAAGAATATTTTGAGCGTATGACGGAAGATGCATCCCGCTGGGGCAAGCCTGCCGCGACACTGTTGGGTGCGCTGACCGCACAGCTGGAGTTGGGACTTGCCTCCATCGGTGGCAAGGACTCCATGAGCGGCACGTTTGAGGATATTGACGTCCCGCCGACCCTCGTATCTTTCGCAGTATCGGTCTGCAATTCCGACAACGTGATTTCCCCCGAATTCAAATTGCCCGGTTCTAAAGTCTATTACATCGAACCGAAAAAGAATGCGGACGGCACATTCGACACGGAAAGCTTGCTTTCTGTTTATAAGACAGTTTCTGAGCTGATTGCACAGAAAAAAGTGCTGGCGGCATTTACCCCCACCTACGGCGGTATTGCAGAGGGCTTAATGAAATCTGCATTCGGCAACCGCATCGGCTTTAAATTGGATAAGACATTCGAGCAAGATAAGCTTTACAGCTACAATTACGGTGCATTCATCTTAGAGGCGGCGGAAGACCTCGACGGCTTGACCGTTTTGGGTGAAACTACCTACGATTACACCTTAAAAATCGGCATTGAGACCATTGATTTACAGGAAATCAGCGATATTTACGAAAACAAACTGGAATCTGTTTTCGCATGCAACATCAAAACCGATTCCACACCTGTTGCACCGCTGATTTACAAAGCAGAAAGCCGTGTAGCACCAAAAATCGGTGTGGCAAAGCCGAAAGTGCTCATTCCCGTTTTCCCCGGCACGAACTGCGAATACGACACCATGCGCGCCCTCGAACGTGCAGGTGCGGAATCCAAGATTATGGTCATTCGCAACCTCTCTGCACAGGATATTGCAGAAAGCGCCGCAGCATTCTCTAAAGAAATGCAATCCGCACAAATCGTGTTTATTCCCGGCGGCTTCTCCGGCGGTGACGAACCCGACGGCAGCGGCAAGTTCATTACGGCATTCTTCCGCAACCCTGCTGTAAAGGAAGAAGTACACAAGCTGTTGAAAGAGCGGGACGGCTTAATGGCGGGTATCTGCAACGGCTTCCAGGCACTCATCAAATTAGGTCTTGTGCCGTACGGCGAAATCATTGAACCGAACGCCGACACACCGACGCTGACCTTTAACACCATCGGCAGACACCAGTCGAGACTCGTCAACACACGCGTGGCTTCGAACAAATCCCCGTGGCTGTCAGGAAGCGAAGTCGGTGACATTCATACCGTAGCCATTTCGCACGGCGAAGGCCGTTTCGTCTGCCCGAAAGAGCTGATTGGTTCGCTTATTGAAAACGGTCAGATTGCCACACAGTATGTGGACAGCCAAAATCAGCCAACGATGAATATCCGCTACAATCCGAACGGCTCCCTGCTTGCGATTGAGGGTATCACCTCTCCCGACGGCAGAGTCTTCGGCAAAATGGGACATTCCGAGCGCTTCTCCGACAACGTTTACAAAAACGTGGACGGTATTAAGGACAATGGTATGTTCAAAAATGCGGTGGAGTACTTCAAAATCTAATCCATACAGCAACAACACGGTTTCTGATTTCGGAAGCCGTGTTGTTTTATATTGTCATTCTGCGCACAGCGAAGAATCTCACACGGTACAATGTAAATTTGATTCACGCGTAGTGGCGGACTTCCACGTCCGCCATTGTTTTTGTTCAAATCCAACCTTGTTCGGGCGCTTCGTGAAGCGCCCCTACGCGGTTTGTGCATCATTGTTGGGTCTGCGCAAAATCCAACCTTGCTCGGGTCGCCGAGTCGGCGACCCCTACATTTTGTCTGCCTACAAATTTTTACAAAAAATTTTTGTGTCCCCTTGATTTTTGGGGACGCTTTCTGTATAATAAACAGTGTCACACTTCGGCGTTGGGGTGCAGCCACTCGCCGCAGTGTGTTTTTGTTTTTATTTTACTTAACAGCAGGAGAAAAAAGCAGTGAAAATCGGTTTTGACAACGACAAATACTTAAAAATGCAGTCCGCACACATCAAAGAGCGTATTGAATCCTTCGGCGGCAAGCTTTACTTGGAATTCGGCGGCAAAATTTTTGATGACTACCACGCTTCGCGCGTGCTTCCGGGATTTTTGCCCGACAGCAAAATGAAAATGCTTTTGGAATTGCGCGAGGAAGCGGAAATTATTATTGCCATCAACGCCAATGACATTGAAAAAAGCAAGGTACGCGGCGACATCGGTATTACCTACGAGCAGGATATTCTGCGCCTTGCGGATATTTATTCTTCTTTTGGGCTTTCCATCTGCGGTGTGGTGATGACGCAGTATGCGGCACAGCCCTCTGCGGTTGCATTTGAACAAAAACTGCAAAAACTCGGGGTGCGCGTCTACCGCCACTACACGATTGAGGGGTATCCCGCAAATATTCCGCTGATTGTAAGCGACGAGGGCTTCGGAAAAAACGACTATATTGAGACCTCTCGTTCTTTGATTGTCGTCACTGCGCCGGGTCCCGGCAGCGGCAAAATGGCGGTCTGCCTTTCCCAGCTGTATCACGAGCACAAGCGCGGCGTACAGGCGGGCTATGCGAAGTTTGAAACTTTCCCGATTTGGAATCTACCGCTCAAGCACCCTGTCAACCTCGCCTACGAGGCGGCAACCACAGACCTGAACGACGTCAATATGATTGACCCGTTCCATTTGGAAGCCTACGGTGAAACAACGGTCAACTATAACCGTGATATTGAAATTTTCCCTGTACTCAATACGATTTTTGAACGTATTTTCGGTGCATCGCCCTACAAATCCCCTACGGATATGGGCGTAAATATGGCGGGCAACTGCATTGTAGACGATGCGGTATGCTGTGAGGCTTCACGACAGGAAGTAATTCGCCGATATTACAAGGCATTGGTTGCGGCGAAAAACGGCGAAACGGTGCAAAATGAGATTCTCTCGCTGGAGCTTTTAATGAAACAGCTCGGCGTGACGGCAACCACGCGGCGGTGTGTTCAGCCTGCCTTGGATGCGGCGGAAAAGACCGACGCGCCTGCGGCGGCGATGGAGCTTCCCGACGGACAAATTGTCACGGGCAAAACCAGCGATTTGCTCGGCGCCTCCTCTGCACTCCTGCTCAACGCCTTAAAGGCGATTGCGAATATCCGTGCGGATATTGATTTGGTCTCGCCTGTCGTTATCGGTCCGATTCAGGATTTAAAGGTCAATCACCTCGGCAACAAAAACCCGCGTTTACATACGGATGAGGTGCTTTTGGCGCTTTCGATTTCGGCGGCAACCAATCCGACAGCGGAAAAAGCGATGCAGGCACTCTCTCTCCTTCGCGGCTGCGAACTGCATTCCACCGTTATCTTGGCGGACATTGATATGCACACTTTCTCAAAGCTCGGCGTGCACGTCACCTGCGAGCCGATGCGCCAAAGCAAAGCGCTGTATCATAAATAAGCGATTCACTCGGCTATAAATAAAATGAATGGGTAATTCACGCAGATTTTCTGCAAAAGGGGCAATTTATATGGCAGCAAAGTACATTTTCGTCACGGGCGGCGTGGTTTCGGGCCTCGGCAAGGGCATCACCGCCGCATCGCTGGGCAGGCTTTTAAAAGACCGCGGGCTTTCGGTCACGGTCGTGAAGCTGGACCCGTATCTCAACATCGACCCCGGTACAATGAATCCCATACAGCACGGCGAGGTTTTCGTAACCGACGACGGTGCGGAAACCGATTTGGATTTGGGGCATTACGAGCGTTTTATCGATGTTTCATTAACCAAAAACAGCTCCTGCACATCGGGCAGTGTGTACTACAACGTGCTTTCCAACGAGCGCAAGGGCGTGTACGGTGGGCAGACGATTCAGATCATTCCGCATATTACCAACGAAATCAAACGCCGCATTGCACTTAACGAAACCGAAAATACCGATATTGTTTTGGTGGAAATCGGCGGCACGGTGGGTGACATTGAAAGCCAGCCGTTTTTAGAAGCGATTCGCCAATTCGCACAGGAACGCCAAGGGGACTGCATGTTTGTACATGTCACGCTCGTTCCGTTCCTCGGCGCATCCATGGAACTGAAAACCAAACCGACCCAGCACTCGGTCAAAGAGCTGTTGGGTATCGGCATTCGCCCCGATATCATTGTTCTGCGTACAGAGCACGCACTCGGACAAGAGGTTAAAGACAAAATTGCACTGTTTTGCAATGTTCCTTCGGAAAACGTCATTGAAAACCGTGACATGCCTACACTTTATGAAATCCCCGTGGCGCTCGAAAAAGAGGGCATTGCCGACATCGTGGTCAAACGGTTAAATCTTACCTGCGGTGCGCCCGACCACACGGATTGGCTTCGTATGATGGAGAAAAACACCAATCTTAAAAAGCATGTCAAAATTGCGCTGGTCGGCAAATATGTGGAACTGCACGATTCTTATTTGAGTGTAAACGAAGCACTCAAGCACGGCGGTTTAGAGCATGACGCGCACGTGCAGATTGACTGGGTGGATTCCGAAACGATTACAGAGGAAAATGTTCGTGAACTGCTCGGCTCGGCGGACGGGATTCTCGTCCCCGGGGGCTTCGGCACACGCGGCGTTGCAGGCAAAATCTGCGCAGCCAAATACGCAAGAGAAAATAAAGTCCCTTATCTCGGCATTTGTTTGGGTCTGCAAATTGCCGTTATTGAATTTGCAAGGAATGTTTTGGGACTCCAAAATGCGAACACCACGGAGATTGACCCCGACACTGAGCATCCCGTAATTTATTTAATGCCTGACCAGCACGACGTCACCAATCTCGGCGGCACTATGCGTTTGGGACAGTATCCGTGTATGCTGGATGAAAACTCCAAGGCATATACCGCTTACGGCAAACAACTCATTCACGAGCGCCACCGTCATCGGTATGAGGTAAACAACGATTACCGTGCCGCATTAGAGGTCAACGGTATGCACATTTGCGGTGTCTCGCCCGACAAGCATATTGTAGAGATGATAGAACTGCGCGACCATCCGTGGTTTGTGGCAAGCCAGGCGCACCCGGAATTCAAATCCCGCCCGACCCGTCCGCATCCCCTGTTTTCAGGGTTAATCGGCGCGGCAGTTGAATACAGAGAAAATCGGTAATAAAAAATGATGTTGTAAAAAATCCGTTATATTTTCGATTTCTATAAATAATCCCGTCAAAACCGCGACGTATCGTGGCTTTGGCGGGATGCTTTGTTTTAGAGGAATCTTTTACAGTTCCCTTTTGTTTTAATCAGAAACGAATTATATATTTTTTCTTATATTATATCTGCTAAAAAGAGCCATACGGAAATCATTCAAAAAACATTATATTCGAAATAATATCCAATATTCTATATATAATCGCCTTTTGTTTACATATAAAGGATATGGCTTATCTACAATCTCAACATCCTGTAATTACAATTATTTGCGCACTTCTATCAATTTGGCCGTTAATTTTTGCAATAATAGGTAGTTTCAATTTTAATGACTTCTTTGGTTCTAAAGAGGAAGATTTTGCAACAACAATTCTTTTAGGTATTACATCTCTGCTTATTATAATTGCAACTATTATACCAAGTAATGGATCGAAAGTGTTATTTTACTTTATTGCCTCCGTAATATCTTCGGTTGTCTATAAATTTATTCTTGATATATGAAAAATATCTATCATTATTTCTTATAGCTGATTAGCGGGCGAACACAGTTCGCCCCTACGTTTGGTGCTTCGCCATTGGGTTGGTGCAAATTGGCAAGGTTGCTCAGGTTGCATCGTCCTCTACGGTTTATGCGCCGCCGTTTATCTGTGCAGACTTTGGCGGAGCGGGTGTAGGGCGCGGGCTTGCTCGCGCCACAAAATCTTCCATCGCACAGCGAAAATTTGATTGCACGTAGGGAATGGGCATTGCCCCGCGGGCGCGCAATGCGCGCCCCTACGGGTTGTGCTTCACCGTTGAGTTTGTGAAAAATCCAACCGTGCTCGGGCGATTCGTGAATCGCCCCTACGGGGATTGCACTTCATCGTTAGGTTTATGCAATCTGACCGTGCTCTGGCGGGCATGGAAACCCGCCCCTACTGGTCTACAATCAAAACAGCCCTGCTTCCCGAATATAGAAGCAGGGCTGTTTTAAATTTGGTTTCTATTCCATTAAAATCCGCGCGAACTGCCGCCGCCTCCGAAGGAACCGCCGCCGCCCGAAAAGCCTCCCCCGCCGGAGAACCCGCCGCCTGACGAGTGTCCGCCGCCGAAACCGCCCCCAAAGCCGCCGGGCGGGAAATCATTGCCGTAATAGCGTCTGCGGCGATATCTGCCGCCTCTGCCGTTGCTGATGATTATAAAAATCACCACAATGATAACCGCAATAACTGTGCCAATAGCCTCCATCACATCCGAAAGCGACGTCCCCGAATAGTCCTCTTGCGGTGTATCGTATATCTCCAATCCGCCGTCGGAGGGGGTCACGCCGTATTCGGCATACACTTCACGGACAATAGCCTTATATGCCTCGGTAAGTCCTGTTGAAAAATCGTTGTTTTTCAAATAGGGAATGGCGTAATTGTCTAAAATTCTGCCTGTTTTGCCGTCGGTCAAACGCCCTTCCAAGCCTTTGCCGACCTCTATGCGCACTTTTCGGTCTCCTGCGGAAAGCAAAAGCAGTACGCCCGAATCTGCTTTTTCCTCGCCGATTCCCCATGCATTTGCCAAACCGTAACCGTAATCCTCAATGCTTTCGCCGTCCAAAGAGGACACCGTCACCAAAACCGCCTGCGCCCCTGTTTCCCGATACAACGCCTCGCCGAGACGCTGTATTTCGTCGGTATCCGCAGACGTCAGACAGTCGGCAAAATCATTCACAAAGAAATCCTTTGTCGGCTGCGGATACTGCGTTTTTGCCGCCGCGGGCAGACACAGCAGTACAAGGAATACCCATGCGCATAAAATCGACGCCGTCTTTTTCATAACACACCCGAAGCCCTTATCAATCGAAGTTTACGGTCGGCACAGTTTGTGATTCAGCGGTCGCTTCAAAATATTCTGCTGCTTCAAAACCGAATATATTGGCAAAAACAGAGGTTGGGAATTTCTTGATTTTCGTATTGTACTCCTGCGCAATCCCGTTATAATTCTGACGTGATTTTGCAATACGGTTTTCGGAGCCTGCCAATTCATCCTGCAAATTGATAAACTGCATATCGGCTTTGAGCTCGGGATAATTCTCGACAACAACCAAAAGACGGGAAATTGCAGAATCCAGCGCACCGTTGGCTTCGTTCAATTCATCCACCGTCTTTGCACCCGAAAGCGCCGCGCGCGCATCGGCAAGTGCGGTATAGACCTCTTCCTCATGTGCGGCATAGCCTTTGACGGTGCTGACTAAATTCGGAATCAAATCGGCACGCCGCTGTAAATAGGTTTCCACCTCGGACTGTGCCGCCGAAACGCTTTCGCGGGCTTCCACCAGCCCGTTGTAAGCGGAAATACCTTTGCCTACAATCGCAATCACCAAAACCAAAACAACTGCTAAAATAATCCAAACCTTTTTATTTTTCATGATAAAGCTCCTTTCAAAGTTGAATAAGGTGCCGTACAATCTCCGTTTACGATTTATGCTTCAAATCCGTTCGGATTCATGCTCTGCCAGCGCCAGGAGTCCTCGCACATTTCCGCAAGTCCGCGCTTTGCTTCCCAACCGAGTACTTCCTTTGCTTTCGAGGGGTCGGAATAGCAGGTCGCAATATCCCCCGGACGGCGTGCCGCAATTTTGTAGGGCACTTTTTTGCCGCTCGCCTGTTCAAACGCCTTAACAATATCCAATACGCTGTATCCGTTTCCTGTGCCGAGATTGAAAATCTGTACGCCTTTTTTGCCTTCCAAAATGTTGTCCAGTGCCTTTACATGCCCGTCGGCAAGGTCAACCACGTGAATATAGTCACGCACACCCGTACCGTCGTGTGTATCGTAATCGTCGCCGTAAACCGAAAGCTCGGGCAGTTTGCCGATGGCGACTTGAGTAATATAGGGCATCAGATTGTTTGGGATTCCGTTCGGATTTTCGCCGATACGTCCGCTCTTGTGCGCACCGATGGGGTTGAAATAGCGAAGCAGGGTAACATTCCAGTCGCTGTCGGACTTTACAATATCTTCCAAAATAATTTCAATCATATATTTGGTCGTGCCGTACGGATTGGTGGTACCGCCTGCAGGCATGGTCTCTTTTAATGGGGATACATTATGCATACCGTAAACCGTTGCCGAAGAACTGAATACAATGTTTTTGCAGTTGTTCTGCCGCATCACATCGCACAGCGTCAGCGTGCCACCGATGTTATTGTCATAGTATTCAATCGGTTTTTGGCAGGATTCGCCAACCGCCTTCAAGCCCGCAAAATGAATGACCGCTTCAATCTGATTTTCTTTGAAAATCTTATCCATACCGTCGCGGTCACGGATATCGCACTCGTAAAGCTTTATATCTTTACTGCTCAGCTCACAGATGCGCTCCAGAGATTTCGGACTGGAATTGTAATAATTATCCACAATTATTACCTCATAGCCCGCTTCCGTCAACGCAACGCACGTATGTGAGCCGATGAACCCCGCGCCGCCTGTTACCAAAATTGCCATATCAATCATTCCTCCTGAAACTATTGTTTTTCTGATTTGTAAAGCTGATTTGCATTACACTGTAAGCTGTGTGCCGCTGTAATATTTAGACAAAATCTGCGCATAAGATGAACCCGTCGCCGCCATTCTGTCTGCACCGAGTAAACTCATGCCGACGCCATGCCCGACGCCGTAAAACTCCAGCATGAATTCATTTGTCTGCTCGCTGTAAGTTACCGCAAAACAGTGGGACGGCAAGTTTTTACCCGCCATAACCTTATCGATAAATTCCACGCCTGAAATCTCTTTTCCGCCGACAGATACCGTTTCCACATACCCGATACCCGTATTCACCGCACCGTCGTGCCGCACGACCTGTATCCATTCTTCTGGATTTTCCGAAAAAGTCAATGCCGCATCATAGGCGGTCAGCATATCGCGAAGGTCGTCCGCAGCATAAATACGTTCCATTTTATACTCCGCCTGCGTTTTGTCGCTGACGGAATCCACCGCACGCAAATACGGGAAATTCTGCCCGAATACTGCATCTGCCGCCGTGGTTCTGCCTGCCGAAAGCTTACAGAACGGTGTGAGCGCGGGCGTATTGCCAAAGCTTAAATACTCCCCGAATACGGCGCGAACCGCATTGTAAACCTCATCACTGTATTCCTCCGCCAGTGTAACCCCTGTAATTTTCCAATTTGTGTTGCGGTATTTCAAATAGGTATATACCGCAACTGCCTGTGCTTTCAGCGCTTCCGCCTGCTCATCGCCCTTTACTTCGGCGGCAATCATACGCGCCACTGCCTCTTTGGCATCCATCGTTTTGCCGTTTACAAGCATTTCCGAGGGAATTTCCTGTGCGTTCGGGTCTGCTACGGTGGTATTGATTGCCGTGCCTGCCGCAGGTGCGGAAGTGGTTTCGGCAGGCGTTTCCTGCACGCCGTTCAGCATTTCATTATAGATAAGCTGTGACAGAACCACTGTATTCAGCACCGCAGGCGGCTCGCTGACAGACGGTATTTCCGACTGAATCGGCGTAGAATTTTTCTCTTGATTTTGGGCATCCCGTATTTTCTTCTCGCGTACAAAGAAAATACAGCCCACCGCAATCGCCGCCGCAAGCACTAAGGCAATTACCGAAAGTAAAATTTTTCCCGATTTCCCCGCGAAGAAGCCCTGCGGTTCTGCGGCAGGTCCTGCGACCTCAATGCCGACAGCGCCTTTGCCGGAAGCCTTTTCGCCAATCAACTCCGCCAACTCCTCGGCGGCATCCTGCGTAAAATCCGCTTCAGACTCGTCGTCTTCGCGATACAGCTTGCGTACAACCGCGGTCTTGTCATCGGCAACGGTGATGCAAATATAATCGCCGCCCTCGCCGCGGCTGATTTCCGAAATACACGCACCGTACGCCGCACCCGAAAGCTCTTTTGCCGCTTTCGCGGTAATCGCCACATAATCGGTCAGATTGTAGTCGCCTTTATCTTCCACATGCGGTGTAAAAATAAAATAGTTGTCAAAATCGATACAGCCTGCACCGAGTGTCTTTAAAATTTCTGCGGCAGGCGTACAGCTGACCGCCGCCTTGGCATCTACCTCACGCAGAATATTGACGGTATGCTGTACCACCTCGGAGACCGCTGTATTCGGCTGCTCCGCTGTCTTTGACGCCGAAAGCGCGGTATCGGACGCAAAAACATCTTTCTGCATCAGATACGGCACAATACCGTTTTTCAGCACACTGTTCAGCCGTTCCTCGTCCAGCGGTAAAAAGACTATGGTTTGCCTGCCTTTTTCGACTGCAAACCCCGGATACATCCCGTCCGCCGTCAAAAAGACTGTGGCATTTTTCGGTACAGCCGCATTATTTTCTTTTTCCTCGGGTGAAACCGCCGTATTTTCTGAAAGCCGCCGATACGCTTCCCCGTTTTGCTCCATGCACAGTCCCAACGCCGCGCATAGCTTCTCCCGTACAGCATTGTACTTTGCTTTGTCAATGGCAAGCACAATAAATTCGCTTTCCTTCAGTGCCGATGCAAAACGCGGCAACATAGCTTTCAGCGTATCAAATGTATGAAACGCTGTATCGCTGTCTGAAAATGCACTTAATGCACCTGAAATCCGCGCCAGCAACCCTGAATTTTGCTGTACGGGTAAAGCTGATAAAGCCAGCAATTCCATCTTCATATCCTTCATCATCCCTTATTCGCTGATAAACCGTCTTTCACACAGTTCTATTCTTTTAAGCTTCATCCGCAATCATCGTTGTAGTATCCGCATTGAGCGTCCACTTCGGCGTATCCGCAAACGGATTTGTCTTGCCGTTCTTATCGTACCACGCCTGCGGATACCGCGGATTTTCATTGGGCACTGCCAATGATGTATCAATCGACGTGCTTTCATTGTCGCGAAGCATTCTGCCGACGACCACCAAACGAGCGTCTGAAAATTCATAGGTACAGGTTTGCAGTGTGATAATTTTGTCATCGGGCTGAATATCCACACCCGTAGAATACAGCTTGCGTTCGTCCACGGCGGCAATGTATTCCATAAATTTCCCGTTAGACCCAAACTCTGTTACGGTATAGTTGAAGATATAGCCGTTATCGTCTGCTTCCTTACTGTTGGTTATGAACGCGGCATACACTTTGAATTTGTAACTGCGGTACAGCGTATCAAATTCGATGACGGGCGACGCTTGAAAGCCTTCAATTTCCTTATATTTTTTCAAGTCGGCAAATACTAAGCCGTCACTCATATGATGTCCGTATAAAATTGTATTTTTATTTAAATATTTCGGGTCGTTGCGGTAATCCATGCACGGACAGCCGTAGCGGCTGTAATTGCCGTAGAAATCCTGTTTCAAATAGGTGGCATTGTCCTCTGCCTGCACGACCTGCACATCAATCAGAGAATTCGGAATTTTAATCCAGCCAACCAAGTCCTGATTGATGGCATACAAATAGGCGTATTTTGCCATCATGCCCTCGGGCAGACGGATGTTCGGATATTTTGAAAGAAATTCTGCCCAAACATCGCCTTCTGCCGACGACGGCAAATCATCAATAATCTGCCCTTTAATCGCATCGCTCTGCTTACTTGCCTGATAACTCTGTACACCGTAAATGCCGAAATAGACAAGACAGCCCGCCAAAGCCACAACCGAGAGATTGACAACCGTTTTGCGGATACCTTCCCCAACGCTGTCATGCCGATTGGGAAAAATCTTTAAAAAGGTATCTTTAAAAATCTCGTTAAAGGTTCTGTACTGCTTTTCGGGTTCGTCCGCCGCAGACACATCTTCGGCGGTTTCGGATGCAGCCGTTTCTGCCTGCGGGTTCTCCTGTACGGACTGCGGCGTTAAATCGGCATAATCCTGATATTGCTCGGTCACATCCACAAATTGTCCGCGGTCCGCCAAAAACTTACTGCGGCGTCCCGTAACCTCTTCCTCTTTCGGCTCGCGTTCGGAAACAGCCCGCAAAACATCGTCATAAATGCTTTTATACTGCTTTGCCGCCTCCTCCTGCTGTACCGCAGAGGGTGTTTTTTCTATATCTTCTGCCGATTCGGAAATATTTTCTTCTGCTGAGACAGGCTCTGGAATATCCCGCAAAGAGGACAGCAGAGCCTGCACCTCTTCGTCTTCCGTGAAATCGGAATCCTCTTTGGAGACCTGTTTTTTCAGTGCATCGAAGGAAAGCATTTCTTCCTGATTTTCATCGTGTTTAGACATTGGGGTCCTCTCCTCTCGGGTACCATTTTTCCTCGTTTCTGAAGGGATTTGCGGTTTTGTGCTTATCGTACCAAAGCTGCGGATATTTGGGATTTTCGTTAATCTGTACTGCAGAAACATCCACAGAAGCGTCTTCGCCCTCACGCACCAAGCGCGCCATCACGACACAGCGCGCATCCTGCTGTTTACGGGGACTCAAATCCATATCGCGCGTGCAGGTGGAAAGCGTTAAGATTTTATCGGTCGGCAAAACCTCTACGTCGGTATGATACAGACTGCGTTTATCCACCTCCACGATGAATTCCGCAAAGCTCTCCTCCGTCATAAACGGATAAATATAGTTAAAGACATAACCGTTGTCCAGTTCCGCAGATGCCGTTGTCAAAAACACGGCAAAAACTTTCCACTTATAATCTTTATATATGGTGTTGAACGTAATTACAGGCGCGGTTTTATAAAATTCTGCATCTTTATATTTTTCCAAATCGGAAAACATCGTAGAATCCAGATAATTGTGCCCGTATAAAATGGTATTTTTATTCAGTGTTTCTGCGTTATTTCGGTAATCCATGTAGATGGTGCCGCGGCGCAGATATTCTTTGTAAAAATCATGGCGCAGATAGAACTCATTGTCCTCTGACTGCATAACGGGATGGTCAATCGTGGTGTTGGGAACGGTTATCCAGCCGACCAAATCATTGTTTTCGTTATAGGCGGCACGGTACCGCGGCTGTACAAACGCAGGCTTAGCCGGATAATTCTCCGCCGGCTGTGTAGTCAAATCCGCAATATTCTGCGCCTGTTTTTTACTTTCGTAAATATCGTGAAAATATTTGACACAAATACCGCCTGCAACAAGCAGAACCGAAACGGCAATCACCGTAATCAATCGATTTACAACACCGCCCGATTTCTTTTTTCGTTTTTGTTTTGTTCTTTCTACGACTGCTTTATCCGTCGCTTTTTCATATTTACTACTCATGCGTACAAATACCTCCGAACCAATTCCAACGCATGTAATGCGGAGCTTTCACGGTTACTTTCGCGTACATTCTCCGTGAAGTGATTTTCATGTTTTTCGACGGTGACCCCGTTTGCATCCGCCAGCGCGATATACACGAGGCCGACGGGTTTGTCGGTATCATCGGAATTCGGACCTGCAATCCCCGTAACCGCGACTGCCAAATCTGCTTTTGCAAATTTTCGCGCACCCACCGCCATTTCGCGCGCAGTCTGTGCACTGACCGCCCCAAACTGCCGCAATGTGTCCGCACGCACGCCGAGCCATTCCGATTTTAAGCGGTTGGAGTACGTAACTGCACCGCCGTGAAATACCGCCGACGCACCCGACACATCTGTTAAACGCTTTGCCACGAGCCCGCCCGTGCAGGACTCCGCCGTGGTCAGCGTCAAGCCTTTTTCCGAAAGCTTTGCAACAATTTCTTCTTCCAAGGTCATAAATCGTCTTCCTTTGCATTAAAACGTACAGCGGATAATTTCAAACCGTGCGCCGTCTACGGCGCGCTGTACCAAGGTCTCCACATCCAGCGCCTGCTCCGCCTGCTCTAAGAATTCGAGCTTCGGACGGGTGCGCGGATGCTTCGGTGTAAACACCGTACAGCAATCCTCATACGGACGGATGGAAATATCAAACGTATCAATCTGCCGCGAACGGATAATAATCTCATCCTTATCCATACCAATCAGCGGACGGAATACAGGCATACCTACAACCGCATCCGTACAGCCGAGTGCCAGCATCGTTTGGCTTGCCACCTGCCCGACGCTTTCACCCGTAATCAGCGCGGCACAGTCCTCTCGGCGCGCAATCCGTTCGGAAATGCGCATCATAAACCGCCGCATGACGAGTGTAAACAGCTCTTCGGGACAGTTATCCCGAATCTGCTCCTGAATTTCCGTAAACGGCACGGTATAAAGCCCGATGTCCCCACTGTATTTTGCCACCTGAGACAGCAAGTCATGCACTTTCATTTCCGCCTGCGGGGAAGTGAACGGTGGCGATGCAAAATGCACCGCATCCAGTACAATCCCCCGTTTGGCAAGCATCCACCCTGCAACGGGACTGTCAATACCGCCCGAAATCAGCAAAGCCGCTTTACCGCCTGTGCCCACAGGCATACCGCCTGCGCCTTTAATTTGGTCACAGCGGATATACGCTTTCTTTTCGCGGATTTCTACCGTAACAATGCGGTCAGGATGATGCACATCCACTGTCAAATGCGGAAATTTTGCAAGCAGCGCACCGCCGACCTCACGGCTGATTTCGGGAGATTTTAACGGAAACGTCTTATCCGAACGCTTCGCCTCTACCTTAAAGGTAGAAACATCCGAAAGCGGTTCTTTTAAGTAGGTCTGCGCCGCCTCTAAAATCGTCGGCATATCTTTTTCCACTGCCGCCGCGCGCTGAAACGCCGCAATACCGAACACCTTGGAAAGCCGTTCCACAGCTTCATCTATATCAAAGCTTTCCTCGGTCGGTTCTATTGTAACCGTTGATTGTGAACGGGATATGACAAAACCGCCGAGACCCTGCATTCTGCGCTTAATATTTTTTACCAAAACGCTTTCAAAGGTGGAACGGTTCAAGCCCTTCAGCGCCAATTCACCGTTTTTAATTAAAATAATTTCCTGCATTGTATTATCCTTTTTTCCGCAGCTGTTCAGTAGCTTTTTGCAAAGCACGCACACAGCCGTCGATTTCTTCTTCTGTTGTTTCGCGCGAAAGGCTTATGCGAATCGCGCTGTCAATTTCCGCCGGTGAAAGTCCCATCGCCGTCAGTACGGGGCTTCTGTGTCCTTTTGCGCAAGCGGAGCCTGCCGAAACATATACGCCCTCGCCCGACAAAAAGTTTACGCTCACCTGTGCGGGAATACCGTCTAACGAAATGTTTAAAATATACGGCAGGGCGTTTTCGGGAGAATGCACCGTCACCCCTGCAACTGCCGTAAGCTTTTCACGCAGGCGATGATTTAACGCCTGCACATTTTCAGAATTTTTCCGTATATCGCCGCAGGCTTTCACCGCCGCGGCAAACGCCGCAATCGCTGGCATTCCCTGCGTCCCCGAGCAAAGTCCGTTCTCCTGCCCGCCGCCTAAGAGATGCGGCGGAATCTGCACGCCTTTTCTTATATACAGCGCACCTGCGCCTTTCAGTCCGTGCACCTTATGCGCGCTGACACTCAAAAGGTCGATACCGCATTTCTTCGGTACAATCGGCAGTTTCAGAAATCCCTGCACCGCGTCCACATGCAAAAGCGCGGGAGACTTTTTACGCCGAAGCACAGAGGCAATTTCCGAAAACGGCAAAATACTGCCAACCTCGTTATTCACCGCCATAACGCTTACCAAAATTGTATTTTCGTCAATCACTTCCGCAAACTGTTCTGCGGTAATATTCCCTTTTTTATCGGGCATCAGGCGCACAACTGTAAAGCCCTCCGCCTCCAAGCGCTCCATACATTTTTCCACACTCGGATGCTCATAAGCCGTTGTCACAATTGTATTGCCTCTGCGCCGATTTTTCTGTACCGCACCGAAAATCGCCGTATTGTTTGCTGCCGTGCCGCTCGGTGTAAAATAAATTTCGCCCGATTCCGCCGCAAGCGGCTTTGCTACCGCCGCACGCGCGGCTTCCAAGAGCTGTAACGCCGCAAAACCGTGACGATGCAAAGAGGACGGATTGCCGAACACATCGGTCATTGCCTGCACAGCCGCTTCCACAGCCGCTTTACAGGGCTTCGTTGTCGCGCTGTTGTCCAAATAACACTCCACCGCGCACACTCCTTTTCCGAATGAAAGGCAGTATACCTTACATACTGATTCAGTTTTTTATTATACACGAAATTCGGCGCTTTGGCAAACCAATTCCGCATATTTTTCAAAGATTTTTCAGTATATTTTCCGCTTTTCTGCAAAATGTAACTAAGAGGTGAAAACTATGGAAAAAACCATGTCCAAACGCCGAAAAGTCCGTCTGCTTGCCTACACTTTGGCGGCGTTTACGGTTCTGCTGACCTTTTCTATCGTCGGCAATGTCCGCGCCGCCCGCATGACGCGGCAAATCCGCATCGCACGCGAACGCGCGCTTTGCGAATTGGACACATATATCAGCAATATAAACACCAATTTGCAAAAAGGCGCTTATGCGAACACGCCGACCATGCTCGGCACTATGGCTTCTCAGCTGCGCCGTGAGGCCACAGGCGCAAAAAGCAGTCTCGCCGTACTGCCGCTTTCGGAAACACGGCTCGACAACACGTATAAATTCCTGTCACAAATCGGGGATTTCGTCACTGCGCTCAGCAAAAAAGTGGAACAGGGCGAAACGATTTCCGACGAAGAACGTGAACAGATGTTCGCCTTACTCCGATTTTCCGAAACACTGACGAAAGATATATCTAATATGCGTCAGCAGTTATTCGACGGCTATTTGGATTTTGAATCCGCCGAAAGTACACTGGAACAAAAAGACGAACAAATCGCATCTCTGTCACAAAACATGGAAGACGCAGAACAGTCTTTAACGGAATATCCGTCTCTTTTATATGACGGACCGTTCTCCGACCATATCAACCAGCGGGATGCGGCACTGCTGCAGGATAAAGCGGAAATTACCAAGGAAGAAGCGCTGAAAAAAGCCGCTGAAATTTTAGGTCTTGCCGAAAGCGACGTCACATTCCTTTCCGAAGAAAACGACACGACCGCCGCTTACTGTTTTTCGGGCGGGGACAGAACCGTGGCGGTGACCAAAAAGGGCGGTTATCTTTTGTATTTGCTTTCGGGACAGTTTGTCGGCGAAAGCAAGCTGGAATACGCAGATGCACGCAAATACGCCTCGGAATTTTTAAACAACAACGGCTTTTTCGATATGCAGGAAAGCTACTACACCGTTTCCGACGGAATTTGTACGATAAACTACGCCTACCGCGACGGCGAATATATCTGCTATCCCGATTTAATTAAAATCAGCGTCAGCTTAGAGGACGGCAAAATTCTCTCCGCCGACTGCCGCGGCTATGTAATGAATCACAAAGCGCGCACACCTGTCACGCCTGCGCTTACAGCGGCGGAAGCACAGAAAAAAGTCAGCCCCTTGCTGACTGTTACCGACACACGTCTTGCCGTCATCCCGACAGAAAGCATGGGCGAGCGCACCGCCTATGAGTTCCACTGCAAAAACAAAGACGGCACGGAATTTTTGGTGTATATTAACACTGTGACAGGCTATGAAGACGATATTTTGCTGTTGCTTTACTCCGACGACGGTGTTCTGACGAAATAGCGCATAAACAAAAGAATTTTCGGCACACTAACCGTGTCCGAAAAGCATAAAGAGGGAATCGTGTGAAGACACACGATTCCACTCTATGTCCTCAAAATTTGCCTGCGGCATAATTTTGAGATGACAAAATTCACATCACGCCTTGTCCGGCTACAGCAAGGATATACCGTGATTTTTTTCAGTACCGTTTGTAGCCGGAAAGGCTATGCGAATTATTATGAAAAAAAGTATTCTTTTAATTGCCGTAATTATCGCACTGATTGCCGTCGGTCTGGTTGCCTGCGGCAAAAGCGACGACGGAAAAGTATCTGACCGCACCCCTTCCAACAGCGCGGCGGCAGACGTCTCAGACGGTGTTTCCAATGCGGGCAATGCAGTCGGCGACGCTGCCACGGGGGCCGGGAATGTTGTCGGTGAGGCCGCCACGGGCGCAGGAAATCTGGTCAGTCAGGCGGCGTCTGACGCAGGCAAGGTCGCAAACGATGCCGTCACAGGCGCAGAGGATGTTGTTTCTGACGCGGTTCGATAACGCGACACAAAAAAAGAACACAACCGAAAAGCCCCGTTGCTTCTGAACTGCCCCAAGTTGTGCAGACAGTACAAAAAGAGCCTACTTGAAGTAGAAAATTAAATTTTAAGTAACAAACTG
>ERZ808028.394-NODE-394-length-38858-cov-11.624816_pt1 | contig 38858 bp, 37 predicted proteins | sample MGYA00380184_ERZ808028 | MGnify/ENA primary metagenome ERZ808028 (study PRJEB31490, sample SAMN06133397) | mouse gut metagenome | isolation source: J8_1 | host: mice | place: China: Chengdu | collected 2015-05 ...
CAGAGACAAAAATCCCGCTCCCGAAAATTCTACGACCCAAAAGACGCGGATTGCGGTGCAATTTTGGACGCAGAGCGCGAAGAAAGGCTGTCGCCCTGCGAGCGCGATAAGTTGAGAAGTGCCCGCTGAACACGCTCAAAAGGTGTGTTCAGCGGGCACTTTTGCATTCCAAAATCTTGGTTGGCAGATTCACACGTCATCAAAAAAGTCTTGGAAGATTACCGGTAGACTGCGGATTGTCCATTTTATTTTGTGCTGTATGCGGCTCACGACATAATATACAACAAAGCCATCATCAGAGCTTCGTCCGCGCCCTCGGACTTCAAAAGCAAAAGCAGAGAAAACAGCATCGCTTCATCAGGTTCTTTTAAAACGGTATCTAAAAGCGTGGCTTTGGTCTTCTGCGCGGACAGCTGCTGTGTTTTCTTCGTTTCGGGTGCAAAATATTCCTGAAAACTCGGATACACAAGGTTTTTATTTTCAGGCAGGTTCAGCGGCATTTTGATTCTGCCGTGTGTTTTTTGTATATTCTGCGGCGGTGGCGGCGCGGGACTTGGTGCTTTGGACGCCGCAGACGGCTGCGCGGTTTTTGGCGCGGTATTCGTGCCTTGTACGGCTTCTTCTGAATATTTCTGCATATTCCGAACACGTTCCAGCGCCTTTTCCTGCATACGCTGTAATTCATCATAGGTATATTCCCGCATATCAGAACAGTCCTTTCAACAACGGCAGTGTGTCCATCAGCCGCAGAAAGCGCATGGCTTCATCCGCTTTTTTGCGGCGGTCCTCGGACAAAAGCGGCTTGAGCGCCGCAATGAATTTTGTACGGTCGTCTTCACGGTTCATCTGACCCGCCACAGTGGCGAGCATTTTCGCCGTATCCGCGCCGAACAGCGAGCCGATGCCGTTGTTTTCCTGCGGCTTTTGCGGCGGGGTTTCCCGCTTTTCCTGTTCTGTACCGTTTTGCGCAATCAGACTTTGCGCAACCCCCTTGAGCCGTTCCAATTCCTCTGGACTGACGCTTGATAGCAATTCACTGATGCTGTCCATCTTTATCCCCCATCAATTTTCGCATTAGATTTTGTGCCTGCGGTGTGGAGAGGAGTTCTTTTGCCGCATTTTCATCTTTTAGCACCGCCTGCAATTTTTCAGACTGTGCGGGACTTAACTGCTGCATTAAATAGTCCTCAGCTTCTTTTTTCGTTCCCTTGCGCTTAAGCTCAGCAACCATTTTGTCTAAAAAACCGTTATCCTGCATTGCAAACACCTCACTGATTTGATATACTTACCTTATATGATGTATATGTATGTGAGGGGGGCTGAAAATATGTTTCGCGTATTGGTTCTGTCGGATTCGCACCGCGATTACCCTTCGCTTGCCGAAGCGCTTCGTCTGCACCGCGAAGCGGACGCCGTCTTTTTTCTCGGTGACGGCGAAAATGATTTATATATGTATTCGGTAGAAAAAGAATTGGCAGATAAAAAATGCACAGCGGTCTGCGGGAACGGGGACTTTCGGTCCGAACTGCCGAAGGAAGTACTGTTGCCGCTTGCGGGCAAAAATTTTTTCGCCCTGCACGGACACACACGGTTTGTGAAAAGCGGACTGCAAATGCTGTCGGAGGCGGCGCGTGAAAAAAATGCGGATATTGTGGTGTACGGACACACACATATCCCGCGTGCGGAACGGATAGACGGGATATGGTTTTTGTGCCCGGGCAGTATTCGGGACGGGGCTTACGGTATTGTGGATATCACCGACAAAGGCGAGGTGCTGTGCTTTACAGCCGATTTGCGAGAAAGGAAAATCTAAATGACAATCTTTAAGAATGTAAAAATCATCACCGAAAAAGAAATTGTTGCGGGGGAAGTCGCGGTGGAAAACGGTAAAATCACCGCGGTACAGCCGCAGATTGACGCGCCGCAGTCGGCACAGATTATTGACGGCGGCGGGCAGTATCTTTCTCCGGGGTTTATCGATTTACACGTGCACGGCGGCGGCGGATATTCCGCCATGGGCGGCAGAGATGCCGTTGTAAAAATGTGCGAAGCACATGCGAAGCACGGTACGACCTCAATTCTGCCGACGACACTTGCCGCGCCGATAGCGCAGCTGAAAACGGCAATCGATGGCATTCGCGAAGCACAGACAGCAACGGATAGGGTACATATTCTCGGCGTGCATTTGGAAGGCCCTTTTTTGTCACCGAATATGTGCGGTGCACAAAGTCCCGAAAACATTTTAACGCCTGCCCGAGAGGATTTTGAAGATTTGCTTGCGTATTGGGACGGCATTAAAATCGTCGGCGCGGCGCCTGAAACGGACGGCGGACTGACGCTCGGCAAAGCCGTTTGTGCGCACGGGGCGGTTGCGTCCGTGGCGCACTCTACGGCGGATTTCGATACGGCACAGACCGCATTTCAAAACGGGTACAGCGATGTGACGCATCTTTACAATGCCTGTACTTCCTGCCACAAGGTCGGCGCATTCCGTCATGCAGGCACGGTAGAAGCGGCGCTTGTCAACGACAGTGTCAGCGTGCAGGTCATTGCCGATTTGCGGCATCAGCCCGCAGGCGTTTTACAGCTGATTTATAAATGCAAGGGCGCAGACAAAATGTATGTGATTACGGACGGATTGGAATACGCCGCCTCGGATCTGCATGAGGGCGACAGCTTCACGCAGGAAAACGGCATGTCGGTTGTATATTCGGACGGCGTGATGCTGCTTGCAGACCGTTCGTGCCTTGCAGGCTCTGTGGCGACCTGCGATGCTTTGGTCAGGAACCTTTACAAAACGGTGGGGATTCCGCTTTGTGACTGTGTTAAAATGGCAAGTCTTACCCCCGCACGCGTGGTCGGCTTCGGTGACCGCAAAGGCAAAATTGCCGTCGGATATGACGCAGATTTGCTGTTGTTTGATGAGGATATCAATGTTTCGGCGGTGTTTGTCAGCGGAAAACAGATATAAATTTGCACATTTCCCTGCCTTTTCGTTTAATTTCTTGCAAACGGCTGTAAAATAAAGTATACTATACTTACAGTATTTTCCAAAGCTACAAAAAGGAGTGGATTTTTTGGAACCGATTAACGTGGATTTCACAGGCGGCAGCAAAGATGACGGCAAGTCTTCCGTCGCCGACATTTTCATCCCCCCGGAGCATGCGGGCAGAAAAATTGCAATCAATTTGGTTTTGACCGCGATTGCGGCGGCGGTGCTCTACTATTTCATGATTCCCGCACTGAACTTTAAGGCGGTGGAGCTGTATCTTTACGCCGTATTTGTGGTTATGATTTATCTTGTGCTGACGGTTTTGTCTACCAAGGTATTTATCAGACCGGAGTATACCCCTTATGTGCGCAAACGCGCTAAGATTCCCGCAATTATCATCGGTGTGATTGCCGTGGTCGGGCTTGTCGGGTATCTTTGCGGCGCAACCTTTTTCCGCGCACAGTCGTACAGTCAGCTGCTGACTGTGGAAGAGGGCGATTTTGCCGAGGATGTGGCGGAAATCGATTTCTCCAGTGTCCCGCGTTTGGATGCAACCTCTGCAAAGAATATTGCCACCCGCACGCTCGGTGAGCTGTCGGACTATGTTTCGCAGTTCGTCGTGTCCTCTTATGCCGCACAAATCAACTATAAAAACACGCCTGTGCGCGTCAATGCGCTTGCGTACGGCGATGTATTTAAATGGCTGAAAAACACCAAAGAGGGTATTCCTGCCTATATTATTGTGGATATGACCACACAGGAAGGGCAAATCGTCCGTTTGGAAAACGGCGGGATGCGTTATACGCCCGACGAGCATTTCAACCGTTATTTGGCACGGCATCTCCGCTTCCAATATCCGACGCTGATGTTTGAAGCGCCGAATCTGGAAATTGACGAGAACGGACAACCCTATTGGGTCGTACCTGTGCTGGATAAAACCATTGGGTTATTCGGCGGTGCGGATGTCATCGGGGCGGCGGTTGTCGATGCGGTTACGGGCGAAACGCAGTTGGTCGCGACTGCAAAAGGCAACAAGCTGAAAACGGAAAGCTGTGTCACCGACCCCGAATGGCAGTGGCTGGACCGTGTGTATTCCGCAAACATTCTGAATGCACAGTACAACTATTACGGTAAACTCTCAGGCGGCTTTATCAACTCGGTAATCGGGCAGGAAGGTGTTAAGGTTACCAGTGACGGCTATAACTATTTGGCGCTGAACGACGACGTATATATGTATACGGGCGTCACGTCCATCAGCTCCGACCAGTCCATTATCGGTTTTGTACTTTTAAACCAGCGCACCAAGGAGACAAAATATTACTCCGTTTCAGGCGCGTTGGAGCAAACTGCGCAAACATCGGCGCAGGGTGCGGTACAGCAGTATGCATATAAAGCTACTTTCCCGCTGCTCTTAAACATCAGCGGCGAGCCGACCTACTTTATGGCGCTCAAGGATTCCAGTGAGCTTGTAAAAATGTATGCGATGGTCAATGTGAAACAGTCCACGATTGTCGGTACAGGCTACAATCTGACAGAATGCACGGAAAATTACGCCGCAGAGCTGAAGCGCAACGGCATTAATTTGGATATAGATGTAGACGGCATGGGCGCTGAACAGCAGGGAGGAAATGCAGACACACTCGAGACCAAAGAGGTCAGCGGTACGGTTGCTGAAATCCGTTCCGTGGTGACGGGCGGCGAGACGTATTTCTATATCCGCTTACAGGATACAGATGCATTTTATAAGGTTTCTGTTGCCAACGCGGAAAAAGTGGTATTGCTGAATGTCGGCAGTGCGGCAACCTTTACGGTAGCGGCAGATGCGGACGGTGCGATTATCGAAGTCAGCGCCATGAAATAGTCTGTAATAACTCTGTATAATGTAATTCAAAAATCCCCGCATTGCGGTTCTTTTCGGAACAGCATGCGGGGATTTTTCGTGCACGCATGACGTAATATGGGGCTTTGCGATAACAACGAAAACAATCCGCAAAAAAACACCCTGCCGCCAAGCGACAGGGTGTTTTTTGTGTAACAAGCTTATTTGAGTTCGACTTTTGCGCCGACTTCTTCGAGCTTTGCTTTTGCAGCTTCTGCTTCCTCTTTGGGCATAGCCTCTTTGAGGGTTTTGGGAGCGCCGTCAACGAGAGCCTTTGCTTCGCCGAGGCCAAGCCCGGTGATTTCACGAACAGCCTTGATAACCTTGATTTTTTCAGAACCGACTTCTGCGAGAACAACGTCAAATTCAGTCTTCTCTTCAGCCGCTGCTGCGCCGCCGTCTGCGGGAGCCGCTACTGCGACAGCCGCTGCTGCGGATACGCCGAATTCCTCTTCAACTGCATGTACGAGCTCGGAAAGCTCAAGAACGGTCATTGCTTTGATTTCTTCAAGCAATGCGGTAACTTTTTCAGATGCCATTTTATTTTCCTCCAATATAAAGTAATGTTTTAAAAATTATTCAGCAGGGGTTTCCTCTGCTGCGGGTGCTACCTCCTCGGCAGCCGGCTCTTCAGCGGCAGCGGGGACTTCCTCGCCACTCTTATCAACAACAGCCTGAATGGCACGTGCAAAAGCAGCCATAGGTGCGTTGAAAGCGCTGAGAACAGTCGCAAGAAGGATTTCACGCGACGGAAGCTTGGACAGGCTTACGAGCTTTTCAAGGTCGATAACCTCGTTGTCAAGGAAGCCGCCCTTCATGTTGAAATTGTCATTGCCTTCTGCGTATTTCCCGAGGATTCTCGCAGCAGCAACATAATCATCTTCACTGGTTGCAACAGCAGTAGTGCCTTCGAGCACGCTGTCAAGACCCTGAAGATCGGTACCATCGATTGCAAGATGGATTAAGGTGTTTTTCGTAACAGTGTATTTAACGCCTGCTTCACGAAGCTCTTTACGAAGCTTGGTGTCGTCAGCTACGGAAATACCCTTGTAATCGACGATTACACCTGCGCAGGCGGCGTCAAAGCGAGCTTTGAGGTCAGCAACCTGCTGTTTTTTCATTTCCAATACTTTCTCACTGGGCAAACGGATTCACCTCCCGATAAAATTTTCGCTTGCTTAAGCTGAGAGTAACCAAACCCGATGTGTTTGGCTACCCTCAGCTTCATGAGAATGAAAAAGCCTTCTCCGCAAAGAAACGGAAAAGGCATGTAAAATCAAAATTTCACAACTTTTCCTCGGCAGGCGGACAGGGGAGTCCTTACGCAAAACGCACCTGCTGTCTTCGGCAAGCGGATATTATACTAACATATTCGAAAGAATATGTCAAGTATCAAAATTATTCAGCGGCAACAGGCGCTGCTGCGAATTTGTTGGCATTCACTTTTACACCGGGGCCCATGGTGGTCGCAACCACGCAGGACTTAATGTACTGACCCTTCATTGCGGCGGGTTTTGCCTTAACGATGGCGTCCATCAAAGTGTTCATGTTTTCAGCTAACTTTTCAGCGCCGAAAGACACCTTGCCGATGGGGCAGTGAATGATATTGGTTTTGTCGAGTCTGTACTCGATTTTACCTGCTTTTGCTTCGGTAACGGCTTTTGCAACGTCGGGGGTAACCGTACCTGCTTTCGGCGACGGCATCAAGCCGCGCGGACCGAGAATTTTACCGAGACGGCCGACAAGACCCATCATGTTCGGTGCCGCAACGCAGACGTCAAAGTCCATCATGCCGCCCTGCACCTGCTGAACGAGGTCTTCCGCACCGACGATTTCCGCACCTGCTGCTGCTGCTGCGTCAGCATCAGCACCTTTTGCGAATACAGCGACGCGCACCTTTTTGCCTGTGCCGTTCGGCAGAACAACCGCACCGCGGACCTGCTGGTCGGCGTGGCGCGAGTCCACGCCCAAACGAACGTGAATTTCAACGGTTTCATCAAATTTTGCCGTTGCTGTTTTTACTGTGAGCGCAAGCGCTTCATCTGTGTCGTACAGCTTGGTTCTGTCGATCAGCTTTGCGCTTTCCGCATATTTTTTACCGTGTTTCATAACTGCTAATTTCCTCCCATAAAGTGGTTAATCGGATGTTTCCTCCCACGAAGGAGCATCAATCTGTAACCGTAACGCCCATGGAACGCGCGGTTCCCGCGATCATGCTCATAGCGGCTTCCACGCTCGACGCATTGAGGTCGGGCATTTTCTGCTCGGCAATTTTGCGGATTTGCTCGTTCGAGATCGTTGCGACCTTTGTCTTATTCGGAACACCCGAGCCGCTTTCAATACCGCAAGCCTTTTTAATCAGGACTGCCGCGGGCGGAGTTTTTGTTACGAATGTGAAAGAACGGTCTGCATAAACCGTGATAACGACGGGGATAATCAAGCCCATATCGTTCTTTGTGCGTTCGTTGAATTCCTTTGTGAACGCCATAATGTTAACGCCGTGCTGACCGAGTGCCGGACCAACGGGCGGTGCCGGTGTTGCTTTGCCGGCGGGGATTTGCAGCTTAATAAAGCCTACAACCTTTTGAGCCATTTGTTTGCACCTCCAAAATTCGTGGTAGTGGCGGAACAGTTGACTTCGCCTGCTCCTCCCACGGCGTACCGTAAAATACGCCATAAAAAGCGGAATTTCCGCTGATTACCGAAAATAAATTATTCTTTGACCGTTTCCACCTGGTCAAGCTCCAAATCGACAGGGGTTTCCTTGCCGAACATGGAAATGATAACGCGCACAGAATTTGCCTCGGTATCAATATCGTCCACAACACCGATTACGCCGTCAAACGCACCGTCGATAATCGTGACCATATCGCCCTTTTCATAGTTGACCTCAACCACGCGTTTTTCAACGCCGAGTTTGAGAATCTCCTCTTCCGTAAGGGGGACGGGCTTGCTTTCGGGACCTACAAAGCCGGTTACGCCGCGCGTGTTGCGGACAACATACCATGCATCGTCGGTCATTTTCAGCTCGTCGTTGTCTTCATTTTCAAACACGGCGAACTTTACAAGCACATAACCGGGGAATACCTTGCGCTCCACCTCTTTTTTTGTGCCGTCCTCCCGAATTTCGGTGACGGTCTCGGTGGGCACCTTAACCTCAAGTATCTGGTCATGCATTTTGCGGTTTTCCACAACGGTCTCGATGTTTGCCGCGACCTTGTTTTCATAACCGGAATAGGTATGCACAACATACCATTTTGCAGCATCTGCCATACCGAAAAAACCTCCGTTACATTCCGAGCAAGCCGGAAACAATCGCACCGGCGGCAGCCGTAGTGGGTTCGCCCTCACTGCCGACCTTTTCGGCAAGATTGATTAATGCACTTACGCCTTCGGAAAGACCTGTGTCCACCAACCAAATGACAACGCCGAGAATCGCAACCGTAACGATAACGACCAGCGAGCTTTTCAAAACGGTTTTTCTGTCCGGCCAAACAATCTTTTTGCACTCGCCTTTTTCATCCTTAAAGAACTTGGCGATGGCTTTGCCCATGCGGACAAAAACATTCTGTTTCTTATCGCCCGACTTTTTACCGTCCGTCTTTTTTGCGGCAGCTTTCTTTGCCTTTTCGGGCTTCGACTTCGAGGTTTCGGCAGCTTCTTTTTTGATTTCGTCAGCCATGATAATCCTCCGTCTTATTTTGTTTCTCTGTGGAGTGTGTGTTTCTTGCAGAATCTGCAGTACTTGTTCATCTCCAGCCGGTCGGGCGTGTTTTTCTTGTTTTTCTTCGTGTTGTAGTTGCGCTGCTTGCATTCCGTGCAAGCGAGTGTGATTTTGACTCTCATTTCGGCACCTCCGTTACTAAGCGGAAAAAGACCGCTTTTTCATAGCCTGCCTCAGAAAACAGGGCACAAAAAAAGAACCCTCTTTCAGAGGTACAGACACTATAACATATAAAGCTAGACAAGTCAAGCGTTTTTCAGAGAAAACCGCGAGTTTTTAGTTTTTCGGCAGTTTCGGGTGAAATTGTCGCTTGTAAGCCGCACAAACTATATGTTATTATAAAGGAAAAGAAAACGGAATGCAAGGAGTATGCTTATGACCCCGATTTTTAAAAAATCCCTGGCTGTTGTACTCGCATTGCTTTTGGCAATGTCTGTGTTTGCAGGGTGCGGAAGCACAAAAGACCCGACCACGAACAGCGGCACGGATATTGTCGGTACCGCTTCGGAGATTGCCGCTCTTTTCCCCGCCGATGAAACGGTGGAACTGCACACGGAAAAGCAGTCGAAATTTCTGAACGGCAAATACCGCAGTGCGTATCTGTATGCAAACGGCACAAAAGAAAAGAGCCGCCCCGAGCCCGTCGAGTTTCGGTGGGCATACGCACAGGCGCAGGCGGGTGTAACGCAGTATACGCTCTCTATCAGCGAATCACCCGATATGCAAAACGCGATGTCCTGCACCACGGGCGAACAGAGTATATTGGTATACAATTTAAAGATTGCAACCACCTATTATTGGACGGTAACCGCCGACGGTTTAACGAGTGAGGTTGTGCAGTTTTCCACTGCAGACGCCGCACCGCGCAACCTGTATGTGGACGGCATCACGAATGTCCGCGACCTCGGCGGCTGGATGACCGAAAGCGGCACGAGAACCAAGCAGGGTATGCTGTTCCGCTGCGGCAGACTCAACGAAAGCAGTGCGAAAACGGTCAACATTGAAATTACGGAGGCAGGCAAAAAGACGATGCTCGATTTGCTCGGCGTCAAAACGGAAATCGACATCCGCAAGGTCGAGAACGGCGAAACGGGCGGGATTGTCGCAAGTCCGCTCGGCGAATCGGTAGCCTATTACGGCATTCCTATGGAATGGGAAGGAGACACCTTCAACGGCAATCACGACGAATTACTGCGTGTTTTCTCGATTTTGGCAGACGAGGCAAATTATCCTGTTATTTTCCACTGCAACATCGGCACAGACCGTACAGGCATGATTGCATATTTGCTGAATGCATTGCTCGGCGTGTCGGAAGCAGATTTGTGCCGCGATTACCTGTTCTCGAATTTCGGAAAAATCGGCAGTCTGCGCCGTCCGAGCGGTCTGGAAAACAGTGTCTATTATCAGTCCGTTGCCGCAGCAGAGGGCAGCACCTTGCAGGAAAAAGCCTATAATTGCTTGGTCGGGTTCGGCGTGCCGCGCGAGCAGTTGGATGCTGTTATCCGTATTTTGTCGGAGCAGTGATGAATTTTTAAGCGCCTGAGCAAGACTGGATTGTTACGAAATCCTAACGACGGTGCACAATCTCGTAGGGGCAACAACCCGTGTGCGAAAAATGCGGACAGCCGCGAGGGCTGTCCCTACGGTATAAAAAACAGCGCACTGACCGCGTAGGGGCGGATTTCCACGTCCGCCCGTTAAAGTCAGATAAAACTTCGCGGAACGACACTTAAGGTCGTTCCGCTATGCACGTAGGGGCGATTCACGAATCGCCCGAGCACAGTCGGATTTTCGCACAACCCAATGGCGAAACACAAACCCCGTAGGGGCGAACTGCGTTCGCCCGCGGACGGACGTGGACGTCCGTCCCTACGCGCGAATCCAATTCACGTTGCTCTGATTGAGATTCTTCGCCTACGGCTCAGAATGACAGGCTAATGGCAAGTTGTGTAGGGGCGGGCTATTCCCCTGACAGGGGAAATGTCTGCAAAGCAGACAAAAGGGTGCCCGTTTTCGGAGAAAATCCACGCCCGCCCGAGCGACCTCGAAAATCTGCATAAAACAAACGGAATGGATGTGCATTGTGCGTCCATTCCGTTTTCATATTTTGTCGAAAACAAAAATCATTTCAAAAGCCAATCTGTAGATACCTTATAAAAATCTGCTAATTGCTTCAAGACCTCAATCGGCATTGCGCGCACACCGCGTTCGTATTTGGAATACGCTGTTTGCGTGACAAACAATACATTTGCTATATCGGCTTGCGTTAAATTAGAAGCTTTTCTCAAATTTTTCAGTTTTTCTAATATAAGTCATTACATTCATCACTTCCTGCATCCATTATAGGACAAATCGAGTTAAACGATTGCTTTTAACTCAAATCGAATTATACTTAACAAAAAAGGAGTGTTGAAAATGCTTTCTGTGTTAGAAGAACTGTATTACGGCAATATCAGCCCCGGCGAACGTGCATTAGCGCACACCGAAAAAGCAAACGCCTTTCGGAAATTACAGCGCGCCGCTACCCCGCTTGAGGAGTATTTGGAAACTGTTTTAGATGAACAGCAGTTAAAACAGTTCCATGCGTTTTGCAATATACAGGACGAACTGACCCAAATGGAGCAAGAAGATTTGTTCGTAGAAGCCTTCCGTTTGGGCGCGAAAATGATGGTGGAAATCCTTTTGCCGCGCGAAAACAATTTGACCGAAAAACCGTAGGGCGTGATTGCTCACCCACTGAAATCAGATGAAATTTCACGGAACAACACAGAGGTTGTTCCCTACACCTGTAGGGGCGATTCACGAATCGCCCGCGGAAACTGTACAAATTACGGCGACTTACGGACGGACAAGGATGTCCGTCCCTACGCGCAAAGCAAAATTACTTCGTGCGATGTGAGATTCTTCGCTTCGCTCAGAATGACAGATTCCCGCAAAAAATGTCTATAAAAATGCGGAATACCCGTTGACTTTGCCTGTGTATATATGGTAAAATAGAAAAAATTTTGCGCATTGGCAATGTGCTTGAATCCACTTACAGGGGCGTGACTGAAAAATGGAAATTTCCGCTTCGCTTGCCGGTCTGTTGGGATTGGCGTCTGACAACATGATTTATGTTGTCATTATGTTTATTATCGGTTTGGTGTTTATCGTCAAGGGCGGCGACATTTTCGTGGATGCCGCAACCTGGATTGCTGAGGCAACGGGTATTCCGAAATTCATTATCGGTGCAACGGTGGTCAGCTTTGCAACCACGCTCCCTGAACTGCTTGTTTCCGCAATTGCCGCGACAAAAGGGCAAAACGATATGGCAATCGGCAATGCTGTCGGTTCGGTTACGGCGAACGTCGGTTTGATTATGAGCATTTCCATTTTATGTATTCCCGCTGTTGTCAAGCGAAAAGAGGTTGCTTTTAAGGGCTCCTTGATGATTCTTGCGGTGGCGGCGCTGTTTGCGTTTTCCTATTCTCTGAACCTCAACCTGTGGCAGAGCATTATTATGATTGTTATTTTCGGCGTATTTATGGCGGAAAACATCATTTCGGGCAAGCGTTCGCTCGGCGTGACGGAGGAGGACCGCGGTCCGAAGGTTACGGGCAAGGATGTTGTCATTAACATCGTGAAATTCCTGCTCGGCGCGGCGGGTATCGTCATCGGCGCGGATTTGCTTGTGGACGACGGTACGATAATCGCCAAAGGTCTCGGCGTTTCCGAAGCGATTATCGGCGTTACGATTATTGCCGTCGGCACCTCGCTTCCCGAATTGGTCACCACGATTACCGCGATTGCGAAAAAACAGTCCGATTTGTCCATCGGCAACATTATCGGTGCGAACATTATCGATTTGACGATGATTTTACCGATTTGTGCATTCCTGTCGGGCGGCAACCTGCCCGTCGGCAAGCAGTCGGCGTTCTTGGATATGCCGGTTTGTCTTTTGATTATTTGCATTGCGATTATTCCGACATTGATTTTCAAAAAGCTCAGCCGCTGGCAGGGCGCTTTGATGATTTGTATTTACATCGGGTATGTTGCCGTTTTGGTTACCAACTCCTCAATGGGGTATTTACCTTTTTAATCCTGTTTAAAAGCGACGGAAGCTTCCGCCGCTTTTCTTTTGGGCTGATGCATTTTTTGTGCGTTATCGCCTAAATTTTTACAAATATTTCAATTTCGTTTTAGTTGAAATCAGCTTTAGAGTATGGTACAATTTTTAGTTGAAAAACAGCGTGTGTTTGAAAGGTCGGTGCAACGATTTGAAAGCGTATTTAATGTTAGAGGACGGTTCGGTTTACGAAGGAACCGCGCACGGAGAATTTTCCGAAACGCCCTGCGAGGTTGTGTTTAACACTTCTATGACAGGCTATGTGGAAATTTTGACCGATCCTTCTTATGCGGGGCAGGGCATTGTGATGACCTACCCGATGATTGGCAATTACGGTGTCAGCTTAGAGGATTTTGAAAGCGATAAATTACAGCCTTGTGCATTTATTGTGCATGAGCTGTGCGATACGCCCTCAAACTTCCGCAATACACAGACGATTGACAGTCTGCTTCGCGAGCATCATATCCCCTGCCTTTCGGGGATTGACACGCGCGCGGTAGTCAAAAAGTTGCGTGAAAGCGGCACGATGCGCGGTGTGGTAACGGCGGATATTTCCGATAAAGACCGCTTAATGGGCGTGATTTGCGGATTCTGGCAGGACAAGCTTGTGGAAAGCGTTACGTTAAAAGAAAAAACCGTTTTGGGTGCGGAAAACAGCGGCGCGAAAATTGCGCTTATGGACTTCGGTACAAAGCGCAACATTGCAAACAGCTTAGTCGCGCGCGGCTGTGTAGTGACACAGTACCCTGCGTGGACAACGGCGGAAGAAATTATAAAATCCGCGCCTGACGGGATTATGCTCTCGAACGGCCCCGGCGACCCTGCGGACTGTGTGGGGATTATTAAAGAAATTAAAAAGCTTTATGACTACGGTCTGCCGACCTTTGCGATTTGCCTCGGGCATCAGCTGATGGCGCTCGCAAACGGCGGCGAAACCGAGCGGATGAAATACGGCCACCGCGGTGCAAACCATCCCGTGAAATTTCTGCATGAGGACAGAACCTACCTCTCCTCGCAGAACCACGGCTATATGGTGAACGGCAAGGGCTTACCGAGCAATGCGGAAATCAACTGCGTCAATGTCAATGACAAAACCGTGGAGGGCATTGTCTATCACGGCAAGCCGATTTTCACGGTGCAGTTCCACCCCGAGGCAAATTCGGGCCCGCGGGACACATCCTTCTTATTTGACAGATTTTTAAAAATGGCAGCGGAGGGCAGATACGATGATTGATACAAGCATCAAAAAAGTCATGGTTATCGGTTCAGGTCCGATTATCATCGGGCAGGCGGCTGAATTTGACTATGCAGGCACACAGGCATGCCGTTCCTTAAAAGAGGAAGGCATTGAGGTTGTGCTTGTCAACTCCAATCCCGCGACCATTATGACCGACGGCGACATTGCCGACAAGGTCTATATTGAGCCGCTGACCATTCCGACCTTAACGAAAATTATCGAAAAAGAAAAGCCCGATTCCATTCTGCCGACCTTGGGCGGGCAGACAGGCTTGAATCTTGCGATGGAGCTGGACGAGCTGGGCGTTTTGAAAGCCAACGGTGTGCGCTTAATCGGCATTAACGCAAGCGCGATTAAAAAGGCGGAGGACAGGCAGGAATTCAAGGATACCATGGAAAAAATCGGCGAGCCTTGTATCGAATCACTTGTCGTGCATGATGTGGAATCCGCGGTGGAATTCTCGAACCGCATCGGCTATCCTGTGATTGTGCGCCCCGCATACACCTTGGGCGGCACAGGCGGCGGCATTGCCGACGACGAGCAAGAACTCCGCGAAATCTGTGCCAACGGTCTGCGCCTTTCCCGCGTTACCGAAGTTTTGATTGAAAAGTGCATTGCGGGCTGGAAAGAAATCGAATACGAAGTGATGCGTGACTCCAAGGGCAACTGCATCACGGTCTGCAATATGGAAAACCTCGACCCTGTCGGCGTACATACAGGCGACTCTATCGTTGTCGCGCCCAGCCAGACTCTGATGGACAAGGATTATCAGATGCTGCGTTCTTCGGCGCTCAACATCATTACAGAATTAGGTATTGAAGGCGGCTGTAACGTACAGTTTGCACTGCATCCCGATTCCTTCCAATATGCGGTTATTGAAGTAAATCCCCGTGTTTCGCGTTCTTCGGCGCTGGCTTCCAAAGCGACAGGCTACCCGATTGCGCGTGTGGCGGCGAAAATCGCGCTGGGGTTGGGCTTGGATGAAATTCCCAACGCAGTTACAGGCAAAACCTTTGCATCCTTTGAGCCTGCACTCGACTACTGCGTGGTAAAATTCCCGAAATGGCCGTTCGACAAATTCGTCACCGCGAAACGCACGCTCGGCACACAGATGAAAGCCACGGGCGAGGTGATGGCGGTTGCGCGTTCGTTTGAAGCCGCCCTGCAAAAAGCGATGCACTCTCTCGAAGAGAACCGCAAGAGCCTTTTGTATGACGATTTGATTGCGAAATCCAACGAAGAATTGGCAGAACTGCTCAAAAACATTGACAATACGCGTATTTATGTGGTCGCGGCGGCGATTTACAATGAAATGCCGTTAGAGCGAATTCACGAGATCACCAAAATCGACATTTGGTTCTTACAGAAAATCAAAGTTATTGTCGATATGGAAAAACTGCTCGCGACAGGGTGCTGTGACCGCGACACGCTGTTGGAGGCAAAACGCCTCGGCTTTACGGATGACGTCATTGCCAAAAATGTCGGCGTCACCGAAGCGGCAATTAAGAATCTGCGCAAAATGTGGAAAATTCAACCGAGCTTCTCCATTGTCGATACCTGCGCGGCGGAATTTGCGGCGCAAACGCCTTACTATTATTCCGATTACTGCGTAGAAAACGAAGTCGATACCGCGAAGAAGAAAAAGAAAATTATGGTGCTCGGTTCAGGACCTATCCGCATCGGGCAGGGCATTGAGTTCGACTACTGCTCGGTACATTCGGTCTGGGCGCTCAAAAAAGCGGGCTGTGAGGCAATTATCGTCAACAACAACCCCGAAACCGTTTCCACGGACTTCGATATTTCCGACAAGCTGTATTTTGAACCGCTGACCCCCGAATACGTCACCAATATTGTCGAAATGGAACAGCCCGACGGCGCAATCGTGCAGTTCGGCGGGCAGACCGCCATTAAACTGACGAAAACGCTCAACGACCTCGGCGTACATATTCTCGGCACGGACGCCGACCACGTGGACGCGGCGGAGGACAGAGAACGCTTCGACGAAATTCTCGAATACTGCGACATTGCGCGTCCGAAAGGGCAGACGGTCTTTACCGCGCAGGAAGCTTTGGCGGCGGCGCACAGCCTCGGGTATCCCGTTTTGGTGCGTCCGAGCTACGTTTTGGGCGGGCAGGGCATGCAGATTGCCGCCAACGATGAGGACATTCTCGAATTTATGGACATCATTACCCGCACCATCCCCGACCTTTCGGAACACCCCGTGCTGGTCGATAAATATCTGATGGGGCAGGAGGTCGAGGTCGACGCGATTTGCGACGGCAGAGATATTTTGATTCCGGGCATTATGGAGCATGTCGACCGCGCGGGCATTCACTCCGGTGACTCCATCTCCGTCTATCCTGCGGTGACGCTGTCCGAGAAAGTCCAAAAAACGATTGTGGATTATACCAAGCGTTTGGCGTCTGCACTGCATGTCATCGGTATGATGAACATTCAGTTCATCGTTTTACACGAAGAAGTATACATCATTGAGGTCAATCCCCGTTCCTCGCGTACCGTGCCTTACATCAGCAAGGTGACGGGCATTCCCGCGATTGCGCTTGCAACCCGCGCCATGCTCGGTGAAAAAATTCAGGATATGGGCTACGGCACAGGACTTTACAAAAACAGCGGCTATTATGCGATTAAACTGCCTGTGTTCTCGTTTGAAAAGATTATCGGCGCGGACACCTCGTTAGGTCCTGAAATGAAATCCACGGGCGAGGTGCTCGGTATTTCGCAGGATTATAACGAAGCGCTTCTGAAAGCGTTTGACGGCGGCGGTATGTCTTTGCCGAAGGACGGCAAAATCATTGTAACTGTCCGTGATAAAGATAAAGCGGAAATTTGCGAGATTCTCAAGGAATTCAAGGATTCCGATTTCAAATTCTACGCCACGCCCGGCACACGCAAAGCACTTATGGAGGCAGGCATCGACGCAAAGCCTGTCAACAAGCTTTCGGGTGAAAGTCCGAATATTCTCGATATGATGAATGCGGGCGATGTTTCGCTGATTATCAACACCCCGACTCACGGCAGAATTCCCGACCGCGACGGTTTTAAGCTGCGCAGAATCGCTGTGGAAAGCGGCACTTCGTGCCTGACCTCTTTGGACGCGGCAAAGGCAATTATGCAAAGCACATTTATTGTGCCGAGCGATAAGATGTCCTTGACCGATATTGCGACCCTGCAAATCAAAAAATAAATTTTATACGGCAGAACAGTATATAACAAAACAAATCCCGTACAGAACAATCTTTGTTCTGTACGGGATTTTTGTATACCGTCTTCGCTGTAGAGAACGGTTTAATATTTGGAAAGGTATCTGTCTACTTCCCAGCCTGTTACATAAATGCGGTATTTATCCCATTCGCGCTCCTTGCCCTCGAGATACTTGTCATAAACATGTTCACCGAGTGCCGATTTCAGGAATGCTTCATCCTTTTTGAATTCCGCAAGCGCTTCCTCTAAAGAACCGGGCAGGCTTTCAATGCCTGCGGCGGCGCGCTCTTCATCGGTCATTTCATACAGATTTTCCGTGATGCCTGCGGGTGGGGTCATCTTCTTTTTAATGCCGTCGAGACCTGCCGCAAGGCACAGCGCCATTTCAAGATACGGGTTGCAGGACGGGTCGGGGGAGCGAAGCTCTACGCGTGTACCCATACCGCGTGCCGCGGGAACGCGAACCAAAACGGAACGGTTTGAGGCGGACCAAGCGAGGTAAACGGGCGCTTCATAACCCGGTACGAGGCGCTTATAGGAGTTGACAAGCGGATTGGCAATCGCTGTAATGCCCTTGACGTGCGCCAAAACGCCTGCAATAAACTGCATGGCGGTTTCGCTCAAGCCCAGCTCTGCCTCGGGGTCGTAAAAAGCGTTTTTACCGTCTTTCATTAACGACATGTTGGTGTGCATACCCGAACCGTTAATGCCGAATACAGGCTTCGGCATAAAGGTTGCGTGCAACCCGTGACGGCGCGCATAGGTTTTGACAACATGCTTAAAGGTAACTACATTGTCGGCGGTTTTTAAAACTTCGTCGAAACGGAAATCAATTTCATGCTGACCTTCGGCAACCTCGTGGTGCGAAGCTTCAATTTCAAAGCCCATATCCTCAAGCGCAAGGCAAATATCGCGGCGGCACTGTTCCCCTTGGTCGGACGGCCCCATATCGAAATAGCCTGCCACGTCGGCGGTTTTTGTGGTGGGGTTGCCCTCTTCGTCCAGCTGGAACAGGAAGAACTCACATTCCGGTCCGACGTTAAAGGTGTAGCCCATATCCGCCGCATCTTTCATGACCTTTTTCAGTACATTTCTCGGGTCCCCTAAGAACGGTGTTTCGCCGTCTGCACAATAGACGTCGCAAATCAGACGCGCCACTCTGTCCTTCCACGGCAAAATGACAAACGAATCGTAATCGGGACGCAGATACATATCGGACTCATTGATGCGGACGAAGCCCTCAATGGAAGAACCGTCGAACATGCATTCGTTGTCGAGCGCCTTTTTCAGCTGGCTTCTGGTAATAGCAACATTTTTCATTTGCCCGAAAATATCCGTAAACTGCAAACGGATAAACTGTACATCCTTTTCTTCTGCAATGCGCAGAATATCTTCTTTTGTGTAACCCATGATTTTGTACTCCTTTCAGAATCAAAAAAAGGGCAACGAAGTCTTTCGACAGACCTCGTTGCCTTTCGTATGCTCCCATTATAGCAGACAATTTTAAAATGTCAACGCAAAAAACGGAATTTTTTCCGTTTTGTAGCAATTTACAAAACAGAACCCGAAATGCTTTTTGTTTTTTGGAAGCCGTGTGCAAATCCACCGCAATTTGGAGCGTGCATTTTTTTAAAAGCTTTGGTACAATGGCGTTGCATTCCTCGGCAGAACGCCGAGCAAGGAGGTATAAATATGCAAAAACGATTTAAAAGATTCAGCGCCGCGGCGCTGTGCATGCTTTTACTTTGTGTGTTTGCCGTGCCGGGCTTTGCGGCAAACGAAAGCAGCCGCGCGGGGACGGTACGCATCACAAGCGGACGGCTGAATGTCCGCAGTGCACCGACAACCTCGTCTGCGGTAATCGCATCGCTGTATAAAGACGAAACGGTCACGCTGATACAAAGAAGCGGTGATTTTTGGAAAATCGAATATGCGAACGGTGTATACGGCTATGCATCGGCGCAGTATGTAAAAGAAGTTTCGGGCAGTTATGCGGCACGTGTAAAAACATCGGGCGGCAATTTGAACGTCCGCACGGGAGCGGGGACGAATTACGGGGTTCAAACCGTACTGCCGAACGGAAAAACCGTTGTCGTGCTGTCGCAAAGCGGTAGCTGGGCAAAAATCCTGTACAACGGCAAAAGCATCGGTTATGTCAGCGCATCTTATCTCGCCAAAGCTTCGGACGGTACAGCACAGAGCAATTCGGCGGTAAAATTGTCCGTCCCGAGCTTCAAGCAGACGGACGCACGCTGGGCGCATATAAAAATCGGTACGTCGGGCGATACCATCGGCACATCGGGCTGTACCACAACCGCACTTGCCATGACGGAAAGCTACCGTACAGGCACTACCCTTACCCCCGCGGCAATGGCATCCCGTTTGACTTACGCGCCTGCGGGCTGGCTGTATTGGCCCTCAAACTATGTGCTTTCCACAGACGGCACAAACTATTTGCAGACAGTTTACAATTTGCTGAAATCGGGCAAACCTGTGATTCTCGGCATGAGAAAGGCAAACGGCGCACAGCACTGGGTGGTTGTCACAGGCTTTACAGGCGGTGCGCTGACGGCGGCGAACTTCACCGTGAACGACCCCGGTTCAAACAGCCGTACACGTCTTTCCGATTTTGTATCGGTGTATCCGAATTTTTACAAATTGGTATATTACCGTTAACAGACATTTACGGGCTGATATAACAGCAGAACAGGGACACGAACTGCCGTGTCCCTGTTTTTGCGTGTGTTTTACGAAGCGGACAGCCGTTGCAGAGTTTCCTGCAATATTACATATGCCTCGTCCGCGTCTTTTACCGACAGCACGGCGTTTTCCATAGGGCACATGCCGTTGCCCGCGCGGTTTTGGATGTACGGGACTTTCGTTCGGAAGCTGTATGCAATTTCAGCGTGGTCGAGAACTTCTGCGGCAGGCACACTGATAACATCGGCATAGATTGCGGTTACGCCGCCTTTTTCCAATAAAAATGCCGCCGCTTTGCCGATGACCTTATCCGCAAGCACGGCGCCGCGTAAAACACCTGATTCCAACCATTGCATCAGCGGACGGATGCCGCGCTCTGTGGCAGTATACAGCTGTCCGTCCTGTCGGGCTACGCAGGTGCAGCCTTCCGCATGCAAAACGGATTTACAGTTTTCCAAATCTCGGTTCATAATGTATCACCTTTGCTTTGCGCATTGCCGTCAGTAATGCGGGTACGGCGGCAAGCTGTAACAGAATGCCCGGCACGCCCGTCGCCACGGCGGAAATCAGGGCGGCGGACGCAGAGGGTGCACCCGCAAGCTCCAAGTGCAAAACACGGAGTGCAAACAGCAGGCTCAAAAAATAAACAATTCTGCCTGCAAGCATCGAAAGCGGCAGGCTCAAAAATACGGGCAGTCGGCACTTGCGTGCAAACAGCGAAGTAAACAAGCCGTAAGCACCCAGTTCAAAAATCATAAAGAACAACCGCGGCACGGCGGGCATACCCGTCAGTAAAAAACCGAGTATCGGTGAAAGCATCCCGCAAAGCATGGCGGCGGCAGGATTCAGCAAATATCCGCCCAAAAGCACGGGCAGGTGCATCGGTAAAAACGCATTCCCCAGCGGTTTTCCGCCAAGCAGGTGGAAAACCTGCGGCACAAGAACGGAAAGCGCGCAGACAAGCGCCGCAGTCGCAACCGTGCGCGCGGAAAAAGCGGTTGGCTTTTCTCTTATGCGCTCCACAGATTATTCTCCTTTGAAAAACGCGTCGGCTTCTTTTAATTTTTCGCGAATCGGCAGCTGTTGGGGGCATTTTGTTTCACATTTTCCGCAGGCAACGCATTTTTGCGCCGCACCTTTGATTTTCTTATACTGTTTTTTCGCACCGTTCTTATCTGCCGCACTTTTATTGTAGCAGGCGAAAATTTCGGGGATTTCTACCCCGACGGGACAGGGCATGCAGTAATCGCAGTGTGTACAGGAGACTCGTGCGGCGGTATCAAAAATCTGTTTTGCTTTGGGGTAGCATGCCTTTTGCGCTTCATCGAGTTTCCCGATGTGGCTCTCTTCGGCATATTGCAGATTTTCCCGTACTTGTTGTGCGTTGCTCATACCGCTTAAAAGCAGGCTGACTTCGGGTCTGTCCCAAATAAAGTCAAGCGCCGCCTGTACGGGCGGTATGCCTGCGGGGAGCGCGGATTTTACATTTTCAGTCGGCAATGCCAATTTTCCGCCGAGCAACGGCTCCATCACAATCACGCCGAGTCCTTTTGCGGCGGCGGCTTCCAAGCCTTTTGTGCCCGCCTGATAATCGGTATTGACATAGTTATACTGAATCTGGCAGAAATCCCAACGGTCGTAGCCGTTTAAAATTGTCATGAATGCCTCGAAGCTGTCGTGGAAAGAAAACCCGATATACCGAATTTTGCCTGCGTCGCGTGCTTTTTCCATTTTAGAAAGCAAATCAAATTTCAGTGCGGAATTCTTCCATGACTTTAAATCCGCCGCATGCAGTAAATACATATCGATATGGTCGGTTTGCAGACGTTTTAACTGTGTATCCAAAATTTTGTCGAATTCAAAACCGAATTTGAATCCGCCGAACGGCGATTTGGTGGCAAGCAGAACCTTTTCCCGATAGCCGTCCCTGAGCGCCTTACCGACAAAGCCCTCGCTTTTGCCGTTGTGATAGAAAAATGCCGTATCTATGTAATTGATGCCTCGGTCAATGCCCTCGCGGATGATTTTCATAGCCTCGGGTTCGTCAATGCTGTGCAGAAGATTGTTTTGTGTAGGCAGACGCATACAGCCGAAGCCAAGCGCGGAAACCGTTTCGCCTGTTTTGCCGAAATCACGGTATTGCATACTGTTTCTCTCCTATTCTATATTGAGGATGTCCCGCACAACCGCGCCTGCGAGAATCAAGCCTGCGGCGGACGGGGTAAAGGATATACTGCTCGGCAAATGCCGTCCGCGGCTTTCAGGGGCTTTGCCGTCGGCAGGCTTTTGCGGAATTTCTTTGGAATACACAACTTTCAGTTTCGGAATGCCGCGTTTGCGCAGTTCCGTGCGCATTACGCGCGCCAGCGGACAGACAGAGGTCTCGTAAATATCCGCAATCTCGAATAATTCGGGATGCAGCTTGTTGCCCGCGCCCATGGAGGAAATCAGCGGCACGTTTGCTTCGTGACAGTGCTCTGCCAATGCGATTTTTCCTGCGACGGTATCAATCGCATCCACCACATAGGTGTATTGTGAAAAATCGAAATCGGACGCGTTTTCAGGGGTGAAAAATATTTTATAGGTGCGTACCTGTACGGACGAATCGATATCCGCAATGCGTTCGCGCATGACCTCTGTTTTATCGCGCCCGATGGTGGAATGCAGGGCAAGAATCTGACGGTTCAAATTACTGACACTGACGGTATCGCTGTCGATTATATCCAGCGACCCGACGCCGCACCGCGCCAGTGCTTCACACACATAACCGCCCACACCGCCGATGCCGAACACCGCAATATGCGCGTTTCGAAGCAGGCACATGTTTGCATCCCCCAACAGCAGTCGGGTGCGGGAATCTATCGTCTCCATATCCGTATCTCCCCTTTATCTCTTTTCGCCTGCCGCGATAAAGCAGGTGCTTTTCGGGCGCAGGGCGGGATTTGCTTTTCGGTCTATCTGTATTATACAAAACCCTGTATGGTTTTGCAATCCTGCAAAAGAAATATTATCCCTGCCTTTGTGAAACATATAACAAACAGAGCGCTGTGTTTTGTGGATTATTCATAAATAAAAAAAGCAAATCTTATTCACTTTTTCACTTGCGCGCGCCTGCAAATACATGATAAAATAAAACGAACTTTTAACAGAAAAAGGAGATTTGTTCAATGGGAAAGTTAAACAACATTGATAAGGCTGCCGAAGGCAAAGGCAGTGCAATCAACACACTGTGGCAATTCGTAAAATTTATTGTCGTCAGCCTCGGTGCGTTTGTCATTCAGACCTTTTTGCCGCTTCTTTTGAAGCTGCCGATGTCCGAAGAATTTTTATACAGAGAATTTTCATTCTGGGTATTTAAATCCACCGCTGAAGTCGGTCTCGGCATTTTCATTGCCGCAAACCTGAGCAACATCATCGCACAGATTGTTTCGTTCTTCATCAACAGAGACAAGACTTTCAATTCCGATGCAAACGTTGCAGTTACTCTGCCGATTTACATCATCTTCACCATCGCTTTGATTTGCTTCTCTGCATGGCTTTCGCCCACACTGATTACGTTCTTTGCGGACAAAGTCGGTGAAAATGCGGCTATTTCGATTTCCGGTGCTTGCTGCGGTGCGATTCAGTTCTTCCTGTATTTCCCTGTAGACAAAATTCTCTTCCGCAAAAAGAAAGAGGACAAAAAAGAAGAAAAATAAGCAAAATTGTAAAAAAACACCCTGTCAGAGGCAGGGTGTTTTTTTAGAATCGGCAAAGCTTTGCTGTATTTGTAAACGGAGCAGACACTTTTGTGTTTTGCTCCGTCTTTCTGTATGTAAAGTGAAATTCTTCCGATGCGGGACTGCCGTATACGGTCAAATGGTGAAAATACTTTACAAATCTGCCTTTTTTTATTATACTGTTAAAGTTATATAAAATAGGGGAAGTATTTTCACCCGCATTCACAGGAGGAATGAAATTTATGACCACAGCACAAATCTGTATCATCGTCGCCATCGTTGTTTATTTGGCGGCAATGGTTGCCATCGGTGCGGCATATTCTAAGAAAAATAAAAGCACCGACGACTTTTATCTCGGGGGCAGAAAATTAGGCCCGCTTGTCACCGCCATGAGCGCGGAAGCCTCGGACATGAGCTCTTACCTTTTGATGGGTCTGCCCGGACTCGCCGTGATATACGGCATTGCAGAAGCCTCGTGGACGGCTATCGGGCTTGCCGTCGGTACATACATCAACTGGCTGATTGTGGCAAAGCGTATCCGTCTGTATTCGCAGAAGATTAACGCGGTAACCATTCCCGAATTCTTCTCCAAACGTTTCCACGACAACGCACGGGTGTTGAGCTTGATTGCGGCGCTTGTCATTATTGTTTTCTTTGTGCCGTACACCGCTTCAGGCTTCTCCGCATGCGGCAAGCTGTTTTCTTCCCTGTTCGGTGTAAATTACCAAATTGCCATGGTTGTCAGTGCGGTAATCATTGTGCTGTACACCACCCTGGGCGGCTTCTCTGCCGCTTCCACCACCGACCTGATTCAGTCCATTGTAATGACTGTTGCGCTGTTTGTCGTGGTCGGCTTCGGTGTTTCGCAGGCAGGCGGTTTGGATGCAGTACTTGAAAACGCCAGACAGCTCCCCGCCTATTTCAGCCTCACCTCTACGGGCGACGGCACGGGCGGCGTGAAGCCCTACGGCGGTCTGACCATCGTTTCCACACTCGCATGGGGACTCGGCTACTTCGGTATGCCCCACATTCTGCTCCGCTTTATGGCGATTGAAGATTCCAAAAAACTGAAAACCTCGCGCCGCATCGCTTCCGTTTGGGTTGTCATTTCTATGGCGGTTGCCATTTTCATCGGCACAGTCGGCGTCGGCATGATTAAAGCGGGTGTTCTTGCAGACGGCTTCGACGGCGAGCGCATTATCATTGAAATTTCAAAGCATTTAAGCTCCTTCGGCATTTTCCCCGCGCTGGTTGCAGGCGTTATCCTTTCAGGTATTCTCGCCGCAACGATGTCCACGGCGGATTCACAGCTTTTGGCGGCGTCTTCCTCGGCTTCGCAGGATATTTTCATTTCTTTCTTCAAAGTGAAGCTTTCCCAGAAAAAAGCGATGCTGATTGCGCGTGTATCGGTCATCATTATTTCCGTAATCGCCGTTTTCATTGCTCTGGACGAAGACAGCTCTATTTTCCGTGTTGTATCCTTTGCATGGGCAGGCTTCGGTGCGGCGTTCGGTCCGCTGGTGCTGTTCGCGCTCTTCTGGAAGCGCACCACTAAGGCAGGCGCCATAGCCGGTATGGTTTCGGGCGGTGTGATGGTGTTTGTTTGGAAATATGTCATTGCAAAGCTCGGCGGTGTATTCGATATTTATGAATTGCTGCCCGCATTCCTCATTTCGTCTGTCGCAATCGTCGTGGTATCGCTTTTGACGAAAGCACCCGACAAAGCCATCACAGATGAGTTTGATGCAGTTCATGCAATGAAAGAGTAAAAAAACAAAAAATCTAATAATCTTTAGGGGGAATCCATATGTCCGTGCGTTATAAAATCGATTCGGTTTCCAATCTGTATCCTGCGCTCGGCGGGCTTGTGTACCGTTTGTGTGCCGTATTGGCAGAGCCTGTGCAAAAAGAGATTCTGCACCGCGCGCTGACTGAGAATCTGCCCGTGCGATTCCCGATTATGTGTTCGCATTTGGAACGCACCTTTTTCAGCTATTGCCATGTACCTGCAACGGATTATGACGTCATTCAGGACGGCGAGCCGTTTTTTCAGCGGCCCGATATGTTTGATACCGAAAAGCCGTCTTTCCGTCTTGCCGTGCGGGACAATCGTATCATTATGGATGTTTTCCACGGAAACGGCGACGGCGGCGCAGGCATTGAATTTCTGAAAGCGTTGGTTACGGATTATTTACTGCTTTGTAAGGGCGAACCGCCCGTACCTGCCGTACCGCCGCGTGCGGAGGATTTAGAAGACCCGTATGTAAAATATTATAAACGGGCGCGTTCCGCTTCTCTGTTGGAAAAAGGGTCGTATCAACTGCACCTTACGCCCTCCGAAAGCGATTGGTACGCACGCTTCTCCTGCATCTCCGTCAATTTGCCGCAGGCAAAGGCTTATGCAAAGTCTATAAACTGTACAATTAACGATTTGCTTTGCGGGGCGCTCGCTTATGCGATTATACAGGAAACAGACGCCAAAGAGGCAACTGTGCCCGTAACCATTTCCGCGCCGATAGATTTGCGCAAGCATTACAACTCCCACTCTCAGCGCAACTTTGCTTTTTACAGCAATATGCGTATTCAGGCGGCGGATGCCGTTGATTTGGAAACAGCCGTACAGCGTGTGCACACTTTAATGCAAGCCGCAACAAGCAAGGAATCTTTGCAGCGCGGTGTTGCCGCCGCATACAAGGCGGCGAACAATCCGGCCGTACAGTGGTCGCCCCGCGCACTGCGCGAATTTATTGTCCGCAAAGCATACTGTCATGTGACGGGCGGCGGCATTACCACTACATTATCCAACATCGGCTACCACACGTTGTCGGAGGAAATTGCCGACGGACTGGAGCGTTTTGAAATGTATCTGGGACCGGGACGCGGCAGTATTAACGCCGCGGCAGTCGGCGTGGGAGACAGCACCTCTTTGTGCATCACCTGCGGCAGTGAAGAAACGGTGATTGAGGACGCGGTGGAAGCCGTACTGCACGCACACGGCATTGCAACTGTCCGCCACAGCTTCGCATACCGCTTCAAGAACCGTGAACCGTCGTTTGAAGTGATTGAAAATTAAATATCGGCAACAACCGAAAAACAAAAATCCGCAGGTATAATACCTGCGGATTTTTTCACATTCTTATAAATTACAGCACAATTGACTGTAGAATCATATCAGATGCATTTTCCCATGCCGTGCGCATATCGGCGTCGGCAATAAAAGATACCGAATAAATTGTGCCGTCCGCCTCAAATTCAGCTGTGTGTATATATGTGCCGTCCTGTTCCACAGCTTTCACCTCGGCAAACTGCAATCCGTTCCGTGTTTCTGTTTTCGAGGATAATACCTTCCCCGTTTTGGCGTATTCCGCTTTCAGCGCCGCAGCATCTACCTGCGCGCCGTCTGCATTCCATGCGCGCACAACCGCAAAAACGGTGCGGTCTGTATTTGCACATGCCAAGCCTGCGCTGTTCGGAAACATTTCTGTAAATTCCGCATCGGTCAAATCCGTAAAGGTGGCAGGCAGGAGCATATCAAATGTTCTGTCAATACGGCAAAACTCCATAGGAATGCGTTCGCCGCTTGCCATATAGGTCTGTGCCTGCGGTGTATCCGTCTGCGGTGTATCCGTATCTTCCCCGGAAGTCGCCATCACAATAACGAAAACCAGCAAAAGAAGCAGAACCGCCGCCGAAACAGCGGCGACAACCGTATTTTTACGCTGTGCCTTTTTACTGTCCGCCGCATAAATCTCACGGAAACGCTCAACATTGTTGCCGTGGTATTCTTCGGTTTTCATCTTTCTTACGGTGTTGAAACGGAATTTTCTGCCGTTTGCCGTCTTGATTTGAATTTCGTAAAATTTCCAGCCCGAACGCACCACCGCGACAGACTGTATTTCCTGATGCGGAATAAAGAAATTCTGTTCAGGTGCGATAACACATCCTGTTTTCTTTTGGAAATAAATCGGCAGGAAATAAATACCGTACGGTGTGTAATTGATCAGATGCGCCTGCGGTTTGCCGCTGTTTTCCGCCGCCACGATTGCCGCGCCGATTGCGCCGAATGCTGCACCGATTGCAACATCGCTGGTTTTCACCTCAGTCGCTGTAAAAAAACAGCCGTTCGGGTCTGCGCCCGCAACCATTGCCAGTGCGTTGCGGAGCTGCACCTCGCTTAAAGTTTGCTGTGCCATTGTAAGGCCCCTTTCATTCTCCGAAATCCGATGCATTTTCCTGTATCGGTATTGCATACAGTATAGCAAATTCCGCATGTAAAGTAAAGCGGGTTTGCGGATTGCGCACTGCGCGTCAGAAATCGCAAGCGGTTATGTACTGAAGATATCCCTTTGCCTGACGGCACAGACGGACGGGGTACACTATTACGCGGACGCTATGGTTGATTATATGGTTACACATACTGAAAAACAGAAGCGCCGGGGGTTTCCGAATCGAACCCTCCGGCGTTATAAACTTTATGCGCGGATTTACTTATTCAAACAAATACACTCTTGCCTCATACGGGCGCAGGGGGCAGATGTCGGCTCTTGCGGGGGCGTCCTTGTAGTTTTGTAACAGCAGCTTGCCCTTGGTAAGGTCAAAGCCTGCGGGGACGCGGAAGGTTTTGGTTTCATCTGCAAAAGAGCAGATAATCAGCGCTTTTTTGCCCTCGTAATTGCGCTCATACACATAGAAATCCTTGCTTTCGTGCATATGCTCTTTGTAATCGCCGTAAATGAAGATTTTGTTTTCCTTGCGGACTTTAAACAGCTTGCGGTAGTAATTTAAAATAGAATCCTTGTCTTTTTCCTGCTGTTTTACGTTGATGTCGGTGTAATTCGGATTCACCGAGAACCACGGTTCGGTTTTGGAGAATCCGCCGTAGGCGCTCGAATCCCATTGCACGGGGGTGCGTGCGTTTTCTCGGCTGGTGCGGTTGGCAATCTTCAAATAGGCGCTGTCGGAGAACCCAAGCTTTTTAAACAACTTCTCGTTGTTAAAGGTAACAACGTCCTTGAATTGGTCTACGCTTGACAGGTGGTTGTTGACCATGCCGATTTCCTGCCCCTGATAGACAAACGGCGTGCCGCACTGCATATAGCACATGGTGGCGAGCATTTTGCCGCTTTCCTTCCAGAATTTTTCACTGCCGTAACGGCTGATAACGCGCGGATGGTCGTGATTTTCAATATACAGCGCGTTCCACGACCGACCGTAAAGGTCATTCTGCCAATTTGTGAATGCCTTTTTCAGCTTTTTGAGATTAAACGGCATTACAATTGTATCGGTCACAAGGCAGTCCGCCTGCATATGGTCGAAAGCAATCATCATGTCGAGTACCTTATCTTCGCCCGCCGTGTATTTCAGCGCGTCCTTGGAGTTGGTCATCGGGGATTCGCCGACCATAAAGCAGTCGTAATCCTTCATAATGTCCTGCCGGAATTCGGTTAAGTACTCGTGACAGTGCGGTCCTTTGTTGTAGTGCTCCACACCCGTCGCAATCGGCAGGGGGAAGCCGTTGGGCAGTCCCTCTTTTTTGGAAATATAGGTAATTACGTCCTCGCGGAAGCCGTCTACGCCCATATCCAGCCAAAAGCGCATAATGCTCTTGACCTCGTCGCGGACCTTCGGGTTGTCCATATTGAGGTCAGGCTGACCTTTGGCAAATACGTGCAGATAATATTCGTCCAAATCTTGGTTGTATTCCCACGCGCCGCCCTCAAAGCACGAAAGCCAGTTGTTCGGCGGTTTTTTGCCGTCCTTGCCCTTGCCTTTGCGCCAAAAATAGTAGTCGTGGTACGGATTGTCCTTGCCCTTTAAGCTCTCTTGAAACCATTGGTGGTCAACAGACGTGTGGTTGACGACTAAGTCCATCAAAACTTTCATACCGCGTTCATGTGCGCCGTCTAAAACTTGTTTGAACAACTCTAAATCGCCGTAATCGGGGGAAATGTTTTTATAATCGGCAATGTCATAGCCGTAATCCGCATTCGGAGAGGGATACAGCGGGGAGAACCAAATTGCATCGGCGCCTAAGGATTTGATGTAGTCCAGCTTTTCGAGTACGCCCTCCAAATCGCCGATACCGTCGCCGTTGCCGTCCTTGAACGAACGCGGCCAGATTTGATAGATAACGGCTTCCTTATACCATTCGTTTTTCAAAAGAACACACCCCTTTTAATAAAATAATACAATATACAGTATAGCATACAATCTCCGCAAAGACAATGGGGTATTTTTTATGAATTTTGCATGATAAGGCAAAGCTAAAAATAAACAAAAGTATTTTAAACGACACTTGTTGATTTGGTGAAAATGCCGTTGTCTTTTTAAAAAATCGTGCTATAATATGGGGTTAGAAAAATGATTCGGGAGGGCTTTTTGTGGATACTATATTGCGTACCATTGTGGAAGCGGACCGCGCCGCGCGTGCCGAGACGGATGCGGCAAGACGCCGCCGCGAAAATTTGTCGGCGGAGCTTTCCGAGAGTAAAAAGCAGATTGACGAAACATACCGCCTGAATGCTGAAAAGGCGATTGAAAAAGTACGTTCCAATATGCACGCGAAGGTGGAACGCACCGCCGCGGAATTGGAAGCACGCACGGCGGCAGTGGAAGAGAACCTGCGAAAAACGTATGCGGAAAACAAAGCACAGTGGGTCGAAACGATAACAGACGCCGTCACCGAAGCCTGATACAAACGCGAAACGGGAAAGGAGAGACGGCTTGATGTTACAGCAAACCATATCCTCGCTTTCGCAGAACGCCGTTCTCGCAAAGGCAAGGGCAATGTATGCGGACATATTGACGCGTGCGGATTATGACCGCCTTACCGCCTGCCGAACGGTCAGCGAGGCGGCGAACTACCTGAAAACGCATACGGCGTACGGCGAGACGATTGCCGCTTTGCCGAATGTGAAATTTCACCGCGCACGCTTAGAGGCAACGCTCAAACGGTATATGCTGACGCGTGTCGGCAGTTTATGCGGTTTTGAAAAGGCCATCGGTCAGCCGATACACCGCATATTGCTTTATAAATATGAAATCGATTACATTTTGCTGTGCGCCGATTATTTGGATTCGGACAGCGTCGGCGTATACAGCATAGATTTGCCCGCATTCTTTCAAAAACACAGTGCGTTAAACCCGACAGCGCTGGAACGCGCCCGCAAGCCGTCAGATTTGGTCGCCGCTTTGCAGGGTACGCATTACGCGCCGATTGCGGAAAAAGCGGTGAACGGGCAAACAGAATTCAGCGTGCAGGTGCTGGAAAATGCGCTGTATGCGGATTTTTATGCGCGCGGGGCGGAAATTATCCGCGGGAATTTCGGCGAAAAAGAGCAGGAAGAGTTGCTCGATTGCTTTCGTCTGCAAGCCGATGTGAAAATGATTGAAAGCGTTTATCGCCTGAAAAAATATTTTCCGCAGAGCAGCGGCGGTTTTTTTGACACTTCGGTAACGGCATTTACCGAAGCACAGCGGGAAGCGCTTCGCACGGCGCAGTCCGCAGACGAGGTTCTGAAAATTCTGCAGGGCTCCTGCTACGGGCGGTATTTTTCGGCGGCGGGTACGGCAATCGAACAGAAGACACAGGCAATGGAACTGCGTATCAATGAAAAAAACATTCGTTTTTCTACGCGCCCTGAGGCGGTTATGCTCAGTTATATCGGTATTTTGGAAAACGAAATTCGCAATATTACACATATTATAGAGGGGATTCGGTACAGCCTGTCTGCGGAGGAAATCGCAGAGTATCTGGTGCTGTGATGCTTTCTAAATATAATATAATCAGACCACAGAATGCAGAAAGGAGATTCGGAAACAGAAATGGCTGTTGAGAAAATGAAGCTCATGAAGCTGAGCGGCGCCTTAAAAAGCCTTGCGCCTTTGAGTGCGGCGCTTTGTGAAAGCGAATGTTTCCACGCAGATTCTGCCGCAAAATATATTTCGGCTTCCATGGGATTTGTGCCGTTTGTAGAGGAAAATCCGCACGCAGGTGCGCTTGCGGAGCTGACGGAGATTGCCAAAACCGTACAGGTGGATTTGGAATACCGTGATGAATATATTCTGAAAGATACAGAAGCGGACGCAGACGATGCGGCATATCTTGCCAAGCTGAAAAAAGAGGTCGTGGCGCTTTACGAAGAGCAAAACGCACTTTTAGAGCAAAAGGCGATATGCGCATCGGGCATGGAAAAATACGCGCACTTTAAGGGCATGGATATAGACCTTGACCAAATCGCGCAGTGCCGATATATTAAGATTCGGTTCGGGCATATGCCGAAAGCGGGCTTTGACAAACTGCAAACCGTATTTAAAGACAATCCTTACGCGGTATTTCACCGCTGTTCGGCGGATGAGACCGATTACTGGGGGGCGTATTTTGCGCCCGTCAACATGGTCAATGAGATAGACAGTATCTTTGCCTTTTTGCTGTTTGAGCCGTTTGAAGTCCCCGGTGCGGCAGGCACGGTAGACGAGGTAATGGCGGAAATTCAGCACAGCATGGATATTATTGCCGCCCAGGCGGATGAAGTTTCGGCGCGTATGCATACGCTTTGGCAGGAGGAACGCGAACACTGCAACCGTATTTATACCAATCTGGTATATCAGAATACGCTGTACGCCTTGCGCAGTTATGCTCTGCATAACGATGACCGCTTTATGTTGGTAGGCTTTGTTCCCGCGGGGGAAGAAAAGAAATTCAAAGCGGCTGTGGAGAAGATACAGGACGTTTCCTTAGCGGTCAGCGACCCCGATGCGCACGGCGATACATCTGCTGTCCCCGTGAAAATGAAAAAAGGCTTTAAGCTTTTACGCCCGCTTGTGGAGCCGTATAACTATTATGTGGATATGTACGGTACGCCCGCATACTCTGACATTGACATTACGCCGTTTGTGGCAATTACTTATACGGTTTTGTTCGGGATGATGTTCGGCGACCTCGGACAGGGCGCGGTGCTTGCAATTATAGGCTTTTTGATGTGGAAACTCAAAAAGATGGAGCTCGGCAAAATCTTAGTGCCCTGCGGTATTTCCTCAATGGTATTCGGATTCTTGTTCGGCAGTGTATTCGGGTTTGAGGAAATGCTCGACCCTGTGTATCACGCTTTAGGCTGGAACGGCAAGCCCATGTCAGTGATGGACAGCATCAATACCGTACTGCTTATCGCCATCGGTATCGGCGTCGCCTTAATGGTCTGCGCAATGCTTTTGAACATTTACGCGTGTCTCAAGCGGCGGCAAATCGGCGAGGCGATATTCAGTCAAAACGGCTTGGTCGGGCTTTTGATGTACATTGCGGGCGTCAATTTTGCCTCGGGTTTTATGAACGGTCCCGCACCTTTGCCGAATTCCGTATGCTTTGTCATTTTGGGTGTGTGTGCAGTGCTTTTAATGATTAAGGAAATTCCGATAGGTATCATTGACAAGCACCCCGACTGGAAACCCGAAAGTGTCATGGACTTCATTTTGCAAAACATATTTGAACTGCTGGAATATGTGCTTTCGTACCTTTCCAACACGGTTTCGTTTTTGCGTGTCGGCGCATTTGTGCTGGTGCATGCGGGTATGATGATGGTGGTCTTCTCTCTGGCAGGGGAAAATGAAAATCTGTTTGTTATTATTCTCGGCAACATTTTGGTTATCGCGCTGGAGGGGCTTTTGACGGGTATTCAGGCACTGCGTCTTGAATATTACGAAATGTTCAGCCGATTTTATACGGGCGGCGGCACGGCGTTTCATCCGATTCGTTTTGCCAAAGGCAAATCCGATTCCGCCGCTTAAAATTTATTTCTGTAATTTATAAATTCCGTTGGAGGTATTTTTATGACAACATTATTTTATATGCTTTTAGTTCTTGCGCCGATGGCAATTCTCGGTACGGCATTTTACGTGGTGCGCAAGAAAACACAGGGCAGACCCGTAAAACGCGCGGTCAGCATGAATCTTGCGGTGTTTGCGGTATTGGTTGTTTTGATGAGCGTGCTTTGCTTTAATGTTTTTGCGGCAGAGGATGCACAGCCCGCAGACACAGCGGCGGCACAAACCGCTGAGACGGCGCAGACACAGTCCGACAGCTCCAAGGGCATGGGCCTTTTGGCGGCAGGTCTTGTAACGGGTCTTGCAGGCATCGGCGGCGGTATCGCGGTTGCGGCGGGTGCGCCTGCGGCTATCGCGGCAACCGCGGAAAATCCGAAGTCTTTCGGTAAGTCTATCATCTTCGTGGCACTCGGCGAATCCATCGCACTGTACGGCGTGGTTATCTCTATTTTGATTCTGAATAAGGTCTGATGGCTTATGAAATTTGCATTGATAAGCGACAGCACGGATGCGCTTATCGGCATGCGGCTTGCAGGTGTTGAGGGGGTGCGTGTTTCTACGCGCGCCGAGGCGCAGGCGGCGTTCCGAAAATTCCGTGCAGATGAAGACATCGGTATTTTGCTGATGACGGCGGGCGCGGCGGCGCTGTGTCCCGAAGCCGTAGAAGAGTTAAAAGCGGGCAACCGACCCGTACCTGTCTGCATTCCCGATTCGGACGGCAGGGGTGCGGACGGCGATACCGTGACGCAATACATTCGTGAAGCCATCGGCATAAAATTGTGAGGTGCAGTATTTTGGAAGAAACTGCAAAAAAAACGGCGGCATTTCTGTCGGCAATTCAGGCGCTTTCCGAAAAAGAATGTGCTGAAATTGACGCTGAGACCGAGTCCGTGCGGAAAACACGGATGGAGACGATGGAAGCCGAGACAAAACAGCATTACAAAGCCTATATGGAATATGAGGTTGCGCGCATCCGCGCCGAAGCGAACCGCGCCATCTCACAGAAAAGCGAGGACTCCCGCAGAAAACTGACGGCTTTGCGCACATCCTTGTGCGAGGCGGTGTTTGATGAAGCACGCGGAAAGCTGCTCGCTTTTCGGGAGACCCCGCAGTACAGGGAATTGGTACTGAAAAGCGTGCGCAGTGCCGCGGAAGCCCTTGCCGGCAACGGTACGGCGGAGATTTACATTTGTCAGGCGGACGAGGGCTTTGCCGATGAAATTTGCTCCGCTTTCGGTGCACATTGCCGCGTGCAGATTTCAGCAGATATTGCGCTCGGCGGCGTGCGCGTGCGCGCAGGCAGTTATTTGATAGACGATACGCTGGATAAACGCCTTGCGGCGCAGAAAACCTGGTTCCTCGAAAATTCGGGGCTTTCGGTCGGGGAGTGATTATTTTGTCGGAAAATAAGATATACGGCATTAACGGTCCGGTTGTCACCATTCAGGGCGAAACGGATTTGAGCATGCTGGAAACGGTGTTTGTCGGCAACAGCCGCTTAATCGGGGAAGTTATCGGTCTGAAAAAAGATTTGACCACGATTCAGGTGTATGAGGAGACCACAGGGCTTACTATAGGCGAACCGATTTATTCTACGGGCGCGCCCATGCAGGTTGCACTGGGACCGGGTCTGCTTGGCAATATTTTTGACGGCATTCAGCGTCCTCTGCCCGCGATTGAAAAGGAATTCGGTGCATTCATCGGGCGCGGCGCGCAGTTCTTCGCGCTGGATACGGAAAAGAAATATGATGTGACCTTGTGCGTCAAGGCGGGTGACCGTGTTTCGGGCGGCGATGTGTATGCGACATGCCCCGAAACGTCTGCGATTACACACAAAGTGATGGTACCGCCCGACAAAAGCGGTGTGATTACCGAGGTGCGCGAAAACGGACAGTATGCGGTTCAGGATACTGTAGCTATACTTAAAACAGATGCGGGAGAAGAGCTTCCGCTGTCACTGGTACAGCATTGGGCGATTCGTACTCCGCGACCCATAAAGAACCGCCTGCCTGCCGTAAAACCGCTGATTACGGGACAGCGCGTCATTGATACGGTGTTCCCGATTGCCAAAGGCGGTGCGGCGGCGATTCCGGGCGGCTTCGGCACAGGCAAAACCATGACCCAGCATCAGCTCGCCAAATGGTGTGACGCAGATATTATCATTTACGTCGGCTGCGGGGAGCGCGGCAATGAAATGACGCAGGTTTTGCAGGAGTTTTCGGAGCTTGTAGACCCGCGCACGGGAAAAGCCCTTTTGGAGCGCACCGTGCTGATTGCCAACACTTCCAACATGCCTGTTGCGGCGCGTGAGGCGTCTATTTATACGGGCATTACCTTAGCGGAATATTACCGCGATATGGGTTATCATACCGCACTGATGGCGGATTCCACTTCCCGCTGGGCGGAGGCACTGCGTGAAATTTCGGGACGGCTGGAGGAAATGCCTGCGGACGAGGGATTCCCTGCCTATCTGCCCTCGCGTCTGTCGGAATTCTACGAGCGTTCGGGCTATACGGAAAATCTCAACGGCACAGAGGGCTCGGTGACTTTAATCGGCGCGGTTTCGCCGCAAGGTTCGGATTTCTCCGAGCCGGTCACGCAAAACACCAAGCGGTTTACCCGCTGTTTCTGGGCGCTGGACAAATCCCTCGCCTATGCGCGGCACTATCCCGCCATCAACTGGAATCTTTCTTACAGCGAATACATCGGCGATTTGTCGAATTGGTACAGAGATTCTGTTTCTCCTGATTTTATGAAATACCGCGACGAGTTGTGCGCATTACTTTCCGAGGAAAATGCGCTTATGGAAATCGTCAAGCTAATCGGTGCGGATGTACTGCCCGACGACCAAAAGCTGATTATTGAAATTGCGCGCGTTATCCGCGTCGGTTTTTTACAGCAAAATGCTTTCCATGCGGACGATACCTTTGTACCGCTTGAAAAACAGTTTAAAATGATGCATGTTATTCTGCATTTGTATCACCGTGCCAAGGAAGTGGTCGCACGGCAGATTCCGATATCTAAGGTGCTGGGAACAGGGCTGTTTGACAAGCTGATAAAAATTAAATACGACGTACCCAACAACAATATATGCATGCTGGACGATTATTTACAGGAAATTGATACCGTTATGGACGGCATTTTACGCTGAGGAGGTGCAAGGATATGATGATGAAGCATTTGAAGCTGAACGGCGTAAACGGTTCGCTGGCAACCTTGGACGGCGTGAAGAATGCCGCCGCAGAGGAAATCGTGGAACTGCACCTTGCAGATGGCACGTTGCGCACGGGCAGAGTTGTTAAAATCGACGGCGACGAGGTGAACATTCAGGTGTTCGAGGGTACGCGCGGTATGTCCATGGCAAACACCGAAACCGTGTTCACGGGCAGACCCATGGAAATTGCGCTTTCCCCCGAAATTTTAGGGCGCGTGTTCGACGGACTCGGACGCCCGATTGACGGTTTGGGCGATGTGTACCCTACAGAAAAGCGCGATGTAAACGGCGCGCCCATCAATCCTGTTTCACGGGAATACCCGCGTAACTTTATTCAGACGGGAATTTCTTCCATCGATGCGCTTGCCACGCTGATTCGTGGGCAAAAACTGCCGATTTTCTCAGGATCGGGCATGAAGCACAACGAATTGGCGGTACAGATTGTGCGCCAGTCTTCCATAGCAGACGGTGATGATTTTGCAATCGTGTTTGCTGCCATGGGTGTAAAAAATGATGTGGCGCACTATTTCCGCAGCTCGTTTGAGGAAGCCAATGTCATGGACCGCGTGGTCATGCTGTTAAACCTTGCCAATGACCCGATTGTGGAACGTATTATGACGCCGCGCTGTGCGCTGACCATTGCGGAATATCTTGCGTTTACACTGCATAAGCACGTTCTGGTTGTGCTGACAGATATGACGTCTTACGCCGAAGCACTTCGCGAGTTTTCGGGTTCCAAAGGCGAAATCCCGGGCAGAAAGGGATTCCCGGGCTATCTGTATTCCGATTTGGCGTCTTTGTATGAGCGTGCAGGTATGATTGCAGGGGTGGAAGGGTCTGTGACGCAGATTCCGATTCTGACCATGCCCAATGACGATATTACCCATCCGATTCCCGACTTAACGGGATATATTACCGAAGGGCAGATTGTTTTGGACAGAGACCTTGACTACAAAGGAATTTACCCGCCGGTGAGTGTTTTGCCGTCACTGTCGCGTCTCATGAAGGACGGTATCGGCGAAGGCTATACCCGCGACGACCATTCGGCACTCGCAAACCAACTGCTTGCGACCTATGCGAAAGTACAGGACGCGAAAGCGCTGGCGTCCGTTATCGGTGAAGATGAGCTGTCGGCAGAGGATAAACTGCTGATGTCTTTCGGGCGTGCGTTTGAAGCAAAATTCCTGAATCAGAGCTTTACGGAAAACCGCAGTATCAGCGAGACACTCGACCTCGGTTGGTCGCTTCTGTCCATGCTGCCGCGCAATATGCTGGACCGTGTAGACGATGCGGTTTTGGATGCGCACTATGTCGGGGACGTTTCCGCCGCGCAGTAACCCGTAGGGTTTGTCCTTTACAATATAAACGGAGGTGAGAACGGATGGCGCAGATTTTCCCGACCAAAGCCAATTTAATGGCGACCCAAAAATCTCTGGATTTGGCGAAGCTCGGCTATGAACTGATGGACAGAAAACGGAATATTCTTGTACGCGAAATGATGCAGCTTGCCGACGAGGCAAAGGAAGTGGAAGGCCGCATCGGCAAAGCGTATGCCGAAGCCTACGCCTATCTGCGGCTTGCCAATATCACGCTCGGCGTCTGCGGGAATTACGCGCGCGCCGTACCTGTGGAAACAGGGCTGACGCTCGATTACAAAAGTGTGATGGGCGTTGAGATACCGATGCTCTCCTTACAGGATGCCGCACCGAATCCTTACTACGGTTTTCATAACACCAACTCTTATTTGGACGAGGCGTATATTCGGTTTAACGAGGTCAAACAGCTGACCGTGCGCCTTGCCGAAGTGCAGACTTCCGTGTTCCGTTTAGCGGATGCAGTGAAGAAAACACAGAAGCGTGCCAACGCGCTGAACAACATCATGATTCCGCAGTTTACCGATACGGTGAAGTTTATAACCGAAGCGCTCGATGAAAAGGAGCGCGAGGATTTCACCCGCCTGAAGGTTGTTAAAAGCCAAAAGGAGAAACAGAACTAAAGTCAAAAGTCTCCGCAGCTTCTTGTCGCGGAGACTTTTTATATGCTTTTTTATTGTAATCCTGTAGGGGCGGATGCCCTCATCCGCCCGAGCGGTGTTGAATTTTGTGCAAAACCAATAATAACGCACAACCCGTAGGGGCGTGCAGTGTGTCAAGAGTAACATAGTTTACAATTTGTGTAACAACATAGTTTACACATTTTGTCTGGGGTCATTCTGTAAAAGATAAGCTTTTTTGAGGGTATAAACTC
>ERZ808028.395-NODE-395-length-38850-cov-21.548500_pt1 | contig 38850 bp, 59 predicted proteins | sample MGYA00380184_ERZ808028 | MGnify/ENA primary metagenome ERZ808028 (study PRJEB31490, sample SAMN06133397) | mouse gut metagenome | isolation source: J8_1 | host: mice | place: China: Chengdu | collected 2015-05 ...
TTTACGAGTTTTTTTCTAATAAAATCCCTTATTATCAATACTTTTATCTCCCTAGGATGTTTCTATTCCTTTAATTGAAATGATTGCAGGGATAAATTTATATTATATCTATAACATCCTATAATTAGCTTTAGAAACAACGTCGTTTCAATGTTTTTTCCTGATATTTTTTCCTATTCCCTCTATATCTGTCCATATCCTTTTTTATTGCTTTTTTCATCGTTTGGTGGCAAATTGGTGGCAAAACAAAAAAGTGACCAACTTAAATTCTAGTCACTTTTAATTGCTCAATCATCCTATCAAAATCATATTTAAATTTTGAAAAATTGGACATATCGGACTTGATCCATTGGACTCCTTTCATATCCGGTTTTTTATCGCATATAGATATGAGTAAGAATTTATCTGTTAATGATTCGGCGACTTTCGGATCTGTCTTTCTAGCTTTAATCAACTTTTTGTATTTTTCTTCATTGCTAAATGTTTTGGTATGATCTACTTCTACAAACGCCACGAATTTAATATCGTAGTATTCAAACTCTATACGCATATCCGGTCTTAATCCGTAATCCTTTTGCAACTCTTTATACTCCAGTTGAACTTTGATGATATTGAAATGATTCTCTTTCATCGTAACTAAAAATTCTGACATTAGCAATTTGTGTTCGCTTCTTTTCGGCGATTTTGGAAAGTTGTAATAGATGTAATTTTGGTTGTTAAACTCCCTCACACGCTTCACATTTCGACTTTTTATCATAACTTTAAGTCTGTTAGCAGCAATCACTTGAATTGATCTTAGTGATTGCTCTTTTTTTGAGCGATAAAAATAGCGTGCAATTTGTTGTGATGTCATGATTAATCGTGTTTCTTCTAGGAAGTTAACGACCTGGATATCACGTGTTGTTAGAGCCATGGGCATCGCCCCCAAATTGCGACCGCAGTTTCTTGTTCTGAATCTGAAACCATTTGACCCCATTTACCTGCCAAACGCTCTAACATTTTATTCTCAATGTCAGTACAGCGTTGGCACATGCCAGTCGATAGTAATTTATCGACAGGAACTTTCTCGCGACACGTACAACACTCTTTTGTTTCAGTAATCCACTCACTTGCAAATCTGAATCCATCCCAGTTTACCATTCCCATAACTATTCCTCCTCGAATAAGATTGAAGGCTTTTTGTGTTCTGTAATTGGTTCTGCGACTAATTCTTTAGATTCATCTTTTTTTCGATATTTGGCTGTGATTTTTTCGATTTGTTGATCTGTAATATGAAAGCCTTGAAAATATTCATATTTGCCTGAAAAATTTATAATCCCGCTTCCTGGGATAGTTAACTTCTCAAGTCCTACTGCCTCAATAGCGTTTTTAGATTCCTGCGCTTTATTCGTCTTTAATCCGACACGGATTCCTAAATGCGTCGTGACCCGTGCCGGTATCACGTCAGCAGTTGGGCGCTGTGTCGTCAATAAGATGTGAATCCCACATGCTCTCGCTTTGCTTAGAATATCTCCTAGCACGTCCCAAGCGCCTTGCTTATTAATCAATGAGTAACATTCTTCGACAACGACAAACATGTATTTCATCTGTTGATGTGGATTGGATTTGTTATAAGACTGGATGTTACGGTGATTGCCTAATTTCTGATAACGTTGATGCATCTCAGCACGTAGCGTGTGGAAATATCCAATCGCTGTATCAACTTCAATCGTATGGAACTTTGTGTGTTGGAGATCACGATACTCATTCAATTCGTTACCTTTTAGATCCAGTAGCACAAGTTCCAGTTCATCAGCTGTATAATTTTCGATTAGTTGGCACAACATATTATTAACATAAACCGATTTCCCGCTTCCGGTTGAGCCGACAACCGACAAGTGAGGTTCGGTGTTTAGATTGCGCTCAATTACTCCATCACGAGACATTCCGAGAATGACGTTAAGGCCTTGGGATTTGTCGACTTTGTGTAGTCTATATGCATAGTAATCCTTTAAATGCTTTGTATAGAGTTTAATGAGTACGTCATTTTTCTTATACTCTATTGATGCATTGTTTTTAAAATATGTTTCGATTGGATTGATGCACTTCTCTAAATCCGCAACTGACTTCCCTATTGGGATATCGATGTAAAACTCTGTGAATGTTTCGTACTTTATATATTTACTAACAGCAGCTACTTGATCACTACTGTTTTTTATTTTGCACTCTTTAAAAATTTCATTTAATGCATTTACTTCCTTTGATTCGTAAGGATCGCTCTTTACTTTCAGATACGCATAGCCCAGGATTGCTCCAGCTACCAGGTACTCAATCATCACTAATCACCTCTTGATTTGCTCTTGATTAGGTCTTGATCTGCTTTTGTTTCTGAATCAAATAAAAATTAGCTGTAATCGTTGGTATGACGACCTTTTTAGTTTGCTCTTTTAAGGATAAATAGAGGTGAGTGTAGCGAACCACTTATTTATCCTTTTTGAATTCCCAGTTCTCAAATCTTTATACATGGATTTTTAAAAAAATCATTTTTTATCAATCATGTTTCATTTAAATGAGACAAATGAATCATTTATAGATTCATTAATTGAGTCAATTTATCTTCTAATTCTTCTTCGTCTAATCTATTGTCTTGAGCTTGGAAAGTAAAATTGGTTTCCAATAACGCCTCTTTAACGGCATCTTTAACAACTAACTTCAATTCATCTGACAATCCTTCGCTTGCCTGTGCTTTACGAATTAATTTACAAATATAATCACTTAAATTAAATGAAGGATCTGATTCAATTCTTTGTTGTAGATACCGATTGACATCCTCATTTGCTTTACTAAAACTTATCGGACGTTTTGCCGGTAATTTCTTTTCTTCCATATATAATTCCTCCTATTTCCGCAAATCCGTCCACATTATCCCATACATTATTCTCTGAAAATGTCACTTCATGTAGAAATTCATTAATTACCTCCATGAAGTAACAAGAACCGCCACCTGTTACGATGATTGGTAGCCCCTCTATCATCCAATTTCTTGAACGTGCTTCACGTAACACACTAAGGAAAAATCCCCTTGTTACCCGCTTAATTTCTTCTTTTATAACGCCCTTCTCATCGTTTATGGCCCCACGTTTAATCAAATCATCCATTTGATAAATTTGATAATTCGTTCCGAATTTATTATTTACGGCCCGCTTCACCTCGTCTAAATAAAAGTTGACTCCTTTATTCGATGTGAAGCACGACTCTTTAATTGGCACCATGTTTCGATAGATAGCGCCTTGAAAGTTACACCCACCGCAATCTAATACCCCTACTGTTATATCTTTAAATTTCTGTTGATTTTGAGGTAAATACAAGTGGCCTATCGTTTCAGGAAATGCCCTAATATCGTTGATAGAGAAAGTTACATTTTTTGATACGCCGTTTTTTGTCACTTTCAATTTAATACAGTTTGATTTGAAGTATTTTTCGAACTCTACTCGGCGCTGACGATCTAACCAATGTTCAAGCGGCATCCCAATGATAATATTAACTTTTTCATTCTCCTCCTCGACGAATTGAGAAATAGCTAAGTACGTCGCGACTTTGTTCTCAATTCGTTTTTTATCGTAGTCATAATTTACTGGAATGCTCTCCTCACCTACCATGTAGGTACAATCGCAGTATTCGACCATATAACCGTTATCTGTTGCACATTCACTAATGGGTGCTACTAACATCCGACAATAGAACTCCTTCCCTTCGTATTTAGCTTTCATCGCATACATCCCACCATCAATTTGAATTGTTTTCATTTTTAAGTCCCCCTTCTTTTTTTGCTCTACACTAATATGTATCCATTTAGTTACCTATTTAGAACTTTATGTCGTTAAAATTTAAAAATATATTCCTATTTAGTTACATAATTTGAGTTTTTTTACATATAGTAAAGTGTAGAATGAATTTATAGAGGAGGAATTGGGATGGAAAAGAGTTTTGAAGGATTTACAGGATGCGTATCTGTTGAGGAGGTTGTTTATCGCTACTCTGTCTTTAAAGATTTAGGATTTGATACGGCGCTTTTGGATTGGAGCATGTATGCGTATCTTACTGATTATTTAGCAGATGAGCTTTGGGAGAGATTTCGAGGTGTTAGATATGAAGATTAATTTTGATAACTGCAGTAATCTCATCGAATGTGTGAGTCGTTATCTTTACTATAAAGAAATAGTTGCTGAGGAGGATCTACCAGTTTTAGATTTTGTATTTTGTAAAATGATGAAGGAGAGATTTGAATGATTGCATTTGAGAAGATTGAAGAATATATGTCGTTGATTGATAAGAGCGTCGAGATGAATAGTGAGCTTGAGGCGTTGATGTATCGCTGCTTAGATGATTCAAGCTTGATTCCTGAATATAGTCGTAAAGTCGCTGAATATCGTGAGTTTGCTAAGCAGATTATTGATTTTAAATTGAAATAAAAAAAGGTAGCAACGGAATTAACCGAAGCTACCTCTTTTCGTAATCCAACTAATCGGCAATCCCAGTAGGAAAGCCGGGGGCTCCTCTCACATCCTGGTGAGTGAGCTATTTTGTTCAAAACTTTTTGCTATTTAGAATGATATTTTATTCTTTTTGTATTTTTTTGAAACATAGATATTATATCATGAATTTAGGTTATTGTTAAATTTTTTGGACGTAGGCAGTTCCTGCCGAGATCCATCCAGCGCCTGATTTTAATTTGTAGAGTCCATTTTGTTCGGCCACTACTGTGAAGGCCTCACCTTTTTTAACAGTCCCGACGATTTTTGAATCAAAGCTTGCTTCTTTTCGGATATTTAATTCGTCGCAAATGATTCGAACCATAAATTCTTGATCAGATGATGTAGATCCTTGCTTTTCAACGTCGTAATCCCACACCCAAGACGTGATATCAGATAATAGTAGTTTGTTCCCGTCCACTTTTGTGACTTCATATGTCGAACCTTTTACGAATGATGCGATAGATTGACCTGTTGCATAGTGAGTCGCTGTTGTCTTAACTGTGACTTTATCACCAATTTTAATCGTTGAATTTGTTGAAGATGTTTGGTTATTTGATTCATTTAGATAGTCTTTGACCATATTTACGAATGACGCCCATCCTTTATCTAATGTTCTGTGAGGGCAGTATTTATTCGCAAAATCTTGATGTTTTTTGACTTTATCAACGCCCCAACCTCGCTCTTTTAATAATTGTGCGATGAATTTTGCAGCGTTCTTTTCGGCATTTTCAAAACGTGCTCCACCACTTTTCGAGTAACAGATTTCGACTTGAATCCCCTTACGATTCCCTTGACCTTTTGAACCATCGCCACAAGCCCACGCATTGCGGTCGGTTGGAAGGCCTTGAATGACTTCTTTATCGTCAACGGCATAGTGATACGACACTTCATTGTTGTTAGAGATCATGTAGCTAATCTCGTTGGCGGCAGGTGCGTCGTTGGCGGTGTTATGAACAACAATAAATTCTGCGGTCATCTTGTTAGGGCATTTGATTGAGTATTTGTCTTTAGATACTAAGTTTTGTTTGAACGTGTAAGTCATGATTATTTTTCCTCCTTATTAAATAATAATTGATTCATTTTTTCTACAAAATTAAGAATAAAGTTAGGAATTTTTATGTCTGCTTTCTTCCAGTTCTCAAAAATAGAAATTACCTCACCCACGATAAATCCGAGGGAGATTGTTTCCGCTAGCCCAAAATGAGTTAGGCCTAAATTCGTTAAACTATCTTTAAAAGGAATAAACTCAATGAGGTTGAATCCGAAAATTAGGTCAAACAAAAAACAGCTAAACGCTGCAAAGATCATATTTCCTTTTCGAATCAAACCATCATTCCACTTCTTGCTTTTAATCTCATCATCTGGACTTAGTTTTGCTGCTACAACGCCGCTAACAAAATCTACTACAATAACTAAGCCTAGTAACAGTAGGATTTTCGAAACTCCTACTCCTTGTAAAAAATTCATTTTATTCATCTCCTTTATGTTAATTTACGAAGGCCACTCTTTGAGTGACCTTGTTTGTATTTAACAAGTATCTATTTCGAAACTTCAACTATTACCCAATTGTTCCTAAATCCAATTTGCTCCGTCGCGTTTGGTTCCAAACCCTAATGCATTAGATATTAAATAGAACATAACGTCATAACCCTTATCGTTTGGGTGTAAACCATCAGCTAATAATGAGTCTATTGTCATATTTCTTGTTTGACAATATTCTATAAACAGTTTGTAAACGCTAATATATTCGCAATTTAACGTTGATGCTGCGCATGAAATGATATGATCAACGTCCTCCATGTGGAATAGTTTATCGCTATTTTCATTTTTGATCGAGGCTGGGATATTGCTCATGAAAATGACTTCTTTTCCTTTTTTTGTTAAAACCTCGTGGATTTTCAATAAATTTTTATAAAGTACATTTTTTGAATTCAAAACATTATCTCTTGACTCATTATTTCTATCATTCGTTCCAATCATACAAATAACTATGTCATCTTCATCTCTAACGATAGCGTTAATGTTATTCAACAAATCCGTTGAATTCCTCCCTGTTGTTCCAAAATTCAAAATTTCGCAATTAAATTTACTTTCCATATATTCCTTAAATAAATTAGCCCAACAATATCCATTTTCGTTCACCCTGAAGTTGCCATAAATGACCTCGCCCGTTTGGGCCCACCCAGTTCCACCAACACCATGCGTAATGCTATCACCAATTAATTTAATAGTGATTTTTTCATTTGTAATCAAAGACTGTGCTAATTTTTTAAAAACAGAACGAACAGACTTGTATCTAGCACCAGAAGAAGCAATTAGAATACTGTCGATAAATTCATCAGTCACTTTCTGTCCGTAGCTTTCATAACTCGTAACCGATTGACCTTTTTCTAGTTGATAAATATTTAATTTATTGAGCGCTACAGTAACACGAATATATTTTGCGTTATTAGGTGATAAAATTGTTTGATTCTTTAATTCATAACCATCTACACCACTAATAAAAAGTTTATTTTCATCATAGAAGGCAACTTGATGATAATAGTTAATCGAATAATTTTCATTTGATTCGATTTCGATATAGTCAGATGCGACAAATGAGGAATTTATTCTTAATTCGCCATTCATCCATGAAATATAATAACCTTTTAGAATCTCATTAGGGTTAAATAGATTCTTAGACTTTCTAAAAATCTCCTGCAACATTTCGTTTCGAATTTCATGATCAATTTTTTTTGCAAATGATTTATAGCTAGTAATCACTTCCCCCTCTTCTATTTGATATGTATTAATTCTTGAATTCTTAACAGTAACTCTGATGTAACTAGCTGAAACAGGAGTCAGTACTACTTTATTCAGTAGCTCTGATCCTCCCTCTCCCCCAATATAATTTTTACAACTGTCATAAAACGCAATTTGTTCATAAAAATTAATTACGTAATTAAAATTAGGCTTAATAGCTATAAAATCTGATAGAGAGTATCCTTCTTTTTCTACAATTTCACCCGTAGTACCACGAACGTAACAATTAGGCGTAATCGTTGCTTTATTAAATAAATTATCAGAATATTCATAGCTAATTTTATTTTCAATATCCGCCAGTTCATTTAATATCTCTCTATCTAATTTATATTTTTCTACCAACACTCCACCAGGAGTGTATGAGGAAATAAATTCACCTAACTTCATTTGAACACAATATTTATAGCAAGTCTTAACGCTAATACGAATATACTTAGCGTTATTGGGTGTTTCAAAAGTAAAATTTTGATATAAATTACCCTCTCCGCCATTGTCAATGCCACCAATGTAGTTTTTTTCTTCATCGTAGAAAGCTAATTGATCACGATGACTTAAAGTATATTTTTGATTAGGAAGCGCGTGAATAAAGTCAGTAACGCTATATTCAATGTTGATTGCTTCACTCCCATTTTGATGTTGGATGTAATATCCTTCTAACATTGTGTCTATTTGAATTAAATTAGTAGTAATCTTTCCGACAACAGGATTAAACGCACATTTATCAACTGTTACACTGTTATCAGCTAGGTTATATGTTGTTACATTTTCTTTCCCCAAAACAGCATTGATTTCAGTACCACCCATACCCTGAATTGCCCTACGTGTTTCTTCGTCGAAATCATTCAAGGTTCCATAACCTTTTTTAACTACTTCATTAGCATTCGCTTTCTGCGACAATTGTGCATTAGTTTGAGCGAATCGATTGTCGATGTCTTGCACTTCTTCGAGTGCTTTTTTTAATGCTCCGAATTCTGAACTAGAGGTTACGGTTTTGGATCCGGCTCGTTTTGTGACTTCAATATTGAAAGTTTTAGTCGTCAGTAGTTGTCCCTCTGCTCCATAGATTTCTAATTGGCACTTCACATCTCCTGGTACAGCATTCATTTGTTCAGTTAGCTCTACTATTACATTTCCATTCAACGCATCTTTCATTGTGGTGCTGTTAAAGATTTCTTCTCCATCTGGTTTTTCGCCTGAAATAATAACTCGCGTGCCAGTTAAATCAATAGCTTGTCCATTTGAAAGTAAATGAATGTCTAAAAAACGAGTGCCGTTATCGTACTGGACACTCGTAATTCGTTCGTATAAATAGTCATCTATCTCGATATAAATCGGTTTAGAAATCATCTATGCTCCCTCCTCTTCTGTAAGCTCTCGTATTTTATTATTCGCGATTGTCAATTTAGCTGATAATTGTGCTTTATCAACTGATAATTGAGCGATCTCTTGCGTTAAATTTTGAATTGTTATGATTAGCTCTTCTTGTGTTAACTCCATTTGTTTCACCTCTTACATAATGCCTTTCACAATGTAGTCGAATTCTTCAATGTCACCAATGACCTCAAAGTAATCGTCGTTTTTTTTAATTTGATAGGTTCCTGTTGAATGTGGACTTATGTTAACGATGTAGCCTGCATGAATGAATCCGTTTGGGAGTTCGACTTTACAATATCCGTCTACGAGTTTCTCGGTAGCAAAAAATTCGACATTTTCTTGAAGACATGTCGTTGCGGTATATTTTATATCTGTTGAATTAAAGCAAGCTAATTGCGGTTGAAGAGATAGTTCTTCAATAACTGCTTTAACAGTTATGAATGACTGAGATTGAATCTCTTGAGCCCCACGAATACAGCAGTTATTCATCCCAACATTTTGAAATAAATTAATTCCGTTGCTTAACCAAGTATCTGTTTCAGATCCACCTACGGCACGAAAGCTAGCAACTCTATCTGCTGACTCTTTATTATACATGTGGTGGTTGATTTCAAATGACGTTTTAAAGTCATTCCCCAACTCCAGGATCAATTTACTTTCGCTCGCGCTAGTCCCTGATGCATAAAGCGTGACATAATCTCCTGAGTTACGCTTGAATCCATTAAATAGAATTTGAGGATTTAAGACGGAGTTGTGGTCGAAATTTACGCGGGTCAGGAAATTGACGCCTTGCTTATATACACTTCCCCATTCTTTTCCGGTCAGAACAATATATGGGCTATATAGCGTATTGTCGTCGTTATCATCGATACCAAGCGCAATGAAAGAGTCGCTGTTTGTAAGAATTCCCATCCCATTCGCATTAATTCTGTTGTTCCGCATATTAAATATCGTTGACATCAATTTGTCGTTATCGTATAAGTGCATGCGACCGTTGTTTAAATTAAATTGGAGGTTACCATTTTTGGAGGAAATAATCCCTGTTGTTATATTAGATCCATCAATAACGGTTGTTCCATTTCCAGACAGGCTATCAACAGTGACATATCCTGACAATTCAATCTTACTTGCTTGAATTTTTATCGTTTCTGCAGTTTGATTGATAGACGAGATGATGCCATCTTTTTCAACCCTTAATTCAATTTCACCGGCAAGCTGTGTAATTGAGCTTTCCATACCTTCTTTTAAATTTTCAACTTCTAATTTAATTGATTTTTCAGTTTGTTCAATTTTAGTATAGAGATCTTGTGTGACGTTACTGACAACACTGACAAAGCTATCGACTTTCATGTTAATATCTGCAACTGTTTTATCAATTGAAACAGTAAATGAGCGTGCTTTGTTGCTGATACAAATATCCTCGTATTTTCTTTTAACGAAATTATAATTATATTCAACAATTCTAGATTCCAAAATTTGACTGAGTCCGCGTTTATAAACTCTAACCGAATCTCCTAAATCCAATTTTAATAATTTTTTAATCTGATCTGGAACGTTAGGATTATCTTGACCATCATCAAATTTAATCGTCCAACTTAATACAGGTTTATCGATATTGTTTTCCGTGAACATCTTCATGGCCGCCTCGCGTAATAACTCAATGGCCATTTCTTCTGTTATGCCGTTTTCTTCATCTATTCCGATATCCGGGAACTCTACATGTTTGTAATAAACTTCGCTATACATATCAATGTCGGGACTATCGACAAAATATTCAGGCAACAACAACTCATTTGAGCCTTGCGGGATAATGCGTGTAGCAATTGGTTTATAATCTATTTCACGATTATAATCTTCCATGTTTTTATTTTCGCGAATAACAAATTCGGTCTCTTCACCTAAGCGATTGTAAAGATGGAATTCGAAGTTATCAAAATCAAATTCTGTCGTTGGATAACGATTTACTATTGTATTATCTTTATCTCCTATCAGTGCAACTAACGGATTGTATCTTGCAATTTGTAGGTTTTTCTGCTCTGTATGAGCTTGTTTTTCAATCACTGTTATTCGGTGAGGTTTTGTCTCTTGCGCTTTATCCAGGATATACTGTGAGGCTTCTAACCTGGTTTTTGCCACACTATTTAAATGTGGGATGAATCCTGTTGCTAAATCCCATAGCACCGGAAATGCTGTAAACTCAATTCCATCACCATCGTCAGCATAATCAAGAATCCTAAACAATTGCATAGGATTTTTTTTATTTGGCGTTGGTAGTTTCACTATCATCCGAGGTTTTAAATAATTAACGTACGGATCATTTATATCGACTTTAAACGTAGCATAACATTGACCATTCAAGGCGCGATAGATGTTATTGTCGTTCTCACCAACAAAAACTTTGAACTCGCCATGATGCTCAAATTGAGTTTCATCTTCGTGATAGCAATTAATATACATCTGAACCCTCCTTAAATGGCCCAACGTGGCTCGATCATTACTTTAACAAGATTATTTGTTGTACTATCAATACAAATATGATTCATCCCCTCTGCTAGAACAGGAAATTCTCCATAAAAATCTCTATTTTTTAGGCTTGAAATATCCTCTTGATTCCCCGCCCAACACTCTTGTATCTGACTATCGATTGTCACTACGCCATTGACGTTCTCAATCGTACAACAATCCTCATTATTAATAGTAATAGATATATCCCCTTCTCCTTCTATCACCATTAATGGCGACGATTCGTAATTCCCATTGTTATAAAGATTTATTTGATGAAAATCTTTTGTAAATTCAATTGGATTTGATTGAATTATGCATACGTTATCTACCGTAAATGTAATAATTATCACTGTATAATTTATATTTTTCACCGACTCCTGAGCAGTGATTTTTTTGACAGAAAATACTCTATCATCAAAGCTAAATTTCAACCTCCCTGTCGTTGATAGCCATTTTTTTATACGTAGTAATTGAGCTTTATCAGTTTTAAAACCACATGTACAGACTATTTGATGCACATCCTGATTTACATCAGCAACTAAGGGAAGGAGTGGCAACGTTTCAAAGTAAAGATTAAAATCCTCAAGACTCTGTTTTTTATTAAAGATAAAATAATTAAACATTAGCGAATTCCTCCGTACGTCGATAACTCCTGTTTCTTCTTCAGCCCCTTATCGATAAACCTAATTTCCCGCTGTTCAATACGGCCATTCCCTAGATCCAATTGAATCGTTCCAATTAATTCGGGACTATAATTTATTTCAATGGGTTGTTGCCGGCTTAAATTGGAATGTGATTGAGCAAATGAGACCTGTTGGGGAATGGAACGAGATAATTGTTGATAGATTTGTCGCTCTAAATTTATTGGTGATAGATAACCCGGGCGCTTTGTTTCGTAATAGTTAGTTTTTTTCTCAATCGTTTCGATTGTTTTATTTTCAGTAACGAATGTTTTCTTTTGGGGTTGCCAACGATCCCACTTTCCAAAAAGCCTATCCCAAAACGAGATGATATTTCCTGTGCTAGCATCTACATCTTCCACTAAGTCCTTATTCATTTTGAAAATCGTATCTACAGCGCTGTCTCGTGTTTTTTCAGCAGCTTTAATCGTCTCATCTCGTTGACGCTCAGCATCTTCAATCATCGAATCTGCTTGCTCCGCAGTAATCACACCCAATTCGTCACGCATCGTTCCAATCGCATTCACTGTTTCGCGATATTGATTATTAGCTGAATCAATAGCACTTTGCTCTTGCTCATTCAGTTTTTTTATGTGCTCACTCACCATTTCCGCCGTCACGCGTTTATCATAAGCGGATAGCCGATCTAGGATAACTTGCGCTTCTTGCTCCTGAGTCGACAGCGCCTTGATTGCTTCTGTCTTCATCTGATTTTGAAGCGTCGTGATCTCTTCCACTTCCTCTACTTTTAACTCGCGATTTTCATTTTTTGCAGTCGTCAAAATCTCGTTAATCCTTGTTTCCGCCTCTTGTACGGTCGTTTGTTTATTATCGTAACCTTCTTGCATTAATCTTAATATTCCAGCCTCTTGCTCCTCGGCCATAAGAGTACTTGTGGCAAAAAATTGAGACAAAATCTCTGTATCCTTTGCTTTATCTTCAGCTAATCCCGCCGTGATGGTTTCACCCATCAATTTATATTTTTCGGTCATACTATTAACCGTCTCATCTGTAATTGTTTGCGAACTAAAATAAAGATCATTTAGTGCGAATTTAGCTTGCTCATCTAAATCTAAATAAGATTGAACCTGTTTTTTCGTTTCCTCACTAATTTTTTGAGACATATAAGTTGCTACTTCTCCATTTGCCGTCATAGCTGTTCCAGTTTGAATAAGTGCATCTTCAAATAAATCCATGGTTGGGATGACCTCTTGCGACATCTCATTACTAATCGCAACCCCGAGTCCAACGATACCAGCTCCCGCTACTAACCAAGGAGCGGCAGCACCAACTAAACTTCCTAGTGCCGATACCATCATTCCCATTCCTGCGCTTCCGCCCGCTGCTGCAGTAGCTGTCCCAACCGCAGTCGCCGCACCACTTGTCTTTCCGAGCCAACCAGTTAAAGTTGATAGACCCTTTGCTAAATCGCCAACTGTTGATACTGTTCCACCAACAACTTTCCCAGCTCCTCCTACGGCTACTCCCATCATCGTTAAATTGATGATTGAATCCAATGTCTCTTCATCCATCTCACTAATCGCGTCCGTTACTTTTTCCAAAATTGACGCAAACTTATCAACTAGAGGCCCTGATTCCTCACCTAATTTGATAAAACTATTTTTCAAGCGGTTAAGCGACTTTTCTAATTTATCCGCTTTGGTACTCTCGATTTTATCTAATGCTCGTTGAGTTGCACCTGCCGCCTCTTCCATTTGTCCTGTTTTATCGATGAACGTGTCATATTGCTCACCCGTTAATGCTAAAATCGCTGTTAACGCTTCGGTTGAACTAAATAGCTCACCCATCTTATCAGATGATCCACCCGTTTCTTCTTGAAGAATTTTAAGTAACCCCGAAAATCCTTCCGTCTCTAACATCGCTTGAGCATTTGCGTGGCCATATTTTTCAATTAATTTTTGCATGGCCGTTGTTGGCTTAATCAAATTGCTAAATACGGCCTTTAATTGTGTTGAAACCTCCGCCGTATTCCCGGTTACACCCGTCAACGTCGCCATGTTACCGTACAATTCTTCTAACGAGATATTTAATGTTGATGAGAGTGGGAATAATTCTTGCATGCTACTCGCCATTTCTGGGAATGTCGTTACCCCCAATTTTGCTGTTTGGAAGGCTAGATCGGATATTTTTTTAGCAGTTTCTGCATTGATTTGTCCGTACCCTTTCATTCCAGCCGCAATTAAAGATACAGCGTCAGATACTTCTGAGCTACCCGCTTTCGCCCCTTTTGTCATAATCTCAAATATCGTATTTGTCTCTTCTCCTAAATCGCCTAAAGAAGAAATCGCTTGATACATCCCTTCTGAAACGGTTCCGATTTGAATTCCTGTTTCATCTGATAATTCTTTCACTTTATTTTTGTACTTATCCAAATTTCTTGTATCGTCAAGCAAGGTGTTAATTTTAGCTATATCTTTTTCAAAAGAAAGTGACATCGCTGCACTGGCCCCGATAATCGTCGCCATACTAGCACTGACACTTAGGACTTTATTACTGACGTTATTTATTGAATCACCTGCCGATTTGGCGCGGTCCCCAAATTCGGACAACTTCTCTGATGTTGCTTTTAATTTATTCGCTTGTTCTTGAAGAGCCTTATTTTGGTATTCAATTTGATTTTCAAGTCCTAAAATTTCTGTTTTAGCTGATGAAATTTGCGTTTCATATTCAGCTATTTTTTTTATGTTGCTATTAATCGCACTTTCATTTTTATCGTAAGCTTTTTTCGCTTCATCCAATGCCTCTGATGCTTTTTTGGTGGCCTCTGATTCTTTGCCATGCGCCTTTTCAGCTTCCGCTAATGCTTTTTTTGCCTCGACTACCTTTTGATTTAGTCCTTCTCGCGAGGCTACGTTTTTATCAATAATTTGTTGCGATTTAGTTAAGGATTGATTATAGAGCTCAATTTTCTTTCGATTTAACTCTAATTGTTGATTTAATTTTTCTTGAACCCTCGCAACCGTCTCACTATTTGTTCCAAATCCTTGTAGCTCCTTCTGAGCTAATCTTGTTTCTGCTCTGGACAACTTCATTTGTTTGTTGATGCTGTCTAAACTTGTATTATATTTGCTGACATCCGCCTCAAATACAGCTCTTATCCTTTTGACTTCTTCCGCCATTACCTCACCCCAATTCTTTTAAAAAGCTGTAGATCGGATAATGGGTCTTCCCCATTTATCGCTCACTTCTATAGGTTTATCCTCATTTTCCTCAACCGAACTAAAGCGTTCCTCAATATAAAAATCTAGTAATTTATTAATTTTATATAGCGTACTTGACCAGAACTCCTTCTCGCTCATATTTAATTTTGTTTTTGCGTGATAGAGAAGCCTATAGTAATCGATTCGTAGCTCTTTTGTATCATTCGGTTGAGTTTCTATTTTTTTACCGTTTCATCACCATCTGGCTTTCCGAAAAAACCATTCATCAAATCAAGCAAAATTTCATCGATTTTAGAAAATGTTTCATCCGTTAACGGAAATAATTCATTAAATTCTTTAATTGGCATATTTGGTTTTTCAACACAACATGCACATAGAATTGTTAGCCCCTTTTTATAAAAGTCATTTCGTCGTGGATAAAATAAATCTAAAAAAATTTGAGTGGCTTCATGAGAACTACCGAGTAGCATTTCTAGGCGTAATACGGCCTCGAAATCTAATTTAAATGTTAATTTTTCGCCCGTTTTTGTTGTTAGCTGATAAGAATTATCTTTTAAATTAACCATCCTTTTTCTCCTTTTTTATAAAAATGACCGGGTATAACCCGGCCCTTTAAACATTAAGCTGCTGTTTCAAAGTTCGGTATAGGTACCGATTCGAAGAATTTTTCTACTTGCGTTAAATCAATTAATGTTTTTGACGCATCAGTTGTTCCATCACCTAACGGTTTAAAGTTTCCAGTGATCGTTTTTGGTTTATCTTGTGGTGATCCTTCTGCTGTTACCGCATTAATCCCTGTTGGGATGAATTTTCCATCATAAAATACATATCCTTTGTAAATGCCTCCTCGCTTTTCAACAGTAAACATAATTGCAACGTCCGGCGCTTTATCGTTTATATTCCTAACGACAAATCCGTTTGAGTCCATTCGGTGACCAAGAATTCTTACCTCGTGCTCTTCCTCGATATCCCCTGTGGCTAACGTAATCGGGATATCACTCAATACTGTGTGTACATCCTTCAACACCCCTTCTGCATAGAAATTAGATGAGTTGAAATTCTTTTCCACTCCAATCTCTGTCAAGTTTGGTAGATAAATAGGCGTTTCGTATGTTCCGTCTTTTTTCTTAATCGCATAATAGACCTTATGGCAACTGATAATCGGTAACGCGTTGTCTAACGACGGTGTTATTCTTGTATTTTTCATCTTTTTTTCCTCCTCTTTTAATAATCAAATGAAAATCTTAGGCATTTAAAAAGGAGCCCTGTTTGAGGATCTACATCCTCGTACACAGCTCCTTTTTTCCATTTTTGTTCCCTCGCAATTGTTCTAATGATATTCTCAATCGCTGTAAAATCGGTATTGCTATTAATATCAATTTGGATATAATAGCGCGTCTCTTTCTCTTCACCTTCCGAATAGTAGCCTCCCGCTTCATCATAAAAGAGATACGTGACGTAAGGTGCCTTAAAATCCGATGCCGCCTTTAGGCGATAAACCCTTCGGTTTGGCAACAAATTAATAAGACGTTCGTCATTCAATACTTGATTCACATATGTTTGATAAGACATCATTTCACCTTCTTATCTATTAACTCTTTTTTTAGTTCAGTTATTACTTCATCACCGCAAGAGTTTATCGTTCGTTCGAACCATCCAACGTGCTTGCCCGATTGACGAACGTTTCGGAATTCTTGGAACATGGCTTGAAAATTATTCAAATAAACAATTCCGGTGCATCCACCAAATACATTCTTTTTAACTTTGACTTTAACGGATTTTTTTGTTAACCCTTTTAATTTAGGTGCGTTTTGTTTTACTCTACTTTTCGGAATTTTTAAGACGCGCTTTAAAACCGCCGTCACTTCTTCATCTTCAAGTTTCATATCCGCACATGAGTCAATAAATTCGTCAAATCCTTCAAGCGTTGACATTACTTCACCAACTTACATTTAAAATCCGCAAAATTATGTTTATTTTTTACATCATGGCCATATTGGATATCGTAAACTCGGTCACGGTAAATGACTCTATAGCGTTTTGTTTCGTATTCAGCTACAACCTTCTTAATCTTTTCGCACATTCTAACCGTAAATCCGACTAAAATTTCCGTATGATCTCCATGTAACTTAATGTATTCTTTCCCGCTCAGTTCTTCTTTTTTTGCCCAGCAAGCATAATATGTTGTCCATCGTTCTTCCGTAAATCCATTTTCATTTGTCATTCCGGACTCTAACACTTCGAACTTAATTCTTTCTGTCAAATTACATTCAGCCATTTGGATTCTCCTTCTCATGGGATAATTGAATCAAAATTCCTTCGTAGATAGGTCGTATTTTTTGACCCGCCTTTTCAGCCGTTAATCCACGATCTTTATACATTTCATTAATTAGCGCTAAACACACGATTTTGGCTTTCGGGGAATCTGATACCTCCATATCAAATCCCGTCATTCCTTTAATCGTAGATACCGCTGCTCTATTTAATAATCCAAGTAAGACATCGTCATCGCCATAATCAATTTTTAAAAAATTTTTAATCTCTCCTAAGTTCAACATATATTAAATTTCCTTATTTAGCATTAGCTGGCGCTGTCGACTTTTTTAAATAAATAACTCCTTCGGCACCAACCAATTTATTAGTTGAATCTTTTCCAGCGGCCATTTTTCCATCGACAATCATTAATGCTTTGTGCACCCATTTGTTATGCTCTTCGTCATAATATTTTTTATAACTCATTGCGAGGTTTGAATTTAACATGTACTGTGATAAATCAATGATTGCTCCAAAAATCCCACCTTCTTCGCATTTATCAAATCCTAAGAATCGGTCTGTCGTTAAAACTAATCGTCCATTAAGAACTTTTTGACCTTTTTCATTCAACTTACCTAAACCGATTTTTTGACCTGTTGTATCTGTCATTCCATTTAAATATTTTTCCCACGTTTTTTTTGACATTAGATAGATGACACTTTCTTCATAAGCTTCTGGGATAGCTGCTTCGGCTTCTGCCCATTTAGCGACAGTCCCAATCGTTTCAGGGCTAAATTTAATGATTTGCTCCTCTGGAAGATCTAACTTTGTAAAACCTAATGGTTGCCCTGTTCCAGATCCTTCAACAATTGATTTTTCAATCGTTCGTAACATTGCTTTTTTCAACTGTTTAACGATAGTCGCTTCAAAAATCGGAAGACTCACGATTGAAGTTAATAATCCTAATGCAACTTTCGCTTCTAATACATGGTAACTAAATGTGATTTTAGCTTCCATTTTTCCTTTTTGCTCATCACTCGTCGTATTTTCATCATTTAACCATGTTGCGACAGGATTAATTTCAGAAATTGGAATCTCTACTCCGCCTTTAAATGATGTTTGTGTCACCTTTGCGATGATTTTTCCTTCAACCGTAATCTCTTCAATTACTTTATTTAATAAATTTGTTGGAATAATAGCTCCTACATCTGAAACGACAGTCATTTCGTTGGCACGTTTCTGATGAAACTTTTCAGGAATTGGCGTTCCATCTTGAACATAATTCATAAATGCTTGACGATATTCTAGTGATGAATAAATATCTTCACCTTCAGGATCCTCACTTCGTTTTTGTGCAGATTGAGCGCCGTATGTCGCAATCGGGTTAAATGAACGTGCTTGTGGCTCCACCTTCGGTTCTGGCGATGTTGAGTCAACCGAACATGAATCAATCATTTGATTTAATTCCGCAATTTCCGTATTCAATGAATCTAATTCCGTGTTAATGCTTCTTAATTCTTGAATATCCTCTGACGTTTTTGCATTTTCCATTAATAAACTTTTTCGCTCTTGTTTTTTCGTTAACATTGCTTGTAATTTTACTTTCATATTTTCACTAACCTTTCATTAAGATTTGAGCTCGTAATTGCTCTAATTCGATTTCGTGATTTTTAGATGGTTCTTTTACCTTTTCTAACGCTCTTTTAGCTTCTTCCATGTTTTGTTTATCTCGAGCGCTAATATCAGTAGCATCGTAGGCTGGATAAGTTACAGCACTAACTTCATAAACTCTAGATATCTTTTTTATTCGTCGGGTCGGACAATCACTGTCTAAATTCTCCCACTCCTCGTCGGCAATAAAAAAAGCAAAACTCATTCCATCAATATCGCCTCGTTTGAGCGAACTATGGAGCGTTCTTGCTTCTAGATTATTTTCGACATCGAGACTGGCTTGAATGAACAATCCGCGCTCATCGACTTGCAACCTCATCGTAGAGTTGCCATTTGTAGTACGTGATCGAGCCAGTGGGATTCGACTTAAATCATGATTAATGAGTAGGGAAACATCGCTTAAATCACATCCATCAAACGCTCCACGCTCAATCACTTCGTTGAAATACCCACCAATGCTTACCGTTTGTCCAAAAACGGCCGCATGACCTTCTACGTTAAATCCAGTTTCTAAATTTTCATACGTTGAAAAATCAGAAAGATTATAACTCCGTCTAACCGATAAGCTATTCATCTTCAATCACTCCCTTTCCTTTTGAAATTTGGTTCATCTGATACTGATTTGCGATATCCCTATCGATAAAGTTAAGGCTTTTGTGTCGTTTATCTCCGCCTGGGAATGGCGGATACCCAAACAATTCAAGTAACTGATTATCCGTCAACGCTCCTCTATTTCCCAAAATATCGGCAACAGCTATTTTATTTTGTGTATTGGTAAAGAGGAGTTTTTGACCGTAGAAAATAATTTCATGTCCCGCTTCTAACTCTTCTACTGTAAATAATGTTTTACTAAATGCTTGCCCTAGGCCGATAATCTCCGGTTCAATCACTCGTTCATAATAGGCCTGATATTCCTCTTCAGTAAATTTACCAGTTAAAATTGGCAACGACGTTCCGAATTGCTTCAACACCTTACCTTCTATAAATTCTAATGTCTCTTTATCCATGATCGTAGGATTAATAGTTAAGGGTATGTACTCACTTTTATTCGATATTGGTAATATACCGCTCTGCGAGTTCAAGATTTTAACCTCAAAGTCTTTTCGTTCCTTTTCCAAAGCTTCGTCATCCAATAAGGCATTAACTTTTAGCAAACCGCGGATGGCCAAACTATTTTTTACAGCTTTGTCCAATCCTTCAATTAAATTATGATTAATTTTTAAAATAGGTAGTAACGTTTCCGTCTTTGCTTGACCCTCTTCATTTCCACCCATAAGTTCATTGTCGCTAAACTCTTTCCTCCAGTGAATGACTTCGCTATAGGGTAAGATCACATTATCAGTATTTAAAAAATGAAATTGAACATATAATTTCCCTCGGCCATCCTCCAAAAAGTCTACTTCCGTCGGATTTAAGGGGTAAAATCCGGTATAATATTTTTCCCTTTTCCCTTTAACCATTCGAATTTCGTATTTTGGATAAATGAAACAGTTATATTTTTTCTCGTGCAGCCAAGTACACTTTTCCAAAAAGTCCTTGGTCGTCATTAATTCATTTGGACCAAATCTCAGTAAACGGTTAATCGAATTTTTAGGAATTGATTGAATCCCTTCATCATCCGTCAAGATATGCTTTGGTTGGAGTTTACTCAATTCTGTCGCTTTAGTTCTGATGCATGCCTCGACGATATCACTTGCAAATACATCATTTCCGAATTGCGAGAAAACTGGTAGGCTACCATTTAGCATTTGAGCATATTGAAATTCACGTTTCTTTCCACTTTTGAATTTATTAAAAAAAGATTTTAATGGCATTTTTTATCACCTCACCATATTTAAATATTCTCTGCGATTCTCATTAAAGACGACATAACAAATAATCATCGTAACCGCGCCATCAATATGATTTAATTTAACGCCTTGAACTTTCGCCGGCATGATTTTAGTACCCGTTTTGTCAAAGATTATAGCGGTGTTTTTCAAACAAAAAATATCTATTGGATGCTGATTAAAGTTGACTAATTTATTTTTCAAATCGCTCTCTAACATTTTCATCGGATGACTCATCGTGAAATAATCTTGATTAACTCGAATCATTTCAAATCCGTATTCCTCCATCGCCTCGACAAATGCTTTAGATCCCCATCTGTCATATCCAACTTTAAATGATCTTATTTTATGTTTTTTCCATAATTTAACGAACCAATCTACGACATCTGTATAGTCAACTTCATCACCTTCACATAAATGAAGATGTCCCGCTTTTATCCATTCCAGGTATTTGTCCGCCTCAGATTTAGGAATCTTATCCAACTTCCCTTCCGGAATGAAATACTGAGTGTATGTCCACTTCATTTTACTTCCTGGTCGCATAATGATGACGCGGGCATTGGTTAAGTCGAACGTCTCAGACAAATCGACACCACCGATAGCGATGCTATTCTCTAAATCCTCAACCTCATACGTTAATGGATTTGCGATGTCTTGTTCTTGTAGCCACGCTGCTGCATTGTTTTGTTTGATATTAAAATCTTTCGCCAACACAAACGCCTTTTTACTTGAACTCGTCTTTGCTTCCTCTAGCATATTTCGCAAGAACGAGCGTTTTTTTATTTTTCCTAGTCCTGGATTCGACTTCATCCAACTGTCTTCATTTTGCCATACCTCTTGTTCGCTATCTTGCGTATATAACCAAATAAGCCAACGAGGTCGCTCGATCTCTCCTGCAATAACTTGTCTTGCTTCAATCAATCGCTTATCCAGGTATCCATCATGCGTAAATCCTTCTGTTGTCAATTCAAAATAAAGGGGCTCATTCTGAGTTGATAATGCCTGTCGAATCGGCATGACTGTACTGTCGTCGGCCATCTCGAAAACTTCATCAACGGCACCGACTCCGATATTACGACCTTCTTTTGCGCCTGTTTTAGCCGATAATTTACGGATACTTCCTTTATTTTGAGAAGTAAACTTCCCTTTTTTCTTTTTTTGTTTCGGGTGGCCAAAAAAGATTCCTTTAATATTTTTTCGCGTCACCTTCGATAATGTCGGACTTTCTTCCCGCATACTGTTGATGGCTTGAAACATTAAGTCCGCTTGCTCATAGTCATTGCTCGCACATAGAATCTTTTTACCCATTTCACCGCAAAACCACTCAGATAGACAGATTGCCCCAATGAGCGGCGTTTTTCCATTCTTTCTGCCGACTAAAAATAGCACTTCTTGATACTTTCTCACAAAAGTGCCGATTTCTTCATCGTAGATTTTAATAGCAAAAATACACTCAATAAAGGCTTTTTGCCATATTTCTAGTAAAAATGGTTTTCCGGCATGGGGAGCCTCGAAATGCCGGCATTCTGCTTGGATAAAACGGATGCGTTTCTCTGATTCTTCGAATTCAATTTTAATGTTCTGTCGATTTTGATAGATAGGATCCGTAAGCTCTAAATAGCATTGTTCAACTTGCCACATTAACTCTTTACCGACAATCAGTTCACCCGACTTTATTTGCTGACGGTATTCGACCAAATAACTTTGACTACTCATATCCAGCTAAGTCCTCATCATCATCCTCAACTGTCGTACCGAGCAATTGCGATAATTTAGTGATGTAACTAAGGTAGTTAGCGCGTACCTTGACAATCATTTTCGATACTGGCAACTCTTTTTGTAAATTAGGATTATTCGGATGGACCTGCATTAATCCGGTCTCTTTAACGACCTGATGCAGATCATCTAATTCAACCTTACAACGAGCGGCCTCTACGATCAAGCCATCAACTAATTCTAACTGACTCTCATCTACACCCTCGAATAGATTTTTTATTCGCTCATATTCTTTTTGAATCACCAAACATTCACCTCATTTCTTTAAAATCGGCACTCTTTTTTTATAGGTGCCGAAAGTGCCGAAATTCTAAAAAAATTTTTTCTAGAAACTTTTCGAGAAAAAAGTGAAAATTGCCCTGTGCGTGAAACGGCTCTACCCCTTCAAGGATACCCTTAGCCTCTTGGAAATTTTAAGACGGGGGGCGTCACGTGTAGTCCTCAAACCAACGCTCAATGTATTCTTTGTACTGAGGAGCGCATTTTCTTCGATTATCATCACAGCACATTCTTCTGAAGAGACACTCCTCTTTGTCCGCTTCAATGTAGATAAGCTCGGCACCTAAGTCATTTGCCAATCGCTCTCGCACTGCTCTATCTGCATAGCCACCGATAATCCACGCTCGTTGGTACTTCCCATAACGCATCTTCACTTGATCTAATAATAGATTTCTAACTGCGAAAACATTTTGTTTTAACTCGTGAGGATTGTCATAGCGCTCCTGGAATGACAGTGCTTGATAAATCAAATCCATTTCAATCACTAGGTCACCAGGTTGCATATTCTCCTTCACAAATGTTTTCTTTCCGGCAAATGGTGGTCCATAAACGATATAGATCCCTTTATCCCATTTGCTCTTTCTCTTTCCGTAACCATAACCAAATCGATTATGTCGTTTATTATGGCAATCGTGGCACAGCACGACGATGTTCTCAGGATTCAAACTTACGCACGCATCATTCACATTCTCCAACGTTAATTCTTCAATGTGATGTAAATGTAGTTGTTTCGACTCCACGATTATCTTCCCACAATCTTTACAAATTGGGTCATGCTCTCCAATATAAGCCAGTCGAAACTGAATCCACTTATCGGATTTATAAAAGGATTCTAACGATTTAAACATCCTACCACGCCTTTGCTTCTATTTCTTTTTCTCGCAGTTCTAGCACTTTCTCATCATGCTTAACTTTATGATAATCGCTCTTCCATTCATGAGGACGACGATTTTTCAACCAGAAGATCATGGCCCCAACATCTGCTGGAACGTGCTTTGTAATTACTTGCTTTTTAACAATCTGGTCACCTTCATATGTCGCCTTTACTTCTTCATAGCTGTATCCTAATGCCCGCTGCAAGAGTGCATTCTCAACTTTCGTATCAACTTCCCTCTTGCTTCTGTTTAAGACGGATGATAACTCTGGATACTTTTTCACATAATCTCTAAACGTTGAATAAGCGACACTTAGATTCTTAGCAATCTGCTTATCCGACACACCCGATTTCGCCCATTCTTGAATCTCACTCAATCGGCCCTTAACATGAGTTTCGTACTTTGACATTCATTAAATCACTCCCTTTCTTCATTTATTGCATGAAAAAAAGCCATTGAATTATCAATGACCTCAATTTAATTAGTGATGAAAAATATCGGATGTCCCTTGCTGTACCGCTAAGAATGTGAGTAACTGCTAAAAACTCACAATACCATAATAACATGGTTTTTTGTCTAAAATGTTCACTGAATGTTCACTAAATGTTCACTTTTTACAGATTAGGAAACAAATTCTAAAAATTTCATTATTTTTTCTTCACCAGATTTAATGTATTTCCACGTTTGAGTTCGTCCGAAATTTAATCTCAACTGGATTTGATAGATGCTTCTACACTCTAAATGACGTAATTTTATCGCTTCAAATTCGATTGGATACTCTTCTTTTAATCGAGCTAATGCATCATCCATTAAATCAACAAATGACTTACTTTCTAATAGTTTATTCTCTAAACGTATCTTTTTCAAAATTAATTCATTATAGCGATCTATCGTATCCTTGTCCCCATTCCCTGAATTATTATTTATCGCAGATGTTTTTATCTTAATGTGATTATCTATACGTCCTAATTCCGATTCTAATAATACTACATTTTTTGATTCAAAACGATAATCTTCGAATTTTTTAACAATATTCAAAACTCTTCCTCCCGCTTCTTTTAAAAATCCTTGCTATTGCATTCCCACAAGCAACCACATCCACATTCAAAACGTCCATAGGCAGAATCGTCGTAACAAATCAACTGACCGACACTTCTTCCCTCGTCTCCACACTCCGGACATGTTCTCATTTCTTTATCTGCCCTTTTACTCTTTAAAATCCTCTTGCTCTCATTTTTAATCGTCTTTTTATTCAACCGCTCAATTTCTTCGAGATAATTCCCTCTCTCACGCATAAGCATCTTCTGATTAATTTCAAGACGTTCTATTTCTTCCCTTTGTTTCGTCAAAACAAAACTATATCTCGCACCTACAACACAAAACACCGTTATAATTAAATACTCAATCGTCATCTAAATCCTCCTCTCGCTATTTTGACCTTTAAAGCGTTCCCTTTCGATATAACCTGCTAATCTCATAATTTTCTTGCGTCGCCAACAGTTTACGCTTTGATGGCATTTATGAATGTGTTTTAACTGTTCCAACATGATTTCAACATCTGCAATCTCCTCTGGGATATTAGCTTGGTGATCTATCCCTCTAACTTTTTTTGATATCGCTTGAATTAATTCCCCCATTTCTTCAATGGCCATCATTTGCTGAACGTCTGCACCAAAAACGTCAACAGCCTCTTTACAAACTCCACTTGCTTCATTAGATATCATAGTAATCCCACCTTATTCAGTCATATTCACGATTGGTGTAGCGTCACCTTGCACTTGCGGTACGGATCCGTTCCATTTTTGAATTTTTTCAAGCTGTAATAATTCTGATGTTAGTGATTCTGATAACAGTCGATTAGCTTCTGCCTCTGCTTGTGCTTTGATGTATGTCGCTTCTGCTTCCGCCTCAGCTTCAATCTTCTTAGCGTCTGCATCGGCTTGTTTTTGCACTAATAATTTCTCTGCTTCAACCTCTGCTTTTTGTGCCTCCACTTTTAAGGCTTCAAGTTCTTGTTGCTTGTTGATTTTATCCTGGATAGCTTTAGCTGTTTGCTCATCTAATTCAATACGAGATAGGTTGATTGAATCGATTGTGATTCCGAATTCTGAGAATTTGTCACGCGCATATTCTAAGATGGCCGCATTTAATTCCGTCCGTTTTTCTCCATAAATGTCTAGCACGCTAAATTTAGATGACACGTCATTTACATATGTCTTTAACTTTCCACGCATAAATGTGTCTTCAATTTTATCTCCACTTTGGCCTTTAAATTTTGTAAATGTGTCCGGTAATTTATCTACATCGAAATGATATGAATATTCTAAGTCTACTTCTACCGTCTTACCGTCGCTTGTAGCAATCATGAATGAGTCATCATCTTTTGACCCCTCTTTTTTATCTTTAGAGAGATTCCCTTGCGTTGTCGCTACTGAATAGCTTGTGACTTTTGTTAACGGACTTTTGAAATTCAATCCTTGTGTTAGGACTTCTCCTTGAATCCCATTATTTAATGAATACTGGATTCCGGCATATCCAGGATCAATGCGAACCGTACATGTTTTATATGTGATTCCTCCCGCTACTACTAATCCTACTAATGTTGTTGCTGTTACTGTTTTAAATTTGCTCATATTACTCTTCTCCTTTTTTCTTTACTTAATTTCGGACCATTCGGTTCGGTCACTTATCCAGTTGAGTACCCATTCCTGGTACTCCTCCTCGATTTCCTCTTCTGTGATGTCGTCTTCAAACTCAACTTCTTCTGCGTACTGGTCAAATCTAAATATGAATTTTCTCATTTTTTAAACTCTCGCTTTCCCACATCGGCGACAGATGCTGATTGAACGTCTGCCATTGGGTTCTTTTGATTGTTTATACCAAATTCTTTTAAATTCATGGCCGAACAGCACGCATTTTAATTTCATTTGTCTTCACCTCAATTTCATTTTTATAACCACAATGGCCACATCCTAAAATTACTGACTGTTTTTGATTATCCTTATGGACGAACAATAGTAGTTGCTCGTCACATTTTTGGCATTTTAATTTAGACTCTATGTAGTCTTGTTGATTGACTTTAATTTCTTTCATGTTTATCCTCCAATGTTGGGATTAGTACATTCCCAAATATAGTCTTCAAATTCTATCTCTTCAGATTTAATCACTTTCCCTGAATGTACTTCAAAGTCAAAATTATATTCCATACCCCGTTCATATCCGTAAATTTTAAAATCTAAATTGTATTTTTTTGAATGTCGGATTAAACATCTAGTATCTACACACCAGGCACACTCTAAATCACCTAACGAAAATGATTTAACAGTTTCCTTATCTACCTCATCATGATAGATTTCGATTGTTGATGTGAAATGACATCTTCGTGAATCATTAAGATATAAAGTGCCTTTCAATTTTTCAGACGGACTAATACAAATCTCCCCGTCACCTTCTTCAATAATTGGGGTTCCTTTAAAACATCTAACACCTTCCCACCAGGTTTCTTTAATTTCGTTTTTTAAGAAACTCTCAACATCTTTGATTTTTCCTCTTACTTTTAAAACTCCTATACACCAATTTGCCATCTTGCTACACCTCTCTTAATTCAATATTAAAGTAGTCGATTAGCGCTACAACTCCCTTTTCCGTTGATATAATCTTGAATTAACTCGACTTGTTCTTCGACTTTTTTGTAACAGCGCTTATGCTCCTCGTGTTCTTTTTTATATTTTTCTACTTCTTCGGGTGGAACTTTAAGCATTGAAAAATTACACTTATTAATAATACCCTCTTCAGTTTTAACCCTAATTCTTAGAGCGTGCTTGATGATCAAGACATCTTTGTAGGTTAAATTCTCTAAACTAAACTTCTTCATTATTTTCTACCTCCGTTAGTTTTCCGTTGATGTTTTGAATGTTGATTAATCCGATTTCTTCTATTTCATCTGGAACGATTACTTCGATGCCGTTTTTAAGTTTTAAACGCTTTTCTTTTTTGGGAGGCGTAATTTTCTTTTTAGCAATATCTCCATCAGACAACGCCTTCACCTTTAATTGAATCTTCTTATTCTTCAATCGATTAATAAATTCATCTTGTAGCATTCGACTATCTTCAAATATTACTTCTGCTATTTTTTCAAAATCAATTTCTCTGCTCACTGTAATACTGGCTTGAATTTTATCCTCAAATTTATTAACCAGTTCGATTTTTTCTTCATTCTTGCTCATTTCGATGTCTGAAAAATAAGTAGGTCGTCCTTCTATCTTTGTGATTGTGTTATATAAACAACTTCTAGCTTCATGCACCCATTGATTCAGTGATGGATATGTTTCCAATCCAAACGCTTGCTCTAACGTAAATGATTCATTTTCCAGGATACTGATTTTTAAAAATCTCAAATCAATCGTAAATAAGATAGATTTTTTTGGTGTGGCATTAGCAAGTAACATAGGATTAGCGATTACGCTATTAACGCTCCCTTTGGTGACAATTTGAAATTTCTCCATTCGGCATAAATCAAGCCCCATCAAATAGTCACCCTCGTAAGTTCCAACTTCCATAATGAATAGTCCTGTCTTACTCTCTACATACTCTTTGTCCCGCTGCTTGAAAATTAAATCTGCTAACTCGACTGATACATCGTGTAGATCAACGTCACCACGCTGATATTCCTCCAGTAAATTCTTAATCGGACTATCTGATAAAAGTTCACACGGACGTCTATCGTGATTTTTTAACATCTTCGTAAGATTCTTTTCTATGAATCCTCCAAATTCACCCCCTATCGTGTCAAATTCATGATTACTTAGTGTTAAAGTAGACGTTAAATTATTTAATAAGTGCAAATATCCTCGCTTAATCCAAACCATACTAATCCTCCAATTTCGTGTAATTTGCCAGTTTATAATTCACATCATTCGAAAGGATGCGTAATAGTGAGCAATTCGTATCAATCCCTTTTAAATGACAGCGGTTGTTATAATCTACCGCCATCACCTCGAATTTTTTATATTTTTCAATATCGTCCACATAACAAATAACTTTATCGCCTTTTTGTAGCATTTACATTACCTCCCTAAATCCACGGCTTACTAATTCCGCTTTACATAGCTCACAAATCATTGATGCATATTCTATTTCTCGCACCGCTTTATAAAGTCGGTGCTTTTTATCTTTTGTGTCGCTCATTTGGAGCAGTTGAATGATATTTTGTGTTGTATAAAGTTTCAACCGCTCTTTGAGTTGTTGTTTCTCTTCCTCTAAATACTCCATACTTTCTCCCCTTAGTTTTATTTACTAACTTCTACGTACAATCTTTCATACAACTCTACGTACATTTTTTCATACAACGATTTATCAATCATTAATCTCACTATTTCCTCAATCATTTGAAAATATTTCTTGTTATCCGTTTCTATTTGAATTTTATAGTCGCCTTTTGTCGTTTGAGAATTGTAACTTATCATTTTTGTTCCTCTCCTTTGGCTCTTTTTATAACCTCAACAGCAGCGCTTCCTAGGCACCACATGATTCTCAAAAACCATACGATTAGAATTAAAAGGATAATATTCTCTGCTTTTTTGACTAAAAAACCAATCGGAATCGCGATGATTACAGCCCCACAAATTCCTAATGAAAATAACAGAAAGCCTAAAATTACCTTAAGAACAAATTCAACGATTTTTTTCATACTGCACCTCGCGTTTTAAAGCCCACTCCAAATGCTTTATAACGTCTTTCTTAGTTAAGTATCCACGAACCTCGCCTTGATACATATCTGCCAATTCATATAAATCTAAATCTGCTCCGTATGATCCCCACTTCCCCCATTCCTTGCTTTCTTCAAATTTGATAACAGAAATTCTGTTTCCATCCGGAAGGTGATAAATGTATTGAACCCCTTTACCTAAGTAGTGCTTTTTCTTTTCCACTAAATATTTGCGAACATTTTTCTTTCTTTGTCTTAATCTCATTTTCATACTCTCCTCTTTTTTAGAATGGTAAATCATCGTCGTTGATGGTGATTAAAGGCTTATTCGCTTGTCCTGCCATCGTGGTCGCCGTTTGGAATGGATTATTTGAGTTGCCGACGGCACTGTTTGGATTAAAGTTTGGGTCGTTGAAATTCGGATTAAATGGATTTGTGTATCCTGGGGCGAGTGGATCTGTGTAATTAACTCCCGCTTCTTGGGTTTGATTTACGTAAAATGGTTCTTGCGGTTCCGGTAATTGACTACGTTTTGACTCTAAGAACGTGATTTTATTTGCGACAACTTCCGTCATATATTGTCTGACCCCGTTGTTATCATCATAGGTCGTTGTCTGAATTCTCCCCTCGACTCCAATCTGTGCGCCTTTTCCGACGTATTTCGCCGCATTCTCGGCTTGTTTGCTCCAAACGACACAATTAATAAAGTCTGCTTGTGAGTTTCCATTTTGGTCCTTTGTGGGGCGGTTAACGGCAAGTGTGAAGCGTGCGTATGCCGTTCCGTTTACGTTTTGCTTTAATTCGATAGCCTTCGTTGTTCTTCCGACTAAAACTACATTATTTATCATTGTAACCACTCCTCTTCTTTGATTGTTCTGTCGTATTTAACGACCCAATAACCTTCTTTACATCTAACGTAATAGCAAATCCCTCTTTGATTCAGATACCCAGTAACTGCATTTACTTTTTCGACTGTATAACAATAGATTTCATCTATTCTGCTTTTTGCCACTTGAATTTTTTCGTAATAAAGATAGCCGGTCCCACTCTCTTTCTTCTTATTCAGTTTAGGATTATAAGCTTTAACCTCAATTCCTAATTCTTTAAATCTTCTCAAATAATTCGAATCTTTAACCGCTGTATTGCGATTTGCTATAGTTGAGATTGTATAGTTTGAACACCCGACTAATTCTGCTAATTTCCCATACGTTATGCGATATTTTTCAACATACTCTTGAATTGTCATGTATTTGCCTCCTCTCCATATTCACCGCGTATATTTAGGGCCTTTAATGTCGCTACATCGACAAATATTCCCGCTACGTGGTATTTGTTGCAAAATGTTTCGTCACCAATATCGTGGGCTTCACTGTGATGATTGGAACAGACCATGATTAGTAGCTTTTTGCTATGATCTACACGATTCCGATTCATTCCAATCCCAACGGTATCTAAATGATGCACGACGGCATTTGCTTTATTGCATACTGCACATTTGCGATGCTTAAAGCATAGATATAAATAATTTCTTACGGTTCGAGAGATTTCGAATGGTTTTAGCGTTAGTTTAATGTCTCTTTCAAAACAAAAATCTAGTAAATAATCAATAAACTCACCCGCTACTGTCATAGATACATTTGACAGGCTAAAAGGCTGATATTTGGCTTCTAAACAAAAATTTGCTTTCATGAATGCTTTTATCTCTTCAATGCCAATTCTTTTATGACCTCGACCTTCCCATACACGAATATCGTTGAATAATGAGTAAATCAGTCCTCGTTGTGCGGCGGATATTCGGCGACCATCATCTAGCTGAATGGTTGCCGATGTGATTCCATTTACGAAGTATTTAGGGTTTACTCCTCCTGGGACAAAGGTTGTTATGTATGCCCCATTTGGATTAAATGACTCTAACTTACATTGAGCTTGATAGAACATCCCTTTGACCCGCTTCCATATTGAGTTTTAAACGGCTTTGTAGCATTTCGCAGTAATTCGCAAGCGCCCTAAATTTGTCTCTTTCTTCAACAGATGTTTCCTGTTTCTCAAATTGTTCAAAAATGTGACTCATTTCTCCAATCATTTGTAAATCAAATTTATAAAATTCTTTCATCTATCTTCCCTCCACTCTTTCAATCATTTTTTCTAAACTTAGGCATAAACATAAAATAGCTTGATAAACTTTCTCTTTCATACAATCACCTTCTAGCTTTGGTATTTCGTTTATCGTGCATCACTACATAGATGTAGAAGAGTCCATTTTCCTGGTTATATCTCAATTCAGCTTCTTTGAAATAGTAATTCGGATAGGCACTCTCCATCATCTCCTCTACGCTGTTATGATTTCTTGCCATGTAATTAACTTTCTTTTTATTAAATTTATCGTGGGATTTATTGACTCTTGGAGTTGGTAACTTTAGATTCCCTTTGCTACTTCCCCACTCCCGCTTCCCTTTTACTCGGAATGCAGTTTTTTTATAAACTTCAGGGTCTTTTACCAGGTAGTTACATAATCCTAACAACGTGTTATCACCGTGATAATTAATTGTTCTAATATTCACACGTCCATGTTTCCATTTCGATTCAATTTCTTCTTTTGTTAAATCCCCATCTAACACCATGTGAATGTGATAACGCTCTGTACCATATGTCCCTTCTTCTTCGACATAGATGTACCTAGCATTCTCTAATCCTTTTTTCTTTCTGTAACGATTTAATCTTGCAAAAAAATTCTTTCGTATCTTTTTTAAATCTTCAAACCCACCTGGTAGATCTTCATCTTTAAAAGTAAATGTCACCCAATAATCGCCTGGACTAAAATTGTTGTGAACAAGACGTCTCAATCTCTTACGTGAATTTTTATCGTTTAAATTTCTTTGAACTTCACTAGATTCCCCACGTCTTACGATTCCTTTTGGTAAATCTCTAGATGACTTGAAATACGGATATATTTCTACTTCAAACAAATTTCCTGACGTAATAGTTTTAACTGCGTAATTCACTCCTACATGCTTATTTCTAAATATCGAATCTATAAATGACTCACTTAGATTTTTTAAATTCTGATTAAAAGATGCTTCATAGTCATAATCATCAAATTTTTCAGACTTAATTGTCGTTGAATTTATCTTACTTTTTCGCCCCATGACTACTCCCCACCTTTCTGCAAAATTTAATAAAATCTCCTATAATTCATAAATGAGCGACTTGTTACTACCTATTACAAGGACGTTATAGGGGTGTTTCACCCCCGGTTATTTGACAATATTTGCATGATAGGTTAAAATAAATTGAACTTATTAATAGTTCAATCCGTACCAACCCTAATGATTGAGAGTGATCGCTCCGCCAGAGTTCAGATCACTCTCTTTTTTTGTGCATTTTTTTAATCATCAGTTGTAGCCAACCAACTGCGTCGGCATAACACTTTGTTCTTAACGTTATGATTGAATGACCTTCAACCGTCGCTCCAATCCATTCACCATTTCGAAACTCCAGTGTGCCGACTTGCTCACTTCCTTCAAATGCTTTATACCCCGTCACCTCATTGTTGAGGTTTTTTTCATATTCAATTAACTCCATATCTTTATCCCCTATTCCTACATATTCCCTTTTTATGGTTCATAACCTTTCAAATTTCGCAACGACTGCAAAAATAATTGGAGCTTTTATGCTCCATGTTATTTTGGATGTATAATCTCCATGAGTTCTTTTTTAGCCAGTGATAAGAGAGCTCCACTGTCATTCGCATCTCGATAGTGAATCCAATCATCTGTTTCCTTACTGAATACAAATTGATTCATATCATGATATGAAAAATTTAGATTTCCTTCATAAATATATGTTTTTCTCAAATCTCTATCATGAATGACGTTCTCTACTTTAAATCTAAATGCTGTTCCAAATCCTAAATCAAGAATAATAAATTTACTCTCTACCGAATTAACTATTTCGTATAGATTCATGCTATTACCTCCTTATGCTTCACACCAACCTTTGTCGGAGAGTGGTTGATGTTTAATCTTCTTCTACTAGTTCCTCCATTGGAACATTTAAAAATTTTGCTATTTTATATAGTTTTTTAGATGTCATATCGTATCTTCCGTTTATGAAATTATTAATGCTTTGATGCGAAATTCCTACTTCTTTTGCTAACTCTCGCTGTGACATCTTTTTATTACGTAATATTTCTTTCAATTTTGACATTAACTTTTATCCCTTTCTCGTTTGTAGTAAAATATAAATATCTCTTACAGAAAGGAGGGAGATCCATGAGTGTAAAAATAACTGGATTTGATGAGTTTGAAAAGAACCTATCAGATTTACAAAATAAAGTTGAAGAGCTTGCGCAGGAACAATCGGTTAGTTTTGATGTTTTATTTGATAATGGGTTTATGGAATCACATACTGAATTTTCAACTTTTAATGACTTACTTTTAGCCGGCCATTATGAAGTTCATTCTCAAGAAGACTTTGAATCCATTCCACAGTCAGAGTTCGATGATTTTATTTCTAATCACACACCATTTGATAATTGGGAAGACATGTTATCATCGGCCACAACAGAGTACTTAACTAAGCAATTTAACTCTTTCATACTTTAATTTTCAAATACTAGATTTCAAACACTTCAGGAATTGCATCTGTTTTTTTCTTAATAAATCACTCTTTAAGAAATTGATGCAATTCCTTTTTAGAAAGGTAAGATTTTATGTCGACAAGAAATGTTACACGAAATATAAACAGCATTGTCTATACAGTCCAAGAGCCAACTCTATGCCCTCACTGCTCAAATACAATCTTTGCAGAGATAAAAGATTCAAAAAAATTTTTTTATGATACTAATTTTACATTTTGGACGCTGTCTTATCTCTGTCCGAATCCGGGATGTAATAAAATTTTTCTTGCTACTTTTTTAAGCGAAAATAAATCAAAAACACTTGACTTAATCTCCATCTACCCTACTAAATTAACTGAGGAATTACATCCCCTTCTTCATGAATTATCTCCTAGATTTATCAAATCCTATCGCCAGGCCAATCTCGCAGAAAATAACGGTTCTTTTGAACTCGCCGGAGCAGGATATCGTAATGCCCTTGAAATCCTAATTAAAGATTTCGCTATCATCGAGCTTAATCAGGATCCAACGGAAATTTCTAAAAAGAAGCTTCATGTATGCATAAAGGAGTATCTGGGCGATGTTGATTTAACTAAATGTGCTAATGTAGTACGAATATTAGGTAACGATAATACCCATTACGAACGAAAATATGAAGAGTTAGATTTTGAAGTTTTAAAAACTTACATGAACATCTTCATTCAATTAATTACTACAAAACTTTTAATTAATCATCCGCCCGTTGGGAATCATTAACATTACCAAACTCAACTTTAATATCCATTGCAGCTAATTCTTCTAAGAGAGAGTTAGCTTTTTTTAATGTATCTACTAGTTCGTTTGCTTTATCTATAGCTTCAGTCACACCATACATTTTGGCGTCTATCTTGAAACTTGGAATTTGAACTCCTCTTTTAGGTATCATTCTTTCACCTCTCGCTTCATCATATCTCTTGATACTAAAGATTTAACACTTCTTTAACAGCCTTTACTTTGCTGGTTAATTCTTTATTTTCATTTTTTAAACGTTGAACAACCTCTTCGTGTTCATATTTTATATCTGTAACTTCCAATGTTTTTAGATCGATTCGCTTATTTATGAAATCATATGTGAATTTTTCGAGGGCCCATTTCGGATACCATTTTTTATCACCAGTCTCTAACCACGAAATATATCCAGCTTTTGTTAATGCATCTAAAGTTGATTTTCCAATGCCTAACATTTCCCTTGCTTCAGTAGACGAAAACATTAGGTGATCAGCAACCATTATTTGTTTTTGACGCTTTATTTCAGCGCCTAAATCGATTACATCCATTTTACAAACCTCCTACTCCCCATCAACCTTTTTCAGAGAATGGTTGATGTTTAATCTTCTTCTACTAGTTCCTCCATTGGAACATTTAAGAACTTTGCTATTTTATATAAATTCTTAGATGTCATATCGTATCTTCCAGTTATAAAATTATTAATACTTTGATGTGATATCCCTACCTCTTTTGCTAACTCTCGCTGTGACATCTTTTTATTACGTAATATTTCTTTCAATTTTGACATTAACTTTTATCCCCTTCTCTTTTGTAGTAAAATATAAATATCTTTTACAGAAAGGAGGTTTTTAGATGCACCAATTAAGTACACACTACAAAACAGAACTTGCTGAGAAGTTAACTGTAACAGCTATCGAAAATGGATTATTTTCACAATTTTCTGACAGTGAAGATACTGCTAAAGAAATTTGTAAATTTTTTCAATACATTATCGATAATGTAGATCAATCAGAATAATTAATTTAGTGAACATCTATACTGAGAGCACGACCACCATCGTGCTCTTTTTTATTGTCTATCTCGCTTAAATCTAACTCCTTAAACTTTCGGTTATCATTTTCTCATAAGAAACAAACATTCTGATAAATTACGAATTTCTTCCGAGATTGCCAATGTATTTCTTCCTATCTTATTTCCACTTATAGTGACATCATTGAAACTATCATCGAATGCCTCTTTTAATCTAGAAATCATGCTTTCAACAATTGACTCCGGGCAAAAATTCTCTTTAATAAATCCTTCTGCCTGATTTTTATCCTCTACCATTTTTCTACCTCCTGCTTCATTTTCAAAGAATCTATCTGAACGTTCTTTTTAGTGAACGTTTTGTTTAAAAAAAATTCCTAATTGATTTTTATCATATCCTAGAATACATGCTATTTTCCCTAATTCATCCGCTCCAATTGGAACAATTCCACATTCTCGTTTAGCATAAGCTGATCTAGACTTCATACCCAATAAGTGTGCCATCTTATCTTGTGTCAATCCTTTGGCAACACGTTCAGCTCTTAGCCTACACAAATCTAGTTGCATGTTAGCACCCTCTTTCCGTTCTCTTTTGGGAACAATTAAATTTTACCCCTTTTCGTTCTCTTTCGTCAACACTTAGTTTAAAATTTCTCAAAAAGATTTTTTCAGGCTCATGTTGTACTCTTTTGGGAACAGTGATAGAATTAATCGTGTACATATCCAGTAAGAAAGGAGGGTGATTCATGAGAACCAATAAAGAAATTATCCAGGTATTAAATCAATTAAAGAATGAACAAAATTTATCCCTGAGCGAATTATCTCGAAGAGTAGGCATGGCAAAATCGGGGTTATCCCGCTACTTCAACTATACCAGGGAATTTCCGCTTAACCGCGTTGATGAATTTGCTAAGGCATTAAATACCACATCGGAATATATATTAGGATTAGATTCTGATATGTCCACAATTATCGATGATATAACTATTAACGAAGTCATAAAAAAGCGCAGAAATGAATTAAACATCACTCAAGCCGAACTGGCTCAGTCGTGTGGTGTTGGTATTTCAACAATTCGAAAATGGGAATCTGGTGATTTAGATCAGATGAAAAGAGATAAGATAGCCCTTTTAGCAAAAGCTTTAAACATTTCTCCTTTAGTTCTATTCGGCTTAGAAGATTTAGAGCACTCCTCTACTCCGCCTCTAAAATGCGACGAGGCATATAACAAGCTTACCGTTTATGGAAAAGTTTGTGCTGGTGATGGATTTGAAGCGTTTGAAGACCCATTAGATGAGATTATAAATCCTTATCCTAACGCAAAAGGTGAGTTTTTCGCGCTACAAGTTAAAGGAGATAGCATGAATAAGGTCGTTGATGACGGATTATATGCTATTATCAAAAAAGAACCTATTGTTAATAATGGGGAAATTGCTGTTGTGTTAATTGATCATCAATTAGGAATGCTTAAACGATTTTATCGAGTGGATGATATGGTTATTTTAAGGCCTGATAGCACCAACCCCGATCACAAGCCATTAACCTTTGTCGGCGAACAAATCAATGAAATTAAAATATTAGGAAAATTTGTTGGTTTTATTAGTCCATTTATGGATTAAATTTTTATTTTTAAATGCAAAATTAAAAAGACCTCTTTCTTCATAAAAGGGAGGTCTTAAATTTTATGATTTATAAATATTGAGGTGATCAGATTGAAAGGTTCCGTCCGTAAACGTGGAGATAAATGGAGTTATTATTTTACGTACAAGCAAGATGATAAGTATAAGAAAAAAGAAAAAGGAGGCTTTTCTACTAAAAAAGAAGCTGAATCCGCACTTAGAGAGGCATTACATCTTTATGAAAAAAGTAATGTTATCAAACAATTTAATTCCTATACACTTTATGACTATATCAATTATTGGCTCGAAAATGAAGGATCAAGAACTTTAAAGGGGCGCTCCCTACAGCTCTATCATAGTATTAACGAAAATCACATTAAAGAAGAGATAGGTTTTTTAAAATTAACCGAGATTAACCATATTACTCTATATAAATTTTTAGAAAAAAAACAAGTTAATTACTCTTCCCGCTACGTCGGTACCATGAGAATAGTTTTAAATAATTCTTTTAATTTTGCGATCAAGGAAGGCATTATACATTTTAATCCTTTATCTAATGTCAAATTAAATCCAAAAGCCTATAATACTTCACGATTATTAGAGGCTCGTGTTCTAACCGTTGATGAAATAGATACTTTACTAGATATAGCTAAAGGAACGCGTTACTACCTACCTATTTTAATATCAGTGCAAATGGGATTAAGACGTAGCGAAGTATTAGCATTGACATGGGATGATGTCGATTTCAAGAAAAAGACTCTTAGTGTTAATAAAATCTTAACAGATGATAAAAAAAGGGGGCTATTAATCACTAGCCCTAAAACCGAAAGTAGTACCCGAACTTTAAAAATGACAAAAGATGTAATCGATATTCTGAAAATTTATAAAAAACATCAAAAAGAAATGAAAGAACTTTATGGAGATAGTTACTACTCTGACCATGACTTTATTTATTGTCGTGACAACGGTACACCGATTTCTCCAAATAACAGTTTTACTCCTTCATTTAGAAGTTTTTTAAAAAATCATGTCCCATTTCATTTTAGATTTCACGACTTACGACACACACACGCAACACTGCTTTTAGAATCAGGAGTTAATCCTAAGGTGATTCAAGACCGATTAGGACATGCCGATATCAGAACAACATTGAATATTTACAGTCACGTAACAGAAGCTATGATTGATGATTCTGTTGAAAAATTTGAAAAATTAATCGGCTAACGATTGCCCTTTCCGTACCTTTTGCCACTAAAAAATCTTTTTGGTGGCAAATTGGTGGCAAAGGGCATTTTTTTACGAGTTTTTTTCTAATAAAATCCCTTATTATCAATACTTTTATCTCCCTAGGATGTTTCTATTCCTTTAATTG
>ERZ808028.396-NODE-396-length-38833-cov-4.877567_pt1 | contig 38833 bp, 33 predicted proteins | sample MGYA00380184_ERZ808028 | MGnify/ENA primary metagenome ERZ808028 (study PRJEB31490, sample SAMN06133397) | mouse gut metagenome | isolation source: J8_1 | host: mice | place: China: Chengdu | collected 2015-05 ...
AGTTGGTATAAGCCTGCTTATACATATAAGAAAGCGCTACTTCGGACGCGCCGTTCGGGCCTCCGGACGTCATCGCCTTTACAAACAGAAACGCCATATTGATCGTACTGATGATAAAGAACGTCAGTGTGGTGCGGATATTTGTCCAGATAAGGGGCAGCGTGATCTGGAAAAACTGCGTGATCCGCCCCGCGCCGTCCAGACTGGTGCTTTCATACAGGCTCTGCGGGATGCTTGCCATGGACGCCATATACATGACCATATAATAGCCGATCGCCTGCCATACCATGGCGATGATCAGGCTGGTCATGACCATATCCTCCCCTTTCCAGAGGATCGCCACCGTCTTTCCCGAAAACAGGGACAACAGACTGTTCAGCGTACCGTTGTTCGTGTCATAGATTGCGCTGAAAATAGCGGAGATGACTACAACCGAGAGAATATTCGGTATATAGAAAATGATCCGGAAAAAATTCTGCCCTTTGATCTTCTCCCTCGTCAGGATCGCCGCAAATACCAGTGCAAAACCAAATGTGATGATCGTCACCACCACGATCAGCAGGATCGTATTCTGCATGGAGCGGATAAAGTTTGTATCTTTCAGAAGACGGGCAAAGTTATCAAGCCCCACAAAGTCCTCCGTCGTAGAATACGCGCTCCGCTTAAACAGTGACATTCTAAACACATTGATAGTCGGAATAATCATAAAAACAGTGAACAGGATCACTGCCGGCGCCGCACACAGGAAGATAAAACCGCTGCGGCCTGATCTTTTTTTCATAGATCAAAACACCCCCCTTTTAAAAAAAACGGTGGCAGACACTGCCACCGTTTTCAATCGTATTTCCTACTGTACCAGATTTTCACGCATCTGATCATTGACTGCCTTGATGCCGTCTATCCACTCCTGCTCGGTCATATTGCCGGATACCAGAGAGTTTACGGGATCAAACCATACTTCACGGTTGCTCACGCCGATCACGCCGCTGTCGTATGCCGCAAAGTTGCCCATAGCAGCTTTTGCGCCGTTGTCATAGATCGCATAGAACATCTGATTATCTCCTTCGAGAGTCTCTGCGATATTCAGTACCGGCTGGATCGCGCCTGCTTTTGCGAAGATCGCACATGCCGCATCGCTGTACAGGAATGCAACAAACTGTTTCGCCTCATCCTGATGCTCTGCACCGCCCGGGATCCAGGCCTGTTCGAACCATGTGTAGCTGTAGCCGTCGCCGCCCGCTTCCACTGCCGGAAGTGCGGTCATGCCCCACTTGAAGCCATCTGCTCTGGGTGCTTCCGCCATCTCGCCTACGATCCATGTGCCGTTCGGCATAAACAGAGCCTTGTTGTCAAGGACTAACTGCTGGTTCTTTGTGAAATCCTGATCGTTTGCCTGTGCCGGTGTTGTAGGCTCCGTATATTCTGCGAGTTTCGCCACGATATCAAAACAGGTCTGTGCTTCCGGCGTATCCCAGATGCCTTCCTCATAGTTGGTCGCCTTGTCGAAGAAATCAGCACCGCCCACGGAATACATCAGCGCATAGAAGAAAGCGTCGAAGTAACCTGTCGTCGGATATGTAAACAGGGAGATTCCTTCCGCTTTTGCCTTATCGCCAAGCTCCCACATCTCATCCCATGTTGTCGGCACGCTCCAGCCCTTTTCCTCGAAAAGTCCCGCATTGTAGAACAGTCCGCAGGGAGAATAGAACATCGGTGCCAGATAGGTCTTTCCGTCGCCATAAGGATTGGTCAGACTTGTCTCCGTGAAACCGCCCGCGATCTTATCGCCCACCACTGCGCTTTCACCGGGAACTGTCATGGACAGTACATCGGTGATATCCACGATATTCTGATCTTTGATGAAAGTCTCTGTCAGCGCTTTCTCACGCCCTGTCGCCAGATGGATCACATCCGGGAAATCCCCTGCCTGCATGGACGGTCCGATCACATCTTCCAGATTCTTATCCGTGATCAGTTCCACGTTAATGCCTGTCTCAGCCGTAAATGCATCGCAGACTTCCTGCCACATCCCGCTGCCGTAAGCCGTCTCGATGGCTGCTACGGTGATTGTTGTTCCCTCTGCAGGCGCTTCTGCTTCCGCCGCCTCTTCAGCCGGCGCTTCGCTCTCGCTTGCCGCAGGCGCCTCCTCTGCCGGAGCCGCAGGCGCATTGTCCGCGCTGCTGCCGCAGCCTGCCAGCATGGACATTACCATTGCCGCTGCAAGAAGGACACTAAGTATCTTTTTCATAATGGTTTACCTCCTGTAATATAATATTTGATAGTAGGTTCACAGTAATTCTCGGTTACCTGACATAAGTATAACAGTATCACCCTTTGTTTCCTATCTCAATGTTGCTTACTTTTTTATAGATATTGTTCACTTAGGCTAATTTTATATTATATACTCATTTTTATCCCCATCATCTATGCAGGTTGACTAATAATTCCGTGATCTTTGCTCTATTTTTACGGCAATTTTATTTTATTGTCCCAGATATGCCTTGTTTTCCCTATAAAAAAGAATTATAATAGACACAATAGACAAAACTTTCATTTTGTCATCCCATCCTCTCTTTTGTCGATTTTTTATAATTATTGTTATCCCATTTTGAAATGAGCAATATTTATATACACAGTAAAGTTTTATCTTCAAAGGAGGTTTCCGCCTATCATGAGTACCAGCCGTTATATCCTCGACCCGCTCGCCGTCAACCCCATCGACCGCTCCGTCACCAGACTTCTCTATATCAGCATCGCCCGCTACAGCAGCGAATGGAACTCCATCCTGCACACCCATCCCTGCGCCGAGGTATTTTTTGTCACTGACGGTTCCGGTTTTCTGAAAACAGACGACCAGTCCGTACCCATCAGCACAAACGATGTCATCATCGTAAATTCCAACATAGAACACACCGAAGTCAGCTCCGAGGAGCACCCTCTCGAGTACATCGTCATGGGTGTAGACGGCCTTGAGGCGATCTCCGGCGAGAACGGGGAAACCGGCTACTCCATCGTCCATTTCCAGACCGGCGGCGAACAGATTCTCTTTTATCTGCGCAGCCTTTTAAAAGAGATCGAAACCAAACACCCAGGATACAACACCGTCTGTCAGGACCTTCTCGAGGTTGTCCTGCTGCTTCTTATGCGGCACAGCCGCTTTACCGTAACCTTTGTGCCCGCCGCCCGCAAATCCAGCAAGGAATGTGCCATCGTGCGCCGCTATATCGAAAATCATTTCAAGGAAAACCTGACCCTCGATGATCTGGCGGCTCTCGCCCATATCAGCAAATATTATCTGGTGCATGCCTTCAACCGTGAGTACGGTACATCCCCCATCAATTACCTGCTCTCCTGCCGCATTCAGGAAAGTTTATATCTTTTATCAAAGACCCAGATGTCCTTATCTCAGATCTCTGGAACGCTGGGATTTTCCTCCCCCAGCTATTTTTCCCAGAGTTTCAGACGGATGCAGGGGATCAGTCCGATCGAATACAGGAAGCAGATGAAAGATGGTGGGGATTAAGGCAGGGTATTTTCTCTTCGGGCTGGTTGCCGGTTTTAAGCAGGCGGCGGTGCGGGTATGATTTTGTGTGATTAAAAAGACAGGGAGAAGTTTTCGCTTCTCCCTGTCCGTATATTTCTAATTATAGAGATTCCTATGCCAGAAACTCTTTCGCTTTCTTATAGATGCTCTCGCCGTCCAGGCCGTATTTTACGACCAGCGCTGCCGCAGGACCGGATTCCCCGAAAGTATCGTTGATGCCGATCTTCAGAACGGGAGTGGGCTGTTTTGCGCAGAGCGCGTCACACACCGCGCTGCCGAGGCCCCCGATCACGGAATGCTCTTCCACGGTGATGACCTTGCCTGTCTTCTTTGCGGACGCAACCACCAGATCCTCGTCCAACGGTTTGATCGTGTGGATATTGATCACCTCTGCGTCTATGCCATCTGCTGCCAGTTTCTCCGCCGCTGCGAGCGCTTCCGCCACACAGATGCCGGAAGCCACGATAGTCACATCTTTTCCTTCCCTCAGTACAACGCCCTTGCCGATCTCGAACTTATAGTCCGGGTTATCGTTGATCACGGGCACCGCCGCACGGCCGAATCTCAGGTATACAGGGCCTTCATGGTTGATAGCCGCTTCCACTGCCGCCTTCGCCTCCACATCATCCGCCGGAACGATGACCGTCATGCCGGGGATCGTGCGCATCAGCGCCACATCCTCGTTGCACTGATGGGTCGCGCCGTCCTCTCCCACGGTGATGCCTGCATGGGTTGCCCCGATCTTAACATTCAGGTGAGGATAACCGATGGAGTTGCGGACCTGCTCAAAGTTTCTGCCCGCCGCAAACATCGCAAAGGAGCTGATGAACGGGATCTTTCCGCAGGTAGCAAGCCCCGCGGCGATGCCTGTCATATTACATTCCGCGATACCGCAGTCGATATGCCTGTCAGGGAATGCTTTCTTAAAAACGCCGGTCTTGGTAGCGCCCGCCAGATCGGCATCGAGCACCACCAGATTCGGATATTTCGCACCGCACTCAGCAAGTGCATTACCATAACTTTCTCTTGTTGCAATCTTCTTTACATCTGCCATGATCATTCACCTGCTTTCTTCAATTCTTCATCAATTTTCTCAAGGTCTGCCATCGCCACGGCAAATTCCTCATCGCTTGGCGCCTTGCCGTGCCAGCCCGCATTGTTCTCCATGAAGGACACGCCTTTGCCCTTCACGCTCTTCATGATGATCGCGGTGGGCTGCCCCTTTGTCTCCCTCGCCTCTTTCATCGCCGCACGGATCTCGTCAAAGTTATGCGCGTCGATGTTGATCACATGGAAATTGAATGCCTCAAACTTTTTATCGATGGGATAAGGGGAACATACATCCTCGATCTTACCGTCGATCTGCAGGCCGTTGTTATCCACGACCACTACCAGATTGTCCAGTTTTCTTGCGCCCGCAAACATAGCCGCCTCCCAGATCTGTCCCTCCTGAATCTCGCCGTCCCCTAAGAGAGCGTAGGTTCTGTAAGCTTTTCCATCCATCTTAGCGGCCAACGCCATCCCTACCGCTGCGGAGAGGCCCTGTCCTAAAGAACCGGAGGACATATCGATCCCCGGCGTCTCCTGCATGCAGGGATGTCCCTGCAGCCTTGAACCGATGTGGCGCAGTGTCAGAAGCTCTTCCACCGGGAAATATCCTCTGTTTGCCAGTGTAGAATAAAGCCCCGGAGCCGTGTGCCCTTTGGAGAGCACGAAACGGTCGCGGTCCTCCATCTTCGGATTCTTCGGGTCGATGTTCATCTCCTCGAAATACAGGTAGGTAAAGAGATCCGCCGCGGACAGGGATCCGCCGGGATGTCCGGCTTTCGCGCTGTGAACGGCCCTCACAATTCCTTTACGAACCTCGTTTGCTGTTTTTTGCAATTCCAGGTTTGTCATTTTTCATTCTCCTATCTTAGTTTTTATTCCGGTTCCGCATCTGTTTTCAGATGCTGTTTATTCAGTTTAACGGATACTTATCCGTAAGGCTCTTAACGATCGCCCTCGCCTCGGGCACTTTCTCCTCGCCGCCGTCGATGATCAGCGTGATCGCTTCCGCTATTTTGTCCATATCTTCCGTTTTCATACCTCTGGACGTTACGGCAGGCGTTCCCAGTCTGATGCCGCTCGTGACGAAAGGCTTCTGGGGATCGTTCGGGATCGTGTTCTTGTTTGCCGTGATATGGGCTTCATCCAGAAGTTTTTCGATCGCCTTTCCGGTCAGTCCCTTTTTGCTCAGATCCACTAACATCAGGTGGTTGTCCGTGCCGCCGGATACGATATCCACGCCTCTGTCCATCAGTCCTTTGCAGAGCGCTTTCGCGTTGTCCACGATCTGCTGCTGGTACTCTTTGAACGCCGGTGTGAGCGCTTCCCTGAAGCAGACCGCCTTCGCCGCGATCACATGCATCAGCGGACCTCCCTGGGTTCCCGGGAAGATCGCCTTGTTGAAGTTGTACTTATCCGCCGCTTCCTGATTGCAGAGGATCATGCCGCCTCTTGGTCCCCGCAGCGTCTTATGGGTCGTTGTGGTCGTCACATCCGCATAGGGGATGGGGCTCGGATGCACGCCCGCCGCCACAAGGCCCGCGATGTGCGCCATATCCACCATCAGTACCGCGCCCACTTCGTCCGCGATCTCACGGAATCTCTTAAAGTCAATGGTCCTCGCGTAGGCGGAAGCGCCGGCGATGATCATCTTCGGCTTACATTCCAGCGCGATCTCCCTGACCTTATCGTAGTCGATGAATCCTTCGTCATTCACGCCGTAGGGCACGCAGTGATAATACTTGCCGGACATATTCACCGGTGAGCCGTGGGATAAATGTCCGCCGTGGTCCAGGTTCATTCCCATATAGGTATCCCCCGGGTTAAGGACCGCAAAGAACACCGCCATATTCGCCTGTGCGCCGGAATGGGGCTGTACGTTCACATAGTCGCAGCCGAAAAGTTCCTTTGCCCGCTCCCTCGCCAGATTTTCCACGACATCCACGCACTCGCAGCCGCCGTAGTAGCGTTTTCCGGGATATCCTTCCGCATATTTATTCGTAAGCGGGCTTCCCATAGCCGCCATCACTGCCTTGCTCACCCAGTTTTCGGAAGCGATCAGTTCAATATGGCTGCTCTGCCTCTCCTGCTCCGCTACGATGGCATCCGCAATCTCCGCATCCACCGCCCTGATTTCATCAAATGAGTACATCGCTCACTCTCCCTTCTGTCTTTCCATCCTCTAAATTTCTATTCTGCCTGCACTGTCGTCAAAACAGTATCCACATTGTCTTGATTATACCATATCATACAATAAGAAGAAACATAATTTTGCCATATTATCCTTATTTCAGTAAATGCAGGATCCCTGACTGAACTGTCACAGGTTTCCCCGATGCTCATTCCCCGGCGGCATCATTTTGCCTGCGCTTTTCTTCCATTGCCTTCTTCAGATTTCTCGCCCTGTCCTTCACGCGGGGATTGGGGGCAGACTGCAGGATACCTGCGATCAGGCGGTTTGCCAGATCATACTCATCAAACCGCATCGCCATGGCAGCGATCAGATAATCCACCGTAAACTGGTCCATCCCGCACATGGGAAACCCCTCCGACTGCCTTGCCGTCTGAAACCCGTCCAGCGCATTGCGGAGAAATTCATTCTCCTTATCCTCACACTGTTTCTTCTGCGCCTCATAGTCCGGCCGGTCTTTGTCAAGATGCGCCGCCTTGCCGCGCAGTATCCACGCCGTCTTCAGACAGATATACGCCTTTTCACTGGCTTTTGCCCGTTTCACAATGGCATTGGCGAGCGCCATCTGATAGCGCTTAAGGGCATCTTCATAAGTATAGATCTCCTGTGTTTCCTCCTGCCGCTTAAAATGTTCGGAGATCGAACTCTTAATATTCTTTATCTGCAGCGGTGTGACAAATTCAAAAAATCTGCTCAGCGCCGTATACCCGCACTGCGGGCACATGATCACATCATATTTCAGTACGTCAAGCTGTTCATAGTACGGGCGGAGATCCTGATCGCTCCCGACCAGCCTTGCTTTTCCGCTCCTGACCATCTTTACCTTAAATTTCCCGTCGCACACGGGACAGGAGCAGGACTTATCAAAAAGAAAGTCCTGTTCCCGCACGACCTTGCCTGCCGGTTTGCCTGTTTCCATATTATCCGCCTTCTCCGATTTCTCGTACACTTCCATATTTTCCAGATCGCCCAGGCCAAAATGCGCCAATCCTGACAATAAACCCATGATATATCCTTTCAAAACTAGCAGGTCGCCCCGCCCACAAGGTGTTTCTGTGCTTTGATGACCTCGTCCCTGCGGGCAAGCAGCTCATCGCTCATCAGCTTATCCTGCACATACTCAAATCCGAGCCTGTCGATGGTATCCGCAAAACGCTCGCCCGTGATCCCCTCATCCCGGAAAAACAGGATCGCTTTTTCGATGACCTGCAATACCTCTTCCTTGTCCGTAAAGATCTTATCCAACGCTTTTCCGTGGGCGATCTTCTTGCCCCAGCGCCCGCCGATGTAAACGCGGTAACCGGTCTCCGCCTCCTTCACCGCGCCGAACGGACATTTCCCAATGCAGCGTCCGCAGTGGTTGCACAGCGTCTTATCGATCTTTAATTTCCTCTCGCCGTTTACTTCCTCCACTCTCGCATCTTTCAGCGGGCAGTTGTTCTCCACCTGACAGATCTTACAGCCTTTGCAGAGGCTCTCATCCACCACGGGCACCCTCTGGCCGACCACGCCCAGATCGTTCAGATCCGGCTTCACGCAGTTGTTGGGACAGCCGCCCACCGCGATCTTGAATTTATGGGGCAGTTTCACATCCGCAAACCCTTTGAAGAACCTCTCATGGATCTCCTCCGACAGCGCAAAGGTATCGATCAGCCCGTACTGGCAGGTCGTGCCCTTGCAGGACACCACGGGGCGCACTTTGGAGCCCGTGCCGCCGGTCTCCAGGCCTTCCCGCATCAGGTATTCCCGCACTTCCTCGATCTTTTCATAGGGAACGCCCTGGATCTCCAGCGTCAGCCTTGTGGTCATAGTCACTTCCCCGGTGCCGTATTTTTCGGCCGCCTCCGCGATGCACTGCTGTTCCTTCGCCGTGATCTTGCCGTTTCTTGTGATCACGCGCACATTGAAGCGGTCGGGATGGTTCTTATCCTGCAGGCAGCCCAGCGCCTTCACCCGCTTTACATCCTCCGCCGAAACGGTGGATTTCGCCCCTTCCACTTTCACTTCATTGAATGTGATGCCGCCTTCCAGCACCCTTGTGTTGGTGTATCCGCAGGCTTTCAGCCTGTTCTGCAAAAAGTATCCTCTCTTGCCCTTCGCGCAGACGAGCAGCAGCTTTTCGTCCTTCTCAACGCCCTCTATCGGGCCGTTCACTTTGGAGAGGTTCACCCAGCGCGCCCCCGGTATCTTTGCCTCCGGCATCACATCGAGCACCTGATACCCTTTCGCTGCCCCCGCCAGATACGCCGCCGGCGTGATGGTCTCAAAGGCTCCCGCCAGTTTGTTTTCCATGATATAGCAAATCTGCACGAAGGGATGGATCGCCGTGGAGAAGGGCGGCGCGTACGCCATATCCATGTTCTCAAAATCTTCCACCTTCGCGCCGAGGGAGATTCCCGTCACCGCGATATCCACGATCTTATCCACCGCGCCCGCGCCAAGCACCTGCACGCCCAGCACTTTATGGGAATCCTTATCCGCCACCAGTTTGATGATGAAGCTGTCCGCGCCGGGATAATAGTGGGCTTTGTCATCCACCACCGCCAGCACGGTTTCCGCGTCATATCCTGCCGCCTTCGCCTGTCCCTCGGTCAGGCCCGTCTTGCCGGCGTTCAAGCCCGGCAGCTTCACAACGCCGGTGCCAAGGCATCCCGCATACTCCTTGTCTTTGCCGTTCAACACCTGCGCCAGCGTCCTGCCCGCATAGTTGGCTGTGGAGCCCATCGGCGACCACTGGGGCGCGCCGGTCAGGCGGTTTTTCACCATACAGCAGTCTCCCGCCGCATAGACATCTGGCACATTCGTCGCCATCTTACCGTCCACCACTATCGTACCTCTCTCCATCGCAAGGCCGCTGTCCTTCAAAAACGCTGTGTTGGGGCGGATCCCCACGCTCATCACCACGACATCCGCGCCGAATACGCCGGCGTCCGTCTTCACGCCCGCCGCTTTTTCGGTTCCTTCCACCGCTTCCACTTTCACGCCGGTATGTACCGAGATGCCGCTTTTCTTCAACTGTTTTTTCGCAAAATCAGCCATCTCGATATCCAGAATGCCGGGCAGGATCTGCGGCGCCAGATCCACCACCGTCACCATCAGCCCCTGTGCTTTCACATTTTCCGCGATCTCCAGTCCGATAAAACCGCCGCCCACCACGACAGCCTTTTTGCAGTAATTTTCCTGAATATAATTTCTCAACCCGATCGCGTCGTCCGGCGTGCGCATCTTGAAAACGCCGGGCAGCCCTGCCCCGGGAATGGGCGGAACGATGGGAGACGCCCCCGTTGCGATGATCAGCCTGTCATAACCATACTCCACCGTCTCCCCGGTGGAAACCTTCTTTGCCTGTACCTTCTTTCCGGCGAAATCGATATGCTCCGCCTCCACCCCGGTATGCACCGTAACACTGGTCAGCCCTTCATACTTCTTTGGCGTATTGACGATCAGCTCCTCCCTGCTCTCGATCAGCCCGCCCACATAGTAGGGCAGCCCGCAGCCCGCATAGGAAATATCCTCCCCCTTCGTAATGATCGTGACCTCCGCACTGCGGTCCTCCCGCATGCACTTTGCGGCCGCCTTCGTCCCCGCAGCCACGCCTCCGATAACCAATACCTTCATCTTGTTTCTCCTCTCTTTTCTTTATGGCTTCTCCTGCTTTTATATCATGCAGTTATATTTTTTCTTCATTCCGCACAAACCTCTCTATCACGCAGCTGTGCGCTTTATCTCCGCCGTCCTTATCATAATTGATTCCCACAAGCAGTATCTCACCTGTGTAGCCCTCCAGCGCCTGCGTATACTGCCTCTTTTTAATCTGTTCTATCGCTCCCTCTGCGGAGCCGTCGTATTTTAATTCGATGACAAGGGCCGGTTTTCCAGAAGCCGGCAGGGGAAGGAACACAACATCCGCAAACCCGCGCCCTGTGGGCATCTCCCGGATGAGCCGGTAATCCTTCCTCGCGCTGTAGTAGGCGAGGCTTATGGCCGCCCCCAGAGAATTTTCATCATTGTAAGTTAGGACAGATGCCACTTCCGTGTGCGCCCGGTCAAGCCCTTCGGCAACGCTCTCCGCATCACCCGAAAGCGTATCGCCCAACAGTTTTTCGGAGGCTTTTATGACCCGCATGACTTCCGCCCAGCCGCCTGTGCTCATCGCGTTTTCAAACTCCCCCATGATCTCCTTGTTGGGGATAAAGGCTTCGCCGCTTTCGGCGTCATACCCCAGATACCCCAGATGGATCAGCAATGTCAGCACATCGTCCTTTGTCTCAAAAGTGCGCATATCATTCTGGAAGCTGAACGTATTTATCCTGATACGCCCGCCGCCCAACATCTTTACGATATCCGCCCTCAGGCCGTCAAAATCCATATCCATGTAGATCTTCAGCGCTTCGTAGGTCTCCGTGGAAGTCCAGTAGTTGGAAAAGCGCCGGCGCCGCAGGGCCCCCACAACGGATCTCGGATTGTAGATATGTTTAAACTGCCGCAGCACATAGCCGTCATACCAGTTGCTCATCCGGGAAAAATCCATATCATACCGCCCGCACAGCTCTTTCACTTCCTCCTCCGTAAAGCCGGTATATTCCTCAAAAATATCCTGGTCTGTCATGGAGTACTCCCAGAACATATTTAACGCCGAGTGCTTCCCGTATTTCTTCACCGGCAGGATACCCGTCATATAGGCCAGCGCCACATAGGGCTGATCTTTTAAGAGCCACCGCAGAAAATCAAGATACTGCTTCTGCATCTTCTCCGATTCCTGTCTCTCCCGTATCACACAGTCCCACTCGTCAATCAGGAAGATGAATTTTTTCTTGCATTTTGTATAGATTCTCTTTAGCGCATCAGCCAGTCTCCAATCCCGCCGCTCGGACAGGATCTCATATTCTTCACAGAGTTCCTCCAGCACTTTCCGTTCCAGATATCCCGTCACATCCTGTTTCTCCGCACCGATCAGAAACTCCTGCATATTCAGAAAAATCACGTCTATTTGATTCAGGTATTCTGCAAAACTACTGTCACTCTCTATTTTCAGCCCGGCAAACAGCTTTCCGGAATCGTATCCTCTGCTGTAATATGCTGAAAGCATCTCAAGCGCCATGGACTTACCGAAACGTCTGGGCCTGCTGACACAGACAAATTTTTCCTTTGTGTCAAGAAGCCTGTTTGTGCAGGCGATCAGTCCTGTCTTATCCACATATATCTCGGAACGGATCGATTCCCGAAAACCGTCATCTCCCGGATTCAGATAAATTCCCATAAAACACCACCCTTTACATTTCCCCTTGCGGGCGTCACATACTGACTCTCTCCCCGATCTCCGCCATCTTCGCATCACAGAGCCTCGTATCGCCGTGCACTCTGGAGTAGGCGAGATATCCGTTCATCCGGTCGATCTTCGTGAGGTTCCTGCTGCCGCACTTCGGACAGACATCCATCTCCAGCTCCTGATGTCCGCAGTCGTCGCAGTAGGCGAGCGACAGGTTCACTCCCTCGTAAAAACCCATCTCCATCGCCCGCCGCACCAGAGTGCGGATCGCCTCCGTATTATAGTCCACAGGATATTTCACATACTGGATCTTCCCGCCGTTGAACAGATCCCAGAACCGCTTCTCCAGATCCTGCTTTTCGATCGGCGTGATATCCTCCGTCACATGGCAGTGGAAGCTGTTGGAGACATATGCCCTGTCGGAAACCCCTTCTATAATACCATATTTTGCCCGAAACTGCTCCACCTGCAGCCCGCAGAGATTTTCCGCCGGCGTGCCGTAGATCGCGTAGAGCCGCTTATCCTCCTTCTTAAACTGCCCCACTTTGTCGTTGATATGCCGCATCACTTCCAGCGCAAAACCGCCGTCCTCCGCCAGAGACTTTCCGTTATAGAGCACCTGCAGCTCGTTTAACGCCGTGATGCCGAAACTCGCCGTGGCGGAGGCAAGCACTGGTTTAATCTTGTCATGGAAGCCCAGGTGACCGCCGTAAAAACCACCCTCGCAGTACCCCAGCGGATTATTGGAAGCTTTCATCTCCCCCAGATAAGCGTAGGTCCGCAGATGCAGCCGCCTGATCAGCTCCAGATAATAGTCTAACACCTCGTAAAAATCCCGGCTCTCCTGTCTTGCCTTCGCTAAGATCATCGGCAGATGGAGCGACACCACCCCGATGTTGAACCGCCCCACAAAGACCGGCTTATCCTCCGCATCCGTCGGCTCCATGCCGCCTCTTTCATACCACGGGGACAAAAACGCCCGGCAGCCCATGGGGGAGACCACCCTGCCGTATTTTTTGTACATTTCCGCCACATAGCCCTCCCCGGTCAGGGAAAGCCAGTCCGGGTACATGGTCTTCGCGGAGCAGGCGATCCCCGCCTCAAAAAGCTCCTCCAGCTCACACCCCGGCCCGTGCAGATCCTTATCATACAGAAAAACGATCTTCGGGAACAGCACCGGCTTTTTATGCCCCTTCTTCCCCTGTCCGCCCTTCCGCACATTGAGCAGCGTCTTTGTGGCAAGGCGGGCAAACCTGTCTCTTCCGAGCCCCGCCGTCACCGTGATGAACGGATAATCCCCGCGGCTTGATGCCACGGTATTAAATTTATACTCCCAGCCCTGAAAGCCCTGCTCCATCTCCTTGCAGAGATCTTTCCACGCCTGTTCCTCAGCCTTCTCCTCCGAAATCCCCAGAGAGAGATACTTCTCCAGACTCCTGCCGTAGGACTTCTCCGCGTAGGGCACCAGCAGCTTATCCACCTCCGGCACCGTAAAGCCGCCGTACTGTTGGCTTGCCGCCGACAGCACGATATCGCCCATCACATCAAAGGCGGTATCCAGCGTTTTCGGTTCATTGTACCAGACATTTCCCATCTCAAAGCCGTCTTTTAACACCTCGCCGATATCAAAAAGGCAGCAGTTCATCGTATCCCGCCTTGCGGACATATCATGGATATAGATATAACCGTCATGAGCAGCCTGTATCTCCTCTCTCGTCAGGAAAAATTTCTGGTACATCTCCCGGTTCAACTGGTTGAATATCAGGCTCCGTCTCGTGGAGACAAGGGCGGAATCCGTGTTCGCATTCTCCTTATCCCCGATATACATGATGGACTGGCTCTTTTTATAGACCTCATCCAGCATCTTGACAAAATCCTGCTTATAATTCCGGTAATCCCGATAGCTCTTCGCCACCGCAGGATTGATCTGCTCCAACGCATACTCCACCACATAGTGCATGACCTCGATGGGGATGCCGGTCATCTGTTCCTCTTCCACTTTCGCAATGACAAGTTCACAGATCTTCCCCTTCTCCTCCTCCGTCAGTGTTGTCATCACACGGTACGCGCTCTTGCCCACCGCGTTGATGACCTTCTGCACCTGGAAGGGCTCTTTGCTGCCGTCCTTTTTTATGATATGGATCTGATAACGCGGTTTATACTTTTCGTTGTAATTGGTTTCCATAAGATTTCCTCTCAAATGCCATGCTCAGTTCACACTATCCGCAATCGACCTGATCTTGTCGTAAACATTATGATAAGTAAGGGGATATGCATTACTTCCATATACATACTTCTCCATGCTGCCGTAATCAGCCGTAATATACCACTGATCGCCATCGGCAACACTTGGATTGATATAACTGCTTCTCCAGAGAGGCATGCAGGATACCGCACAGACAAATCTGACTTCTCTCTGCTGATCTTCCGAAAATTCATCCACCTTATGGCTCATGAGCGTACCATCAAAATCATAGTAATATACATCAACGGAATCCTTGACAAAATCAAGCTTATATTCGGCTAAAACCACGCCCCATCCCCAGGCGTTATAGCACAACGTTTCCATACCGGAAACCAATCTTGCGCAATAAATCAAACACAGCAGAAATAATACAATACATATCAGAAAAGCTTTCAGGACAATTCTTTTTAACTTCATCTTATTCATATGTCCCCCCGAACAAGAATAGTTTTCAATCAGTTGTTTTCCAATATCTCTGTCAGATAACTCCGATACCCGTCCTTCACCTGTTCCGGCGCCGTCACTTTAGCCTCTTTCCCGATGCCCGCAAGCCAGCCATAAAACTGTCTGCTGACCATCACTTTGACATGCACCGCAAACCGGTCTTCGGAAAGTTTCTGCAGAGAGACATCTTTCCCGAAACGGTCCAGCACCACGCCCACCAGAGAATTCGGAAAACTCAGCGTCACCATCGTTTCCTCCCCGCCGTACATGCCGAATGTTTTCGCCGAGTAAGCCGACAGATCGCATTTCTTAAAGATCTCTTCCCCCTCCCGGCGCAGCTCCAGCATCTCGATAGACCCCATCTTATCCACCCTGAAGTGCTTTAACATCCCCGCCTTGGCATCATAACCGATCAGATAATAATTCTCATCGTTCCACATTAATGACCAGGGGCTGATCCGATAAAGCTTTCCGCCTTTTCTGGGCACCAGCTTCTTTTGCAGGTTCCACTCAAGATACGGGAACGAAATCTGCCTGTTTTCATGAATCGCCGTATGGATCGCATCCACATGATAATAAATGCTTTCATTCTCATTTTTGATCTGCCCCGACGTGTAGACCTGACGCTGCAGCTGCACCGCCTCGTATCTGCTCGTGAGTTTTTCGATCTTCCTGATCAGCTGTTCCGACTTGGACTTCGTGATAAAACGCGACGCGGAAACCGCATCTACGAGAAGCTTGCACTCCGGCAGTTCGAAATCCCTGGATGCCAGATAATAACCGCCGTTCCCTTTGGATGTATCAAAACCGATATCCACCCCGAAATCCATCAGGCAGTTGATATCATTGTAAACGCTCTTCCGCTCCGCACTGATCTCCTCCGCTTTCAGTTTTTCCAGCAGGACAGCCATCGGCATCGGATGCTGCTCGTCCGTCTGCTCGGTCAGGATCTTCAGAAGATATAATAATTTCAGTTTTTGATTTTCTGATTTCGGCATGGTCACTCCCCATTCACAAATTTACATCAGGCACATCCTTCCACGATCTCGAACAGCTCCCGCAGATTCCCGATCTCATACTCGACATGCAGTGCCCCGCCATCTTTCTGATGCGCCGGGAATGGTTTCCCTTTCGGATTATACCAACAGGCGTCCACCCCCGCATTGTTCGCGCCCCGCATATCGGAAGTCAGGGAATCCCCCACCAGCAGGGCTTTTTCCTTCCTGAACCCCGGAAGGTCCGCAAAGGCGATCTCAAAAAACTCCCTCCGCGGCTTTTCATACCCTATTACGTCCGATATAAAGACCTGATCGATCAGCCTGTCAAACCCGGAGTTTCTCATCTTGATCTGCTGCGTGACAAAAATGCCGTTGGTGACAATATGCTGCTTTATCCCCATCTCCTTAAATTCTTTCACGATCTCATAGGAATCGTCCACATAATATGTCTTTGTGCCCAGCTCCTGTTCATACTGTTTTTGCATCTCATCCGGATCGATATGACCGATTCCCGCCTGAACAAAAAACTCCTTAAACCTTCCCGGCAGCAGCTCCTTTTTCTCTATCTCGCCCCGCTCCAGCCTCTCCCAGAATTTCTCATTGATCCCGGAATACAGCACCAGCATTTCCTCTGTCATCGTCACACCGTGGCTTTTTAAACACACCCCCAGCGCATACCGCTCCGACTTCTTAAAATCTAACAGCGTGCCGTCCAGATCCCATAAAATTGTATCGTATTTTGGCATAAAATGTCTTCCTTCGTCTCATCCGGCCTGCAAAGCCGTACTTTGATCCCCCAAAAAAGCAAAAGATGTCCATGTATCCATGAACATCCCCTTTTGTCATGCCTTCCCGGTTTCCTCTGCGGCACCGCCCTCCGGCACTGCCTTCGCATCTTTGCTCTTTCTCCACTTAATTCCGATAAAGCATGCCGCAACCACTAAAGCCGCCGCGATCACAAAAAGAATGGCATACGCCAGAAAATTTAATCCTAATAACGCTCCAGCACTCATCGTCCGTTCCTTCTTTCTTATATTATATTTATATTATTTTCTGTTTTTCCTCTGCGGCTAATCTAAACCCGCAAACCCGCGCTTTATGCGAACAAAGTTCGCATTGCGCTTATCAGGCCGATTTCATCGGACGTTTGCCCGTTAATGCCGCTCGCCGAATGAGTAAACTCATTCTTCCCGCTAACGCTCATTATATCATGAATCTGCGATTCATGATCGCCATTCGCCGCTCGCCGAATGAGCAAGCTCATTCTTCTCGCTAACGCTCATTATATCATTTACAGCCCCGTATCGTCAAGTAAGTCCTCGCCGTCCGCCGCGCCCGTCGCAAGGGCATCGCAGCGCTCATTCTCCGGATGTCCGTCATGTCCTTTCACCCAGATAAACTGCACCTGATGGGGCTCCATCGCCTTTAAGAGCCGCTTCCACAGATCCACGTTTTTCACCGCGCCGCCGTCCGCCTTTTTCCAGTTCTTTTTCAGCCAGCCGCCGACCCAGTTTTTCTCAAACGCGTCCACCAGATATTTCGAGTCGGAGACCAGTTCCACCCGACATGGTTTTATCAGGGCTTCCAGCCCGGCGATCGCCGCCATCAGCTCCATGCGGTTATTCGTCGTTTTTTTATACCCTGCGCTATACTCTCTCTCATGCAGCGTTCCTCTGCTGTCCACATACTGTACGACAGCGCCATATCCTCCGGGACCGTCCGGGTTTCCCCTGGCCGCCCCGTCCGTAAATATTTTCACATCCATGTCAAATAACTATGTCCTTTCCCATCACTATGTCGACTTCAATGCCATTAGACGACCATCCACTCGCCGGTCTCCAGAAATCTCTCCGCCAGTTCCTCCGCTTCCCGGATCACCCGCGCATCATATCCCATCACTTCCAGCAGCCGGATCGCGTTTCTCGACTGTGCCCTGCCTTTTTTCAGCAGATAGTTAAAACTGATATCCCCGTCCTCTATGGTCTCCTCAAAATGATAATTCTCATAGGAGCCTTCCAGCAGATGCGTCAGTTCGATATCATGTGTCGCCGCAAAGCAGAGCACGCTTTCCCCGGTCAGCGACTGTAAGATCCTGCTGGATGCCGCGATCCGCTCCACCGTGTTGGTGCCCCGCAGCACTTCATCCACAAAGCACAGTACCGCCGGGGTCTTCTGTACGGCATACATTCCTGTATTTATTTCCTCTTTCTTTCCAACATATACCTCTGCATCGGCCTCTTCTTTCTCGCTGGCATATAGCTCTGCCCCGATCTTCACTTTCTCATCGGCACATGCCTCTGCCTCAGCTTCCGCTTTCTCCCCGCAGGCATCCAGGATCCGCTTTAACGCCCTGATCTCCACCATAAAATAACTCTCGCCGCCGGTCAGGTCATCCCGCAGCGCCATGGAACTCATCACCCTGTAAAAAGGCGCCGACCACCGCTTTGCAGGCACAGTGCAGATCGTCTGCGCAAGCACCGCCCCCAGTGCCACCGTCTTTAAAAAAGTAGATTTGCCGGACGCATTGGAGCCCGTAACCAGTACGCCACGCTTTGTATCGATACTGTTCTTTACCGGATCATGCAGCAGCGGATGATAGAGTTCCTCCGCAGAAAGTCCATACTCTTCCCGGATGTCCGGCCTGCAGAAACCGTCCAGAGAAGCCCTGAAATAAGCGATGCAGATACAGGCATCCAACGTCCCCACGGCGGACACCAGCTCCCGGATCAGAGCATCCTTTTCCCTGACGATCTTTAACATCTGGTTAAACTTTATCAGATCCAGATGCAACGCCATCTTCAGATAATCAAACAGCAGATCTAAGGGACCGGAACTTCCCATGGGATTTGACATGGACATCGCCACCTGCGAAAAACTTCTGAAATCTCCCAGCGCTTTGACATCCTTCTCCAGAATATCCTGATACTTTTCAAAAACCGCCTCTGTCTCCGCACTGCCCGCCCTCAGGCTGCCGCTCCGGCAGGCCCTGTTTAAAATGCCCTTTATTTTCTCCGCTCCTTTTATCATGCGCAAAATATAGGCAAAACTGATCAGATAAGGATTGGCCTCCCCTTTCTCCTTAAAGTAAGTCATGATGTTGATCACCAGAACCACAAACAGCAAAAGTATCCCCAGCGCAGGCTCTGTAAACAGCAGCCCCACTGCCGGAATATAGAGGAGATCCATCAGGATATGCCGGATATTATCCCTCTTTCCCAGATTGTCCAGATAATCCAGATAGTCTTCCAGCGCATATTTTCCGGTGAAGCCGATCTCATAAAGCGTCAACGACAGCTGCTCCCGCAGATCACTCTTCTCCTGCATACAGCCCGCAAGCGCATCCCGTTCCCTCAGCACTTCCCGCTCCGTCACAGGGCAGCGCAGCATACGGTAAAGTTCCCCCGCCCCTGCGGAAGATCTCGCATAATTCATTCTCTGAAAAATAAGATCCATATCCAGATCGTTCCAGGTAATGTCATCCAGAAAAAATTTTCCGGTATTTTTCCTGTAATGAAGATAGCTGCCCTTTACGGCAGCTTCTTCCCTGCGCCGTTCTTTTCCCGGTGCAGTTCCATATTCCTCTCTGATCAGCTTTTCCGCCAGCGCTCTCTGTTTTTTCTGTTCCAACATACCGCGCCAGCCGACGATCACGGCGGATACCAGAACGATCCCGCCAAAAACAATCCATTCATTCATACCGATTACAACTCTTCTCCATCTCTGCCCTACAGGAAGCGTTTCATCTTCAATACAGACTCTTTCACCAGCACACGGAATTTAGCCGAGACCGCATCCGCCGCCGCCTGTACCTCCGCATGGGTGAGGGGAGTCGGGGAAATGCCCGCCGCCAGATTGCAGACACAGGAGATCCCGCAGACCTTCATCCCCATATGGTTCGCCGCGATGGCTTCCACCGCAGTACTCATCCCCACCGCGTCCGCGCCGACGATACCTGCCATCCGCACCTCCGCCGGTGTCTCGTAGGAAGGCCCGGTAAACTGGATATACACGCCCTCTTTCAAGTCTATCCCGTTTTCCTGCGCCGTAGACCGAATCAGTTCACAGAGATCTTTCCTATATACTTCCGACATATCCGGGAATCTCGTGCCATACTCTTCCATGTTGGGGCCGATCAGCGGATTCGGCACAAGCGCCGCGATATGATCGGTGATCATCATCAGATCTCCCGCCTTGAAATCTTTGTTGATGCCGCCGGAAGCGTTTGTCAAAAACAGGATCTTTGCCCCCATCAGTTTCATCAGCCTCGTGGGCAGCACCACATCCGACATTGCATACCCTTCATAATAATGGATCCTGCCCTTCATGCATACCACCGGGATATCGCCCAGATAGCCAAAGATAAATTTTCCGGCATGTCCTGCGACCGTACTCACCGGAAAACCGTCGATCTTCTCGTAGGGCAGCTCCGCCTCCACTTTGATCTCATCCGCGAAATCCCCCAGGCCGGAGCCCAAAACGATGGCAACCTCCGGATGGAAATCCACCTGCTTCTTAAAACTCTCGTAACAATGCATCAATTTTTCCTGTACACTACTCATCTCGTAATCCTCCTATTTTAGTTCCAACTCCAAAAGTTTCTTCGCGTTTTCTCCGAGGATCAGTTCCTTCTCCTGCTCTGTGAGCGGCAGCCCCTCTATCCGGGCGATACTCTCTTTCTGTCCGGACCAGGGGCAGTCCGTGCCGAACAGGATCTTCTCGGCGCCGTGCTTTCTGATGATCCGCACAAGCTGTTCACCGTTTATATAATCCTCCAGAAAAGCTGTATCCATGTAGACTTCCTCGCCTGCCAGCAGCTCCTCCACCGCGTCCCATTCCTTCCAGCCGCCGAGATGCGCCAGCACAAACTTTTTCGGCGCCGTCTCCCGTATGGCGCGGGCAATTTTCTCCACCGCCGCATAGACCGGCTCCGGCAGCCCGATATCCACCCCCGCATGCACGGAAATGATCAGCCCTTCCTCCGTGGCAGCCTCCAGAATCCGAAGATAACGGATATCGTCCATATAAACCTTCTGATACGCCGGATGGATCTTAACCCCTTTTAACCCCAGGCTCTTTATCTCCCGCATTCTGCGCCTGACATCCGAACAATCCGGGTGAATCCCCCCGAAAGAGATCAGGTTTTCCTTCTCCTCATTGAGTTTCGCCGCCACCCGGTTCACCGTCTCAAACTGCGCGGGCTTTGTCACCACCGGCAGGATCACCGAAACATCCACGCCGCCCTTCTCCATACTCCTCTCAAGCCCCGCCACCGTACCGTCCGTATGGGGCGTAATGCCGGAACACTTCGACAACCCCTCGATACTTGCCTTTGCGATCTTGTCCGGAAAAGTATGGGTGTGAAAATCTATGACCATCTCAAACCTCCATGCTGTAATAATCTAGCTGTCGTGCCCCGTTTTGCAGGCAATTCCGTTTTATCCCTCGTACCCGACCAAGAACGCCTTCTGGTTGATCTCCACCGTCTTGGGCGGTACTGTCTTCGCGATCACATCCAGCCACTGCTGCTTCGTAAAGTTCATATGTTTTGCCGCGAGCCCCAGCACAATGATGTTGAACACTCTGCTGTTGCCCAGCTCCAGCGCTTTTTTCTGCGCGTCCACCTGATAGACCCTGTGCTCCTTTGCCAGATCTTCCAGAATATTTCCCGGATACTTTGCCGCTCCCGTCACCACAGGCATCGGATCGATCCTCTGGTCGTTCGCGACGATCACTCCGTCAGGTTTCAGAAAATGCGCATACCGCAGCGCCTCGAGCCTCTCGAAAGCGATCAGGATATCCGCCTGTCCTTCCTCCACGATGGGCTCCGCCACCTCCTCGCCGTAGCGCACAAAAGTCACAACGCTGCCGCCTCTCTGCGCCATGCCGTGTACCTCGGAAAGCTTTACCTGATAGCCGCCTTCCACCATAATACCGCCTAATATCCGGCTTGTGAGCAGCGTTCCCTGTCCGCCCACGCCGACGATCATAATATTTTTAGTCATCTCTACTCTACTCTCCTATCCCAGTTCCGCATTTGTCAGCTCAGACTTTCTTCGCTTCTCGCACTTCGATCGCCCCGAACTTGCAGAGCTGTGCGCACAGCCCGCACCCGTTGCACATGGACGCATCGATCTTCACCGTGCCGTCCTCCTGCTTTGTCAGCGCAGGACAGCCGGGCCTTAAGCAGGCGCCGCACTTTTTACATTTCTCCGGAATCGCCACGCACTTGTTCGGGAAGACCTGCCCTTTCAACAGCGCGCAGGGGGCAGTCACAATGATCACAGATACGGCATCCCTCGCCACTTCCTCCTTGATCGTCCGCTCCAGCACATCCACATCAAAGGCATTCACCTCCGTCACATGCTCAATGCCCATGGATTTACAGAGATGATAAATGCTGATGGCGGGCACCACATCGCCCTGCAGTGTCTTTCCGGTCGCCGCATGATCCTGATGCCCCGTCATGCCCGTGGTGGAATTATCCAGGATCAAAACCGTTCCGGTTCCCTGATTATAAACCATATTCATCAGGGAATTCACACCGGTGTGCATAAAAGTGGAATCCCCGATCACCGCCACCCAGTTCTTTATGTAATCCTTTCCCTTCGCCTTCTCCATGCCGTGCAGTGTGGAAATACTGGCGCCCATGCAGATCGTCGTCTCTATCACGTTAAGCGGCGGCACAGCCCCCAGCGTATAGCATCCGATATCTCCCGCCGCATGGAGTTTCAGTTTGTTGAGGATCCAAAATGTACTCCTGTGGGGACAGCCCGGACAGAGAATAGGCGGACGCGCAGACACCTGCGCCGCTTCTTTAATCTCCGTCTTTTCTTTCAGAACCGCTTCCCGAAGCAGATTCGCGCTGTATTCTCCCTGCAGGGTAAACAGTTCCTTCCCCTCACAGGCAATGCCCCAGGATCTGATCTGTTCCTCATAGACAGGCTCCAGCTCTTCAAAGATGACCAGCCTGTCGACTTTGGAGGCAAATTCCTCGATCAGCTTTCTCGGCAGCGGATGCACCAGCCCCAGCTTCAACACCGACGCGTCCGGGCAGGCTTCCCTGACATACTGGTAAGCGATGCCGCTCGCCACAAAACCGATGGAAGTATCGCGGTACTCCGCCCGGTTGACCGCCATCGTGCAGCCATCCTCCGCCATCTTCTTCATGCGGCTCTCCACATACACATGGCGTCCCTTGGCATTGGCAGGCATCATCACATATTTTGCCGGATTTTTTACATACGGTTTATCCTCCGGCTCTGTCCTCTCTTCCAGCGTCACCGGTCCCTGGGAGTGGGAGAGGCGGGTCGTTGTCCTCACTATGACAGGAGTGTCATATTCTTCACTCAATGCAAAAGCAAGCTTTGTAAAATCCTTTGCCTCCTGGGAATCCGAAGGCTCCAGCACAGGCACCTGCGCCGCCCTTGCCACACAGCGGGTGTCCTGCTCGTTCTGGGAACTGTAAAGCCCCGGATCATCCGCCGCCACCAGCACAAGGCCGCCGTTCACGCCCGCATAGGACGCCGTGTAAAGCGGGTCGCTCGCCACATTCACGCCCACATGCTTCATGGAACACATCGCCCGCACGCCGCTGATGGAGGCGCCGATCGCAACCTCCGCGGCCACCTTCTCGTTCGGCGACCATTCCGCATAAATGTCTTCCTTATATTTTACGATATTTTCACTGATTTCCGTACTCGGCGTTCCCGGATAAGCGGCGGACACTTTCACCCCCGCCTCATAAGCGCCCCGGGCAATCGCTTCATTCCCAAGCATGATCTTTACTTCTGACATGTTGATTCCATCCTTTCGTATCTCTGATGTTTCCACTCTTTCTTATTATCATATCTTATTACGCTCTGAATTTCATCTATCTTTTCTTTCCAATCTTACTTTTTGGTGATTTTGCACAAAACCATTCTCTTATTTTTAGTAAAAACAGCAAAAGAATACCCTGCCTTTACTTGTTTTTCTAAACTTGTCTAGACAGGATCTGGAAGTAATAAATTAGATGTGATCTTAGAATAACAGAAATCATTGATATGGTTCATCTTATGTTTCTTTTATTATATAGAAGCGGCGTCAGAAGACGCCGCCATTAGATACTTAAAGTATTTTAAATAATAAAATGATTGATCATTCTTGTTTGTAAAACTATTTAATTTGTTACTTTATTTTTAATTTGCATTGATAACCAAACAGTTATACATTAATAACTTACACCATTGGTCACATTATTAATTTCATGGCGCACTCCGTTCAGATAAGCATAATGGGTGCAGCTGATACGGTACAACACGCCCTTTTGTGCGGAACTGGTATATACATTCATGCCAAATAAATTGGTATTTGTTGCACTATCTCCGGAATGTGATCCAACTAAAGTCCAACTCCCATTCACATATTTTTCGACTCTTATATTTTCCGCACCTATTTTACTCGCTGTCACTGTGGAACCTGTAGTAATAGATCCTTGCACACCACTGGCATCAACTGAAATTCCAATCGTACAGCCTGTTAAAGTTGCAGCCTTTTCTCCTCTATTATCAGGAATATCATAAATACCATGCCCTACATTGTTTCCTGTCAATTCACGATATGGACCAACAATAAGAGTTTCAATATTTTCCTGTGCATGAGCAATAATCCCCATACCACTGTTACAGATCATTATAACCCCGCATAAAGCGGCCAGTAATCTTTTCATTTTAGCATTCATATTCTTCCTCTTTCTTTTGTATCCGCGAATGGTCAATCATTTTACTTATCCCACATATAAAAGAAAGTGTAACAATCCTATTTCTATTTTATTTAATATCACCCAATCCCTCCCTGACTTTCAGAATTTCATCCAATGCAATATTTCCACTTATACGATAAAATCCGTTTTTCATAGAAATCATACAGATATATTCATCTTCATATTGATAACATAACGTATTTTCATCAGAATATTCTGGTATCAATATATATTTTTTTTCATCCATCGCACTTTCTCTATATTCTCTGTTCTCATCTTCCCACAAAGTTATTTCAATCAATAAGTGTCCATCGCCTTTATCATAATAATCAGCCATCACTTTATTTCTATTATTAAGTTTAAGTTGTTGTACACTATATAACTCGTAGTCTTTGGGAATATATGTCGGCATTTTAATCTTACTTTTTATTTCTTTATCCAATTCTCCCCACGAATCATAAAATGTTTTTATTTCACTATTCCTGTCGATATCTATTTCTTCCACCGTATTATCCTTCACAATCTCCAGCACCCCAACTCTCTCCAAAATCATAGTAAACAACGACTTGTCCTCTCTTGCGTAAGTCACCATATTCAGAGAAAGCAGCGCCGCGCCAAACACTGCGATAAATAAAACTGCCGCCCGAAGTCCTCTCCTTTCGGAAAAATGTCTCTTTTTCTTTCCGCCCCCTTTCCCGTATTCCTTCCTGCTCCCGCCTGTCCTTTTCGCACCGTCCGGTTTTTCTGCATCCCCGTCTTCGCCTGGAGCATCCGCTTTTTCCGCACCATCTTCTTCCTTCACGCGCTGCATGATATTCCGGTAAGCCTCATCTTTGCTCATATGAGGCTCTTCCGGGGGCGAGAGCTTTTGCAGCATCACACAGATGGCATCCACTTCTTCCGCATCAAATTCCTCTTCCGTCGCTTCATCCCTGTACCAGCAGAGCCGTCTCTCCAATTCTGCTATTAAGTTTCTGTCTTTGTCAGTCATAAAAACCTCCAAACGCAGACCGCAAAAATAAGCCAGCCCACTACAATATCCTCTTTCAACTTCTTTTTGAGTCTCACCATCCTCATCCGGATACCGCCTCTGTCCACTCCGTATTTATCTGCCACTTCCACGGAGGAATATCCATTCAGATAATAATCACGGAGCATCGCATACTCTTTCTCACTGATGGAAGCTTTCATCGTCTCCGCCAGTTCGATCTCCTCGTACCCGTGCTCAATCTTATCCGCAATATCATTATCGCCATGTACCTCATCCGTCAGATAGTAGATCATCTTCTTTTCCCACAGCTTCATCCGTTTGTTCTTTGCCGTGTTATAGAGCCATCCCATCCGATTCGGATGTTCCATCAATATGTCCGCCTTACGATATGCCTCATAAAAAGTTTCCTGTACTACATCTTCCACAAACTCCCTGTCTTTGCATCCCCTGCCGACAAAAGTATAGACTTTATCATAGGCGTCTGCCATCAGTTCATTAAAAAATTTGTCTTTTTCCTGTTTGTTCATTGAATAGCCCACTCATAAGAATCTTTTATCTTCGGTACATCACTTCCATGTACTTCTGGAAATATTTTACATTAAAATGCAGAACCAGATAAAAGCATATAAGAAACAGCTATTTTGATAGGTCTATTTTATTCCGTTTCATTTAATTTTAGCTATTATAAAAAGAGATTGTCGAAAATGGCAATCTCTCTTCCAGCTCTATTCTTAAAACAACCGCACGGTATCAGGAAATTTTTCTACTTTCCCGGCGCAGAATGACCGGCCCCCACTTTTCTCACAACACTTTCCGCCGTTCTCCAGAACCCGCGGGATATAAAATATATGATGACCGCTGCCGCCGTCACGCCGGCGAGCACGGCAATATTGATCTTCCAATAGCTGTACTGCTCTTTCATCCGTCCGATGATCCGCCCTCCCAGCCATTCCTGCACGCAGTAAAACTCAAACGTAAATATGCCGTAAAAAGAGAGAATGCCTGAAACGACCATCCCAGGAATCCTGACCGGAAATTTTTCACAAAGCCAGTATAAACTCCCCGCCAGCAAAAAGGAGAGCGAAACAGCGATCAGTATATCCGGGATACAGCAGTTCGAAACCGGGACCAGAATATACATCCCCGCAAAATTGCTCAGGTAGCTCAAATAAAATCCAAGAATACATACCAGGATCAGAAAGCCCCACACCAGCCTGTCAAATATCACTTTTCCGTTTTCAGACAGCCATCCGAATAAAATGCCGATGAGAAAGACCGGTATTCTGTTCGTAAATCCAAACAGATCCTCCCTCAGCATCGTCCTGACATACAATGTCCAGATCAGCCATATCACCAGAGCCCCGCCGGTAAAGACAAACTTATTGGAGGATCTTGCAAAAAACCTGTAGTACAGTGGAAACAAAATATAAAATGTCATGATCATCGGCACAAACCAGAGAAAAGAATAGATATCCTTCCCATAAAAGTTGATGCCGGAAACATTTTTCCAGAACTCGCCTGCCGTCCAGTTCTCCATCATACATCTCAGTACCGCCATCAGAAGAAACGGAAGCAGGATACGCTTTGCTCTTTTATAATAGAAAAAAACCAGATTCCGTGATCTGCCGATCGAATATACCATCCCCATTCCCGAAAGGAACAGAAAAATATCGACACCGCAATATCCGATCCTCTGCATAAAATTTTCGATCATCGAAAGCTTCGGATATCTCCCGAAAATGGGAAACCATTCATGAAAAAGCAAAATCCAGAGTGCCGCAAATCCCATGACCGCACTCCGATATCTGTGAAGTAATAAAAAACCGTTTTTACTGTTTGGCATTTCTGCCTGCTCTTTTGTCTGCAAAATTTCATCCTCTGTTATGTGTATCCATATTTGACGATATCATAGCATATTCATCTGACAACTGCAATCATTTCGGATCTCACCATATATCCGCAAGCAGCAGTTCAGCCCAGACAAGCGGAAGCGTGTCTTCATGGAATATGACTGTGTCTGCCTGTCTGGGCTGAACTATTACATCCGCAAAGTCAAAACTGTATAAAAATATCTCCAACCGCACAATTACAGTTGGAGATAGCTTTCCGCGATCTTTCTCACGTCCCCGGCTCCGATATCCTCGACACCGCCACATAGACGGCCGATATCTTATACCAGGTCGGATAGTCTACGATACCCGAAACGGGAAGCCCGAAGATCCGCTGGAAACTCCGCACTTCCTCCGCCGTCTGCTGCCCGAAGATGCCGTCCGCCACAACGGTCGGTATCGCCGGATAATTCTGCGCAATGCGGTTTAACTGCTGCTGTATCTGCTGCACTTTACCGCCTCTGGCGCCGATGGTAAGGTTATAGCCGGGCCAGGAGGAAGGCACACCTGATACGCTGGTGGCCGTATTGATATACATGTCGCTCCCGTAATAATAGCGTATAATTTCTATCGCGGAATATCCCTGATCCCCCAGATACTTGGATCCCCACTGGGACAGGCCGTTGCAGGTAACGGTCGTGCCGTTGCAGTAGGAGGTAAAAATGGGCTGCCGCACCCCGGGCCTCGAAAGAAAATTGGCAAAGATTGTATCCACCAGATAGCTGATATTGCTGAATATGTTTCTTCCGCGCATCCATTTCTGGTCATAGGCCGTGGAGGAGGTGATCGTAAAGTTATACCCCTGATTCCGGTACCACTCCGTATATACCCTGTTCAGCGTAAAGGACATGATCGCCAGCACGTTCGCATAGATCGACTGCTCCGGCCAGGTGGCATAGATCTCCGAGGACGCCACATTTTTGATATAATCCCTGTAAGGCACATAGTAATTCGGAGCGGAAGCGTCATTCGGCAGTCCGTCATGCACAACGATGGTCTCCGGCACGACCACCCTGCTTAAAACGATCTCCCCGTCTTCGTCCATGGGTTTGATCTCATCCTCCTCAATCTTCGGCGGATAATCATAAAACAGCGTATGGGGCGGTATCTGGATATCCTCCTCCGGAGCCGTCTCCACCTCCTGCGGTACCATGCTGACAGGCTGGAAAGATTCCACCTCCGGCAGTACCTGCACCCCCTCCACAACGACACTCTCATAACCCGGCGCCGTTATCGAGATATCATAATCCGCATAGGGCTGCACATCCCCCGGCTCCAGCGAATAGTCTAACGCCGGCGCCGGCAGCTCCACCTCCGCCGTCTGGCCGGAAATATTGGTATCCAGCTCCTCTACCACCGTGTCCGGCTGCCCCGAAAGCGTTATCGTTACTCTCGCGTCCCTCACCGGGATAAACCCCAGTGTGGAAGTCACGTTTATCTGTAGTTTTCCTCTATCTGTCAAATCGTTCTGTGCGGCATGCAGCTTATTTTGTGACATAAAAAATCCCCGCATATATTCTCTTACGAACAATATATGCGGGGCACCTCCCTTTTGTGCACAGCCACAGACAGCCCAAACATGTTAGCAGAAAACAAAAGCGTAGCACATTACTTTTGTTCACAGGCATAGCCAGCCCGGCGAATAGAAAAACATTCCCCCGGCAACCCTGCTAAACGCCTCTACCGCTCTATGGACGCCGCCATCCTGTGATACGTATGGCGGATCCCTCTGACTGCCGTAGAATAGGCAGCGATATTTTCAGGCAGGGACATTCCGCCATAGCCCGCATCCCCCAGATGATGGATATCCGTCCCCGTCATCTTGCACATCAGCGCCAGCCTCTTGATCGTGTCCGTGTCCGCCCCTTCCTGGGAAGTGCCGATGGCGGTGATCGTCATGGCTCCCAGCCTGTGCGCGCAACTCACAAGTTCCCTCGCGTACTCCACGGTGATCCCCGGCACCGTCCCCGGCGCAGGCAGAAGGATGATATCCGCCCCCGCCTTCACGAAGCTCTCCACATCCTCTTTTGTCATGATATTTTCCGCCGCTTCCGATAAGATACCTGCCGCATGCATCTTGCCTGCCGCCAGCACTACCCGATCGCCCACCGCCTCCTTATAGCGTTCTAACGTTGCGATAATGGCGGGATTGCTGACGCCCATCCCCGGATTTCCGGTGAGCAGGATCATATCCACGCCCATATCTGCCGCACGTTTCGCATTTTCCACAGTGGCGCGCCTTCCCGGGGACATCTTCCACATCGGGTCTGTCTCCCCCTCCTCGCCTTCTTCCACCGGCTCCAGATTAATGCCCACCGGCCTTCCGGTAAGACGCTTTAACTCTCTCACCGTATCTTCCGGCTTCGTCTCCGGCATCCCGTTTATCACCGGATCTACCACATCGAACATATTTAGGAGCAGGATATCCGCCCCCATCGCCGCCGCGAACTCCGCATTGGTCACATTCCCCAGCATAGGCTGCAGCGTCCCGATAGTCTCACAGGCAATGATCCTGCCCTCGCTTTTCACAATGGATTCCAGTAAATCCTCTTTTGTAAACTTCCGAAAATCGGAAGCATAACAATCCAGCATCCTCTTTGCCATATCTCTCTCCTATTTTAGTTCCGCATCTGTCCGGGAGATACCAATACCGGCAGAGTGATTCCCCGCCGCCTGCACGTCTGTAAATCCTCCGGGCATCTCCCGGACTGATGCTGTCTACTTCAGTTCCAGCGAAAACTGCTCCATCTCCGCCGGCACGATCACGCCGATCTCCTGAAAGATCGGATACAGATAGCTTGCGCCGAAGGTCTTCAGCTTCTTCGGCCCGCTCACCGGCAGCCCCGCCTTCTGCAGCTCCATCGCATTCCAAAGGGATAAATTCACCGTGGAGCGGGTGATGGACTTATCTTTTCTGCTGACAAAGATTTCATACCCTTTAATGGAATAGCTGTAGTTCAAATGCTTTGCCGTCTCGAACTCCCTGCCTTCCAACATAACCAGCACATCCCAGAGCGCGTCCTCCAAAGCAGCGCAGGAATCCCCTTCTCCTCTGATCTCTCTCTGGACCAGTTCCCTCAACTCACAAAGTTTTTCTTTCCGTTTCAGTTCCGAAACCATTTTTTCTGCTGCCTTTCCCGCCAGCCCGTATCTTTAGTCTTCAGTCATGATCAGCCTTACGACGCATGTTCCCCCTGCCCCTGCAGTATAAATGCCATACTGCCAGAACAGACAGCATACCGCAGATAAAACCGGCCATATCAATACAGACATCACCGAACCCCGGAGACCTTCCCGCAGAAAAAAACTGTATTGATTCATCCACAACCGCTGTGATCATACCTGTTAAAATAGTTATCCGCCAGGATTTTGCCGGTTTAAAACAGTATACCATAAACAGCAGTACCGTCAATACGCCTTCCATCCCATATTCGGCAAAATGGGCAAGTTTCCGGATAAAATGCTCCGTCACCATCCCGCTTCCGCTTTGGGCTAAAAAATCGTTGACCAGTTCCGTGATCCTGCCGCTCCGTCCGGAAGAGACTTCGGCATTTTCCATGGAATTATGCCAGATGAACAGCACGCAGCATAAAAACAGCACTGTAATGGCCGCCCGCGCGGCAATCAGGCATAAATCGGAAGCCGTTTTTTTCATCCTCATACCTCTTTGCGTACTTCGGCACGCATACCGATTCGTGAAGAACGCTGCTTTTGCATTCTTTACATATTTTAGTCCTTCCTCTCATCTCCCCAGAAAAACAGGGCTACCGTTCCCGGCCCGGTATGGCTTCCTATCGTAGTGCCGATGTTATTGATGACCACTTTCCCATCCAGTTTCGGAAATGCCTCCTCCACCAGATCCGCCACCTTTCGTGCATCCTCATAGCAGGCAGACTGTGAAATATAGCATTTTCCATTATAGTCTGCCCCGTCCAGGGCATGTTCTTTCATCTTATTTACAATTTCCTGAATTACTTTCTTCTTTGTCCTGATCTTTTGTCTCGGGATCAGTTTTCCTTCATGGTCCACATTTAACAGCGGACAGATGTTTAAAACCATCCCCACCGTCCCCGCTGTCTTGGATATCCTGCCCCCTCTGATATAGAACGTCAGATCCGTCGAGAAAAACCAGTGATGCAGTTTTAATTTATTCTCCTCCAGCCAGTCCTTTACTTCCGCCAGAGTCTTTCCCTCGTCTCTTAAGTCCGCCGCCTTATCCATAAGGAGCCCATACCCCGAAGATGCCGCCAGAGAATCCATGATCACGATCTTCCTCTCCGGATACTGCTCCGAAAGCTCCTCCGCCGCCAGTTTTGCCGAATTATAAACCCCGGAAATCCCGGAAGAAAGCGTCAGATGCAGAATATCCTTCCCCTCCTTCAGGAAAGGCTCAAAATATTCCTTGAACTCCTCCACATTGATCTGGGATGTTCTGGTGTCCGCTCCGTCCTTCATCCTCTGATAAAACTCATCAAACGGAATAGACTGCCCCAGATCGTCGCTGTACTGCTTCCCGTCCAGCTCAAAGTGGAAACAAATATAATGAATATCCCGTCTCTCAAAATGCTCTTTCTCCAGATCCGCCGTCGAACAGCAGCTGATCACATAATCACTCATCATAATCCTCCTATTCCAGTCCCGCATACGCCCTGACAGTACACTTTAAGCTAAGACAAATTTGCAGCCGTTCAGCGTCTGCAAATTGTCTTGTGCACTGTCCGTGCGCATGCTGATTTCCAGTCCCGCATGCACCGCACTTAAACGCATTTCAGGCAGAGACCGCGAAAGCCTCTGCCTGTCTATCATATAACTATATTTATTTATTTGCAAGCAGCATCATGATCTCATTGCTTCTTGCGATGAACTTTGTCATCGCCTCCGCCTCAAGCGGCGCATTCTGGATCTTCGCCAGATCGTAGAGCTGTTCGCAGATCATCCTGGAGTTTTTATCCTCCTTATTCTCCATAACGTACTGCACCAGCGGATGGTTTGCGTTCAGGATGAGCGTCTCCCCTTCTTCGCCGAAAGCTCCCATGCCCATGCCGCCTGCCGCATACATCTTCATCATATCCTGCATCCTGCGGCTCTCCTCGGAGATGGTCAGCATGGAGGATATCTTTTTATTTTTCAGCTTCTCCAGCTTCACGGTGAGCTTATCCTTCTTCAGCGCCTTTTTCACAAGCTTGCCGATCTCCTCCGCATTCTCCTCCAGTTCTTTTTCCGCTTTCTTGGAGGTCTTTGCCTTGAAGCTCTCGGTCAGGTCCGCATCGATACGCATAAACTTAATGCCTTCATTCTTGGATTCCAACTGCTGCACAAAAGGCTGGTCGATGTTGTGGGTCAGGATCACAGCGTCCATCTTTGCCGCCTTGAACATATTGATATACTGTCCCTGCTGCTGTTCGTCGGTCACATAGTAGATGATCTTTTCCTTCTTTTCCTCCTCTGCGTCCGCAGAATCCCCGGCGTCATCGGCGCTTTCGCCCTCCGCCTCGTCCTCCTTGACGATCTCAGTCTCCACTTTCTCGCCGTTTTCATCCACGGCATTTTCGCCTTCGCCGTCCTCTTTCTTCTCTTCTTCCACTTCATCCGGATCGCTCTTTGCCACTTCCAGACATTCCGGCAGAGTCAGATATTTTCCGTCCAGATTCTTAAAGAGGATATAATCCGTCATCTTCTCACAGAACTTGTCGTCCTTTAAGCAGCCGAACTTGATGAACGGGCTGATATCGTCCCAGTATTTGTCGTACTCTTCCTTGTCCGTCTTGCACATGCCGGAGAGCTTATCCGCCACTTTCTTTGTGATATAATCGGAGATCTTTTTCACAAAGCCGTCATTCTGCAGCGCGCTCCTCGAAACGTTAAGCGGCAGGTCCGGACAGTCGATCACGCCCTTCAACAGGAGCAGAAATTCCGGGATGACCTCCTTGATATTATCCGCGATAAACACCTGATTATTATATAATTTGATCTTTCCCTCGATAGACTCATACTCCAGATTGATCTTCGGGAAGTACAGGATGCCCTTTAAGTTGAACGGATAATCCATATTCAGATGGATCCAGAACAGCGGCTCCTTGTAATCCTGAAATACCTTCCGGTAAAACTCCAGGTATTCCTCCTTCGTGCACTCGTTGGGATGCTTTGCCCAGAGGGGATGCGTATCGTTTAAAAGCTGCGGGCGCCTCTTTATTTTCAGGCGCTGCTTGTCCTCCTCTTTCTCCTTCGGCAGTTCCTCCACCACCACATCGCTCTCCAACTTCTCATCCGCGTCGATGGTCTGTGTCTCATCGCTCTCCTCTTTGGAGAGATAGATCTCCGTAGGCATAAAGGAGCAGTATTTCTGTACAACGCTTCTCGCCTCATACTCGTTGCAGTATTTCAGGCAATCTTCATTCAAAAACAGGGTGACTGTCGTGCCGACTTCCGCCTTATCTCCTTTATCCATGGAGAACTCCGTACCGCCGTCGCACTCCCAGTGCACCGGTTCCGCTCCCTCTTTCCATGACAGGGAATCGATATGCACTTCATCCGCCACCATAAACGCGGAATAGAAGCCCAGGCCGAAATGTCCGATGATCTGATCTTCGTTAGTCTTATCCTTGTACTGGGCGATGAAATCCGTAGCGCCGGAAAAAGCGATCTGGTTGATGTACTCTTCCACCTCGTCCGCCGTCATACCGATACCGTTATCGGTGATCTTGATCGTCTTTTTCTCGGGATGGATCTGTACGTCGATCCTCGCCTTGAAATCATCCGGCAGGGTATATTCCCCCATCATATCCAGCTTCTTTAATTTTGTGATCGCATCACATCCGTTGGAGATCAGTTCCCGATAGAAAATATCCTGATCGGAATACAACCACTTTTTAATAATAGGAAAAATATTATCGCTGTTAATTGATAAGTTCCCGCTTTTTGCTGCCATTTCTCTTCACTCCTTCTTTTCATTTCCTTCTAATTTATTATCCGATGCCAGAAGAACGTGGTTTTGCGTTCTTTGGGGTGAAACTTAGATTTTCTTAGGCAGCGTATTTTGCTGCCTTAGAAAATCTTTTCACCTTGTTATTGTCAAGTTTATATCTCTCTTTGAGACAAGTCAAGAGAAAATTAGCACTCATCCGAGATGAGTGCTAATAATTTTCCGGAAATCCCTGATTTTTCAGGCTTTTCCGCATTTCTTAAATTTTTCTAAAATCACTTTTCATAGTATTCCGCAAATACTTCAAAAAAGCTTGAAGTGGTAATTTCGCTGTCATGGAGCAAAGTGATCTCCTCCCAGAGTCCTTCATTCATATGGCGGGTAAGCGTCTGTACATAGGAGTCATATTCTTTGCTGAAAGCCTCCTTCCGCCTCTCATCAACGATCCTGATCTTATTCATATCAGTTTCTTCCCGGTTCAATGTACTGATACACTTCAGGATATAATATCCCTCCTCCGTCTCGATCACACCGCTGACTTCCTCGTTGCCCAGTTCAAAAGCCGCCTCCTCGTAGGCTTCCTCCGCATCACCTTTCCTGATAAAAACCGTACTTTCCGCCGCCTCATTGTATCTGCTCGCCACCACGTCAAAATCCTCACCGGCCTCAATGCGCCGCAGGGCTTCTACAGCCGTAGCATAGGCATAACTCTTCTCCTGTTCCGTGTAAGGCTCGATATTACCGCTCCTGTCTTTTTCCCCTGTCCGCACCAGTATCTGCTGGAGCGTCACGGTTCTCGCCTCGTCATCGCTGATCTCGGGATTTACATCCTGTATCATATAGTCATACACTTTATCTGCTATGGCATATTCCCGGTAAAGCTGCCGGATCGTATCAAGTGTGATATCAAGCTGTTCTCTTTCCGTCCCCGTCAGCGAATCAAAATAGGTTTTCGCCGCTTCCTCCACAGCCCCTGCCTCTGCTTCATCCAATGAAAGTCCGTAATTGTCCGCCATCAGGTTCATGGTTTTGATCTGGGCCAGCTCCGCCAATACCGATTCCTTCACGCTCTCTTCTATCGTCACGCCGTCCTGTCCCTGCTGCCAGATTCCCGTGCCGTAGACCTGCTCATACTGGTTCTGCAGGTTTGTCAGGTATACCATCACTTCCTTCTTATAACAGGAAGCCGACTCAATGCGAAATACCTCGTCCTTAGTAAAACCGGTGGTCAGCACGATCTTCGTATCCCTGTTGATGCCCCCGCAGCCGCCAAGACACAGTGCGGCGAGCAGTCCTGCCGCAAGAGCCGCTATTCTTCTATGCTTCATGTTTTTGTTTTCTTTCATATTTCACAAAATGATAGGTGATATCAAAATAAACTTGTTCTTCGCTGTCAGCCGTGATCTCCCAGTCCCCGTCCTTATCCAGATCCGGACAGTAGGCATCCGCCGCATAGGTTCTGTCGATCTTTGTCACATGGGCTGTATCGCAGTAGGGGAGGAGCTGCCTGTAAATGCTTTCCCCGCCGATCACATAGATATCCTCCTGCGCGTATTTTTCACATTCTTTCAGAAGCTCCTCTATGCTGTGCACTACAACGGCGCCTTTCACCTGATAGTCCTGCTTCCTTGACAGGATGATGTTTGTGCGGTTTTTTAAGGGTTGTTTCCCCGGGAAGGTCTCCATGGTCTTTCTTCCGAGTATAACTACTTTTCCGGTGGTTTCCTGCTGAAACATTTTATGGTCGTTGGGAATACGGACAAGGAGGTTGTCCTTGTTGCCGATGGCCCAGTTCTGGTCTACAGCGACGATCAGGTTCATGGGAGTGTTTTCCTTTCATTGTAAGTGGCGCGTGAGGCGGAACATATCCCGCCTCAGATCGCGACGGGGATATTTTCGATCTGGGGCTCTGTCACATAGTTGTCTACCCGCACATCGTTTCTGGTAAACTCGTAGAAATCGTGGATCTCCGGGTTCAGCCAGAATGTCGGAGCTTCGTGCGCCGGACGCGTGATCAGTTCTTTGACGATCGGAATATGCCGGTCGTATATGTGGGCGTCCGCTATGACATGCATCAGCTCGCCCGGGTTCATATCGCAGGCCTGCGCCAGCATGTGCACCAAAACGGCATACTGGACCACGTTCCAGTTGTTGGCGGTCAGCACGTCCTGGGAGCGCTGGTTTAATATGGCGTTCAGGGTCAGTTTTTCCTCGCCCTTTTTCTGCGTGACATTAAATGTCATCGAGTAGGCGCAGGGATAGAGGTTCATCTCATGCAGATCCTGATGCACATAGAGGTTTGTCATGATGCGGCGGCTGAAGGGATTGTTTTTCAGATCATATATGACTCTGTCGATCTGGTCCATCATACCCTCTTTATACTGATGCTTCACGCCCATCTGATAACCGTAGGCCTTTCCGATGGAGCCGTCCTCATCCGCCCAGGCATCCCAGATATGGCTGTGCAGGTCATGGATATTGTTGGATTTCTTCTGCCAGATCCAGAGCATCTCGTCCGTCGCGCTCTTTAACGCCGTTCTACGCAGCGTCAGGATCGGGAACTCCTTCGATAAGTCATAACGGTTCACCACGCCGAATTTTTTTATCGTATAAGCCGGCGTCCCGTCCTCCCAGTGGGGCCTGACCTTCTCCCCCTCGGTGCTCGTCCCGTTCTCCAGTATATCCTTGCACATATCTATAAATATCCTGTCTGCTGCGCTCATCCTGCCTCCTGTCTTACCTGTCATACTTATCGCAGAGCGAATTGATCTGGTCCGCGAATTTAGACAGCTCTTTGTTCGTGCCGCCGCGGTTCTTCTCGATGACCGCCATAAGCCTCTTGCCCGCTGCCACCAGCCTGTTGAATACATCCGAAACAATGGATACTTTTTTCTTAACAGGTATAGGTGAAGCCTCAAAGAGCAGTTTGTCGGCGGCAAGGTCAAATTCCGTCCCGCTGTAAGGCGCGTATGTATGATGCCCGTATTCCACCTTCAGGCACTCCGCAAATTCCTTGCAGACGGAATCCTCGCCATGGACAATGAATACCCTTCTGGGTTTCTCCTTAAAGCCTTCGATCCATGCGATCAGGCTGTTCTTATCCGCATGTCCCGACATCCCCACAAGCGTTTTGATCTGGGCGCGCACCGCTACGCTCTCACCAAAGAGTTTTACCATTTCCGCCCCTTCTATGATCGCCCGCCCGAGCGTCCCTATCGCCTGATATCCCACAAACAAAACCGTACATTCTTCACGCCACAGGTTATGTTTTAAATGATGGCGGATACGTCCCGCCTCACACATGCCGGAAGCGGAAATGATCACTTTCGGTTCGCTGTCAAAGTTGATCATCTTGGATTCTTCACTGGTAATGGAACGCTTCAGCCCCGGGAAGGAGATCGGGTTGATCCCCTGCCTCACTAACGCCATAGCCTCCTCGTCAAAGCAGGACTCGACGTTCCTGTTGAAGATCTCCGTCGCGTCAACGGCCAGAGGACTGTCCACATATACCGGGAAATTCGGATGATTTTTTATCATATTATCCGCTTTGATCTGTCTGATGAAATAGAGCAGCTCCTGCGTTCTGCCCACCGCGAAGGAAGGGATCACCACATTTCCGCCCCTGTCAAAGGTTTCCTGAATGATCTGTGCGAGTTCGCCCACATAATCCGGTTTTGTGTCGGAATGAAGCCTGTTGCCGTAGGTGGATTCCATCACCACATAGTCCGCCTCCTCCGTATAAGCCGGATCACAGATCAGAGGCTGGTCCAGATTTCCGATATCGCCGGAAAATACGATCTTCTTCGAAACATTTCCCTCCGTCAGCCAGACTTCAATGCTGGCGGAGCCGAGCAGATGCCCGATATCCGTAAACCGGATCTCTATCCCCTCGCAAAGCTCCACTTTCTGTCCGTAGACGCAGGGAACCAGACACCGGATCGCGCCGTCCGCATCTTCCATTGTATAGGCCGGTTCCACCGCTTCCAGATGAGAGCTTCTCTTTGCTTTTCTGTTTTTCCATTCCGCTTCCTGCTGCTGAATATGGGCACAGTCTCGAAGCATAATGCTGCACAGGTCCGCCGTCGCTTCCGTCGTAAAGATCCTTCCCCTGAATCCTTTGGCGTACAGTGCGGGCAGCATACCCGAATGGTCGATATGGGCATGTGTCAGCAGCACATAGTCGATCAGCGACTCCTGCACCGGCAGCTCCGCATTCTCGAAAACATTTACCCCCTGCTCCATACCATAGTCAACCAAGATCCGCTTCCCGCAGGCCTCCAGATAATGACAGCTGCCAGTCACTTCATGATCCGCCCCAATAAACATTAGTTTCATGCCTCTACCTCCTGTCTTCTTCTCATTATGCATAACCACGCCATTTATCCGGCTTGTTTTTCCCCTTCGCTTATTATATCATGAATCTGCGATTCATGATCGGCATTCGCCGCTCGCCGAATGAGTAAACTCATTCTTCTCGCTCTAGTAGATATGGGGATTACTCCCCATACCCCTATACAAAACCGTACGTGCGCTATTAACGCATACGGCTTTTC
>ERZ808028.397-NODE-397-length-38803-cov-5.234881_pt1 | contig 38803 bp, 32 predicted proteins | sample MGYA00380184_ERZ808028 | MGnify/ENA primary metagenome ERZ808028 (study PRJEB31490, sample SAMN06133397) | mouse gut metagenome | isolation source: J8_1 | host: mice | place: China: Chengdu | collected 2015-05 ...
AAAAGCAGCGAAAAGAAAACCCCACCCCTCAAGATTGAGGGGCAGGGGAGTTGAATAGGCGAAGCCTATTTTTTATGCTCCATTAGCTCAGATGGAAGAGCACAAGGAATAAAGGACATTCCTGACTTTTAATCGAGTGGCCATGGGTCCGAGGTCTCCACTTCGTTCCGGTCCGTGCTAACCGTAGTCCACCGGACCACAGCACCCCATGGGGATCATTATGGCTCCTTAGTCTAAAGGTCAGGATGCTGGCCTCTCAAGCCGGAGATGATGATTCGGCCTTTTTGAAAATAGTGGTTCATGGAGTTCTCTTTTTATGTCTGTACTTCTTTTCAATACTTTTGCAAAGTATAAAAAAGACCTTGCTGATTTTCAGATATGGAAACTGAAAACCGACAAGGTTTTGTCCTTTTCTTTTATCTTTATGTAATTTTTTCATGAGCATATCACAAACTGTCTGAGAGGGAAGTTATGGAGTGAGAGGCAATTAGCATATAAAATACAAAGTTATTTACCTCTAATAGATGAACCGTTGTCCTTTTACACTTGCATTTTGTCAATTAAAGCAAAGATAACCTCCTGCTGGTCCTTATTTAGCCTTGCCCGGCATTCCAGCAGTTTTCTTTGATCTTCTGTCAGGGAAACCGGGGCATCTCCTTCGGATAATGATTCCAACTGCCAGCCCTGCTCTTCATCAATCCGGGTGACGGCAAAGCTCACATCATCCTTCTTGCCGGGAGTCCGGTAATCATATCAAAACTCATGGGACATGCAAAAGAACTTATAACAATGGACGTTTATGCTGATAATAGAGGTATCATAGCGGATGGCGTACCGGAGATAGAAGAGTATATGAAAGAAGTATTACCGAACATGGAAGAGATAGAAATCTTTAAAAAGGAATTGCTGGAGATCGTAGCGGACGTAACGGAATTTCTTCCGGATGCGGGATAAAAAAGAACAAAAGTTCGATTTAACATCTATACAAATTTAGCGATCTGTGGTAAGATAAAAAAGTTCTTTCAGTGCTGTTTTGTCCATATGGAATTACTGAGGTACGCTGAGTAGAAAAAACAGCAAATTGTGAACGGCATTCGTCAAGGATCTGTTTTGCCAAAATCTGATTAAATTCCTTGACGAAAATGAAATGTTCCTTGACGAATTTGTGGCGTATAGGCGTCTTTTTTTACTATGAAATCAGAGGTGAGCATTTGTGCAAAATGAACAAAAAATCTTCAAACTTCACTCAGAATACCAGCCCACAGGCGACCAGCCGCAGGCCATAGAAGCCCTGGTCAAAGGGTTCAAAGAAGGCAACCAATTCCAGACTTTACTGGGGGTTACGGGTTCCGGCAAGACCTTTACGATGGCGAATGTGATCGCGGCGTTAAATAAGCCCACTTTGGTAATAGCGCACAATAAGACATTAGCGGCTCAGCTCTATGGCGAGTTCAAAGAGTATTTTCCGAGTAACGCAGTGGAATATTTTGTGTCCTACTACGACTATTATCAGCCGGAAGCCTATGTGCCTTCCACGGATACTTACATTGCAAAGGACTCCGCGATCAATGAAGAGATCGACAAGCTGCGGCTTTCTGCTACGGCTTCTCTCTCTGAGCGGCGGGATGTGATAGTAGTGGCAAGTGTGTCCTGTATATACGGTCTGGGCAGTCCGGATGAATATCAGGAGCTGATCGTTTCCCTGCGTCCCGGGCAGCAGAAAGACAGGGATGAGGTGTTGAAAGAACTGATCGCGATTCAGTATAACCGGAATGACATGGATGTGGAGCGTGGAACGTTCCGGGTCCGTGGCGATACGATAGAGGTTTATCCGGCACAGGGTGGGGATCATCTGATCCGGATCGAGTTTTTTGGTGATGAGATCGACCGGATCATGGAGGTGGATCCGCTGACAGGGGCGCCTCATGCGGAGCTGAGCCATATTTCGATTTTTCCGGCCTCCCACTATGTGGTGGCGCAGGAAAAGATCAATGCAGCCTGTGTGGAAATTGAGAAAGAACTGGAAGAGCGTATTCGTTTTTTTAAGAGTGAGGATAAATTGTTGGAAGCGCAAAGGATCTCTGAGAGAACGAATTTTGACATTGAAATGCTTCGTGAGACGGGATTCTGTTCCGGCATAGAGAATTATTCAAGGCCTTTGAACGGATTGGAACCCGGTGCAACGCCGTTTACCCTGATGGATTATTTTAAAGATGATTTTCTGATCATCATAGATGAGTCCCATATGACGATACCTCAGATCGGTGCGATGTACAGGGGGGACCGTTCCAGAAAGACGACACTGGTGGAATATGGGTTCCGTCTCCCTTCGGCGCTGGATAACAGGCCGTTAAGATTCTCGGAATTTGAGGAGCATATCGATCAGATGATGTTTGTATCTGCTACGCCCTCCAAATATGAGGCGGATCATGAACTGCTGCGGACAGAGCAGATCATACGCCCGACAGGGCTGCTCGATCCGGAGGTGTCGGTGCGCCCGGTGGAGGGTCAGATCGACGATCTGATCTCCGAGATCAGAAAAGAAACAGAGAAGAAGAACAAGGTGCTGGTGACGACGCTGACAAAGCGGATGGCGGAGGACCTGACAGACTATATGAAGGATGTCGGTATCCGTGTGAAATATCTGCACTCGGATATCGATACGCTGGAACGGGCTGAGATCATCCGGGATATGCGTCTGGATGTTTTCGACGTGCTGGTGGGTATCAACCTGCTGAGGGAGGGGCTGGATATTCCTGAGATTTCCCTTGTGGCGATACTGGATGCGGATAAGGAGGGATTTCTGCGCTCGGAGACTTCCCTGATCCAGACGATCGGACGTGCGGCGAGAAATGCGGACGGCCATGTGGTGATGTATGCGGACGTGATAACGGATTCCATGCGGGCAGCGCTGGATGAGACCGAGAGGCGCCGGAAACTGCAGCAGGCCTATAACGAGGAACACGGCATCACGCCCCAGACGATCAGGAAAGCCGTCCGGGAACTGATCAGCATTTCAAAGACCGTGGCGAAGGAAGAGGTGAAATTTGAGAAGGATCCCGAATCCATGGATCTGAAGGAACTGGAGAAACTGGTGGCGGAAGTGCAGAAGAAGATGAAGAAAGCGGCGGCGGATCTTGATTTTGAGACGGCGGCCGAGCTGCGCGATAAGATGCTGGAATTGAAGAAGATTTTGAACGACCGGGAGTAACGGCGGGGAAAATTTTATAGATCATGATTGTTTCCCTGAAGGGAAAGAGGAGAAAAGAGATGGAAAAAAGTAAGAAGATGCGCCCCAGAGAGTATATAAAGATCAGGGGCGCGAGTGAGCATAATTTGAAGGGCATCGATGTGGATGTGCCGCGGAATGAATTTGTGGTTCTGACAGGACTGTCAGGTTCAGGGAAGTCTTCGCTGGCTTTCGATACGATCTATGCGGAGGGGCAGCGGCGGTATATGGAGTCTTTGTCTTCCTACGCAAGACAGTTTTTAGGGCAGATGGAAAAGCCGAATGTGGAAAAGATAGAGGGGCTTTCTCCCGCCATATCCATCGATCAGAAGTCCACCAACAGGAATCCCCGTTCCACGGTGGGGACCGTGACGGAAATCTACGATTATTTCAGGCTGCTCTACGCCAGGATCGGCATTCCCCACTGTCCGAAGTGCGGCAGGGAGATCCATAAGACGACCGTGGATGAGATGGTGGATTATATTCTGAATATGGAGGCGGGAACAAGGATCCAGCTTCTTGCGCCGGTGGTACGGGGAAGAAAGGGACGGCATGAGAAAGTGCTGGAGCGCGCCCGCAGGAGCGGTTATGTTCGTGTGCGCGTGGACGGGAACCTGTACGATCTGTCGGAGGAGATCAGTCTGGACAAAAACATTAAGCATTCCATAGAGGTCGTAGTTGACAGACTTGTCATAAAAGAGGGGATTGAAAGAAGGCTGACGGACTCGCTGGAAAATGTGCTGGAACTGGCAAACGGGCTTGCTATTGTGGACGTCATTGGCGGGGAGAGTCTCACTTTCAGCCAGAGTTTCGCCTGTCCCGACTGTGAGATCAGCATTGCGGAAATAGAGCCGAGAAGTTTTTCCTTTAATAATCCGTTCGGGGCCTGTCCGGACTGCTTCGGCCTGGGCTATAAGATGGAGTTTGACGCGAGGCTGATGATCCCGGACGAATCCCTGAGCTTAAACGGCGGCGCGATCCAGGTGATGGGCTGGCAGTCCAGTAAGGATAAAGGCAGTTTTACCCATGCGCTGCTGGAGGCGCTGGCTGAGGAGTACGGTTTCAGCCTGGACACGCCCTGGCGGGAGCTTCCATCCGGGATCAGGGAGGTATTGATCTCCGGCACAGGCGGAAAAGAAGTGAAAGTACACTACAAAGGGCAGCGGGGAGAAGGGATCTATCCCGTGGCTTTTCAGGGGCTTGTGCAAAATGTGGAGCAGCGCTACCGGGAAACCTATTCGGAGACAGCGAAGGCGGAATATGAGGAGTTTATGCGGGTCACGCCCTGTAAACTCTGCGGCGGCAGAAGGCTGAAACGGGAATCTCTGGCAGTTACGGTTTACGATAAAAATATCTACGAACTGACAGCAATGTCACTAGGAGATCTGCATATGTTTTTACAGGAGATGCAGCTGACGAAACAGCAGGAACTGATCGGAAAGCAGATCTTAAAAGAGATCCGCGCAAGGGTGGGGTTCCTGATCGATGTGGGGCTCAATTATTTGTCACTGGCGAGGGCGACGGCAACCCTCTCCGGCGGGGAGGCACAGCGGATCAGGCTGGCGACCCAGATCGGTTCCGGGCTGGTGGGAGTCTGCTATATTCTGGACGAACCCAGCATCGGCCTGCACCAGAGGGATAACGATAAACTGATAAAGACCCTGAAGAACCTGAAGGATATGGGCAATACGCTGCTGGTGGTGGAACACGATGAGGACACTATGTGGGCGGCGGACCACATCATCGATATCGGGCCGGGGGCGGGTTCCCACGGCGGGGAGGTGATCGCACAGGGAACGGCGGAAGAGATCTGTCAGGTGGAAGAATCCATAACAGGGCAGTATCTGAGCGGGAAACTGCGGATACCGGTGCCGGAGTCGCGGAAAACGCCGTCCGGATTTCTGACGATGAAAGGCGCAAGGGAAAACAATCTGAAAAATATTGACGTGGAAATTCCGCTGGGTGTCATGACCTGTGTGACAGGTGTGTCAGGTTCCGGGAAGAGTTCTTTGGTCAATGAGATTTTGTATAAACATCTGGCAAAAAGCCTGAACAGGGCAAGAACCATCGCCGGCGATCATGACGATATTCTGGGATTGGAACAGCTCGATAAAGTGATCAGCATAGATCAGTCCCCGATCGGAAGGACGCCCCGATCCAATCCGGCTACCTATACAGGCGTATTTGACATGATCAGGGATCTTTTTGCGGCGACGCCGGACGCCAAGGCGAAGGGCTATAAGAAAGGGCGCTTCAGTTTTAATGTGAAAGGCGGCCGCTGCGAGGCATGTTCGGGGGACGGCATCTTAAAGATAGAAATGCATTTCCTGCCGGATGTGTATGTGCCCTGCGAGGTCTGCGGCGGGAAGCGCTACAACAGGGAGACGCTGGATGTAAAATATAAGGGTAAAAGCATATTTGACGTGCTGGATATGACTGTGGAGGAAGCGCTCGGCTTCTTTGAGAATGTGCCCAGCATCCGCAGAAAGATAGAGACATTGTATGATGTGGGGCTTTCCTATATTAAACTGGGACAGCCCTCCACGGAGCTTTCCGGCGGGGAGGCCCAGCGTGTGAAGCTTGCCACAGAGCTTTCCAGAAAGAGTACGGGCCGGACGATCTATATTCTGGACGAGCCTACCACGGGCCTGCATTTTGCGGATGTACACAAATTGGTGGAGATTTTGCGCAGGCTGACGGAAGGCGGGAATACGGTGGTGGTTATCGAGCATAATCTGGATGTGATCAAGACGGCGGATTATATCATAGATATCGGTCCGGAGGGCGGAGACGGCGGCGGACAGGTCATCGCCCGGGGGACACCGGAGGAAGTGGTGAAAAATCCGTTGTCTTATACGGGACAGTATATTAAGAAAATGTTGGAGAAAAAGTGACGGTCCGGGCGAAAAAAGAGGAAATATTTCCCTGAATTATTAAAATTTATTGAAGAATAAGTCATTTTACTTGTATTTGCGGGGCGGATTTGATATGCTGATACCGACAGCAGTATTTATGAAATCAGACAGGTATTTCCGGATGGGAGGTTTTTATGAGATTAAAAAAAGTAACAGCAGTGATCATGGCTGCAGCGATGTCCCTGTGTGTATTTGCGGCACCGGCATCAAAACTGCAGACAGAGGCGGCACCTGACTATTCCAAAAACTGGAATGATGTCAGGGTCTATACAGCGAATTATTCCAAAACGTTTCCCAATGTCAGCATACAGACGCCGCAGACAACGGTGAAAATGTATGCGGGCATCAGCTGGGAGCAGCTGGAACTGAATATCGGCGTCCGCCTGAATGTGACCGACAGTGAATGCGGTGAGCAGGCGCGGACTGTCTTTAACAATACGGCGGCATCCGTAGGCGGTTACGTGGTGGGAATTCTGGACATGGATATGGAATTTTACACCGAGGAGGGCTGGACACAGGATGTGGTCGGGATGGTCAGTCCCGTCAGAGTCGGAATGGTTCTTCCGAGCGGCAGTAATCCGGCATTGGACTATGCGGTGGTCAGCGTGAAACAGGACGGAGGACTGGAGATACTGGGTGACATTGATCCGAATCCGACGACGCTGACGGTGGACAGCAGCAATTTTGACACCTTTGCGGTGATAGCGGCGCCGGCGGGCACATTCAACGCGTTCAGGAACGTGAGTCCCTATGCGCTGCAGCAGCTCTGGGTATCCACCTACACGAAGGACATCGTCAGCACAGTGAGCGCGGAGTCCAAGGGATATCAGATGTACGATATCGGTACCGTTACGGATGCGGCGACAGTGAGGGCGGCAGTGGGAGACCAGATCGTAACTCTGGAAGTTGCGGCTGCGGAGCCCGGCCCGTATTCGGCGGGTCCTCTGCGGTATGCGGCATGGAGGGCAGGCGCACGAGGAAGTTCCTGTTATGAGGTCGAACTGAAGAACGGGAGAAAAGAGAGGATCACACAGACAAATCAGAAGATCCTGGTGACGATGACAGTGCCGTTCAATTTCCCTGCATATGCGGATTATGCGGTGGCAGTGCTGAATGCGGACGGAACGGTGAGCATTTTAAAAGATATCGATATCAATGACAGCACGGTGACGATCGCTACGGATCAGTTCCGGTGCTATGCGATCATGTGGGGACCGAAAGGGGCATTTGCTTTACTGCCATAGAGATCTGCAGTTTCAGGGATGTATATTGCAGAGGGGACAGATAAAAACGATACCAACAAAAGAGCAGGGACGCGAAATAAGGGTTTTGGCTTATTCCGCGTCCCTTTTTTGTAAAAATTTTATGAAATGTCTTTGAAAATCCTTTCATGTGGTTTATAATGGCTTTGTATGTTTAATATTGTGCCAGTTTATGTTTAAATATGTGCTGAATGGAAAAATTAAAAGTAGAGAATAACGCTTAACGGGTGCGATGCAGATCGCAATTTGCGATTGCGATAGAGAAACCATGGAAAGGGGTTAAGTTGGGATGCAGTATACGGATATAGGGATTGATTTGGGAACAGCCAGTATTCTGGTATATATCAGAGGAAAGGGCGTTGTATTGAAGGAACCCTCTGTTGTTGCTTTTGACAGAGATACCAATAAGATCAAGGCGATCGGCGAGGATGCGAGGCTGATGCTGGGAAGGACACCCGGGAATATCGTGGCGGTGAGACCGCTCCGGCAGGGGGTCATTTCCGATTATACCGTCACCGAAAAAATGATGAAATATTTTATACAGAAAGCGCTGGGAAAGAGAAGCATCAGGAAACCGAGGATCGCGGTCTGCGTGCCAAGCGGCGTGACCGAGGTGGAGAAAAAAGCGGTGGAGGATGCGACTTATCAGGCGGGAGCCCGGGAAGTTTCCGTGATCGAGGAGCCGATCGCGGCAGCCATCGGAGCCGGTATTGATATCTCAAAACCCTGCGGGAATATGATCGTGGATATCGGGGGCGGTACTTCCGATGTGGCGGTGATCTCTCTCGGAGGCACCGTGGTCAGCGCGTCCATCAAGATCGCGGGGGACGATTTTGACGAGGCGATCGTCCGGTATATGAGGAAGAAACATAATCTCCTGATCGGTGAAAGAACGGCGGAGGATATCAAGATCCGCATAGGGTCCGCGTTCCCGAGGCCGGAGCCGGACTTCATGGATGTGCGCGGGCGGAATCTTGTGTCCGGCCTGCCCAATACGATCCGGGTTTCATCGGAGGAGACGGAAGAGGCATTGAAAGAAACCACATCCCAGATCGTGGAAGCGATCCACAGCGTACTGGAGAAAACGCCTCCGGAGCTGGCGGCGGATATCGCGGACCGAGGGATCGTGCTGACAGGCGGCGGCAGCCTTCTGAGAGGGCTGGAGGAACTGATCTCAGACAAGACCGGCATCAACACTATGACTGCGGAAGATCCCATGACGGCAGTGGCCATCGGCACGGGAAGGTATGTGGAATTTTTGGCCGGATACAGAGAAGACTGAGTAAAACGGATGCTCCGGGAGAGAAGACGGTCCGGAAAACAGGCAGTACAGAAGGGCAGACGGTCCGGAAAAGCAGGCGGTGAGGGAGAACGGACGGTCCGGGTAAAACAGATGGCCCGAAAGGACAGCAGGTCCGCCCGGGCGGCGGAAGCGGAACCGGGAATAGCAGAAAATTGAAGAAAGAAGGCATGATATCATATGGTAAAGGGATTATACACAGCATATACGGGGATGCGGAACGAGCAGAGACGGATGGATATCCTGACGAACAATCTGGCAAACTCCGATACGACGGGGTTTAAGAAGGAAGGCGTGACGAGCCAGTCTTTCGACAGCCTTTTGGCATACCGGATCAAGGATTCCACAACGCCCGGACCGGATGCCCACAGGCTTGGCAATATGAATCTGGGTGTGAAGATCGGTGAGGTATATACCGATTATACGCAGGGACCTATGAAGATCACAGATAACACCTATGATATCGCTCTGGCCGGAGAAGGCTTTTTCACGATCGATTTTACCAATAAAGCCGGCGAGAGTTCCACGCTCTATACGCGGGACGGCAATTTCAATATGACAAAGGAAGGCTATCTGGTAACTCAGGACGGTGACTTTGTGGTGGGAACGAACGGGCAGCATATACAGCTTTCCACGACAGCGGGAGAGACAAAGATCGACCGCGGCGGCCGTATCTATCAGGATGGCATACTGCGGGCGCAGATCCAGATCACGGATTTTGAAAATTATGATTATCTGGAAAAATACGGTGAAAACCTGTATCGGCCGCTGGAGGGAGCAACACAGCGGGAAGCGACCGCGCAGACTTATCAGGGCTATCTGGAAGCTGCAAACGTGCAGACCGTTTACGAGATGGTGCAGATGATCGCGACGACCAGGGCCTATGAGACAAACCAGAAAGTCATTCAGGCTCACAACGATACGCTGCAGATCGCCGCAAACCAGATCGGAAAATTATAAAAGAAGGTTAAGAACCAGGAACAGTAAGCCGATATATATACGTAGACAGAGATCAGAACATAAAGCATCTGTTTGTTATATATACAGGAGGAAGATACAATGGTACGAAGCTTATGGTCTGCGGCAACCGGCATGATCGCCCAGCAGACGAATGTTGATACGATAGCCAACAATCTGGCAAACGTAAATACCACCGGTTATAAAACACAGGTGAATCAGTTTAAGAACCTGTTATATCAGGAGATCCAGACGGAGACGACTTCCGGCAACGGTGAGACGAAACCTGTCGGTGCGCAGGTCGGTCTCGGCGTGAGAAATGCCGCGATCACCAGCCGTTTTGTGCAGGGTAATCTGTTGGAATCCAGCAGCGATTCGGATTTCGCAATCGAGGGCGAAGGCTTTTTTGCCGTGAGAGGCGAGGACGGAGAGACTTATTATACAAGGAACGGCAGCTTTATCTGGGCGATCAACAGCGGCGGCGGCGTGACGCTCACCAATTCGGAGGGAATGAAAGTGCTGGATTCCCAGGGGCGGCCGATCGAACTGGGAACCAACTACATCACGAGCCGGATATCGATAAGTCAGGACGGCCAGATCTGCTATCCGAATGCAAACGGTAATCCGACGCCCATTGGCAGAGCAATCGGCGCGTGGCAGTTTAATAACCCGACGGGCCTGACAAAGGAAGGCGACAGCCTGTATGCGGTATCTCCGGCCAGCGGTCCGGCTATCAATGAAGCGACGAACAATCAGGTGCAGAGAAGCCGGTTTTTGCAGAATTATCTGGAGAGTTCCAATGTGCAGGTGGCGGACGAGATGGTGAACCTGATCGTGGCGCAGAGGGCCTATGAACTGAACTCCAAGGCGATCACTGCATCGGATCAGATGATGCAGCAGGCGAACCAGCTCAGACAATAAAGGATGATGGATCATGGATATTAGCGGATTAAATACAGATTATCAGAATTATCTGACAAAGTCTTCGGCGGCGACAGCAAAGATGGATCAGATCAAAAATACGGATTATAAGAATGCCACAGACGAAGAACTGATGGATGCCTGTAAACAGTTTGAGGAATACTTTGTGGAGATGACATTGAAAGAAGTATTCAAAACAGTGGATCTGTTCGGAATGGGAGAGAGTACTTCCAGCGCAATGTCTACGAGCAAGGATCTGATGAAGGACAGCATCGTGCAGGGATTTGCGGAAAAACTGACGGAAGAGTCAAATCTGGGGCTTGCACAGCAGCTTTATGAATCTATGAAGCGCAACACGATAGATGTGTCTGAACTGCCGGAATGAGACCGGACGCCGGGAGGGGAATAAGCCGGTTAAAGGCATCAACTGAATGACATGAAATAACTGATAAGAAACAGCCGGGTGCATGGATGCCCGGCTGTCTGAGTAATGAGGAAAAATAACACAGTGGCGATACAAAAACAGGAAAACAGGAGATATATTTATATACTGACCCTTCTGCTTGCGGGAGCGGCGGCCTTCGGCATCCGCTGGGCAGGCATCGAGCATATCACGGCGGATTTTGAGACCTGCGTGGTCCCCTGGTCGGCGGCGATGAAAACAGGGCAGGGACCGAAGATCCTCCTTGCCTATGACGGGGATTATAATATGCCCTATATCACGGTACTGTGGCTTTTGAATTATCTGCCGGGGAGAACTATCGTAAAGGTAAAACTGTTTTCCGTTTTGTTTGAATATCTCGGAGCTGTCGCGGCGGGACTGATCGCGGCTCATTTTGCTGAAGAGGGAAAGAGAGAACTGTGGTTCACGGCTGCCTGCACGGCGGTGCTGTTTTATCCTTCGGCGATCTTGAACGGCGCATGGTGGGGACAGTGTGATTTTATCTATGTGGCGTTTCTGCTCTATATGATCTTTGCTCTTTTAAAAAAGCGATACGGGGCTGCGATGATCCTGCTCGGCTGCGCTTTTTCTTTCAAACTGCAGGCGGTGCTGATCCTGCCGATCCTGCTGATCTACTGGTGGAAAAAGAGAAGTTTTTCCGGGGCATATTTTCTGCTCGCGGCGGTGATGATGGAAGTGCTCTGTATCCCTGCCATTTTGGGCGGCTATTCCGTGTTCATTCCCTTTTCGGTCTATACGAGGCAGCTTGGCCGATACCCCTATATGTATGTGTTTTATCCGAACTTCTGGGCTTTGTTCCGGGAGGCGCGTTACTATATTTTTTCCAATGTGGCGATCCTCAGCATCGTGGCGGGACTCGGCGTTTTTGCCGTCGCCGTGATCAGGAAAAAAACGGAGATTTCCGGAAGGCAGTGGATGGAATTTGCGGTCTGGAGCATATTTTTTATGATGTGTTTCCTGCCCTGCATGCATGAGCGTTACGGGATGCTGCTGGAGGTGCTGGCGATCATTTACACCTTCTTGAATAGGAGGACATGGTGGAATGCGGTGGTCATCGGGCTGGGAAGCTTCATCGCCTATCTGCAGGTGACCTTTGGCCAGGATATTATACCGGATCAATGGATCGCTGCAGCTTACCTGCTTTCCCTCGGCTTTTTTACATGGCAGATGATAAAGAACTGGAATGAAGAGACGGAAAGAAAAACAGGAAAAGAGGCGAAAAGGGAAACGCCGGGAGTATCCGCGATAGAAAACAGCATGATGGACTTTATCAACAGATATATCATATGGATCGGATTTGCGGTGCTGACAGTACTGGCGGTGGTGGTCAGGAAGCCCATGATAGAGTGTATCAGCGCGGACTATCTGCCGAATCTGATCGAGACGGAGGGAAATTACCATACGCCTCTGTATATGCTGGTCATGCATGTTCTGAGCAGAGTCAACAGTATGTTCCTGCCGGAGAAGACCCTGTTCTTTCTGGTAAAATTACTCTGTATCGGGGCGGATCTTTTTGCGGCGGCAATGACGGCGGTCTGTATCTATGATCATAAATGCCGGAAATGCGCGGGCAGTCCAGGCAGGAACGCGGGCGGTTTATACGGGAATGCGGAAGGGAAGAAGGGGGACGGAAAACTTGCCGCGCTGATCGCTTACGGTGCGATGCTGTTTCTGCCGATGGTATTGCTGAACTCTCCTTTTTGGGCACATCTGGACAGTATTTCGGTGGGGCTGTTTGCCGGTGCATATCTTCTGTACGTGCGAAAGAGGGAAATCCCGGCGGGAATTTTTGCCGGCATTTCCTGCGGGCTTTTGACGCACTATGCGGTGATAGTATCGTTTGTGCTGCTGCCCTGCCTGATGACGGTGAAAAAAGAAAGGCGGGGGGAGGAACAGACCAGGCAGAGGCGCTTCGGAAATACCTGTTCTGCTGTGATGATCGTCAGCAGCATGTCGGGGCTGATCATCGGTGACAATGTCTACCAGTGTATCGTTAAGCTGCTGTATTTCTGGCTGGACATGGGAACATGGATGCTGTATCCGCTTTTGGTCCTTGCATTGTTTTTGTGCTTTTGCGACAGGAAATGGATTCTGGTGTGGGTGCTTTTGGAGGCGGCGGTTATTTTGGACTGGGGAGAATTTTTGTATGAGATGCCGGTACTGCCGCATGCGGTTTATATTTTGCTCTATCTGGCGGCGGGCGTTTTATCTGCCGGCATTATCTTGAGAGAAATGAAGTCAGGCGGCGATGGATCAGGCGGTTCTGCATCGCTGAAAGAGCAGGGATTTTGTGGGAACAGTCAACGACCCGGGCGCAGAATGATTGATTAGATGGAACGGACGGAACAAAGGAAAAGTTGGAGACGATAAAAGGCTATATTGAGCACATTATATATAGAAACGAGGCAAACGGCTATACGGTTTTGTCCCTGATGACAGACGGGGAGGAAGTGACCTGTGTGGGGATGTTTGGTGGCGTGGACGAGGGAGAGAGCCTTGAAATACAGGGAAGTTTCACGGAACATGCGCTGTACGGCAGGCAGTTTAAGGCGGTGGCTTTCCATGTGACGCAGCCGGAGGATCTTGTCGGCATAGAGCGCTATCTGGGCTCAGGGGCGATCAAAGGTGTGGGTGCGGCTCTGGCATCCCGCATTGTAAAAAGGTTCGGGGCGGATACATTCCGCATTATGGAGCAGGAGCCGGAACGCCTTGCGGAGATCAAAGGGATATCGGAGAGGATCGCCCGGGAGATCGGCATGCAGATGGAAGAGAAGAAGGACCTGCGGGACGCGATGGTCTTTCTGCAGAAACTCGGCATTTCCGGCATGCTGGCGGCAAAGATCTATGAAACCTACGGTATGGGGCTCTACGGCGTTCTTCGGGAAAACCCCTATAAACTGGCGGAGGATATCAGCGGCGTCGGTTTTAAGAGAGCGGATGAGATCGCGGCGAGGGCGGGCATCCGTGTCGATTCGGAATACAGGATCAGAAGCGGTCTGTTCTATACGCTGCAGATGGCAGCGGGGGAAGGGCATTCCTATCTGCCGGAGGAAAAGCTTCTGACAAAAGCGGCGGGGCTCCTCGAGGTGGAGAAGGGAGCGCTGGAAGGGCAGCTTGAAAATCTGGCGATGGAGAAAAAGGTAGTTCTGAAAAAGGAGGAGGGCGGAAGACGGGTATATGCCTCTTCGTTCTACTATGCGGAGATGAACTGTGCCAGAATGCTGATCGACCTGGATCAGGCGCTGAAGACGGCAGGAGAGGACCTGCCTGCGCAGGAGGGATTTCAGCTGAAAAAGATCCGGGCGCTGGAACAGGAACAGAAGATCGAACTGGATGAGCTGCAGCGTCAGGCGGTGCTTGAGAGCCTGCACCACGGCGTGCTGATCCTGTCAGGGGGACCGGGAACAGGAAAGACGACAACGATCAATACGATGATACGGTATTTTGAGCAGGAAGGGATGGATATCCTGCTGGCAGCCCCCACGGGAAGGGCGGCGAAACGGATGACGGAGGCCACAGGATATGAGGCGAAGACCATCCACCGGCTGCTGGAACTGAACGGGGGCATCTCGGAGGACGGCATCGAGCGCAGCGCGAGGTTTGAAAAAAATGCGGATAATCCGCTGGAGGCGGATGTGATCATCGTGGACGAGATGTCCATGGTGGATCTGTTTTTGCTGCAGTCTTTGCTGAAGGCGGTCATGCAGGGGACAAGGCTTGTGCTGGTGGGGGATATGGACCAGCTGCCCAGCGTGGGTCCCGGCCAGGTGCTTCATGATCTGATAAAAAGCGAAGCTTTTCCGACCGTGATCCTGAAAAAAATATTCAGACAGGCCGGGGAGAGCGATATTGTCATCAATGCCCATCTGATCAACGAAGGGAAAAGCATTCCGCTGGACAACAAGAGCAGGGATTTTTTCTTTCTGGAAAGAAATGACGTTAATGTCATATATAAACATCTCGTCCAGCTCGTGCAGGACATGCTGCCGCGCTATGTGCAGGCATCCCCGATGGATATCCAGGTGCTGACACCGATGAAGAAGGGGAGCCTCGGGGTGGAGGCGCTGAACCGGATCCTGCAGCGGTATCTGAATCCGCCGGAAGCGGGTAAGAAAGAGCACAGCTTGGGGGACGACGATCTGTTCCGGGTGGGCGATAAAGTGATGCAGATCAAAAATAATTACCAGCTGGAGTGGGAGATCGTATCGAAATACAATATTGTGATAGACAAAGGCGTCGGTATTTTTAACGGTGATGTGGGGATCATCCGGGAGATCGATGATTTTGCGTCCACGCTGGTGGTGGAGTTTGATGAGCACAGGAGGGTGACTTATCCTTTTGCGGGGCTGGACGAACTGGAACTTGCCTATGCGGTGACGATCCACAAATCGCAGGGATCGGAATATCCGGCGGTGGTGATGCCGGTGCTCACAGGGCCGAGGCTGCTCTTTAACAGAAATCTTTTGTATACGGCAGTCACGAGGGCGAAAAACTGTGTCACGATACTCGGATCATCAAAGACACTGCAGGAGATGATCGATAATGTGGGGGAAAACAGAAGATACACTTCGCTGGATCAGATGATAAGGGAGATCATGCGGTATTGACTTTAACACCCTGCCCGGAGAGGGAAAGGTGTTTATGGAAAAGAAAGACAAATATTGGGAAAAAGCGGAAAAAATCTGGGAGAGAGGGCTGGATCTTGTGTTTCCGGCAAGGTGTCCGGTGTGCGACGAGCCGGCGCCCTTTCCGGAACTGATCTGCCCGGCGTGCAGGGAAAAACCGGCGCCTGTACCGGAACCGAGATGTCAAAAGTGCGGAAAGCATATCGGGGACGAGAGGGAGGAATATTGTAAGGGATGCCGGGTTGTGATGCACAGGTTCGACAGGGGAATGGGGGCGTTTACTTATCATTCTGTGGCAAAGTCGATGTACCGGTTCAAATATGCGGGGCGGCGGGAGTATGCCCGCTTTTACGGGGAGGAGATCGTAAAGAGGCTGGGAAGCTTTATCCGGGAATGGAAGCCGGATGCCCTGGTCCCCGTTCCGATTCACTATACGAGAAAACGGGAGCGCGGCTATAATCAGGCGGAAGTGCTCGCCGGAGTGATAGGCAGGAAAATGGGGATTCCGGTAGAGAGCCGTCTGATCAAAAGGGTGAAGAAAACATTGCCGCAAAAGCTTCTGGGGGACAGGGAGCGCCAAAATAATTTGAAAAGGGCTTTTAAAATAGACAGAAATGATGTAAAATTAAAAGTGATTATCATAATTGACGATATTTATACGACCGGAAGTACAGTGGACGCCTGCGCTGCTGTCTTGAAAAGCGCAGGGGTAAAAAAAGTATATTTTATTACCGCGGCTATAGGTAAAGAACTTTTATGACCGCGGAACTGAAATAGGAGGCAGAGTGTAATGAACGTCAGAAATTGCAGAAAATGCGGGAAATTATTCAATTATGTATCCGGAGCACCGGTTTGCCCGGCCTGTAAAGATGCACTGGAGAAAAAATTTCAGGAAGTAAAAAAATATGTGCAGGATAACAAAGGCGCTACGATCCATGATGTATCGGAAAACTGCGAGGTGGATGCGCAGCAGGTGCGCCAGTGGGTGCGTGAGGAGCGTCTGGAATTCAGCAGTGACGGCGGCGTAACGGGGATCACCTGTGAAAAATGCGGAAAAACCATTTCCACGGGAAGATTTTGCGAAAAGTGCAAAGCGGAGATGGCAAATAATTTGAGCAGTGCGCTGCCAAAGCAGAAAAAGGAAATGAAGCCCAAAAAGGATCCCAAAGATAATCCAAAGATGCGTTTCCTTCAGTAGGAGCATTTTGTGCATGGAGAAGGGGGATTAACGTATGATCCATGAAGAAAGAGTCATTCTGATGAGCAGGCTGCAGGCGTATGAAGACAATGACGGGAAAAAGGATATTGCCACAGCGAACTATTTCAGAGGTGATTATATCGGCCTGCAGATGCTGAAAAGCATTATTTATATGACGGTGGCAGCAGGCATTTTTTATGCGGGTTATGTTTTCTATCATTTGGAGGATTTTCTGGAAAACATTTATGAGACAGACTGGATCGAGTATGCCAGGATGCTGCTGACGCGGTATCTGGTACTTGTGATAGTATATGCGCTGATCACGTACATGGTGTACGCATACCGCTATACGAAAGCACAGAAAAATCTGAAAAAATATTATGGCGGATTGAAAGCCTTGAATGCCATGTATCATGAGGAGGCCTGAAAGGATATCTGATGACGCAGTTATTATTAGCAAAAGAAACACTGAAGACTTTTGTCGGAAGAAATGAAGTATACTTAAAACCGCTGGGAAAGTTTCTGCTTGCCCTGGCCGCATTCGTTATGATCAATTCCTATACCGGCTATATGGAACGGATCAACAGTATGTCTATTGTTCTGGTGGCAGCATTGATGTGCTCTTTTCTGCCGCTTAATTTTATCATCGTATGTGCGGCGGTCTTTATCATACTGCATATGTATGCATTGTCCATGGAGTGTGCGTTGGTGGCGCTGATATTATTTTTGATCCTGGCGCTGGTATACTTCAGGTTCGCGCCGAAGGATGCAGTGGTCGTGCTTCTCCTGCCGATGTGCTTTTATCTGAAAATACCGTATGTGATACCTGTCTGTGCGGGACTTCTGGCAACACCGGTATCGGCGGTCGCAGTGGCCTGCGGCGTTATGGTCTATTATATGGTGAGCTATGTGGCGGGAAACGTATCAGGCTTAAGTGCGCTGGAAGCGGAGGATATGGCAGGGCGTTTCCGGTATGTGGTGGACGGTTTTCTGAAGAATAAGACGATGGTCGTCGTGATGATAGCCTTTGCGCTGACAGTGATCATCGTGTATCTGATCCGCAGGCTTTCCATAGATCACAGCTGGACGATAGCCATTATAGCTGGCATCATAACACAGATGGTGGTACTGCTCTTAGGGGCGCTTCTGATGGATGCGGAAGTGTCCACGATAGGCATCATATTGGGGAGCATTGTCAGCGCCGGTATTGCGATGGTCGTGGAATTTTTGATGTTCCAGATGGATTACAGCAGGGCGGAGAGCGTCCAGTTTGAGGATGACGAATACTATTATTATGTAAAAGCGGTGCCGAAAGTGATACTTTCCAAGCCGGAAAAGACTGTGAAGAAGATCAATACCCAGAGGAAAAAGAAAAAGAGCCATTAAAACCCGCTTTCAAACTTTCTTCCCCTGATATGCATCATAATGAAGGAAAGGCAGGAAGGGAAGAACAAAGCAATGCAAGAATTATCAGCTACATTCAGCAGATATATGGAAAATCTTTATATACCCTCTTTGAACGCGGTCACGAAGACAGACATCGTTGAGATCATCATCATAACATTTATGATCTATGCGGTCCTTGTCTGGGTGAAAGAGACCAGGGCATGGGCACTCCTTCGCGGAGTGCTGGTGATCTGCGCTTTCCTTTTGGTCGCGTTTTTCACAAAGATGACCACGATCCTGTGGATAGCGGAGAGGCTGATCTCTCTGGCTGTTATCGCGATGGTGGTCATTTTGCAGCCGGAACTCCGTAAAGCGCTGGAAAATCTGGGGCAGAAGAGCATTGTGGCAGGGCTGTTTTCGCTGGATATGCTGAAACCGCCTGTCAGCGCCAGATTTTCGGACAGAACGATCAATGAGATCGTGAAAGCCTGTGTGGAGATGGGAAAAGTAAAGACAGGCGCGCTGATCGTAGTGGAACATAAACAGCCGCTGACAGACTATGAAAAGACCGGGATCGATGTGGACGGTCTGGTGTCCAATCAACTCCTGATCAATATTTTTGAGCATAATACACCGCTGCATGACGGTGCTGTTATTGTGCGCGGAGACAGGATCGTATCGGCAACCTGTTACCTGCCGCTCTCCGACAATATGCTCCTCAGCAAGGAACTGGGAACCAGACACAGGGCGGGAGTGGGCATTTCGGAGGCGACCGATTCCATGACGGTCATTGTTTCGGAGGAGACCGGAAAGATCAGTGTTGCTTACGGCGGGAGGCTTCACAGAGGTTTGAGTGCGGATGAACTGCGGGAATACCTTTCCGAGATTCAGGATAAAGTGGTGGAAGAGAAAAAACGCATTATCTGGAAAGGAAGGGTGAAGAATGGATAAGAAAGAAAAAGTAAAACGGTCCAGAAGACTGACCAAAAATCTTGGCCTGAAGATCATTTCTTTCCTGCTCGCGGTGACGCTCTGGCTGCTGGTGGTCAATATTGACGATCCGGTGGTCCGCTGGACTTATCTGGATGTCCCGGTGACGATAAAAAATGCGGATGTGATCACAAATCAGGGCATGATCTATGAGGTGCTCGAGGGCACGGATGTGATCCCGAGAGTGACGGTGTATGCGCCCCGCTCCGTAGGAGAAAATATAAGCAAGTCGGATATCGTGGCAACTGCGGATATGAACACGCTGAACAGTTTAAATACGCTGCAGGTGGAGTTCTCCGTGCCAAAAGTGGGAAATCAGATCAGTGATATCCGCGGCAGCACGGACAGTGTGCGGGTCAGTATTGAGAATAAAAAGAATGTGCAGATGGTGCTGAAGACCAATGTGGCAGGGGATGCTCCTGAGGGGTATGTAGTCGGCAATGTGACAACGGACCAGAACCTTGTCCGGGTGTCAGGGCCGGAGTCTGTTGTGAACCGGGTGGTTTCCGCGGGCATTAACATCGATATGAGCACACTCTCCGAATTCACCAGCGATATCACGACCAGCGTGCCGGTGCGCCTGTATGATGAAGACGGGAATGAAGTGGAAGGAAGCACATTGACGAAAAATCCGGAGAGCGTTATGATCACGATCGAAATACTCTCTATAAAGGAAGTGCCGATACGCTTTGAAGTGGAGGGCGAACCGGCGGAGGGTTACGGGCTGACCGGAGTTGTGACAAGTGATGTACAGACGGTGCGGATCGCAGGCAGACGTTCTGCGCTGAATGCCGTAAACGAGATCGTGATCCCGGCCGAGGCGATCGATGTGTCACAGATCAGCGAGGATATGACGACAGAAGTCGATATCTGTGATTATCTGCCGGAAAATATACAGATGGCGGATAAGAGCAGCAGTATGCCGGTCAATGTGACAGTAGGCGTGGAGAGAGAGACGACGTCGGAGTATACTCTCCGGGCGAGAGATGTCAAACTTGTCAATGTGCCTGAAGGGCTGGAGTGCGAGCTGGAGGGACTGGAGGAAGAATATACAGTGGCGGTTACGGGTATCCGTTCTGTCATGAGCACCCTTACGGAACGAAGCCTGGAGGCTTCGGTGGATGTCACGGAGTGGATGCGCGAGCAGGGACTGAGGGAGCTGATACCGGGAAGATATCTGGTGACGCTTCAGTATAATAACCCGGAATATACAAAGATCGACAGGCCCGTTACGGCCTCCATGATCGTTTCGGAAGTAACGGAGGAAGATACGGAAGAATAGGATATTAAAAGAACATAGAATAAGGTGGAAGCCTGATTTATGAATACTTTTAAAGAATACGGAAAGGCGACAAAAGTGATGGGAAGACTATTTGGAACAGACGGAGTGAGAGGCGTGGCAAATGAGGAACTGACACCACTCCTTGCGATGCAGCTCGGGCAGGCGGGAGCCTATGTCCTGACGAAGGAGACGGAACATAAGCCGACGATCATGGTGGGCTGTGATACGAGAATTTCCGGCGATATGCTGGCTAACGCACTGATGGCGGGGGCCTGCTCGGTGGGGGCAAACTGTGTGTATGTAGGCGTGATCCCGACTCCGGCGGTGGCATACCTGACAAGAAAATATAAGGTGGATGCGGGCGTTGTGATCTCGGCGTCCCACAATCCGGTGGAATTTAACGGGATCAAGTTTTTTAACGGAAACGGTTATAAACTGCCGGATGAACTGGAAGATGAGATCGAAGCGGTGATCAGGGGCGGCATGGCAGGCATCAAGTTCCCGATAGGTCCCGGCGTTGGGAAGATAAAATACCGCACGGACGCCCGGGAGGAATATATCAATCACGCGATACAGTCTGTAGGCGTAGACCTGACGGGAATGAAGATCGTTGTGGACTGTGCGGAGGGCGCATCCTTTTACACTTCCGTGGAAGCGCTCAGGGAACTGGGGGCAAACGTTGTTCCGATCCACAATATGCCGGATGGCACCAATATCAATGCCAACTGCGGTTCCACCCATATGGGAGAGCTGAAGGCCCGGGTCGTCTATGAAAAGGCCGATCTCGGACTGGCGTTTGACGGGGATGCCGACAGAATGCTGGCGGTGGACGAAAACGGAAAGATCGTGGAAGGCGATGAGATCATGGCGATCATCGGCAACCACATGAAGGATCAGGGAAAGCTGAAAAAGGACACGATCGTGGTAACAGTGATGTCCAATCTCGGTTTTACCCTGATGGCAAAAGAACATGGTATCCATATGGAGGCCACGAAGGTCGGCGACAGATATGTGCTGGAGCGGATGAGAGAGATCGGGGCAAGTCTGGGAGGAGAGCAGTCGGGGCATATCATTTTCCTGGATGAAAACACGACGGGCGACGGGCTTCTCAGCGCGCTGCATCTGCTGCAGGTCATCGTAGAGACGGGAAAACCGCTGTCGGAACTGGCATCCATCATGCAGGTACTGCCGCAGGCGCTCGTGAACGCGAAAGTAGCAAATCATAAAAAAGAGCATTACATGGAGTATCCGGAGATATCTTCCGCCATTGAGAAACTGGAGAAGAAATTTGCCGGGGAAGGAAGAGTGCTGATCAGGCCCAGCGGAACGGAGCCGCTCGTGCGCGTTATGATCGAGGGGAAGGATCAGGAGCAGATCAGTAAAGAGGCGGCGGCACTGGCGAATCTGATCCAGGATATTATGTTCTGACCGGCACAGGGGCGGACGCGGCGGCCGGCCGGCGTGTCAACTAAATTTTGAATATCTGTATATTTTGGCTTGTTAGAATAAGTGTGAGATGATATAATCTAAGGGGATTAAGGAAATAAGGAGAAGCAAATACTGCAAAGGACATGGAGAAGGATGGCTTTTGCAGAATAAATATATTGGGAGGTAAGTCAAATGGTAAGCCAGAAGGTAGTTATTAAAAACCCGACAGGGCTGCATCTAAGACCGGCAGGCATCCTATGTAAGGAAGCAATGCAGTTTAAATCATTGATAACTTTTACATTTCGTGAGAATACGGCAAATGCAAAAAGTGTACTCAGTGTACTTGGCGCATGTGTAAAATGTGGTGATGAGATTGTTATGACCTGCGAGGGCGAGGATGAGGAAGAGGCGTTAAAAGCGCTGATCGGAGCCATTGAAAGCGGCCTGGGAGAGTAACAGGAGCCATATATAACAGTAGATTTAAGCCCGTGTATCTCTTACATGGGCTTTTCATATGCGCAGGGGCGCACAGATGAAGTATGTCAGCAAGCTGACGTGCGCCCCGCGCGGCGAGTAGTAAGGGAAAGTCTTCCCTGTTCGATTGGAATTATTGAAAAGCTATACTTCTGTTGCAATGCGCAGGATGATCAATGGATGCCGGCAGAAAACTGCAGAGGATTATTTTGGGTATTTGTGCGGGAGAATTTATGCAAAACTGAAATGGAGGGAAAAAGATGTTAAATTACAAGCGTTATCAAAAAAATCCGGTCGTGGACTATCCAGAGAGAAAGTGGCCGAATCTTGAGATCGAGAAGGCACCGATCTGGTGTTCGGTGGACCTCAGGGACGGCAATCAGGCGTTGATCGATCCGATGATCGTATCGGAAAAGATCGAGATGTTCCAGTATCTGGTAAAAATGGGATTTAAGGAGATCGAGATTGGTTTTCCGGCGGCAAGTCAGATCGAATATGACTTTTTGAGACAGCTGGTGGATCGGAAGATGATACCGGACGATGTGCTGGTACAGGTTCTGACGCAGTGCCGTGAGGAACTGATCGACCGCACTTTTGAGTCCATTCAGGGGTGTAAACAGGCAGTCGTCCATATTTATAACTCTACTTCCACCCTGCAGCGCGACGTGGTGTTCGGTATGAACAGGGAACAGATCATAGAGATCGCCGTAAACGGTACGAAGATGGTAAAAGAGCGGGCGGAAAAATTCCCGGGCAGGATCGTGCTGGAATATTCTCCGGAGAGCTTTACGGGGACGGAACTGGATTTTGCGCTGGAGATCTGTACGGCGGTGCAGGAAACCTGGGGGCCGACAAAGGAAAATCCGATGATCATCAATCTGCCTTCCACCGTGGAAATGACCACGCCGAATGTCTTTGCGGACCGGATCGAGTGGATGAATACGCATTTTAAGAACAGGGAGAGTATCATTCTCAGCGTGCATCCCCACAATGACAGGGGGACCGGCGTGGCGAGCGCCGAGCTGGCGATGCTGGCGGGTGCGGAGCGCGTGGAAGGCACGCTGTTTGGCAACGGGGAGCGCACCGGCAATGTGGACATCATGAATATCGCCTACAATATGTTCTCCCAGGGGATCGATCCGAAGCTGGAGATCGAACATATCAATGAGATCATAGAGCTCTATGAGCGCTGCTGCAAGATCCCGATCCATCCCAGACATCCCTATGCGGGGAAACTGGTATTTACCGCTTTCTCGGGTTCCCATCAGGACGCGATCAACAAGGGCGTAAAGGCGATGAAGGACAGGGGGAGCGAGATCTGGCAGGTGCCCTATCTGCCCATCGATCCGGCGGATATCGGCCGCGAGTACGAGCCGATCGTGCGCATCAATTCCCAGTCCGGCAAGGGCGGTGTTGCATTTGTGATGGATACCTATTTCGGGTTCAAGCTGCCGAAGGGCATGCAGAGGGAATTTGCGGACGTGATCCAGGCGATCTCCGAAAAACAGGGTGAAGTTTCCCCGGATCAGGTGATGGAGAACTTCAGAGAAGAGTATCTGAACAAAAAAGAGCCGCTTCATTTCCGCAGACTGCGCGTGGACGATCTGAGCGATACGATCGACAGCGAATTCGATACCCATGTGAAAGTGATCTATACGGACCACGGTGAGGAACACAGCTTTGAGGCTGTGGGCAACGGGCCTATCGATGCGGTGAGAAGGGGACTGACGGAACAGCTCAATATAAATATTAAAGTGCTGGACTATGAAGAACATGCGCTGCAGAGCGGTTCCAATTCCCAGGCGGCGGCCTATATCCATCTACTGGACGGTGAGACCGGGCATGTGACTTATGGCGTCGGAGTAAGTTCGAATATCACAAGGGCTTCGATCAGGGCTATCTTCTCGGCTATGAACAGGCTGGGGCTGGGGGAGAAATAGCAAATAACATAATAGACATGAAAATCCCCGAAAGTGCAAATTCAGTTTCGGGGATTTTAAAAGTGTTTAGTTATCTTTTTCCAAAATGATCTCTTCCTTAATGCTGTATGGCGTGTCAACGCGGCTGCCATAATAGGTTTTTATCATGATCTCACTCATCAGCCCGAAAATGAACATTTGAATACCGATTATAATAAAAAAGATAGTCAGCAGAGGAGGGATCATGTTATTGGACATTTTGTATCCTAAACAATAAATGACAATAGACCAGATACCGCATCCGCCTCCGGCAAGGAGAAATAGTATACCCAATCCTCCTAAAAGATGCAGAGGTCTGGAAGAATACTTATTCCAGAACCATATAGAGATCATATCGACAAATCCTTTTAAGGTACGCTTCCAGTTATATTTAGTCTTGCCTGCCACTCTGGGACGGTGGTTTACAACGATTTCACCGACAGTGAACCCCTTCATTTTCAGGATGGCAGGGATGAATCTATGTTGCTCCCCATACAGATTGATATGGTCAAAGCATTCTTTTTTGTACACTTTCAGAGAGCATCCGCTGTCGTGTATCCCGTCGTGTACAAGAATATGGCGTAGTAAATTAGCGCCTCTGGAAATGAATTTTTTCATAAAAGTATCTTTTCTGTTTTTCCGCCAGCCGGATACCACATCCAGATCGTTCTCCGTCATGTATTTTAGCATGGCGGGAATATCTTTGGGATCGTTTTGGCGGTCACCGTCCATGGTCACTATATACTCATATCTGGAAGCCTTGATGCCTGCGTCCATAGCGGCGGTCTGACCAAAATTACGGCGCATGCATATATATTTCAATGGGGGGGTAAGTGTCCTGCAGATGGCATCTGTTTTATCATAAGAACCGTCGTTGACAAGTATGATCTCATATTCATATTGATTGTCTTCGCAGACCTGTTTAATTTCATCATATAACTCTTTTATATTGTCTTCTTCGTTATAAACCGGAACTACAATGGAAATCCTGTACATTTCTTCCGTCTCCTTTCATTATGATTAGTTTATCATGGATATGTAAACTCAACAACTATTTATTAAAATATAAAAAAGCGGGGGATTGCGAAAAGCCTGCCAGTAGTATAAAATGCTGTATTGAGAAGTTTTTTACGGTGTAGGAGAAAAGGAGAGAAATTGAAAGTAAAAAAATATATGAAAAAAATTTTTTCTATGGAGATCTTACGGTATGGGATTGCCGGGGGATGTGTCACACTGAGTAATGCGCTGTCTTATTTTCTGTTATTACATTTAGGAGTAGTATATACGGCTGCAAATATTGTCAGTTTGATATTATCAAAAACGATCGGATATTTTTTAAATAAATTCTGGGTATATCAATCCAGATGTGATTCATTAAAAGAAGCTTTTTGGGAACTGCTTCGATTTATTTGTGCGAGAGGCTTTACAGGTATAGTGGACTTTCTGGGAGTTGTTTTTCTGGTAGAGGTGTTTGCATGTGATGAACGGATTTCCAAAATCATTCTCATGGCGTTGGTCATTATTTTGAATTATGTTCTTGGCAAAAAAGCGGTTTTTATAAAGAAAGGCGAAAAAGATAATGAAAAAACCTGATATGGCAGGAATAAAAAGGGATCATATTGTACGGCTGGCGGTGATCTTCTATTTTATTATTTATCTTGTGGTCGGATTGTCTGTCTATAAAGACTATGGTTTTTCGACAGATGAATCGGCGGAATGGGAGGAGAGCATTGTTGCCTATAAATATATCAACAGAAAAGTGTTTCATCGGGAAGTGCCGGAACTTTTAAATGTGGCGGATCTGGAAGAGTTTGATCATAGATATTATGGGACGGCGATGCAGATGCCGATGGTGCTGGTAGAAGATTTCTTTGATTTTACTCTGACAACACAGCAGATTTTTTATATGAGGCATATATTTACCTTTATCACATGCTTTATAGGGTATATCTGTTTCTATTTTGCGCTAAAAAAGATATTCGGAGGTCGGCTTCCGGCATTGGCCGGAGTAATGATCGTATCACTTTATCCGCGTCTGTTTGGTTATCAATTTACGGATTTAAAGAATCTGATTTTTTTAGCCCTGAATATGATGGTGCTGCTCGCGCTGGTGTATGTTGTGGAGAAAGAAAATTTCCTGTGTATATTCCTGTTTGGCTTTGCGGCGGCATTGGCAACAAACCAGAGGGTCATGGCAGTAGTTTTTCCGGCGGTCCTTCTGGGCTATTGGCTTGTCAGGGATATCACGGACGTCATAAAAAGGGAGAGGGGGAAAAAGAAAATATATTTATTCGGGAAATATCCGGTTGCATTGATCGTATATTTTGGCGTGTGGGTGCTGATCTCCCCTATTGCCTGGATGGAAGGACCACTTCAGACTTTCATAAATACTTTTAAGGGATTCTCACAGTATGACTGGAATGGAACAATGGTATTTATGGGGAAGCTGGTCACCTGTGAGGAACGTCCGTGGTATTATCTCCCGGTATGGTTCGGGTTGACAATACCGGTCATATACCTCGTATTATTTGTGATCGGCCATGTGGCGTTAATTTATTCTTTGAAAAAAGAAGAAAATATATGGGACAACCTTATCGGAAAATATAAATGGCTGGCCTGCAGCATTCTGTTATTCTGGGGGATTGTCGGTACGGTTATCATACTGGACAGCAGAATTTATGTCGGCTGGCATCACCTGTATTTTGTGTTTATGCCGTTTGCGGTTATTGTAGTTTACGGTCTGCGGTTTTGTGCAAGCTATATAAACAAAACGATAGTTGGAGGAATATTTGTGCTTTGCCTTGTCGGTCTGAGCGGATGGATGATCCGAAATCATCCTTTTCAGGTAGTATATTTTAATCCTGTGGGCCGGTATTTTGCGGCACTATTTGACAGAGATGAACAGCGGGCTACAAGCAGTGTATTATTGGACTGGGTTCTGGATCATACGGAAGGAAAAATAACGGTATGCGGAGAAACAGACAGCCGTTTATTATTGTCAGAAGAAGAGAAACAGCGGATTGAGGTAGTAGATAAGGAAGAAGGAGAGTATTGGATAGACATATACAGAAATGTGATAGGAAACGAACCGATGCATGAAGGCTACGAGGAGGTGTATGCATCCTGGGTGGATGGCTATAAAATAGGCGCGGTTTATCAAAGGATAGAATAGAAGGAGATGGGTGGATTTATGGAAGGACAGGGATGCGGGAAAAAGTATAATGCTGATAAAATTTTAAAATACTGCATTGTTTTTTATTTTATCATCTATTTTTTGACCGGTTTATGTATTTATAAAGACTACGGTGTCACTGTGGATGAGGAAAGGCAGAGACTGAGAAGTCTGGTGTCTTATAAATATATCAATGAAGTGCTGTGGAACCGCGAGATGCCTGAACTGGAGGAAATACCGGAGATGAGCGAGCAAAACCACGGTTATTACGGGACGGCGATGCAGATGCCGACGGCATTTATCGAGGATATGCATGGTTTTGCCATGACGACAAGAGAAGTTTATCTGATGCGCCATCTGTACAATTTTATCGTCTGCTTTGCCGGATATATCTGTTTTTATTTTGCACTCCGGAAGATTTTCGCTGGAAACCGTTTATATGCCTTTGCGGGAACTCTGATCGTTTCGCTCTATCCGCGGTTTTTCGGTTATCAGTTTACAGATGTGAAAAATCTTATCTTTGCGGCGCTTAATATGGCGGTTCTGCTTGTGCTTGTTTATCTCGTGGAAAAGGAGAGCTGGCTGAGAGTGATCCTGTTTGGCATTGTGGCGGCACTGGCGACAAACCAGAGGGTGATGGCGGTCATCTATCCTGTGTTCTTGTTTGGGTACTGGGGGATCAGGGATCTGACGCAGTTGCTGAAATATAAAACGGCTGGGAAACATAAACTGCTTTTCTTCGGGAAATATCCGCTGGCAGGAATTTCATATTTTTTGTGCTGGATCATGCTCTCCCCGTTTGCATGGGTGCATCCGGTGATTTCATTCAGAAAGACTTTTCAGGCGTTCTCCCACTTTCAGGATTGGAACAATTATATGGCATTCATGGGAAAACTGATCACTTCTACAGAACTTCCGTGGTATTATCTACCTGTATGGATGGGGATAACCATTCCTTTCCTGTACCTGATCCTGTTTTTTATCGGACATGCGGCACTGGTCGTATCGCTGAAAAAAGAGGGGAAGGAATGGTGGGAAAAAGGTGTTCTGGGAAAGGATAAATGGCTGGTCTGCTGTATAGGGTTATTCTGGGGGATCGTCAGTGCGATCATTGTATTGCATTGTAAGATATATGAGAGCTGGTATCATGTGTTTTTCGCCTATGTGCCTTTCACGGTCGTGGCGGTGTATGGATTGAAATTCTGTGCCGAACGGATGAACAAAAGGGTGATCGGAATATTGTTTGGCGCATATACACTGATGACGGCAGGATGGAATATCTATAATCATCCTTATCAGCAGGCCTATTTTAATGAGATAGGAAGACCATTCGCACATTTATTTGAGAGAGACTGCCAATACGCGGACAGCAAAGAGCTGCTTGAATGGATCCTGGATCATACAGAAGGGGAAGTAAGCGTGAGCGGCTATACCCTGAGCAGCTTGCTGATGCCGGAAGATGAGAAGGCGCATATTTTGAAAGATTATGAGGCGGGGGAATACCATATAGAGACTTTCTTTAATGTGATAGGGAACGATCCGGTACATGAGGGGTATGAGGAAGTATATGTTATATGGGTAGATGGTTATAAGATAGGCGCTGTATATCAGAAGACAGAATGACTGTTAAAATAAAAAGCTGAGCGGGTTTCGCTCAGCTTTTTGTAATAATCATTAAAATGAAACCTTTATTCGAAGATCGGTTTCGTGCCGGACTGTGCTACGGCGATATAGGTCTTACCTGTATTCAATACGATCTCTTTTCCGTCCATATCGTAATACTTGGTCGGTGCGTAATCGGAAGTCTTGGTCCAGGTGATCGGGATCATCTTGCCCTTGGTGCAGAAGTAACCGGGCTTTCCGCTGTCGATCATCGTGAAGTCCTGATAATCCTTATCATCCAGTCTCTTGCAGTCTGTCATCTGCACGATCACATTTTCAAAAGTAAGCTGTTCGCCGGTGAGCTGGTCGATCTGTTTATTCTTATGAAGCGTCTTGTAATAAACGCCCTCTTCCTCATTGTATTCCAGAGAAGTCAGAGTGACAGGGAACACGCCGCTCAAGTCGATATTTACCGCTCTCTTCGCATCGCTGTAATCCTCCAGTGTATTCGGGTTGGAAGCGTTTGTGAAGGTAAAGTGGTCTGCAGTCCAGTACTGGCTTCTGTGATCCTTATCATAATTCTGCTTTTCAATAGCGCTGGTCAGCTTTTCGCCGGATGTATAAGCGTTATGCGGTGCTTTTTTATCATTGGAACGGAAAAATGCTTCGGATCCCGGGGCAACGTTCGTATTGCCGGTATGTGTGCCGGTGATGTTGTTTACATCAGAACGGGTAACCCATGCGTCGGCGTAGTAAGGACCGCCGAAATGTACAATGATGGAATCCCATTCCAGTCCTACCGGAACATAATAGTGGCGGACGCTTCGGATATTGCCGATCTTTTCCATGTCCTGCCATCCCTCGATGATAGCCATCTGACGGGAGATGCTGCCTTCTTCCATGATCTCATATAAAACGCCGGCACTGCCGATACCGTACTGGGGCTGTGCGGCTGAATCGGTGGGCATCATGACCGCGATCGGTCTGGAGTTTGCCACTTCTTCCTTCACCCATAAATTGGTTAAAGAACTTCTCACATATCCTTCACCGGGGGCTTCTTCATCATCGGTGATAACCTCTTCCTCAGGTTCAGGAGCTTCTTCTTCTGCAGCAGCCGGAAGGTCTTCCGCTTCCACGGTGATATCCTGAATTTCCGTGGATGCTTCCTCATCCTGTTTTCCGCAGCCGGATATGCAAAGCGCGGCGGTAAGGGCTGCGATCAGAAGAATATTATGTCTCTTCATTACAATAGTACCTCTCTTCCTTTTTGTGATTTGGTGAACTGACAGGAAAAGAATGTCGTCCTGTGAACACTCTTCCTGTCTATCCGTTATTATAGCATAGTTTAGTTTTTCAGTCATTAGAAAGTATTACAAATTTAATGGCTGAAAGACAATCTGTGTATCTATTTATCAGATGCGCATAAAATAAAAAAGTTTAAAATGAAAATGCATAAACCAGATATTTACCGCCGTTGGAGACCGTAAAGGTATCTTCCAGATAAGCTGTGGTCTCAAGGCGCTCCTCCAGGTAGTCGATCACCATGGCGGACTGCATTTCCATATCGGAAGAAGTGATAAGGCAGATCGTGCCGCAGCCGGCAAAATAATCCTTTTCGTATTGATAAAGAACCGGCGCGCCTGAATACCAGCAGCCGGTGATCACGCCGTTGCGTTTGCCATAAATTTTTGTTTCAAAAGCGCTGCCGCGATAGTAGATCAAAGTGCTGGCATCAATAAAGTAGCGTTTTTCAGGTCGATTGTTGCAGTAGGAAATCATATCCTGCATGCCTGTAAAATAAATGGATTCACCGGTATTTTTTTCCGATAGATACAAAAATTGGTTTTTCAATGTTTTGGCGGCGAAAGGCAGCAGCAGTATTATAAGAAGGATCGAAAAATATTGACGCAGAAAGACTGCGCTTCCAGAGGACTGATGCCGCGCCTGCGATGCATCGCGTTCTGCAGGCTGTTCCTGTAGGACCATCTGAAAAAAAAGACAGAACAGGAAAAAGATTTCGCCTAAATACAGCGGAACCATCACTCTCGGCGGAAACCGGCCTTCATAGAGCAGAAAGAGCCAGAGGGCGCTCCGGCTAAGGAGAAGTCCGGCGAGAGGAATAAAAAGCCCGTATGCCTTTCTGGATAGGACGAGCAGAATAACGGCCGCCCAGGAGGCGATCAGCATCATGTTCAGGCCCAAGTGCTCCCGGCTGGCATAGCTTGCGAGAAACTGCTTAAATACCAGTGAAAATGAGGGAGGGAGATTTTTCTCATGGGCAACCGCCGCCACTTCCAGCAGACAGTCACCGGAAAGATTTTCCTCTATCATGGCATATTGAAGGAACGCATTGTATTGTTTTTGTGTTACATTATATTTTGACAGGATGTCCTGCACTTCCGCATAGTCCGGAATGGCGGCATAGTCCGTGATCTCGGTCACGGCGTCATTGACTTTTTCATATTCTTTCCATCCGGGAGAACTGTAGAAGATGTAATGGCTTCCCTTGCCGATGATCAGTATGATCAGCAAGATAATACCTGCCCTAAATAGCGGAAGGCATTTTTCGAACCGTTCCCTGCAAGAGATGAGAGAACGGGAGGAAGAAACAGAGACTGTGGCAGAGGAAAAGCTGGAAAAAGAACAAGGTAGTGAATAAAATTTGCGGTTTATAAAACAGCATCCGCACAGAACCAAAAATCCCATAGGCTGGATCATGAGCATGGCGTCGGAGCGAAGTTCAAAGGATAAAAATTCCATCAGGAAAAACAGGACACAGCGGGATCTTCCGTCTGGGTAGAGCAAAAAACACAGATAACCTGCAATGGCGAGCATGGCCGCTGTGGAAGTGAACTGGATGCCGGCGATCACATAGAAAGAGACGGCATATAGGAGCAGGATAAAGGCAAAGGCAAAAAGAAAGTCCCTTTTCTGTCTGCATCGTGAGAGAAAAGCATCCGCAGTCAGAAAACAGCAGGTAAACTGAAACAGCACGAGCATACCGCCGTACCAGGGAACGGCACAGGTCAGGCGGTAGAGTGAAGAGATAAGAAGGCCGAGAAAACAGCCCACATAGTAAGTATGTGCCTCCGGAATACCGGTCATGGAGCCGGAAAGGATTTCCGTGATGAGACGGTCATCGTTTGTCTCAAAAAAAATGCCTACAGTGCGGTATATGAAAAAGATCCAGACGGCTGCCATACAAAAGGCAAGGGGAATGCGGTATTTTTTGTCCATAGAAGTCTCCTTTTAGTGGTATCATAGCATAAAAAACAAAGAAAAGATATTCCTAAGTTCTCAGAAGAGGAAAAATGTGGTATGCTAATAGACAGAGTGAACGGGATACAGGAGAGTCAGTGTGAAAAATCATTTTCATCGCTGACCGTGCCTGAGGAAGACGAAAGGAATGAGAGATTAAAATGAAAAAGATCATGATAACCGGCTGCAACGGGCAGCTCGGCAGGGCATTGAATCAGTTGTACGAAAAAGAGCAGGCGACAGAGCTCATCAATACGGATGTGTTTCAGGGGGAGGGCATCACGCCGCTTGATATTACGAATGTGGATGCTGTGCTTTCTTTTGTCAGGGAGATAAAGCCGGATGCCATTATCAACTGTGCGGCGCACACGAACGTGGATAAATGCGAGACGGACGGCGATAATGCCTATAAGATCAATGCCATAGGCGCCCGGAACTTAAGTATTGCGGCGACGGAAGCCGGCGCGAAGCTGATGCATATTTCCACGGATTATGTATTTCCGGGAACGGAGAACAGGGCGCTGACGGAGTTTGACGCGGTGGGGCCCACCAGCATGTACGGGAAGACAAAGCTGGCGGGGGAAAATTTTGTGCGTGATTTCGGGGACAAGTATTTTATCATCCGGACGGCGTGGCTCTACGGGGACGGCAAAAATTTTGTGAAGACAATGCTCCGGCTGGCGCAGGAACACAGCGAAGTGGGCGTTGTAAAAGACCAGTACGGGACGCCCACCAGCGCGGCGGAGCTGGCAAAGGCGATCAGGTATCTGCTGCCCACGGAAAATTACGGGCTGTTCCACGGCACCTGTGAGGGAAGCTGCAGCTGGGCTGACTTTGCCGCCGAGATTTTCCGGCTGGCGGGGAAAGATACGAAAGTGAACTATATTACGACGGAGGAGTTCGGATCGCCCACTAAGCGCCCGGCTTACTCTATTTTGGATAACTATATGCTGCGGCTGACGACGGATTTCACGTTTGCGCCCTGGCAGGATGCGATCGCGGAGTATATGCGGACGATAACCGCATGAGGAGTGAATAATATGAATGTAAGCTACAGCAAAATAAAACCTCTGTTTTTACAGCAGAGTTATATGGATGCCTGGGAGGATTACCGGAGGGCGCTCAGAAAGCGTTCCTTTCCTGGTTGGGATGTCGTTGTGCTGACCGCATCCAACGAGGATCAGGCGGCAGCCTATCGGAAAGAGATCGAATACAGGCTGCAGAATAACCTTCTGCCGGGAAAGACGAAGTATGCGGTGCTTTCCGATCCGGAGGGGAAGCGCGTAGGTTCCGGCGGCGCCACGTTAAACGTGCTGAAATATCTGGCGGAGACCGAGGGCGGCAGGAGTGCTTTTGAGAAAAAGATACTGGTGATCCATTCCGGCGGGGATTCCAAGAGGGTGCCGCAGTACAGCGTCTGTGGAAAGCTGTTCTCACCGGTGCCGCGGGAGCTGCCAAACGGCAGGGCTTCCACATTGTTTGATGAGTTTATGATAGCGACCGCGGGGATCCCGGCGAGGATGCAGGGCGGCATGCTGGTGATGAGCGGGGATGTGCTGCTTTTATTTAATGTGCTGCAGATCGACCTGCAGTATCAGGGGGCGGCGGCGATCTCCATAAAAGAACCTGTGGCTGTGGGGAAAGAGCACGGCGTCTTTTTAAACGACGGCCAGGGTATGGTAAAGCGGTTCTTGCACAAGCAGTCCGAAGAACAGCTGCAGGCGCTCGGCGCTGTCAATGAACAGGGCATGGTGGATCTGGATACAGGCGCGGTGATGTTGGATACGAAGCTGCTTCTTGCGCTGTTTTCCCTGATCGCATCCGGGGACCGGGTGGACGGCGAAAAGTTTGACCGGTTTGTCAACGACCGGGCAAGGATCAGTTTTTACGGTGATTTCCTGTATCCGCTGGCGAAGGATGCGACACTGGAGGAATATTATCTGGAGGCGCCGGAGGGGGGCTTTTGCGAGGAACTGAAAGAGTGCAGAACAGAGATCTGGGAAGCACTGCATGATTTTCAGATGAAGGTGATCTGTCTCTCGCCGGCGGAGTTTATCCATTTCGGCACGACCAGGGAGCTGCTGGAGCTTGTCACGGAGCGCGTGGAGGATTACGAATATCTGCACTGGGACAAGCAGGTCTGCTCCAACAGGCAAGGAGAGAGACGGTATGCGGCGCATAACAGCCTGGTTGCGAAGGGCGCCGATATCGGGGATAACTGCTATCTGGAGGACTGTGATATCAGAGGCGGCGTGCGTGTGGGGGAGGGCAGTATCTTATCCGGGCTTTTGCTGGAAGAAGGGCAGATACCGCCGCAGGTAGTGCTGCACGCCCTGCGTTTAAAAGACGGCAGATATGTTGTAAGGCTCTACGGCGTGGAGGATAATCCGAAAGGGACGCGGGAGCAGGACACGCCGTTTATCTATGGAAGGCTTGGGGACATGCTTTCGTATTACGGAATTTCACCGGAGCGGATCTGGAATGATCAGGAGCATTATCTCTGGTTTGCAAAACTGTATCCCGTCTGTGACAGCATGAAAGAGGCGGTGGAGGCTTCGCTGCAGCTTGTGAAGATGTCGGAGAAGAAAGAACCATCCCCGGCCGTGGCGAAATGGCTTTCCGCGGAGCGCTGCAGCCTCTATGAATCATTTGAGCGGGCGGATGTGAAGGAGATTCTTCCATGGAAGACTAGGCTGGAGGATCTGGTGCTCGTGACGCGGTTTGCGGAAAAACTGGAGCAGGGCGCATCTTATGATAAGGCGCTGCGGATCTTCGGACAGGTGGGGATCGATCAGAAGAAGTTCGATCTGCTGATGGAAAAGGCGAAGGCGAGCGGATTGCTGTTGAAGATGCGGATCTATTACGCGCTTTCCCGCTATATGAAGGAGGAAAGCATCGTCTTTGCGGGGGATACCGGCTATGATGTGTTGGAGAGGCTTTGTTTTGACTGTCTCGGAAAGGCGGTTTACGACAACAGCAGGAAGTATATTCAGGACAATAAAAATTATCATATTGTGAACGAGCATGTATCGGTACAGCTTCCGGTGCGCGTGAACTGGGGCGGCGGTTGGACGGATACGCCTCCCTATTGCAATGAAAACGGCGGCGTGGTGTTGAATGCGGCGCTGAAATTAAACGGTATCTTGCCGATCCAGGTGGAGGTGCGGAGGCTGGACCGCCTGCAGGTGGAGTTTGCCAGCGAGGATATCGGTGCGGAGGGAGTCTGCACGACTGCGGATGAGATAAGGGACTGCCATAATCCGTTTGACTTTTTTGCGCTGCATAAGGCGGCGCTGATCTCCTGCGGTATCGTGCCTCTGGCGGGGACGGAGACGCTGGAGGAGATTCTGCGGCGGATCGGGGGAGGAATCTATCTCTCCACAAAAGTGGTTGGAGTGCCGAAGGGATCCGGGCTCGGGACGAGCAGTATCCTGTCCGGCGCCTGCGTCAAAGCGCTCCATGAATTTCTGGGACTTTCCTGCAGCGACGGGGCGCTCTACGATATCGTGCTCTGCATGGAGCAGATGATGAGCACCGGCGGCGGCTGGCAGGACCAGGTGGGCGGACTGACGAACGGCATCAAATTTATCACGACAAGATCCGGCATCGACCAGAAGATACAGGTGGAGCAGGTGATCGTACCGGAGGAGGCGAAAAAGGAACTGCAGGAGCGGTTTGTGCTGATCTATACCGGACAGAGGAGGCTCGCCAGAAACCTTCTGCGGGAAGTGGTGGGAAATTATATCGGCGGGCGGAAAGAGTCTGTGGATGCGTTGTCTGATATGAAAGTGACGGCGGTTAGAATGCGGTGGGCGCTGGAGGAAGGGGATATCGACGCTCTGGCGGCGCTGTTTAACGAACATTGGGAGCTGTCCAAGCAGCTTGATATGGGAGCCACAAATACCTGTATCGACCAGATCTTTTTATCCTGTGAGGATCTGATCGACGGACGGTTCATAGCGGGCGCCGGCGGAGGCGGTTTCCTGCAGGCGATCCTGAAAAAAGGCGTGACGAAGAAACAGCTTTCCGCCAGACTCCATGAGGTGTTCCAGGATAACGGCGTGGATGTTTGGGAGAGCGAGTTTGTGTAGTAACGCAGGGGAAAGAAAAGAGAAATTGAGCGTGGAAAAGATAAGGCGGATTTTTAGCATGGATAGGGAGAGACGGGGCGTGGCGGCAGCCGCGCTCCTTCTTGCGCTTGTGCCTTGGATCTGCGCGTGGGTGTATTGTCTGCTCAGGGGGCAGGGATTTGGGGATATCTATCTGCCTGCTTCCCCGTGGAACGATGAGCTGTTTTATTATAAGCTGACGGAAAATGTGATATCCTATGGGTATCCGCAGGGGTATTTCGGGTTTAATGAAAGCCATGGGCTTTATCTTTCTTTTGCGGCCTGGAGCCCGGTGCTTCTGCTGTTCTGGGTGGTCTGGGGTTTTTTCTTCGGATGGAATCTGCTGTCCCCGATGCTGTGCAATCTGACGTTGTTGTCAGTTTCCATGTTCCTGTTTTGTGTACTTGCCAGACCGGGAAAACGGCAGAGCCTGCTGATCGGCATTTTGTATGCGGCATTTCTGCCGGTGACGAGATTTGCGCTTTCCTGTATCCCGGAGGCGGAGTTGTTCGGGCTTTTTATCGTCTTTCTGGGGCTTGCGATGAGCTGCCGGAGAACATATAAAGGCTGGATGGTCGGAACAATGTTCGCTCTGGCCATGTTGATGACATGGATGCGGCCTTATCTGATCCTGTTGTTTTTGACGCCTGCGGTGCTTTGGGTGAGCCGTAAGGGGAGAAGGGTGCTTGTACCCACGGCCGTGATAACGGCGGTCACGGTGGCTGTTTACGGGATGGTCAATCATTTTTTCAGTGCGCCTTATCTGACGGATCTCTTTTATACGGAGTGGATCACTGTTTATTTTGAGCAGGGGGTGTTGGCCGGCGTGAAATATACGGTATGGAAACTGTGCACTTCTCTCATTTCGGTGGCAGGTATGATATGGGAGAATCTTACCGTAAAAAACGGACTGATATCGGCGGCGGGACTGTATTATTTTATTTTTCTTCTGTTGTTTTTTCTATTGTTGGCAAAATTTATTTATTTTATAGGAAAGCATTCCGGGCGTGGGAAAACGCAGAGTGTTTCTGCGGGTGAGCGGGATCTGCCTTTTCGCAGAATGGCGCGGGAGGACTGGATGGGGTTTCTGTTGGAGGGGCAGATGCTGCTCTGTATGGCGGGCTTTTTTGCGGCAGATCTTTTGATGTACCGGCTGCAGGAGGGCGGGCGGCATACGCTGGTCTATATCGTGGGATGTATTTTTCTGCTTCCTTTTATGGAAACGATATCACTGAAGAGGATTACGGGGAAGAGGGCAATCTTTTTTTCAGGTCAGGAAATGGCTTCCCTGATGGTGCCGTTGGCAACGGCTGTTGTTTTTCTGCTTCTTTTCATAGGAAGGGGCGATATTCCCTATGAGTTTTCGGTTCCCTTTGGGGAGGCGGAACACAGGGCGGATCTGGAGGATATGGCAAAACAGCTCTCGAAAAGCATGGAGCTCTCGGACAGTGTGCCAAGTTATGACAACACTGTCATATGGACGGCGTGGGACAGCGTGGATGGAGAGACAAAAACGGTGGATTTCGGGGCTTACTATGCCGTGCCCAAAGGCTTTGGTATTAACCTCTGCGACGGCGGTTATATGGATGTAAATCTGGAAGATCTGCAGAGCCGCTATATCGGTGTGATCCCGGGGGGAGATTTCGAAAAACGATGTCTGGCGGCAGGGGGAAGGGTTGCAGGTGCGTGTGAGCGGCTCGTTATCTATGATATGCGTCCGTAAACGGATAGTTCGTCCGGTTTTGGACGATGGTGGTTCACAATGCCGCAAAATCTGTTATAATAGGGACATGATATATAAAAGAAGATGCATCTTTTGATGAAACGGGAGTTTGTATGAAACTATTGAGTGTGATCGTACCATGCTATAACGAGGAAGAGACAGTTGCCGATTTCTATACGGAATTTATCAAAAACAGATCTTTTCTGGAAGAGAAGGGACTGGATTATGAGATCATCTATGTGGATGACGGGTCGAAGGACAGGACTGTGGAAGAGATCAAAAAACTCCACAAAACGGATGAGCGGGTGCATATGGTCTCCTTTTCGAGGAATTTCGGAAAAGAGGCGGCCATGTATGCGGGATTTGAATATGCAAAAGGAGATTATGTGGTGACGATGGACGTTGATCTGCAGGATCCGCCGTCTCTGCTGCCGGAGATGTTTTCCTATATAGAAGAAGGTTATGATTCCGTGGCTACAAAGACTATATCACATTGCCGGCATATATTATCGAAAAAGTAAAGACAGGGAATATTACATTGACGACGTTGT
>ERZ808028.398-NODE-398-length-38708-cov-6.038932_pt1 | contig 38708 bp, 34 predicted proteins | sample MGYA00380184_ERZ808028 | MGnify/ENA primary metagenome ERZ808028 (study PRJEB31490, sample SAMN06133397) | mouse gut metagenome | isolation source: J8_1 | host: mice | place: China: Chengdu | collected 2015-05 ...
ACGACCTTTGTGAAGCCGGGGACGGCAGGGGACAGTGGCGTAGAAATCGAAAAACGGCCTGAAAAGGCAGGACTGTGGCCCTTTACAGTCACAGTCCTGCCGTACATAGAATACTTCGTTGCGGCACCTCGCCATTTGGCTACGCCGCCTTTCTTAATACCTCCTTGTCGGCCCCGGACTTTTGCCGGGGTCCTTTTTCCTCATGGGTTTTGCTCCGGCTTACAGATTCTTGAGGACGCCGGTCTCCTCGTTGAAGGCGTTGATGAGCTCGTCCAGGGCCTGGGCCTGCTTGTGCACCGCGTCCCAGGTGCCCTCGGTGTCGTACCACAGGGCGTTGAGGTCGTGCATGTCCTTCCCCTGCTGCTCCACCCAGGTGTAATACTTCAGGTGGTGCACCCGCTTGCGGTCCATGTAGGTCAGTTCCATCAGGTGGTCCGTCTTCTGGCCCAGCATGTGGATGTTGTGGTCCAGTACCGCCTCGTTCAGCGTATACGCGCCGAACTGCCGGTTCAGCTCCTCAATGCGGCTGCCGTACATCACCGCGGAGTCCGTCATCACCGTGGCCACCACGTCGTTGGCGGTGAACTCGTAGTACTTCGCCATCTTGATGCAGCACAGCACATTGGCGATGCCGGAGATGCCCAGCCAGCTCAGCTTTTCCACCAGCTCCGGGTCCAGCTTCAGGGTGTTCAGCAGGTAGTCCCTTCCCTCGGCGGTGTTGAACAGCCGCAGCAGGCGCTGGGAATCCTCGTCGTCAATGGCAATGGCCATGTCCGTATTTTTCACATTGTGAATCCAGGGGATGTGCTTGTCTCCGATGCCCTCAATCCGGTGGCCGCCGAAGCCGTTGTTCAGAATGGTGGGGCACTGGAGGGCCTCGCCTACGCCCAGCTTCAGGCGCGGATAGCGCTCCTTCAGCAGGTCTCCGGCGGACATGGTGCCGGCGGAGCCGGAGGTGAAGCAGGCGCCGGCGAAGTGGTCGCCGGGGCGCTTTACCGCCTCATACAGGTCCGCCAGGGCAAAGCCGGTGACGTTGTAGTGCCACAGGGGATTGCCCATCTCCTCGAACTGGTTGAAAATCATGTATTGGGGGTCCTGCTTCAGCTCGTTGGTCTTGTCGAAGATTTCCTTCACGTTGGACTCGCAGCCGGGGGTAGCGATGACCTCCGCGCCGATCTCGTGGAGCCAGTCAAACCGCTCCTGGCTCATCTCGGCAGGCAGAATCGCCACGCCCTGGGCCCCCAGCAGCTTGGAGTTGAAGGCGCCGCCCCGGCAGTAGTTGCCGGTGGAGGGCCAGACGGCCTTGTGGACGTCCACGTCAAACTGGCCGGTGACCAGCCGGGGGGCCAGGCAGCCGAAGGACGCGCCTACCTTATGGCAGCCGGTGGGGAACCACTTGCCGGCCATGGCGATGATGCGGCAGGGCACGCCGGTGAGGGCGCTGGGGAGCTCGATATAGTTGGGGACCTCCCGGAAGAGGCCGCCGGCCTCCGTGGCCTCGTTCTTCCAGGTGATGCGGAACAGGTTCAGGGGATTCACGTCCCAGAGGCCCACGGATTTCAGCTTTTCCTGAATCTTTTCGGGGATGGTCTCCGGATGCTGCATCTGGGCGATGGTGGGGATGAGGATGTTCTGCTCCCGGGCCTTTTTCAGGTTGTGCTCCAGACCCTGCTTGTTAATGGTGAGATCAATCATGATTGCTTGCCCTCCTGTTGTTTCATATCAATATAGGAATATAGGGTGTATTTGGAAATGCCGAAGTATTTGGCGACCTTGTCGCCGGACTTGGTAATCAGGAACGCGCCGTTCTGGTTCAGGAACTGGATGGCCCGCACCTTGTCGTCCTTGTTCATCAGGGCGGCGGGCTTGCCCACCAGGGCTACGGACTGCTGAATGAGTCCCTCCAGCAAATCGCTGACGTTGGTAATCTTCTCCGGCTCGGACTGAACCGGTTCCCCGGTGGAAATCAGGTCCTGCACCGCGGACTCCACCATCAGCAGTTTGGAAATATCGTAGTTGATGGCGAAAATGGCGGAGACCTTTCCCCGGCTGTTCCGGATATAGACCGTGGAGGATTTCAGAATTTTCCCGTCGGGGGTCTTGGTGAGGTAGCAGAGGTGGTCCCTGGGCTCCGGGTCGTTGGTGCGCAGCTGCTCCATGACCACGGTGGATGCGCCGTCCCCCACCTTCCGCCCGGTGACATGTCCGTTGAGAATGAAGACGATGGACTGCTCCGGGTCCCGGCTCAGGTCGTGGACCACCACCTCACAGCTGCTGCCCAGCTGGGCGGCAATGCAGTTGGCCACCTGTTTCAATAGCTCCAGTTTACTGTTTTCCGTAGGCAGGCCCCCCTTTTTTCCCGTTTCTTTATGAAAAGCTCCGGTCCTGTATCTTTATCATAGCATAAATTTTAGAGAAATCAACAGGTTTTCAAAAAAATTTTTTGGTTTTCAAATTTTTTGTTTGACAACTGGATTTCTTATGCTATGATAGAGATACAGAGAAGAGGCCACAAGGGACCAGCCGGCGGGAGCCGTACATAAAAATATTTATTTTGATGGAGGACTGTATGATGGACTTTGAAGCGATCAAAACCGCGGCGGAAGGCTACAAGGCGGAGATGTCCCGGTTCCTGCGGGACATGATCTCCCATCCCAGCGAGAGCTGCGAGGAAAAGGAAGTCGTTCTGTGCATCAAGGCCGAGATGGAGAAGCTGGGCTTTGACAAGGTGGAAATCGACGGCCTGGGCAACATCATCGGATGGATGGGCCAGGGAGAGAAAATCATTGCCATTGACTCCCACATTGACACGGTGGGCATCGGAAATCTCAGCAACTGGGAATCCGACCCCTACACCGGCTATGAGACCGAGGACATCATCTACGGCCGGGGCGGCAGCGACCAGGAGGGCGGCATGGCCTCCGCCGTCTACGGGGCCAAAATCATGAAGGACCTGGGACTGATTCCCGAGGGCTATAAAATCATGGTGGTGGGCTCCGTTCAGGAGGAGGACTGCGACGGCATGTGCTGGCAGTACATTGTCAACAAATACTTCAACGGTCCCGAGGACGCCCGGAATCAAATCGAGTTCGTCATCTCCACCGAGCCCACCGACGGCGGCATCTACCGGGGCCACCGGGGCCGGATGGAAATCCGGGTGGACGTGAAGGGCGTTTCCTGCCACGGCAGCGCCCCGGAGCGGGGGGACAACGCCATTTATAAAATGGCCGACATTCTCCAGGACGTCCGGGCCCTGAACGAAAACGGCGACGGCCCCTCCAACACGGTCAAGGGCCTGGTGAAGATGCTCAACGAGGAATTCAACCCCCAGCACGCCGAGGATGCCCGGTTCCTGGGCCGGGGCACCTGCACCGTCAGCCAGATTTTCTACACCTCCCCCAGCCGCTGCGCCGTGGCGGACTCCTGCGCCATTTCCATCGACCGCCGCATGACCGCCGGCGAGACCTGGGACTCCTGCCTGGAGGAGATCCGCCAGCTTCCCAGCGTGAAGAAGTACGGGGACGACGTGAAGGTCAGCATGTACATGTACGACCGTCCCGCCTGGACCGGCACGGTGTATGAAACCGAATGCTTCTTCCCCACCTGGATCAACAAGGCCACCGCCGCCCATGTCCAGGCCCTTGTGGACGCCCACGAGGCCCTCTGGGGCAAGGAACGCACCGGCCACGCCGACGCCGACCCCAGGAAGGACGCTATGCACCTCCGGACGGGCCGCCCCCTCACCGACAAGTGGACCTTCTCCACCAACTGCGTCTCCATTCAGGGCCGCTACGGCATCCCCTGCGTGGGCTTCGGCCCCGGCGCGGAGTCTCAGGCCCACGCCCCCAATGAAATCACCTGGAAGCAGGACCTGGTGACCTGCGCCGCCCTGTACGCCGCCGTCCCCGGCCTCTATAAGCCGGAGAACAAAACCGGCGACGTGACGGAGTTCCGTCAGAGCCTCACCGACAACGACATCCAGTAATTGCCCTGGGGAGGCGCCCCGCCGGCGCGGCCCCGGCCCTGGGAGGAATTTTCTATGAAAGGTTTTCGCCTCTGGATACTTTTCTCTTGGGCGGCGGCCCTGTTTGTTGCCGGAAACCTGTTTTTCCACGGCGGACTGTTCCCGGCGAGTCTCAATTATGACCATTTTGAGGAGCTGCGGCTCATCGCCCTGCTGTTCGCCATGCACGCGGTATCTCTGACGCTGGTTTTCTCCGTCCTGAAGGGCCTGGTGAAAGAGCCGCCATCCCCGCCCGCCCCCAAGGCCGAAGACGACCCCTATAACGACCCGAGGCTCTGACGCCTCCGATATTAAAATGAACAAGGAGAGTTTCGATATGTCTAAGACCATTGAGCTGGCCCAGCATCTGGAAAAGCTGCACATCAACAACATGTACAAGTCCGATTTCTATTGGACCTGGGACAAGACCGACGAGGAGCTGGACGCCATTTTCACCGTGGCCGACGCCCTGCGGGATCTGCGGGAGCGGAACAGGTCCACCCGTATCTTCGACTCCGGCCTGGGCATCTCCATCTTCCGGGACAACTCCACCCGCACCCGCTTCTCCTTCGCCTCCGCCTGCAATCTGCTGGGTCTGGCCGTTCAGGACCTGGACGAGAAGAAGAGCCAGATTGCCCACGGCGAGACCGTCCGGGAGACGGCCAACATGGTGTCCTTCATGGCCGACGTCATCGGCATCCGGGACGACATGTTCATCGGTGAGGGACACAAATATCAAAAGACCTTCATGGACGCCGTGAAGGAGGGCTACCGGGACGGCATTCTGGAGCAGCAGCCCACCCTGGTGAACCTCCAGTGCGACGTGGACCACCCCACCCAGTGCATGGCCGACATGCTCCACATCATCCACCAGTTCGGAGGCGTGGAGAACCTCAAGGGCAAGAAAATCGCCATGACCTGGGCCTACTCCCCCAGCTACGGCAAGCCCCTTTCCGTGCCCCAGGGCGTCATCGGCCTGATGACCCGCTTCGGCATGGACGTGGTGCTGGCCCATCCCGAGGGCTATGACGTGATGCCCGAGGTGGAGGAAATCGCCCGGAAGAACGCCCAGGCCACCGGCGGCAGCTACAGAAAGGTTGCCACCATGGAAGAGGCCTTCCAGGACGCCGACATCGTCTATCCCAAGAGCTGGGCTCCCTTCGCCGCCATGGAGGAGCGGACAAAGCTCTATCAGGCGGGCGACCAGGCGGGCATCGACGCCCTGGAGCAGCGCCTGCTGGCCCAGAACGCCCAGCACAAGGACTGGACCTGCTCCGAGGAGATGATGAAGAAGACCCGGAACGGCAGCGCCCTGTATCTCCACTGCCTGCCCGCGGACATCACCGGACTCAGCTGCCCCGAGGGCGAGGTGGACAACTCCGTGTTCGACCGCTACCTGGTGCCCCTGTACAAGGAAGCCAGCTACAAGCCCTATGTCATCGCCGCCATGATTATGATGAGCAAGGTCAAGGACCCCGTATCCGCCCTGATGGCCATGGACGGCGGGGATCAGAGAAAGCGGTTCTAAGGCTTATACAAAATCAGGAATGAGGAATGGGGAATTATTTCATCATTCCGGCCATTCCCAATTCATACGGGGGATTGAACAAACATGTCTGAGCGTATCGTCATCGCCCTGGGCGGCAACGCCCTGGGGAAAAACCTTCCTGAGCAGATGGCCGCCGTGAAGCAGACGGCCAGGGCCATTGTGGACCTGATTGAAAGCGGCCGGGAGGTGGTGGTCTCCCACGGCAACGGCCCCCAGGTGGGCATGATTAACATTGCCATGACCACCCTCTCCCGGGAGGACCCCACCCATCCCATGGCCCCCATGTCCGTCTGCACGGCCATGAGCCAGGGATACATCGGCTACGACCTCCAGAATTCCCTGCGGGAAGAAATGCTGGACCGGGGGATTCTCAAGCCTGTGTCCACCATTCTGACCCAGGTGGAGGTGGACCCGGAGGACCCCGCTTTCCAGAATCCCACCAAGCCCATCGGCGCCTTTATGACCGAGGCGGAGGCGGAGGAGATGCGCCGCCGCGGCAACGCCGTCATGGAGGACGCGGGCCGGGGCTGGCGGCGCTGCGTGGCGTCCCCCCTGCCCAAGTCCATCATTGAGATTGAAACCATCCGGGCGCTGACGGAGGCGGGACAGGTGGTGGTGGCCGCCGGAGGCGGCGGCATCCCTGTGTATAAAACTGCGGGCCATCATCTGAAAGGCGCCGGCGCGGTGATTGACAAGGATTTCGCCTCAGAGCTTCTGGCAGAGGAGCTGGACGCCGACGTTCTCATCATCCTCACCGCCGTGGAAAAGGTGGCTGTGAACTTCGGCAGGCCGGACCAGAAATGGCTGGACCACATGACCCCGGAGGAGGCCCGGCGCTATGCCGCCGAAGGCCAGTTCGCCCCCGGCTCCATGCTGCCCAAGGTCCAGGCGGCCCTGAAATTTGCCGAGTCCCGGCCCGGCCGCCGGGCCCTCATCACCCTGCTGGAAAAGGCGGAGGCCGGCGTGGCCGGGAAGACCGGCACCGTGATTTCTCAATAAGCACCGCGGAGGGGCTGAGAGGTTTTTCCGCGCTGCGGGCGGCTGGGAACCGGCGGCGCGGCGCCGCAATCGCGGCGTCAACGCGACAGCGCCGCTTGCCAAATTCCCCGGCCGCCCTAGCTGAATAAGGAGACCGGCGTGAACTTCACGCCGGTCTCCTTATTTTTTGCCGGGCCCTATATCCAGTCCAAATAGTCATCGGTCTGAAACGGCCTGCGCCAGAATACGTCGTTCTCCTGCGCTTTCAGCACCAGTGCCCGCCGTTCCCTCAGCACGTCCCTATCCAGCCGGCGGATAAACCAGGCGGCGCCAATCTGGCAGTCGGACCCGTCGCAGTCCTCGTTCAGCAAAAACTCAAACAGAAGGTCCGCCAGCGCGCCGTCTTTCCGGAATTGCGCAAAATAAAGCTCGATCTGCTGCCGGAATCTCTGACCGCACGACTGAATCAGGTATTCTTTCAGCTTGTCCCTGTCCCATTTTCCGCCGCAAAACGGCGCTTTCCGACTTAGATCGCTCCAGGAATCAAATCGCACGGATGGCCTCCTTCCAGGCGCGGCACAGAATCAGGAAAAACGTGCCCCGCTTCCGCCTTTTTCCAGCCGCGTGGGACCGGTTCCTTCAAGCACCCAATTTCAGGCGCGGCGCGGAATCAGGAAGACGGCGGCCCGCTTTTGCCTTTTTCCGACCGCATGGGACCGGTTCCTTCAAACACCCGGCCCCAGGCGCGGCGCGGAATCAGGAAGACGGCGGCCCGCTTTTGCCTTTTTCCGACCGCATGGGACCGGTTCCTTCAAGCACCCGGCCCCAGGCGCGGCGCTAAAAAGATTTTTGCATGATGTGGATGGCGAAGCCGCCGAATTCCCCGGCCAGATAGACGTTTTTAATCCGGCCCTCCTCATCATAGGCGGCGGTGTCCATGTTGAAGCCGAAGCCCCTGGCCTTCAGCTCCTCCATGGCGGCGGCAAGGTCCGGGGTCCGCATGGCGATGTGCCCGTTCGTTCCCAGGAAGGGGGCCTTCATGCACTCAAAATAAGGTCCGGCAAACTCAGACTTCTGGCCGTGGCGGGGCTCCAGGTTAAACAGCCCGCTGAGGAGCTCCGCCAGCTTCAGGGCCTCGTCGGGGGAGGCGGTATTGACGCCGATATGCTCCAGCTCAAACTTGCAGCTCATAAGACGTCCCCCTTATTTCATCTGGGCGGCGGTGGGATTGTACAGGCCCACGGTCTCCCGCTTGGCGCCCATGACGTCCGCCTCGGTAAAGCTGACATACTTAATGGCCTTCCGGGTGAAGGCGGCATAGGTCAGGTGGATTCGTCCGTCGGCGCTCTGCATGATATGGGGGTATTCATATTGCTTGTTATTGGTTTTGTTTTCGTCTCCAATGAAGCCCTCGCCCCGCTCCATCCATCGAATCATGGGGAAGGTCAGGCCGCCGTCCTCACTGAGGGCCACCGCCACCGGGCACCGCAGACCGGGCCAGGCCGCCTTGCCGGGGCTGGGAACCGGGGTGCAGGTGGGATTATAGGCCACAGCAATGCGTCCGCTCTGGAGGCGGATGGCGCTGATACTGGAGTTGTTATTGGGCAGGGGGGTGGGTTTGGGCTCAGACCAGGTCTCGCCCCAGTCCAGGGACTCGCTGCGGTAGATGTTGGCAGCTTCCCGGTCCCGCATAAAGGCCACCAGATGGCCGTTCTCCAGCTCCACCACGTTGGCGTGGACCCGGCCATGGCTGTTGGGCATATCCACCTGCCGCCAGGTCTTCCCCTGATCCTCGGAAATCTGGAAGGCGGTGGGGTCCCCGGAGAGGCCGTCCACAGAGTCGGTGCACAGCCAGTTTGCGAAAATCCAGCGGCCATTGGACAGCACCTGAATGGCCTGACGGCAGAAGGTGCCTTCTCTGGGGAACATGGTTTCATAGGGGCCCCAGGTCAGTCCGCCGTCGGTGCTCTTCTGCACCCGGACCTGAGAGGTGAACTGCATGTTGTCCTTGCCGGCCTCCCGGTCCTTTTGGGCGGTGTACATAGCCCAGATGGCCTCATCGGGCCCGTAGAACAGAGAGGGGTTCTGCTCGCTGCGGGCGGGGTCGCCGGAGATGTCCACAGGCTCCGTCCAGCGGTCCGCCCCCTTGGGCAGGCGGGCGCAGACGATATGGACGTCGGCGCTGCCCTCATAGGTGCCGGCGAACCAGCAGCACACCAGGTCCCCGTTGGGCAGCTCCAGGGTGGCGGGGGAGTGGCAGGTGGGATGAACGCCGGGGGGGATGACCGCCTCCACGGTGCCCATCTCCAGATTCTGATAGAGAACGCCGTCATACGTCAGGCCGGGGAGAACAGGATAATCCATGATACATGTTCCTTTCTATGGAAATTTTCCTCACAGCCGGAGCGGAGAAGCTCCGACCGGGGCGGCGGCAAAAAGGCGGAACGGCCCGCTGGGCCGTTCCGCCCGCCGGTTTCGCAGGGGATGCGGTTGCTGCAATGTATCGGAACGCTCAGGCCGCCTTGGCGGTCTTTTTCTTCCGGGCGGTGTTCAGGAACAGCACCGCGACGCCCAGGACCACGCCCACGACGGAGGTAATGGTCTCCGGCGTAATGAGGCAGATGGCCGCCGCGAACAGCAGCGCCCGTTCCAACACGTTCATCTCCGTGCTGAAATAGCCGGAGACCACAGTGGCCAGGAAGAAGGTGCCCACCAGCAGCATGGCCGCGCCGATGGCGATTTCCACCGCGGTGCCCTGAAGCAGAATGGCGGGATTGTATACGAAGACAAAAGGCACCATAAAGCCCACCATGGAGAAGAGGAAGCCCTTCACGCCGGTCTTCATGGCGTTGCCGTCGGCAATGCCCGCCGCCGTATAGGAGGCCACGCACACAGGCGGGGTAATCTGAGCCATGATGCCGTAGTAGAACACGAACATGTTGGCGCAGAGGTTGGCGGTGGCGTCCGCCATGCCGCTGGCAATCAGGATGGGACGGATGCAGGGCACAAACAGGATGACGCCCACCAGATACGCAGCCACCGTGGGCAGGGCCATGCCCAGCAGCATGCAGCCCACCATGGCAATCAGCATGGCGATGAAGAGCTTGTCGGTGCCAAGACCCGAGATGACGCCGGAGAGGTTGGTGGCAAGAGCCGTCTGGCCCGTCACCACATTGATGATGATGCCGCAGGCCGCGGTGGGAATGGCAATCTCAGCCGCCTGCTTCGCGCCGTCCATGCAGCAGCTCCAGATTCCCTTCAGGTCCACAAAGTCCTTTTTATCGTTGATAAAATAGCTGATGACGTCGCAGACCAGGCAGGAGAAGATGCCCATGGTGCCGGCCCGCATCAGGGACGCGCCCCGGACGATGAAGACCACCAGGATAATGGCGGGCAGCAGCAGGTACAGACGGGGGATAATTTTCCGTTCCACCTTGATGGTGGTGTCCACCTTGCCGTCCAGACGGCTGGAGCGCTTGGCAGCCAGCCGGTCCACCAGGACGAAGACGGCGAAGTAATACGCCACGGCGGGGATAATGGCGGAGGCGGCAACCTTGCCGTAGGAGATGCCCAGCATCTCCGCCATGATGAAGGCGCCCACGCCCATGATGGGGGGCATGACCTGGCCGCCGGTGGAGGCCACAGCCTCTATGGCGGCGGCTTCCTCGGGCTCATAGCCCACCTTCTTCATCATGGGGATGGTCATGACGCCGGTGGTGGCCACATTGGCCACGGCGGAGCCGGAGATCATGCCCATGAGGCCGGAGGAGATAACGGCGGCTTTCGCCGGGCCGCCGGAGCCCTTGTTGGAGGCCTTCATGCCGATATCAATCAGCAGCTGGCCGCCGCCGAAGGCGGAGAAGAACGCGCCGAAGACAATGAAGTAAAACAGGCTGTTGGCCGACGTTTGCAGCGGGGAGCCGAAGACGCCGGAGGTGCCCATGGTCATGCCCTCGGTGAACTGCTTGAGCATCTGAGCCGCGGCCTTGCCCCGGGTATAGAGGATGCCGGGCAGATAAGGAGAGGCCCAGGCGTAAATGATGAACACCAGGATGAAGCCGAACAGAATGCCGCCCAGGGTCCGGCGCACCGCCTCCAGCAGGAGGACCACGGTGACGACCATGAATGCGATATCAATTCCGTCCACCGGGCTGATGAACATGACGTGGTTGATGAGATACTCATACCGGCTCAGTACGTACCAGAGCTGGAAGATGATGCAGGCATAGAAGATAATGTCAATCCAGCGGGTCCAGGCGAACTTGTTCAGCTCCGCCGGAGCGGCGGCGTCGCCCTTTTCCTTTTGAATCTTTTTCCGGTATTTCTTGTCCGGGGGATTATAGAGGTAGACCAGGGTCAGAGCGAACAACAGATGAATGGGGGCCTGGAGCATTGTGGCGAACTGCTTGACCAGCGCAAGGTATGCCTGGAAAATCACCATTGCCACCGTCAGCACAATTGCCGCCCATTTGCGCCAATCGAAATTCTTTCCCATTGAGACAACCCCTCCTTCGTTCAGTGATGTATATGGATGTGGGAGAGAGAAAGGAAGCGGGGGACGCTGGGAGAGCGCGTCCCCCGCTTCCATGCTTCCGCGCATTGCGCGGCAGTGCGTTGATTAGGGCTTTTCCTGCCGCCCCGCCGGTTCCCCGCAGGGCGTGCTCATCGCTTTTTTAGCTTTTTTTGCTTTTTGCTCTATTGGCTTCGCTTGCTTTGACAGACCGGGTTTTACCCGCTGTGAGCAGGTTTTTGCGCAATGGGTGAAAGCGCCGGAAAATCAGCCGTGGGGATAGCCGGCGTCCTCATAGTAGGCGGCGGCGCCGGGATGCAGGGGCACGCCGGTGAGGGTCATGGTGCCGGCGGTCTGGGGATCGAGATAGCTCATGGCGGACACGGCGCTGGCCAGGTCGTCCTTGTTCTCGCACACGGCCTTGGCCATGTGATAGGCAACGGCATAGTCCAGGTCGGCACGGACCAGAATCACCTGCTGAGAGCCCACGGTCTTGATCTCCTCGGTCTGGCCGTTCCAGGTGTTGGCCTCCACGGTCACATAATCATAGCCCATTTCCACCATCTTGGCCATGGTCTCCTCGCCCAGCTGGACATCATACATGTCGTGGGTCAGGCAGAGCTCGGTGGTGTTGGCCTGGCCCGCGCCGATGTGGTCGATGGTCATATCATACAGGTCGTCCTGAAGTCCGCTCTTGATGGCGTCGCCGCCGGTTTTCTCAACCACGCCGCCCCAGGAAACCACGTCTTCCAGAGTGACGCCCAGCGCCTCGAAAACGCGCTCGGCGGCCATTTCACCGAAGGTGCCGTCGGTCTTGCAGACCAGCTTCACGGGGTACTTCTGGGCCACCAGGTCCTCCATGGTGGTGATGCCGGTGGCGTCCACGAACTTCTGGGTGAACATGACGTTCACGAAGTCATGGCCCAGGCCGCCGGCGATGGCAGCGATGTCGGGGGTGGGGCCGTTGCCCAGGATGCCCTCTTCATAGCTCCACTTGGCGGGGGCGGAGTTGGACATAACCACGTCGCACTGTGCGCCGCCGTTGACAATGATGGGCGCGCCCACGCCGCCGGGGGAGGTGGTGGTGATGCTGACGTTGGCGCCGGGCATCTCCTTGACCAGAACGGTCTGGATGGCCGCAGCGTAGTTGTAGGCGGCGGTGCCGACTTCCTGAGCCGCAAAGGTCAGGTCCACCTTGTCGGGGACGTCGGTGCTCTGCTCGCCGGAGGGCTCGGTCTGCTGGGCGTCACCGCCGGAGGGCTGGGTCTGCTGGGCGTCGCCGCCGGAGGTCTGGCTGTCGCCGCCCTTGTCGCCGCCGCAGGCGGCCAGGCTCAGCACCATTGCCAGAGCAAGGATCATAGCAAATACCTTTTTCATGTTGTTTCTTCCTTTCGATTTTTTGTGGATGCCTCATATTCTTCACCGGCTGACGCCGGATAAAGACGGTTTGCTTCTCCGCTGTCCGCGCTTTTCCACCCGGAAGCGGGCCGGGGCGTTCACCCTGGCGGGTTTGGTCCTTACCGCTCCGCCTTGGCGTTGGCCATGCGGATGCCGTAATCCATGGCGTTGACCAGGCTCAGCTCGTTGGCGTGGCCGTCTCCGGCGTGGCCGAAGCCGGTGCCGTGGTCCACGGACGCCCGGATGATGGGCAGACCCAGGGTGACGTTGACCCCGGCCACGGCGTCCCAGTGGCCCTCGGCCTTGTTGTAGACAAAGCCCTTGACCTTCAGGGGGATGTGGCCCTGGTCGTGGTACATGACCACAACGATGTCATACCAGCCGCCCAGCGCCTTGGAGAACACGGTGTCCGGCGGGGTGGGCTTCTTTTCGGGAATGATGATGCCCTCAGCCATGGCGGCGTCAATGGCGGGCTGGATCTCTTCGATCTCCTCGGTGCCGAACATGCCGTTCTCGCCGCAGTGGGGGTTCAGGCCTGCCACGGCAATCTTGGGCTCCTTGATGCCGATGGCCTTGCAGCCCTCATTGGCAATGCGGATAACGTCCAGCACCCGGTCCTTCTTCACCCGGTCGCAGGCCTCCCGCAGGGAGACGTGGGTGGAGACGTGGACCACCCGGAGCTCCTCGTGGGCCAGCATCATGGTGTATTTGCTGGTATGGGTGTAATCGGCATAGATTTCCGTATGTCCCGAATAGTGGTGGTCCGCCATGTTGATGGCTTCCTTGCTCAGGGCATTGGTAATGGTGGCGTCCACTTCACCGGCCATGGCCAGTTCAATGACCTTCTTGACATACTGGAAGGCCGCTTCGCCGCCCAGCTTGGTGGCGCCCAGGCCGAAGGGCTTGGGATTCTCGGGGTCGTTGGGGATATCTCCGGCCTTGACAATGCCCATATCATAGACGTCGATGACGCCGTACTCATAGCGGGCCTCACTGACGGCCTGGATGCCCCGGATTTTCATGTCGATGCCGGAAACCTTTTTGGCAACCCTGGCGGCGTACTCCATTGCCGCCACGTCGCCAATCACCAGGGGACGGCAGCGGTCATACACACTCTTGTCCGCCAGAGCCTTGACGGTGATCTCCGGTCCGTTGCCGAAGGGGTCGCCCATGGTGATGCCCAGAATAGGCTTGTTCATATGAATTCCTCCTTATTTTATTGTCAGCCAAGATTTTTGGTCTCTTCCAGTACCTTTTTCAGCTCCTCAACGCCCTCGTCACAGAGGTAGTTGAAGGGCCTGCGGCAGTCGCCCACGGGATAGCCCATCATCGCCACGGCCTTCTTGATGATGGTGTTGGGGTTGCCGAACTTGAACACTCTCTGAAGCGCCACAATGGCGTCCTGGGCCTCCTGGGCCTTCTCCAGGTCTCCGGCCACGAAGTGGTCATAGATGGAGGCAATGGTCCTGGGCCAGATATTGGCCCGGCCCGCCACGCCGCCTGCGCCGCCGGCCTTCAGGCAGGGGAGGATGTTGCCGTCGTTGCCTGCCAGAACGGCAAAGTCCTTGCCCACGTCCCGGGTAAGGGTGATGTAGGCCTTCAGATTTTCCAGGTCGCCGCTGGAGTCCTTGGCGCCCATGATGACGTCCACGTCCTTTGCCAGCCTGGCAACGGTCTCGGGCAGCAGCTTGTTGCCGGTGCGGGCGGGGATGTTGTAGAGGACGATGGGGATGTTCACGTGCTTGGCCACCTCACAGTAGTGGTCGTAAAGCTCCTTCTGGCTGGCGGCGGCAAAGCTGGGAGTAATGATGGACAGCGCATCCGCGCCCAGGGCCTCGGCCCGCTTGCTGAGATACACGGTGTCCCGGGTGGAGATGCAGCCGGTGCCGGCGTAGACGGGGATGCGGCCCTTCACCTGGTCCACGGTGACCTCCAGGATCTCCTCCTTCTCCTTCATGTCCAGGATGTAGGCTTCGCCATTGGTTCCGAAGGGGAAGATGCCGTGGACGCCGGCGGTAATCTGCCGCTCAATCTGGTTGCGGAGCTCGGGGATGTTGACGCTTTCGTCCTCCGGGTTCATGGGAGTGACCACCGGGGGAATGATGCCCTTGATTTCAAGCTGCTTCATGTTGCACTCTCCTTATTAAGATTCCTTTACAGGACTTCCTGATAAATCTTCCGGGCGTCGTCGGGGGTGACCTGGCGCATGTTGTTCACCAGCAGGCGGGTGACCTCCATGCCGGCGGCCACCAGACCCTCCAGGTCCTCCTTGGGCACGCCGAACTCCGTGAGGCTGGTGGGGATATCCAGGTGCTTGACAATGCCCTCCAGCTTGGAGATGACGGCGGCGCTCTTCTCCTCTTCGGTTTTGGCGTCTCCCTGGAGGCAGCGGTCATAGGCCTTGGCCAGCAGGGGGCGGATGGCGGGCTCGTTAAACCGCATGACGGGAGCCAGCAGAATGGCGTTGGACACGCCGTGGGCAATGTGGTACTTGCCGCCCAGAGGATAGCTCAGGGCATGGACGGCGGTGGTGCCGGAGGCGGTGATGGCCACGCCGGCGTAGAAGCTGGCCAGAAGCATGGTATTCTTGGCGTCCATGGCCTCGGGGTCGTCACAGGCCCGCTCGATGTTGTTCAGAATCATATCCAGGGCCTGGAGGGCGAAAAGATCGCTGAAGGGGTTGGCCTTGTTGCTGGTAAAGCACTCAATGGCATGGGCCAGGGCGTCCACGCCGGTGGCGGCGGCAATCTTCCGGGGCAGCTTTTTAATCATCACCGCGTCCAGAATCACATAGTCCGCAATCATCTCCGTGTTGACGATGCCCACCTTCAGCTGCTTTTCCGGCACCGCCACAATGGCGTTGGGCGTGGCCTCGGAGCCGGTGCCCGCGGTGGTGGGAATCATCAGGGTCTTCATGCACTTTTTGGCCCGGGTGGGCTCATCCAGCAGCTCCTTGATGCCGTATTCGTCGGTCATCAGAATGCTGGCCAGCTTGGCGGTGTCCATGACGCTGCCGCCGCCCACGGCCATGATGAAGTCCGCGCCGCAGGCCTTGCACTGGTCCACCAGCTTCTGCGCCTCCATATAGGTGGGTTCCGCCGGCAGATCGTCCAGGACGATGGTCTCCACGCCGGTCTGCCTGACCTGGGCCATGGGGAACTCCAGAAGACCCGCGCCCTCGATGCCCTTGTCGGTGAAGACCACCAGACGCCTGACGCCGTTGGCGGCGAAAATCTCGGGAATCCGGCCCAAAGCGTTCTCGCCGCTGTAAACGGCATGGGGCATTTTCAGTTCGTACTTTGTCAGCATGTTCCGTCCTCCTCGTTGTCCTCCCCGGCGCCCAGGGAGCGGGCCAGCCTGACGAACAGGTCCGGCTCTCCAAAGCCGCCGGATTTTGAGATGATATGATAGGTTTTCCCGTGATACGCAAAATCAGTCAGAACCGCGCCGGTATCCAGCTCGCAGACCGGGCGCAGCTCCGCCACGCCCACCGCCCGCATCAGGGCCAGCAGCGTGTCCCCGCCGGTGCAGAGAATCGTGGCGTCCAGGCCGCCGTCCAGCATCCGCTGCACCAGCTGTCCCAGCTGCCGGGAAATGCGCCGCCGCAGGTCCTCGGTGGTCAGCCCCCGGGCCCGGGCATAGGGGGTGGTGTCGTCATGCCCCGCCGGGTCGTTGACGTCCAGAATGAAGCGTTTCTTTGCCGCAGCCTCCGCCAGCCAGCCCTCTACCGCCTCGACGCACGGAGCGCTGTCTATCCAGAAGGGCTCCAGCTTCTGCACCGGGTTCAGGTGAACATGGGGGAATCCCGCCGCCGCCGCCTCGGCCATCTGCCGGAGGGTCACCTGGTTCACGCTGCCGCAGGCCACAAACAGGGCGTGGGGCAGAGGCGGAACCCTGGGCTTTTCTCCGCTGAGGCCCAGACTGTCCGCCAGCACCGCGCCGAAGCCCGCGCATCCGGCGGAAATCCGCAGCCCGTCCCTGCCCAGCCTCCGGGCCGTCCGGCGAAGGTCGGTCTCGTCCTCCGCGTCGTAAACCTGAATCCCCGGCGCGTCCATGTCCTCTCCGGGCCTCCGGACGCGGACCGGCGTATCGGTCTGCTCCCCGATGATTTCCGCCACGGCGGAGCGCCGCACCGGCTCAAAGGGGTCCTGGCCAAACACGCTGTCGGCCACCGGCACGCCGTCTATGTAGTGCACGCCTCCCCGGGTCAGCCGCCGCAGCTTGGGAAAGGCGGGAAGGAATGGCATCCGGTCCGCCCCGGCGGCGTCCAGCACCGCCCTGAGCTCCGCGCCCACGTTGCCCCGGAGGGCGGAGTCCGTTTTCTTGTAAACGCGGGTAAACCCCGCGTCCAGCGCCGCCCGCACCGCCTGGAACACCACCCGATAGGCCTCTTCCGGCGGCAGGTGCCGCGTCTCGGCGTCCAGCACCAGAATCTCCGCCTCCGACCGGGAAAAATCATAGGCCGGGTCTGTCACCACACAGGTCCGGGCTCCCCGGGCGGCGAACTGGACGCCGGAGTCCAACGCCCCGGTAAAGTCATCCGCAATCATCAAGAGTCTGCCCATGCGCGCCTCCTTGTGTGTTCATTTTTGAAACGCCAAAATCAGCAGATGTTTCGTTTCGGCGGTTCGCTTAAAAACTCAACGGTCCGCCGCTGTTCTTTGGCATTATTTTATAAAGAACCGTCTGGGAGTGCAATCATTTTTTCGGCTTTTGGCGTTTACATTTGAAACGCCTTGAAAAAACCTTGCAATTTTTTTGTTGGTTTGTTATAATACGTTTAAAATTGAAACGCTTTTGGAGGGCCTATGGACAATCCGATCCGCGTTCTGGGCATTGCGCCCTATGAGGGCATGAAGACTCTCATGTCCAATCTGGCGGCGGAATATCCCCGAATGGACCTGACGCTGTTTGTGGGAGACCGGGAATTGGGCCTGGAAATCGCCCGGGCCAATTTTCACGGCAATTACGACGTGGTCATCTCCCGGGGGGACACCGCCAGCATGCTGCGCCGGAACCTCTCTCTGCCGGTGGTGGAGATTGAGATTTCCATGTATGACATCCTGTATGCCCTGAAGCTGACCAACGGACTGGAGGGGAAGACCGCCATCGTCGTCGCCGCCAGCATTGCGGAGAAGGTCCGGGACCTGTGCGGCCTGATTGACTATCACATCGAGATTCTCTCCTATGATTCCGAGGACGGCATCAACCCCATTCTGCGGCGGCTTCGGAGGGAACACTGTCAGACCGTCCTCTGCGACACGGTGGCCCACGCCGTCGCCAAGCGCCTGGATATGGATTCCTTCCTGATTACCTCCTCCCGGGAGAGCATCCGCCAGGCCTTTGACCAGGCCATTCTGCTGAGCTGGAGCCAGCAGCGCCTGCGGGACGAAAACCTCTTTTTCCGGGAGCTGATTCACGGCCAGATTGGTCAGACGGTGGTGTTTGACGAAAGCGGCACCCTGTACTTCTCCACACTGGACGACCTGACCACGGAGCTGCTGGAGCTGCTGCGCCGGGAGCTGCCGGAGTCCTGGAAGGTTCCGGAGCGCCGGGCGGCCCGGACCCTGGGGGGCATGCTGTACTCCATCCGCAGCCGGCAGATTCACTCCGGCAGCCTCTCCTGCGTGGCCTTCTTCGTGGCGGCCCGGCGGACCACCCTCTCCCCCAACCAGGTGGGCATCCGCTTCTCCAGCCGCCAGGAGTCCGAGGCCTCTTTTTACGGCAGCATTTTCAGCCTCTTCCAGACCATTGACGATTTGCAGGAGCAGATTGAGCGGATTAACCAGAGCCGGGCCCCGGTGCTGGTCTCCGGCGAGGACGGCACCGGCAAGGAGTCCATCGTACAGGCCCTGTATCTCCGCAGCTCTCTCCAGAACCATCCCCTGATTTCCATCAATTGCAGCCTCCTCAACGACAAAAGCTGGGCCTTTCTGCTGGAGCACCACAATTCCCCCCTGACGGACAAGGAAAATACGCTGTATTTCGCCAGCATCGACGTGCTCTCCGAGGAGCGGATGCGCCAGCTTCTGGCGGCGCTGATGGAGATGGACGTCTGCCGGCAGAACCGGGTCCTCTTCTCCTGCGTCTGCCAGCCGGACGAGTGCATCTCCGCCGCCGGGTCCCTGTTTCTGGACAAACTCCGCTGCCTGACCCTGTACCTGCCGCCTCTGCGGTCGGCTCCCCAGCGGATTCCCGCCCTGGTCAATCTCTCCATCGCCCACTTCAGCGCCAACGTGCCCCTTCAGATTCTGGGGGCGGAGCCAGAGGCCGTGGACCTGCTCCAGCGCTTCCCCTGGCCCCACAATTACACCCAGTTTCAGCGGGTGATGAAAATGCTGGCCGTCACCGCCTCCGGCCAGACCATTACGGCGGCAGCCGTGTCGGAGGTGCTGAAAACAGAACGGCACATGGGCGCCTTCTCCCCCAGGGCGGAAAATGCCGCCGCCCCTCTGGACTTGAGCCGGACCCTCAGCGAAATTGACCAGGACGTAGTTCAGCGGGTGGTGGAGGAAACCGGAGGCAACCAGACCGCCGCCGCCAAACGCCTGGGCATCAGCCGGACCACCCTGTGGCGTCTGCTTCAGAAGGGGTAACCGGCTTTGGCGGACCGGGCAAAAAAACAGACGAAGAACCGCCTGCGCTTTCCCAAAAGCGCAGGCGGTCCTTCCGTTCCAATTATTGATGTTTCTGCCGGAGCCCCGCGAGTCCCGGCGGCCTGTCCGCCTCTCCCTCCGCCGGACGGAGGGCCTCTGTCTTCCCGCCACAGGCAGCACGGCCCCCTTCTGTTCCCGGCGCTTCCGCAGCCCGCTGTCAGGGCGGGCCGCTCCGGGCAAAGGGAGGGAAGCCCGCTTATCTGTATAGTCAGCACAGTTGAAAATCGGCAGATATCGATTTTCAACCAGCGGCGGAGCCGCTGACGGGTAAGGTACCCCCCCCTTGTGCTGACTATGAAGTCCACCGCAAGGCCGTTTTGCGGCCTGTGCGGCGAAGCATCGCCGCACTTGTTGAAAAGATGCAAAGGCTTCTTTTCAACTGCGGTGACTATAAAACTCGGAGATATAGGCCAGCACATCGTCCCGGCTTCCCTGGAAGGGGCCGGGCGTCTCCATTTTCAGAGAGACCAGGGCGGTGCAGTACAGCAGTGCGTCCTCAATGCCGGCCCGCTGCCGCTCTGTGATATACCCGGCGAAGGTGGTATCTCCCCGCCCGGTCCGGCCGGAGAGATTCCGGGCCTTGATGGGGCAGGTGTAAATCTCCCTGCCGTCATAGGCCAGCACCTCGGTATTGTGGGTAATCAGAACCTCCTTGGCTCCCCAGCTGTGGAGAAGCCTGGCCGCCTCGGCCCGGTCGGTGAGACCGGTGAGAATCTCCGCCTCGGCGGCGTCGGTTTTCAGGTAGTCGATGCAGGGCAGGTATTCCTTTTTCTCCGCCCAGTCGTGGAAGGCCATGGTCTTGTCCGGCTCCACGTGGCGCAGCAGGCACTGTACGTCCACGGCCACTTTGCCGTGCTTCGCCGTCTCCGCGAAGAGGGCCCCGTCAAAATCCCCGTAGACCAGACCGGCGAAGTGATAGATGGCGGCGTCCACGTCCGGCAGCTCCTCGAAGCGGAAGGGGTCGCAGCCCCCCATAGAGGTGCAGGCCCGCTTTTCCTTATCGGCGGTGAAATACTGATTGCGGATGGAGCAGGTGGCCGCCGAAGGGCTCCAATACACATCCGCCCCGGAGCCCCGGAAGCGTGTCTCCACGTCGGCGTCCGCCGGGTTCAGCTTGGTAAACAGGGCGGTTTTATTCCCGCTCTTCGCCGCCGCGAAGCCGGAGGCCACCACCGCGCCCCCCACTTCCTTCCGCTGGTTTCCCTGGTAGTCGATGTTGTGGTCCAGGGAGACCGGCCCAATGATCAAGGTATCATATTGCTTTTTCATTTCGTCACTCTTTCCGACCATGTTTTGTGATTCGAACAATTAAGGGGAGCGGTATTTTTAACCGCTCCCCCTTGCCAGTGCACGACGGAGGCCTGCTGAGAGGGTCAATTTACATGGGAAGGACTCCACTCATCTGTAACCAGGGAACTGCCTGGTGCGGAGCTCCGTTCGGCGGCCCAGATGATGCTGCCCGGTAAGCTGCACAAAAACCACCTGTTACTGCAAACGCCCGTACTGTCTTGTGCGAATGCGGCGCCGGGAAATGTCTCCGAGGCTCCCTGCGGATATTCATTTGAAGCCGCCCCAAGGGACAGAGCCCCGGCAAATGTAAAGTCCAGCTTTTCGGCGGTGCGGTCAATGGCCGTCCGGTCACCGTTGGCGGATTGATCGCTGTAACCGGAAAACCCGCCGTTGAACCAATCAGCTGCCGCCGTCGATTCGCTGCGGCCAGCCTCAAATTCGGAGCTGACTGGCGTCTTTTCATCAGGTCTTCCTATGGAATCATTTCCATCCAGCAATTACTTTGCTTTTACACTTCCGGCCTTATAGCTCTTCCAGGCGAACAGCAGCACGGAGCCCACCGCGATGAGAATGAACACACAGCTGATGGGACGGGTGAGGAAGATATCGAAGCTGCCCTCGGAGATAACCATGGCCCGGCGGAAATTCTTCTCCGCCAGGGGGCCCAGGACGATGCCCAGCAGAATGGGCACCAACTGGAAGTCCATGCGCCGCAGGAAGTAAGCCACGATACCGAAAATCAGGATGATGAAAATATCATAGACCCGGTTGTTCGTGGAGTATGCGCCGGCAATGCAGAAGGTCATAACGATGGGGGCCAGAATCTCGTAGGGGAGCCGGGTGATGTGGGCATAGAACCGTGTGAAGCCGCTGCCAATGATGTACATGAAGATATTCACCACGATCAGGCCCAGCATGATGGCGTAGAGGATGTTCCCCTGCTCAGCGAAGAGGGTGGGGCCCGGCACCATGCCGTGGAGCATAAACGCGCCCATCAGGATCGCCGTGGCCCCGTCGCCTGGGACGCCCAGGGTCAGCATGGGGATCATAGTTGCGCCGCAGGCGCCATTATTGGCGGATTCGGAAGCCGCCACGCCCTCGATTTCACCGTGGCCGAAGGTCTCTGGATGCTTGGAGGACTGTTTGGTCTGGTTGTAGGCAATGAAGGCTGCAAGGCCTCCGCCGGTGCCCGGGGTCGCGCCGATGATGACGCCGATGAGAGAGCCCAGCCCGATGGGCTTCCAGCAGCGCCGGTATTCGGCCCTTGTAATTTTATCTTTGGTGATGGCACTGGCACTGATGGTTTTGTGGTCTGTTTTGGGATTATATTTTGATTTCATCAGAATCTCGGAAATAGCGAACATGCCTATCAAGGCGATAATGAGATCAATGCCCGCCATGAGCTTCCGCTGTCCGAAGATGAATCGGGCGGTGCCGCTGATGTTGTCCACGCCCACCGTGGCCATGAAAAGACCGATACAGGCCCCGATGAGTCCCTTGAAAATGCTGTTGTTGGACACACCGGCGATGACGGACAAGCCGAAGACCGCCAGAGCAAAATACTCCGCCGGACCAAAGAGCAGGGTAATCTTGGCAATCAGCGGGGCCAGGAACAGCAGGGCGAAGGCGCTGATCAGCCCGCCGATGGTGGAGGCGAACAGCGCCATTTGCAGCGCCTTGAAGGCCTGCCCCTTCACCGTCATGGGATAGCCGTCAAAGAGAGTCGCCGCGTTGGCAGAGGTGCCGGGAGTATTGATGAGAATTGCCGTGATGGACCCGCCGTAGGTGCCGCCGCAGTAGATGGCCAGCAGCATCAAAATAGCCATGGTGGGGTCCATGCCGTAGGTCAGGGGGATGCAGAGGATGATGCCCAGGTCCGAGGTCAGGCCGGGGATGGCCCCAACCACGATGCCGATAGCAAGTCCCAGGGGGATAACCAGCAGGTTCTGCCACTGCATCAGGATGCTCAGTCCACCTAAAAATTGTTCCATAAGCGTCTCCTTTCCACTCAGGGCAGAGAAACATGGAGCAGCACCTTGAACACATAGTACACGATGCCGACCATGGCCAGAGGAATAGCGTAGTAATACCACTTCCGGGCGCCGTAGTAGAGCATCACCGCCAGAACCAGCAGCACCGTGGAGACCACGAAGCCCAGAGGCTGGATGATGAAGCAATAGACCACCAGGAAGAGGCAGTAGACGATGGAGCGCAGCTCCTTTTTAAAAGCGGCGGAGCGGAAGGAGTCCCCGGTGATGACCAGCTCCTTCTTCTCCTTGGCAAACAGGCCCTCCAGAAGCAGGCCCACGGCAAAAAGAAACATCCCGCCGATGGCGATGCGGGGCAGGGTTTGGGCGTTGACGGCTCCCTTTTCCATGGTCTGAATCTGGGAGGGAATCAGCAGCCACAGAACCGCTCCCACAACGGTAAACACCGCGCCGGAGATGATTTCCGCGTTGTATCTGATTTTCATAACGTTCACCTCATTTTGAGAGTGGGCGCCCCATAGCCCTGTATGGATATGGGGCGCCGGAAAATCACTGGACCAGAGGAATGTACTTGGCCATGGCCTCGGTCTGAGCGGACACCATGCCCAGAATCTCAGAGGAATCGGCCTCCCAGGCGGCCATGCCCATGTCGGCCATGAACTTCTGGAAGTCGGGGTCGGCGTAGACCTTCAGCACGAAGTCCCGGAGAATCTCCTGCTTCTCCGCGTCCACGGTGGAGCGGACGGCGAAATAGTCCATGCCGGTAAACTCAATGTCGATGCCCTGATCCTTGAAGGAGGGAATATGGCCGATGCCTTCCACATCCAGCCCCTCGGGGATGAAGGTGCCCAGGCAGTTCAGCTCGCCGTTGATGACATAGTCCCGATAGGTCGGGGGAGAACCGATGGCCACGTCCACGTGACCGCCCACCAGAGCGTTGATGGCCTCCTGTCCGCCGTCATAGGGAACCGCCTCGGAGGAGATGCCCAGAGTGGCGAAGAGGGCGGAGATCATGGTGAAGCTGTCGTTGCCGGGGCCTCCGGTGGTGGCGTATTTCACCGTGTTTCCGGCATTGGCGTAGTCGATCAAGCCCTGAATGTCGGTGATGTTACTGGATGCCTTGGTCAGGATTACAAATTCCGTGATGCGGATGCCCACAAGAGGATTGATGTCCTCAATGGTGTAGTCCACGCTGATGAAGCTGGGGGTGAGGGAGAACAGGGGGCCGTTGCAGCAGAAGAGGGTGTAGCCGTCGTCCTCCGCCTCCAGGAAGTCGTTCATGCCGATGGTGCCGGAGCCGCCGGTGTGGTTTTCCACGATCATGGGCACGCCCAGGAGCTTGTCGCTGTAGGAGGCGATTTGCCGGGTGATGACATCGGGGCCGCCGCCCAGGCTCCAGGGCTGGATGATCTTGATTTCCTTTTCGGGCCACTTGGCGTCAGTGGAGCCGCCTCCGCCGGACTGGGCGGGCTGGCTGCCGCCTCCGGTCCCGCCGCAGGCCGCCAGGCTCAGGGCCATGAGGAGGGCAAGAACGAGAGACATCAATTTCTTCATCATTTCATTCTCCTTTTCAGTTGTTTTTAATAAATTTCGGCGTAATCGCGCCGGAATCTATTTCGAGTTTGATGGCCTGGAATCCCTCAGGCTGGAAGAAGTAGGGGGGGTAGCTGCGCTCGTCGGAAAAGAGAAACTTCGGGGGATGGGGCGTCCGCCACTGAGTCAGATGCTGATAGACTTCGGGATTGGCACTGTTGTACCGCCGGTCGGAGCTTGCGGTGGTGATGACGTACTCTAGGGGCATATCCCGCATAAATTGTTCCGAAATCGAGTCGATTTGACCGTGATGCGGCAACTTGAGAACGTTCCCATCTTTGAGCAAAGAAAAAGGGACTTCGTCCCACTCCCGGGGACAGCTGTCTGCGGCCGATAAAAATACGGTTTTCTTGGTCTCAAACCGAAGCAGCGTACTGGTTCGGTTGGACATGGCATCCAGCTTTGTCAGGAGCTCCGTGACGGCACGCTCCTGACCGGCAGAGGCGTAGGCCTGTTCCACCAGTTCTATGTACTCCCGGATGTTCCGGGCCTTGGGGGCCAGGACCTTCACGCTGAGCTCCGGACCCAGGGGGAGCGTATCTCCCGGCTTGACAACAGTGACGGCGGTTCCGGCCTCTGCGGCTCCCAGGAGAATCCGGCGGTAGGCGTTCAGCGCGTTGGTGTACAGGGGCACACTTCGGAAGGCGTCCGGCGCCGGACGGAGCTCACAGCCCTGCAAAAACGGCTCCACGGGATAAGGGACGTACAGCTGCTTTACGGAACACATCTCGAATATAGGCTCCAGGCCGCAGACGTGGTCCTCGTGAATATGGGAAATCAGCACGGCGTCCAATTTTGTGACATGTTCCCGACGCAGGTACTCCGCCGCCCGGATGCGGTATGGGTCCCCGCTGAACTCCGATTCCAGGGCACTCCCGCCGTCCAGCAGAGCGGTATAGCCGCCGGAGCCCTGAAACAGGATGGCGTCGCCATAGCCCACATTGATGATGGTAATCTGCATCGCTTCACCTCTTTTCTGTTCAGTATGATTCCAAAGGAATTTGGACGCACTAACTGGAGCTTCGCACGATCAATTCCGTGGGAATTACAATGCGCGTTTCGCCGGAGGGGCTGCCGGCAATCAGGTCAAACAGCTTTTCGGCGGCCAGCTGCCCCATCCGGTCCATGTCGATGCGGACTGTGGTCAGCTCCGGTTCCACGATGCGGCTGACGGAGCTGTCGTCGAAGCCCACGAGGGCCACGTCCTCCGGAATCCGAAGTCCTGCCCGAATCACGGCTTTCATGGCCCCGGCAGCCACGGTGTCGTTGGTGCAGAAAACGGCGGTGGGCCGGTTTTCCAGCTCCAGCAGATGGGCCATAGCCCGTTCCCCCGCCTCCAGAGTCGGGTCAATTTCCCGAACGTACCGGGGATTTACCTCCAGACCCCGCCGGGTCAGGGCATCCACATAACCTTTATAACGGGCCTCGTTGACCTGGGGAGAAAACCGTCCGGCCAAGAGGCCGATTTTCCGGTGCTTTTGCTCATACAGGTGGTCTACGGCGCTCATCGCACCCTCGTAATGGCTGGTGGTGATGCAAAGCAGGCCTTCCATATCCAGAACGTTGTTCAGCAGCACCACGGGGATGTGCTGCTCCCGCAGCTTCTTGATTACCACAGGATTCGCTTCTCCCACAAAAATGACCCCGTCCATCTGTTTTTTGATGTTCACGTCGCCGTTGGGCAGCTGCACGTCCTGGTTTGTAATCACAAACACGCTGTAGTTCCTGCGGGCGCTCTCCCGCATGACTGCTTCAAGGATGGGGGAGTAAAAGGGATTCAGCACAGCGGGGAACTGGGTTTCGTGGATGATAAACGCGATGTTCTCTGTCCGCTGCCGGACCATAGCCCGGGCAATCGCGTTGGGTGTGTAATTCAGGCTTTTTGCAGCGGCGTAGATTTTGTTCCTTGCCCGTTCGCTCACCCGGTCAGGCTCGGTGTAGGCCCGGGAGACCGTCGCTTTGGAATAGCCGCATTTTTTTGCTACGTCAATGATTGTGGATCCCATAGGCCCTCCGAATGAGAACGTTCTCATTTTGATAACAGGTTATACTAGATTATGGAAGATGTCAATACAAATGTTGGCCGTAATATTTTTTTTAGAATCTGTTCCAAAATTGCAGCGCTTTTTTTGTGAAAAAGCTTAGATTGTGTCGTCAAAAAGCAAAGAACCAAATGACAATATGACGGATTTGAACATGGCGGCAGCTGCTTGCGCCATGTCAGGATTGCCCACACGGAAAGGGGAATATGATTGTCGATTCCGACAGAAAAATGTACTTTATATTTTAGGGGCTCTGAGGAAGCAACGACCCGGCAGGAACGCGGTTGTCAATAAAAATGGAGGCGAAAGATTCGCCCCAGGAAAAAAACACCCGCCGGAGCCATATCCGGCGGGTGATTTTATGATGAGACATGGAACCTGCTTCAGATTGGATATGGGCATCTCAGCTGGCGGCTTCAGGGAAAAGAGGGAAAAGCCGGATTCCACTCAGAATTCAATTTTCAGACTGTCGCCCTCTACAGCAGCACCCTTGCTTTTTGTGATAGGCAGCTTTTGTTCCTCAGAGAAGCCGATGGTTTCCCCATCCTGAAGGACCACATCCGCGGTAATCACATAATTGGCGATGTCAGAGAGGAAGCCGTGGAGGGTCTGGGCGTCGGCCTGACTGTCCAGTACCTCCATTTCGTCATATCCGAAGCACCTCATTCCGCCGGTATAGGCGCAGAGGCCCTTTCTGCCGTTGTAAAGCCCAATCCAGACCAGATTGTAAATGGGGAACAAATCCTCCTCCAGCATGCCGGAGAAGCGCAGATAGTAGTCCGGGGCATAGACAACCTCGCCGGTGTAAATGCCCAGCACCCCGTCCTGTCTGCAGGCGGAGGCCACGGTTTTGACGAGCAATGTGCCGCATTCTACAGGCGGAAGCTTCTTGCCCAGGACGGCAATCAGCAGATGGGCAGTATGGCCTTTTACCTGTTCCGCCCCGTTGGGCCACATGAAGTTTTTGGCCGCGGCCTCCTCCGCCTCGCCGTCGGGAATGGGCGCAGGCATAAAGGATACGGCGATCATAGCCCCCTGATAGCTGATGAGAAAGACGTCATCGGTTTCTTCGCCGTCCTCATCCTCTTCGTCGTCCTCATCGCTGCCGTCGGGTTCATCCTCGATGCCCCAGGTTTCTTTCAGGTCCCGCAGAAGGGCCTCCCGGTCCCATTTGGCCTCTTTCAGGAGAACATAATTGATGAAGGTGCCGGGGTTCTCCTTTTGCTCCTCCGCTCGCCGGGCTTGCTCCATCCAATAGGAGCGAATCGTTTCCACCAGGGCGGCGGCCTTTTCCCGGGCATTGGCGGGGTCATAGGGCTCCATCTCGCTGAACACATGGCCGCAGTGCTCCGGCCCGTCCCCCTCGTAGCCGCCGCAGACGCCCAGCAGCCATTTTCCCATCAGGCTCTTTTTGTATTTGAAGATGTAGTAATGCAGACCATGCAGGTCAAATTCCCCGGCGCACTCAATTTTTGCCGGGGCCTTGCCCAGCTCCGCCGGGTGGGACAGCCACTCGGTCAGGGACTTCATCGCGGCGTTCATTTGTGTCTGGTTCACATCAGATTCCTCCTTCGATTTGTTTCTCCAGCTTTTGAATAAGCGTATCCAGGTGGGCGCTCCATTCGTCCCGGCTGTTCTTCCACAACTCCACAATCTCCCGCTCCCCGTCCTCGTCCGGGACTTCGTCGCGGATGTCATGGAGGTAGCGGAGCAGAAAACCCAGGGCCTCGCCGGAGGCGGTAAACTCCTTGATATGGTCCCACGATTCCCCATCCGGGAATTTTCCTGTGTCCAGCCAATCCAGATACAGCTCCGTCAGGGCCAGCGCGGACTGGTCATAGAAAAAGTCGATTTCTTCAAAGGTCTCCCCGAAGAAGCCATCGTCCTTCATGGAGTCGATAATCTCCTCCAGCTTGAGAGCGGTATGCCCCGGCAGACAGGTTTCCTCCAGAAAGTTCAGCACATCCAGACCCTCGCCGCTCTGTAATGCGCTTATGCCCCATGCGCCCATCATCGGTTCCTCCGTTTCTGTCAGTTTTTCCGCGTTACTCGATGGGTTCCATCCAGAAAACAGATTCCCGGATGGCCCGAACGTCCCTTTGCCATGAAATGCAGACAGTTTTTTCCGCCGCATAAGTTGGGCGGCGCTTTATACTGCTTGTCACTCCGGAAAAGCGCGTCGAAAAGCGCCTCCACATATAAGATAGGGCCTATTTTGTAAGGCGTCCAATCCCAAAGACCAGAATCAGAGCGGCAGCGCAGATAAGCAGGTCCAGCCAATTCCGGTCCAGGATCAACTTGAGCACTGCCATAAGCAGCAGTCCGCCAACCAGGAGCACAACGCCGTTCATTCAGTCACCTCTCCCGAAGCATCGTTCACCATATGGATAGACAGCATCCCATTGGGCGGCCGGATCCGGGCGTGATTATAGCAAGCGTCAAAATTCCCGGCAAACAGGCCGGCCAGGGGGCCGCCCCCTACAGAGGTGTGTAGGGGCCGCCGCCCTCGGCGGCCCGCTGGCAGCAATGATGAAGGTTGCTATAAATATATCATTCCATGGAAAGCCTCCTCAATAATCCAGCAAAACCGGCACCTGATGCTCCTCGGCAAACTTCAGCGCCTGATAAAAGAGGGAAAACGCATATTTTGCCAGGGACTGCGTGTTGTATAGGATATGTTCGGCCTCCATTGTAATCACACCGTCCGCGCCGACGGTCCCGTCTGTCGGATAGCCCTCAGTCTGTTCCCACCGGAGAATCGTGTCCTCATCCGCCTGCCACGCCATTTGATTTAGTTGCTCCAATTCCCTGCGGAGTCCGGCGGTGGTGGAGATCATGGTCTGATTCCCTGGGGGCAATGGCCCCTGGAACATAAAGCTGTCCGGCAGCGGCAGCCAGCAGGATGTACCCCGAAACAGCGGCCAGACCGTTTCCGTGTCCTCTGAAAGGCGGTCAATCAAAGGGTGGTCTAAAAACTGCCAGTCTTTCTCCACGGTATCGGGTATCGGCTCCCCATAGACATGGCAGGCTGCAACCAGCAGCATAGCGCCAAAGGCATCCCAGTCCGGCTTATCGGTATAATAAGGCTTTTCGTTGTTTTCCGCCCATGGGGTGTAGGGCGTTTGCCCCGGCTGGGTGATTGCCGGCAATATCTGCTGCTGCCAGTTTTCAATTTCTGCCTGAATTTCAGCAGGGGACATTTTTTCATCCTCCGGAAGCTCACCGCCGCCGGGCGTAATGCGCTGAAAGGCATATCCGTGTTCCTCCGCCCACTGCTGAACGGCGGTTTTCCAGTTGTGCGCATAGTATCGGGTCATCGTGCCTGCATAAAGATCAAGTCCCATGATGATGCTCCTTTGCTGTCATAATTTCATGGCGCGGCGCAATCAGAATGAACATCATATGTTTGAAGTCCATGGTCCGTCCGCGTTCTCCTTCCGGTGGGGGCGCTTAAAGCTCGACCCGTATAATGGGGCGGCAAAAGTCGAAATCAATATCCAGCAGATCGTCCTCCTGCACCTCCGGCTTGCGGTGGGGGGAACAGGGAAGAAAGCCCAGCAGCGGCCCCATGCCTCCACAGATATTACAGCCTCCGTCCCCGCCGCAGGTAGTGAACGTATCCGCCTCCACCACCTCCCGCATATAGGGATCGTAGGCGATGGAGAGGCCGAAAAAATTCGGCTCTTTCATATCATAGGGCTTGTCCTCATCCCCCGGGGACTCAAAGTGAAGAATGCGCATATCGCTTTTCAGCCCGTCTCCCCAGGGGAACAGGGTCCGGCATCCACCGCCGCAGAGATAAGCCCATTCATCCGCTGTGGGAAGCGAAAAGCCCTGCTTGCGCAGCAGCTCTTTCAGCTGAGGGTAGGTCACATCATGGTAGAGATACGCCCTCCACTGGCCGTCTGTGTAATCAAACCGGACGTGGCCCACCAGATTAAGACCCCGCATCCCGGAACGCTTATGCTCCTCAAATTCCTCCAGCCAGTCCGGGTGTGCCAGCAGGCGGGGGTCCTGGAACTCAACCGGCTCCCAGCCAATTTCCTCCAGCTCCCGCCCCGCCAGCATGGGCGGGACTGTAACCTGACGGACCGGGGCCATGTCCTCCCGGATGAAATCCTCCGGAGTCCCGTTGTATTCGCATTCCCCGAATACATAGTCAAGTTCCGCCAGGTTTTCCTCGTCCAGGCCCTCGTGAAACTGCTCCCATCCGATGGTGATGGCGCCGCCGGGGACAAAGACAAGCTCCCGGCCGTCCTTCTCAAAAACCCCGGTGGTACAGCTCTGCCCCCAGCGGGAAAAGGTTTGCAGCCCCTGAAACCGCAAACGGTATCGCTCCGCCAGCGTCTGCATCAGGGCCGTCTTATCGGCCGTTTCCAGTTGTTCAAAATACGGCAGGTATCCTGTTTTTTCCATGGCAAGCGCCTCCAATTATAATAGCCGCCGGACAGAGCGGCAGGAGCTTTGACGCTCCCGGTTCTTTTGCGCCCCCGCGGGGACGGGAATCATTGCGGCAGGTCTGAGGACAGCGATCGTCAGCGGCTGTCCATTCTATTTTATCATATCTCTTTTGGGTTTGAAAAGGGACTCTTTGGGATATTTGCAATGCGGTCTTTCGTTTTGCTTTTCTGGAAAAGCAAAACGCCGGCTGTGACGGTGGTTCCGGGGAGCTTTTGCCGTGCCCGGAATAAAATATCCGAACGGAGTGGGAGGTGATTAGAAAAGCAATCAAAAAGAAACCGGATAACTTAGAAAATTGGGAAAAGAAGCACCCTGCCGTTATTTCAATAGCGGCAGGGTGCTTCGTGCGGGTGAGAATCGTTTGATGAGCCTATCGATTTGGCTGGTAAAAGAACCTAAGGGGGCCCACATATCACCGGCCCCGGCGGCTGTGCGCATTCCTCCTCGCTATAGGCGCAGACATTTCCGCGTCCTGCCGTCCGGCGGCATGGGAGAACGGCTCCCCTCTCTAAGCCCGCCGCGGATTACCGGGCCAATGCCCGGTACAGGAACGTCACAATCTGTCCCCGGGTGCAGTTCCGGCCGGGGGCAAACTGGTCCGCGCTGACGCCGGAGGTGACGCCTTTTTCCACCGCCCAGCTGACGGCCTGGGCGCAGGCCGCGTCCGCCGCCACATCCTTAAAGCCGGAAGCGCCTGCCTGGGGGCTCCCCGCCAGCTTCCACAGATAGGTCACGGCCATGGCCCGGGTGCAGGGAGAATCGGCGGAGAAGCTCCCGTCCAAGAGTCCCTGTTCCTTCGCCCACTGGGCGGCGGAGGCGTAATACTTGCTGCCGCTCACGGCCCCGGCGGGCTTGGGACTGCCGTTGGCCCGCCAGAGGAAGGTCAGAATCTGGCCCTGGGTACAGGTGGAGTCGGGAGAGAAGGCGGTTTTGTTTGTGCCGGAGGTGACGCCCTTGTCCACAGCCCACTGTACCGCGTCATAGTAGTAGGCGTTGGCGGCCACATCGTCAAACCGGACGGTCTCCTTCAGCGGCTTCCCGTTCAGGGGGTCGCCGCTTTCCCGGTTCTGGACCGTGAGCTTCCCTGTGTCCTCTGTGCGGCCCCAGCCGGAGACGCCGGAGGAAATCATATAGAATGTGCTGTCATCTGCTCCGGCCTCCCAGCTGCCGTAGATATCTGCCAGAACACCGGTTTTATCCACCCGTGATCTGATATAACCGGTACTGGTCACATCCTTCCAGCCCTCGCTGGTGTGGATACGGACATTGGTAAATTCCAGGGAACGCACCCCGCCGGCGTACTGGGGCAGAAAGTTTTCCGAGAAAAATGCCATGCTGCCCTTAAAGCAGCTGTTCTTCACGCCGGTATCGTAGGTGCACATATGGGTCCAGTCTCCTGTGGTCAGGTCCTGGAACCACTGTTCCACGGTGGTGTTGCCGGTGGTTTCCGAGGTGCCGCACCGCAGCAGCATCCGGTACCAGCGGCCCGCCTGCCAGTTGTAGGGAAGGAGGGTTTGTGAGCCTTCACCCTCAGCACCGCCGATCAGTCTGTCTATGTCGGTTTTCTCCGCTGTATAAGTTCTCTTCGGGTGGATAACGGTCTTTTTGCCATTTTTGTCGGTGCAGTAAATGTCCCACATGGTCAAAATGGAGTTGCTCTCTTTCCCTTCGGCCCCCTGCTGCAGGCCTCCGTAGAGGCTGACGCCGTCAGTGGAAACCGACACATATTGATCGTTCAGGCTGGAGAAATCCAGATAGCCGTTGAACAAGCAGCTGTATGTACCATAGGGGATATGGTCCGACTTGAAATCCACGCAGTAAGCGTCGTACCGGACGTCGCTGTCCACAGAGAGCCACGTGGACAGATAAGGCGAGCGCCTGTCGGCGGGCCGGGCGGCAACTTGTTCCTCCGAGGGGAATTTGAAAATCTCCGTCCAGTCCCGGCCGATGCTGAAACGGCCGGAGGCCAGCAGCGTATCCGCCGAATAGAGCGCAACTGTGTGCAGGCCGGGCGTGAGATACTTCTCATTGCTGTGGTACACGTGGAGCCGGACCGACTTCCCCGGCTCCAGCGTGATATCCTGTGCCCAGCGCAGCTCCTCCCCGCCGTCAACGCGGATATAGACATTCCGGAGCGTCACAGACGTGCCCGATGTATTGTTTACAATGGGGCATACGGTGACATACTCATCCGGGCCGCACTCGCCCTGGGAGGCGGGTTCAGGCAGCGTGCGGACAAAGGTTTCCCTGGAAATGGAAAAGATGGCGGTTTCAAAGGAAATGGCGAGGCCGCCGCTCTGGGCTGCCGACGCCCCGGCCGGCAGCAGTCCCAGACACATTACCAGCGCCAGCAGGAGGGATACGAATTTTCTCTTCATAGCTTCCGTTCTCCTTCATGTTCTGTTTTGCGCGCTTTGACGAAAGTGATTTTATATTACCATGCTTTTCCGCCCGGCGCAATATGGCTGCTCACTGGGGGAACGTCCAATCACGTGTTTTATCAAAAGAAGGGGGCGGGCCTCTGTGCCCGCCCGTTCTCCCAATGATAACGGGTTTCCGGCAGACGGGCCGGGGCAGAGTCCCATATACATTGAGCTTCAGACCGCGCCCCAAAGGGCGGCCTGAAGCTCTTTGCGTGAGTCCGGGGAATGACACAGACCTGACGCCGGGCATATACATGGAGAAGCCCGGGCTGCCCGCTGTGTTCAGACCTGGCGGCTGAGGGAATCCCGCTTTGCGCACCAGCCTGGCGGAGAACACGGTTCTGTGCTGATCAGTGCTCAGGAACGCCCTCTTTTCTGGCGCTGGGCCGCGAATATATTCTGGGTGATTTGCTCCTGGTCCGCTTCTGTCAGCTCCAGAAACTGGCATCCATACTCAGTGGGCGCCCCCTCCTTCTCGATGACCCGCACGATCTGGGCGAACATGGCCGACTCCGGCCTGTCCTCTAACAGTCTGACCTTCAGCAGGAATTTATCCCCCTCGTGGTATCTGCATTCCGAACTGACTCTGGCCCCACCTACACTGATATTCAGCAGCTTACAGGGCTTTTCTCCCATGGACAGTCCGCTGAACATGGTGGCGGTGGCGTCGAGATTGGTGTCCAGGCGGAAAAAGGCACGGTCATTTCCGGTCCGGACAACGGTCAGCTCCTCCACCTGCCAGATATGCTGAGGCCCGGGCGTAATGACGCCCTCCATGCAGACCGCCTTTCTCTCATAATCGCTGTACCCCCGAATCTTGGCGTGAAGGGGTTCCGTGTCCTCGCCAATTTCGGATACGGAATACAGGTGCAGCTCCGCTTTGTCTCCGTGCAGGCCCAGCAGCTTCGCCACAAAGAGGAGCTGCCCGGAATCGGTGGTTACCTCCACCCGCATTCCGGAATAGATATCAAGGGCGTCTTCTTCTTCCTTGGTCTCCTGGGGCGGCTGCGCCTTCGCCCGCCTGCTGAACAGGTCCAGTAAACTCACAATATTCCTCCCAATTTCATGCAGTTGTTTTGATTTCCGGCGGGATTACCGCTTTTCCCACAGCTGTTTCAGCTTTTCGTCGGCCCAGACGACCCGGTTCCGGCCGTTTTTCTTGGCGTCGTACAGCATGGTGTCCGCCACTTTCAAATAAAAGTCATAGGCGTTCCCCATCTCGGGAATCACGGTGACGCCGCCGATGCTGACGGTGACCCACTGGGCCACGGACGGGTCGTGGGGAATATGCAGGTCCTCCACCGCCTGGCGGATTTCCCGCAGGTGCTGGAATATTTTCCCGGAGGAATCGCCCATGGACAGGGCCACAAACTCCTCCCCTCCGTAGCGGGCCAGAAAATCCGTGCTGCGCTGGAGGCGGGACGAGGCCGTCTGGGCTACGGCGGCAATCACCTTGTCCCCGGCAGGGTGGCCGAAGGTGTCGTTATATACCTTGAAGCGGTCGATGTCAAACATGCAGATGGAGATTGGGACCCGCAGGCGGATTGCCTCGCCCCACTTCGTGGCGCTGTACTGCTCGTATTTGCGCCGGTTGGCGATGCCCGTCAGCTGGTCGGTCATGGATTGCCGCTCAATCTGCCTGCGGTAGCTGTACAGCTTGACATGTGTGTTGACTCTGGCCTTGACAATCAGGGGGTTAAAGGGCTTTACGATATAGTCCACCGCTCCCAGAATCAGCCCCCGCTGCTCATTGATGGCGTCTGTAAGACTGGTAATCAGGATGACGGGCACGCTCTGGGTCACGATTTCCTCCTGGAGCTTTTTTAAGAGGGTAAACCCGTCCATTCCCGGCATGACGACGTCCAGCAGGATGAGGGAAAAATTCTCCTCGTTTACCCGGCGCAGGCCGTCCTCCGCCGTCTGGGCCAGGCTGACGTCATACTCGTCGTCTAAAATGGATTTCAGCTGCGTCGCCTGCAAAAGGCTGTCGTCCACAATCAGTATCTTTTCCATTGTTCCACTCCTCACGATGTTTACTCAGACGTTTCGCGGCGGCCCGGGGGCCGCTGCGCCGCGCCCCCTTGAAGCGCGGGGTCTGAATGGTATTGAAAACAGGCTGAAAGCCCGAAAATATGCGTAAAAAAGCAGGCAAGATGAAAATGAAGAGAATTCCGTCCGCTGTTTCATGCCTGGATTTTTAAACAGGGCCGCCTGGGGCGGTATCCCTGTAACATATCATATGTTCGCCGCCCTGCCGCGGACTGAGGGAACCGCCAGGCAGGACAAATCTTTTCTGAGAAGGTCATGGCGGAGAGACGCCGGAGGCCGCCGGGAACCGCCCCGCCCGGCCTCCCCGGCGCGTTTTCCCGGGGGCCCCGCATCCCGTCGGATTTCGGAGCCTTCACAGGGCGTTCCCCGTGTCCGGCCCCCAACGGGAGAGGGGGCGAAGTAAGTAAATGTTCACTCCCTGGCTGGCAAACCATCATTTTCCGCTCAAACCGGCTGTGGGCCGGGTGTAAATAAATGTTCACTACCCCATGGCTGAAAATAAACCCCACTCTGGCGGCGCAGCTTCAGGTTCGCCTGGATTTTCCGGACCTGCCCGGCTTCAGATAGCCGCTCAGCCCGGTGGTCAGCAGCTGAAACACCGTGTCCTCGGTTTCCTGATTGTTGGGCAGGGTGCCCTCCACTACATATTTTGCATACATGACGGTGGACGTCAGGACGTGGAGCCACAGCAGGTCCTGGTTGATTTTGTTCAGACTGGGAAACACCCGCTTGAAGGCGTCGACCATGCCGATGAAGGTCTTGAAATAGGTGATGTCGCGGCTCTTGTCGTACATCGGGAAAAACGTACTGTCCCGGAAGCGGTGATAGAAAACGGTCTCGTCCGGGTGGGAGGTCCAGAACCGGAAATAGGGCAGCCACAGTTCCTTGACCGCCCCCATGGGGTCGGTGAGCATGAGTAGGGGATTGAACTTCAGATGCTCAAAAATCGCCGCCGCCTGTTTGTCCACATAGGTGAAGCACTCAACCAGCAGATGGTCCTTGCTCTCAAAGTGACGGTAGATGGCGCCCGCCGAAATCCCGGCCAGGTCGCTGACATTCTGGATGCGCACCCCCTCCAGACCATACTGCCGCACAGCCTCGATTGCCGCGGCGATGATTCGCGCTTTGGTGTCATCCAGTGTAATCACGTCCCTCCTGCAATAACCACGTCTCCTGTCACATTGTCCCAGTGGAATTATATACGAAGCGCTTCCGTTTGACAATACCTTTTTGGGGATTTTGGGAATTTCCGGACCGGTTTCTCCCGTCCCCTCCGCCCGCCTTCCGTCCGGGAGGGCTCCCCCCGGCAGCGCCTGTCCTCCCGGCTCACGGAGGGGCAAAAACCGCCGAATTTTATGAACAAACTGTAAACAATTGTGAAAAAACAAAAATTTCCGAAAAATTTTTCCGAAAAAATAAAACCTCGGCCTCTTTTCAAAGAACTTATATTATAGAAGGGTCTAACTGGGCCCACTTTTGAAAGGAGTTTTTGAGCATGAAAAAACGACTCGTATCCCTGTTCCTGGCTCTGGCTTTGTGCCTGGGCCTCTGCGTCCCGGCCCTGGCCTTTACCGATGTGCCAGGGGACCACTACGCCTATGCCGCCATTATGGACTGCTCCGAAAAGGGCATCGTGGGCGGGTATTCCGACGGGAGCTTCCAGCCCAGCAAGACCGTGGCAAAGAGCCATTTTGTGGCTATGCTTGCCCGTGCGTTTTATGCCGATCAGATTGTTAAGTACGATACTGATTACTACAAGAAGACGTTTGGCACCTTCGGGCCCACCAGTATGACCATGGCGCAAAACGGCACTTTGGACAACACCAGCTTCCGCTGGTACTACTTCGAAAGCATCATGAGTACTGGGATTAACCGATATGACATGGCCCAGCTCATGGCGAACATCCTGACCCAAAGGGGCTTTTCCGTCAGCGAGAGTGAGCAGGCTGCCGCCGCCGCCAAAATCACGGACTACGGGAACGTCCCCCAGCAGTACCGCGCCGCGGTCGCCAGCGTCTACGCGCTGGGGATGATTGGCGGCTATTCCGACGGCGCCTTCCACGGCGAGGGGGTCATGAACCGGGGACAGGCCGCCGCTGTGATTTACCGCATGATACAGCTGTGCGGAAACGCCCCGGTCACGGAGACGCCCGGAACCGGCGGGCCCGGAACGCCGGAGTCCCCCGCGCAGCTCGCCGGGAGGACCCTGGCCAACGGCCAGCCTATCACGGAGGAGAACGTAACCGCCATTCTGGACCAACTCCAGGCCAAATATCCCAGTGGAACCCGTTTTGTGCCCGGCTATGCCGCCCTTGGCTCTGGCAGAGACCCCGGGAGTAACTGCATCGCACAAGTCATCAAAAACTATAGTGCTGCCGACTACATATCAGTGAATACTATGTCTGGATGCGGCGGATGGGCCGCCTTCGTGGCCGACGAAATCTTCGGCCAACTCGGCGCCAGCTGGAAAAAGACCACCATTGAGAACGCCAGGCCCGGAGACCTGATGATTGACCTGAACACCTCTGGCTATGTCACGCACGTCCACATCTATGTCGGCGAATCCACCAACGGTTCCCCCAAAACCATGGAGGTATACAGCACAGACGCAGGCACTGTTAAGGGCGTGTATCACATTAGCTGGGGAAATAGTAATAGCCATGTCAACTACGGCGAAGCTTACGACGGCCACCAAGGCGGCTGCGACATCTGGACGGCGTACCCCGATTGAGCGCAAACATACACAGCGGCGGCGGACCCGTAACCGGTCCGCCCCGTCCCGCCAGCCCGCCCCTGTTGGGAGAACGAGCGGCCCAAGGCCCGCCGGCATACGGTCCGTAGGGGCCGGGCTCTGTCCCGGCCCGTCCCCCGAAAGCACGGAGAGCCCGGAAGAGCGGGAGGGGACAGAGCCCCTCCCCTACGGGATGTTCTGCCGAGAGACGGTTGTAGGGGCCGGGCTCTGTCCCGGCCCGTCCCTCGTCCGTCCCCTGCCCGTTTCCCGGCGGCCCGGTGGGATTGGGGGACGGGCGGCCCAAGGGCCGCCCCTACGGGATGTTCTCCCGGTAGACGGTTGTAGGGGCCGCCGCCCTCGGCGGCCCGGCGGTACGAGGCCCGGCCCCGTCGGTTTCCCGGCGGCCCGCACCCTTCTCCCGCCAGGCCCTTGACGTTCTCCCGCCCCTGTGCTATGATGAGCAGGAAGAACCTGGACCGGTATTCCGGCCATGAACAGACTGAGGAGGGCCATATGAAAATCTATCTGAAAAAGCTGACTGCCGGACTATGCGCCGCGCTGGCGCTGCTGACGGTTTCCGTCTTTGCCCATGGCGGACACCACGGCGGTCATCATTACGGGCAGACCCGCCAGACCACCGTCTCCGTCTGCCAGATTGCGGGCTGTTCCATTGCGGGACATCACAGCCACAACGGCGTTTCCTACTGCGGCTATGCCCACGAAGGCGGCTTCTGCGACGGGTCCTGCCGGGCCCTGTGCACCGTGGAGGGCTGCGCCATTGCGGGCGCGCACAGCCACAACGGCGTGGCCTACTGCGGCTATGCCCATGCCCAGGGCTTCTGCGACGGTATTCACGGCGGCCGCCACGGCTGCCGCCGCTGAGCCGGATTTCTGTTTGATTTCTGCCTGATTTCTGTACGACGAAACCCGCCCCTTGGAAAAGGGGCGGGTTTTTTGTATAAAAGAAAACCACTCGCTAGGCGAGTGGTTCAAAAGAAGCCTAATGGCGATGATGTAGACAAGGAAACTCCCTTTGC